>OLOS01001727.1_pt1 | contig 16907 bp, 21 predicted proteins | sample 1672631 | NCBI WGS metagenome assembly OLOS01 (sample SAMEA3136707, study PRJEB25190) | human gut metagenome | biome: human gut; feature: human-associated habitat; material: faeces | place: Austria | collected 2013 | reverse complement strand
ATTTTTAAAAAATATATAGGTTTTTCGACAGACTGAACCGCCGGCTGTGAGGTCGGCGGTTGTTTTTATTCCTGTCTTGTTCTGTCTGTTCTGTTGAAAATCAGCGATACCGCAAGAGCGAAAATCATTGCGGCGGTAACTCCTGCCGAGCAGGCGGTAAATCCGCCCGTGAAGATTCCGAGTAAGCCGTCATCTTCCACAGCTTTTCTCATGCCCTTTGCAAGCAGATTGCCAAAGCCGGTGAGAGGTACGGACGCACCTGCGCCTGCAAAATCGACAAGCGGCTGATAAAGACCTACCGCTCCGAGAATTACGCCCGAAACAACGTAGGCAACAAGTATTCTTGCGGGGGTGAGCTTCGTAAGGTCGATAAGTAACTGACCTATAGCACAAAGCGAACCGCCGACTAAAAATGCCCATAAATACTGCATAAATTTTCTCCTGTTATAAAGCGTCTGAAATTTCTACAAGGTGGGATATGCCTGGGATGCTTTCGCCCTGCTGTACTTTAGTTGTTGACATAAGCGCACCGGTAGCGGCAAACAGCACTCTGTGGAGCTTTCCCTCGGCTATCTGCGGCAGGATATGTCCGCACAGTACCGAGGCACTGCATCCGCATCCTGAGCCGCCTGCGTGTACATCCTGCTTTTCACGGTCATACAGCATAAGACCGCAGTCCTTGTGCTTATGGCTGATTTCTGTTCCGTCACGGCGGAAAAGCTCGCACATAAGCTCCGAGCCGACCTGTCCGAGATCTCCGGTGTAGATTACATCATAATCGGCAGGAGATGTCCCGGTGGCGAGCAGGTGTCGGTTTATCGTATCGTATGCCGCACCTGCCATAGCCGCACCCATATTGTTCGCATCCTTTATGCCCATATCGGTTATCTTGCCTATCGTGACACTCTTTACATAAGGCGGTTTTTCAGCTACCGAGGTTATGCAACAGCCTGCGCCGGTAGCTGTCCACTGAGCAGTGGGGGGACGAACGCCGCCGTAGTTTATGGGAAATCTGAACTGCCTTTCGGCAGAGCAGAAGTGTGACGAGGTAACGGCGGCGAAATATTCTCCGAGCCTCATATCCGCAAAAAGCGAAGCCATTGCAAGACTTTCCGCCATTGTCGAGCAGGCACCGTAAAGTCCGATGAACGATATATCGGTGTCACGCAGGCCGTATGCCGAGCCTGTGCATTGGTTAAGCAGGTCGCCTGCAAAAATGAATGAAATATCCTCTTTTATGAGCTTGCCTTTTCTAAGGGCAATATCAAAGGCATATTGCTGAAAGGTGCTTTCGGCTTTTTCCCAAGTGGTAAGTCCCAGTTCTGCACCCTCTGCGGCATAGTCAAAGCAGTTGCCGAGAGGTCCGTCGCTCTCCATTTTTCCGACTGCGGCGGCGCAGGAATAAACCGACACACCACGGTCAAGCTCTATTGTACCCTCTGAAATCAGTTTAGCCATATCAACCTCCGAAAAGACTTATAACAAACAGAATTATGCCGTAGACAAATGCCGCCGTTATGCCGTAGACTATTACAGGCCCTGCAATGATGAACATCTTTGCGCCCGTACCGAGAATGAGTCCCTCGGTCTTGAATTCAAGGGCAGGGGAAACAACGGCATTCGCAAAGCCTGTTATAGGAACGAGAGTGCCTGCGCCTGCGTGCTTTGCTATCCGCTCATACTGACCGAAGCCCGTCAGTAATGCACTTATCAGCACAAGAGTTATTGAGGTGTACGCCGACGCAGTATCTGCATCGTTTCCTATCATAATATATAAATCGGTAAAGAACTGCCCTGTACAGCAGATAAGTCCGCCGATCACAAACGCTTTCGGCACTGTTATATTTAGCTTGCTCGGTGCGGAATAACGGTCGGCAAGCTGTGCGTATTCTTTTTTGGAAATATTCAAAATATCACCGTCCTTGATGATATTTTTGATTTTATGTCAGAAAATATCCGTGTAAAATTCTGCTTACCGATACGGCAAGATAAAGCAAAAACAAGTCGCTTTGCAATTTTTATATTGATTTATTGCAGACATTGTGCTATACTTTAATAGATAAGACAGGAAAAAGCGGTTTTTTCAGCCGTATTTTCGGTCGGATTTTTTATGCAAGAAAGGGATAACAAAAAATGAAATACGCAGTATTACTTTGCGACGGTATGGCCGATCTTCCCCGTGAGGATATAGGCGGAACACCTATGAGTGTTGCACACAAACCTAATATGGACAAGCTCGCAAAGGTATCAAGAGTAGGTCTTGTAAAGACGGTCGAGGACAACCTGAAGCCCGGCAGTGACGTTGCGAATCTTTCCGTACTCGGTTATGATCCTGCAATATATTATTCGGGCAGAAGTCCTTTAGAGGCAGGCAGTATAGGCATTGATATGAAGCCTACGGACGTTTCTTTCAGAACGAATCTTGTAACGCTGTCGGACGAGCCGGTTTACGAGGACAAGACAATACTCGACTACTGTGCCGACGATATATCTACAGAAGAAGCCGCAGAACTTATAAAGTTCATTGACGAAAAGCTCGGTACGGATGAATTCAGATTCTACAGCGGTGTAAGCTACCGTCATTGTCTGATATGGGATCACGGTACGACCGATATAGGCACGCTGACTCCTCCCCACGATATAACAGGCAAGCCGATAAAGACGCATCTTGGTGTGAACGAAAACGGCAAGGTGCTTATCGAGATGATGAAGAAGAGTTATGATCTGCTGAAGGATCATCCCGTAAACTTAAAGAGAATCGAAAGAGGTCTTCGTCCTGCAAACAGTATATGGTTCTGGGGCGAGGGTGTTCGCAAGGAACTTACTCCTTTTGCCGAAAAGTACGGAAAGAGCGCCGCTATGATTTCTGCGGTCGATCTGCTCAGAGGTATCGGCAAGTTCACAGGAATGGATGTTATCAAGGTTGACGGTGCAACAGGCTACATAGATACAAACTTTGACGGCAAGGCTCAGGCGGCTGTTGACGCACTGAAGAGCGGCAAGGATTTTGTATATATCCATGTTGAGGCTCCCGATGAATGCGGTCATCGTAATGAGGTTGACAATAAGGTAAAGGCAATAAGCCTTATTGACGAAAAGATACTCGGCAAGCTGCTTGACGAATTCAAGGACGAGGATATAAAAATCCTTATCTGTCCTGACCATCCCACACCGCTTGAACTGAGAACACATACAAACGCTCCTGTGCCGTTCATGATATATGACAGCAGAAAGAAGCTGGACGGTGTTGATTGCTTCTGCGAGGAGAGTGCGGCTAAGACGGGCGATTATATCGCTGAGGGTCATACCCTTATGAGCAGTTTCTTGGCTGACTGATAGATAATACTAAATGAATATTTTACCGCCCTGTGTTTTTCACGGGGCGGTTTTTGTATATTTTGGTAAGTGCTGGACTTTTGTCAGTTTTTATGCTACAATATACTTGAGAAAATAGTACCGAATCGAATGGCAAGAAATATAGTAAAGGCAAAGCTGGATATAATATTCAAGAAGTTGTTTACGGACGAGGGAAATCAGCATTTACTACAGGCTTACTTATCGGATACGCTCGGTATACCGTATGATTCGATAGAAAGCCTCGTTGTACTCAATTCCGAGATAATGCCGGACAGCATAACCGAGAAATACAGCCGTATGGATATTCGTATGAAAGCCAATGGCAGACTGATAAACGTTGAAATGCAGATAAAGGACGAGGGCAATTACAAGGACCGTTCGCTCTACTACCTGTCTAAGCTGTACAGCGGTCAGCTTAAAAGCGGAGAGGTGTACGGCTCGCTGAACCAGTGCATTTCGATAAATATCATCAACTTCAATCTCTTTGACTGCGAAGAATATCATTCATCGTTCTCAATGAGAGAGGACAGCAGAAACGAACAGCTTACAGACAAGTTTACAGCTCATTACTTCGAGCTGAAGAAAATAGGCAAGAATATCGACAAGAACAACAAGCAGGAGCTATGGCTCAGACTTATAAATGCAGAAACGGAGGATGAACTTGATATGTTACAGCAGACAGGTGTAAAGTCCATACAGGACGCAGTAGTTGTACTGCACAAGATGAGTGCAGACGAAAAGACAAGAGAGCTTGCCGAAATGCGTGAAAAGGCACTGCATATTGAGGCAACCGAGAAATCGTATGCGAGAGCCGAAGGCGAAGCAGCCGGACTTAAGAAAGGCAGAGCTGAGGGAAGAGCTGAGGGAAGAGCTGAACGAGATAACGAAATACTTGCGAATCTTAAATCGTTAGGTATGAGTGATGAACAGATAAAGGCAATACTCGGAAAGTAATAGACGTTTATGGAAGAAAAAAGAACCGAATATATCGACGAAGAAGGAAACAAGGTAGTAATTGTCGGTAAAACAACGTTTGTCTATAAAAAGATGAGCGATGTAGAAAAAGCAATCGAACTTTCTGAAATGCGTGAAAAGGCTCTGCATATCAAAGCAACCGAAAAGGCACACGCAAGAGCCGAGGGCGAAGCAATCGGACTTAAGGAAGGCGAAAGAAGAAAAGAAGCTGAAATCCTCGCCAACCTCAAAGCGATGGGCTTATCTGAAGAACAGATAAAGCAGGCTCTCGGCAAGTAAGAAACAGACCAAATCCCACAAAGGAGGACCCCAAAATGAAACGTAAACGTACCCACACCATACTCGCAACAATAACCCTTATCAGCGTAATACTGACCAGTGCTTGCTCGGCAGGCAGTGCAAACAGCACAACGTCCTCCGTACCCGAAACGGCAGTGACAACTACCGCTCCGGCAGTAACGGGAACAGTGATGGATAGGATTGACGAGCCGAAAGCAGAAACAACTACCGCTCAGACCACTACAGCTGTCACTACAAAACCGCAGGAAACAAAAAAGGCGGAAACGACAGCAGCAGCTACAGCAGTCACCACGGCAAAGCCAAAGCCGGCAATGACAACAACTGCCGCTACTACAAAGCCCGCTCCCGAATGGACAGAAACAAAGGCAAGCGGTACAAAGTACGTCAACACAGACTGCTACAGCAGAAAGAAAGCCGTACTCGGTGCAGAAACCGTAAAGCTGTACAGCGTGAACGACAAGGTGACAGTGACAGCCAAGACCGATACAGGCTACTTCAAACTTTCTGACGGTAGCTTTATACACAGCGACTATCTGAGCGACAGCAAGGTAACTCAGACAGCAGCACCCACTACAAAGAAAACAGAAACGCCTAAGCCTGCAGAGGGTAAAAAAGTTAACTTTACAGTCGTTACCGTTAGGGAGAATGTTCCTTTTTATAGTGACATTAACTGCACAAATGCTACCTCTTGGGTGCTTGGTGAGGGCTGTGAATACACAGTAGTAGAAGTGTTTGACAGCAAAAACTGCTACAAATTGTCTAATGGCGAATACGTTAAGAAAGAAGATGTGAAAAAAGGTAAAGTAAGCGATATATACCGTTATCCGTTTGACCTTGAAGCAATCCGACAGGTAATTATAGACGATGCGGTCAATAATTACGGACTGATACTTGCAGAAGATATAATCAAGGATGAAAGTTCGTGGAGTGCTCCTACTGTCATTTCTAAAGATATGAATCCATCAGTAATTGCGCGTAATGTCAAAGGTATTGCCGATGCTGATTTTAAATGGAGTCAAATGAAAAAAGGCGATTACTTTAACGTATACATTGAAACCATACCGGATTTAAAGAAAGACGAAAACGGTAACAGCATTGAAGGCTACGCAATATTCTTCTTAAGATAATTGCTTGACTTTTTATTCAGAAGTGGTATAATAAAAACAAAGAGGGAACCATAGACGGTCGCTCCCTTTGGGTAATTGAAAATAATCGCCTTTAGTTAGCAGACCACAAGGCGATTATTTCTTTTTTATGAAAGATAATAATCCGAGAAGCATAACAGTAAATCCCGTTAGGAATATACCAATCTGAATGAGATTATCAAGTGTTATGTACATCAAGGGCTTCACCTCCTTTCACAATGTAATAACATTGTTTGGGAGCGTGAATGACCGCCTACTGTCCAAGGTTTCCCTCACTGAAAATTATAACATATGTTGACGCTATATGTCAACGAAAGAATATTAATAAGAGCTTTGAAAGTATTGATTCAAAGCTCTTTTTCTTTTTCTGAAAGTTAACTGAATATGAAAATCCAAAGCAGTCCGCACCCGTAGGACTGCTTTTATATATATATTTTCAAAAAATCAAACAAGAAAGGACAAAGGTTATGTTTAAAAACAAATTCAAAAAGCTGACCGGACTTTTCCTTGCGGCAGTTATGACATTAGTCGCTCTGCCGATTCAGACGCTTGCGTCAGATTGGGGAGTAGGCGATAATGTCTATGCGGCTATGCTCGGAAATTACATCGGATCAGACGGCGGAGAAACAGAAAACGCTGTAAACCAGAGGTGGTTTACAGCGTTATATAGGTTTATTCAATTATGAGTTTGTAATCTGTGCAGAAGTCGGAATATTCGGTAAATGTTTTTTTGAGAGAAGAGAGCAGAGGTTCTTCTCCGTGTTTTTCGTAATATTTCTTTATATCACTCGATATTGTCAGTTCAAGAGTTGCTTTGTCGCCGACAATGTAGCCGACTGTGCTTTCGTTGATTTTCTCTTTGCCGTTGCTGTTGATAAAGCACTTGATAAAACGCACATCATCGCCGATGTTATTGAGCTTTTTCCATTCGGAAAAAATAACTTTAGGGTCGCAGGCAAGATATTTAGTTGTTTTTTCCGTGCTTGAGCCGTTCAGATAATAAATATTAATATTGCTGTACGCCAAAGCTGTTGTTTCGTTTGTTGATTCGTTTGTGATTGCTGATGATGAATTGTTGAAATCATTATCGGCATTTTTGAGTAAACCGTTTCCGGTTGCGAATACTGCCACAAACACTGCCGCCGTAGCAGCCACCGAGCCGATAACAGCGTACAGCTTTTTTCTGTTGTTTTTGATTTTCGGCTTTGCCTGTTCGATGAAATCATCGTTTACATTGCCCAGTTCATCCAGTAAGCGTTTTTCTTTCATAACGTTATACCCTCCTTTATAAGATGTTCCTTAAGTTCGCTTCGGGTTCTGAGAAGTATCATTTTTATGCGGCTTTCGGTAGATGAATGTTCGGCGGCTATCGCCTTAATCGGCATCATATACCAGTATCTTTGCATAAAGATAATACGTTTTTCGGGTTCAAGGCAGAAGAGAAAATCGTTGAGGGCGTGCCTTAGCGTGTTGTTGTCGGAAATATCTTCCGTAGTAACACCGGACGACACACATTCAGCCAGCTCATCAAGAACGGCGGCTGTCTGTCCCGAACCTCTTTTATCTGCTGTTTTCTCAAAGAATCTGTTCAGCGAAAGGTTGCGTGTTATCCTGCCGAGAAATGCCGACAGCTTTTTCGGCTTCTGCGGCGGAATTGCATTCCACGCTTTCATCAGCGTATCGTTTACGCACTCTTCGCAGTCCTCATTCACGGCAAGTATGTTGTAGGCGATAGAGTAACAGTATCTGCCGTATTTGCCGTGGGTTTCGGATATTGCTTTTTCATCTCTCGCAAAGAATAATTCTATAATCCTGCTGTCTTCCATAATTCTCACTCCCTTTCATTTTTTTAAACAGCCTGTTCACCTATAAAGACAGGATATTTTTATAAAGGTCACGCTTTTGAGAAAATTTATAAAAAAATTTTTATAATAAATACAGGCCTCTGCGTAATACAGAAGCCTGTGCTGTAAACCTTGCGTGGTTTAAACGCTGTTAGTCTTCAATATAAACTCTCTTCATAACCTGAGGAGTTGTGGGCTTGTCGTTCCAGTCAACCTCGGTATCTGCGATTTCGTCAACTGCGTCCATACCGTCAACTACCTTGCCGAAAGCGGCATAGCTTCCGTCAAGATGAGGAGCGTCCTTGTGCATTATAAAGAACTGTGAGCTTGCGCTGTCGGGCATCATCGAACGAGCCATAGAGATAACGCCTCTTGTGTGCTTTAAATCGTTCTTTACGCCGTTCTGAGCAAATTCGCCCTTGATGTTTTCCTTTGCGCCGCCCATTCCTGTGCCTTCGGGGTCGCCGCCCTGAATCATAAAGCCGCTGATTACACGGTGGAAGATAAGCCCGTCATAAAAGCCCTCTTTAACAAGCTTTTCGAAGTTTGCACAGGTGATAGGTGCAATTTCGGGATAAAGCTCTATCTTTATCTTTTTGCCGTTTTCCATTTCGATAACTACCATTGGTCTGAATTCCTTTCGTATTTTGTGTTTTCTGTATGTCAATAAGGCTGAAGCCTTATCGATGGCTTATTTTTTCAGTTTCTTTATGCTGATAAAATCAAAGACTATGAATACCGCAACGAATAAAGTCAGTACGGCTATCCATGTGAGATTGCCGTTGGCACTGTCGCTTTCTTCGTGCGATTTAACATCGCTCGTAACGGGCGTATAATTTTCGGGAGCGGTATAGATCGGAGGTTTGGTTGCAGCTGCGGAGGTTTCTGCCGATGGGGTGCTTTCATTTCTGCTGTCGGGGGTGGTTGTGTCCTGTTGGCTGAAATATTCGCCGGCACGGAAATAATAACGCTTTTCGGCAAGATATGCGCAATGGTCTAAGGACAGGGCAAGCGGTGAAATATCAAAATACATTTCGGTGTTTGCTCCTAAGGAAACATACTCGTTGTTTTGGAATTTCAGGTTGCTGTTCCATACGCAGTCTACCCATATCCATCTGTCGTCAATCAGTGCGGCGCACCATTCGTGGTTTACAGGTCCGTCTGCAAGGTCGGAGTAATCTACCGTGTCTGATGTTGCCGTACCTTTTACGTTTACGACATAAAGCCCCTGTGCTTCACACAGTGCGCTGAAAAGTGCGGAATAGCCGACGCATACTGTTTTGCGGCTTTTGAGAACATTCTTTATACATATCTCGGACTGAGTTACCGAATTTTCTTTTGCGTCACGGTCGTAATAAATATTGTCGGATACCCATTTTGCTATCGCTTCGAGCTTTTTGTAATCGTCCTTTATATCGCCTGCGATGTAATCGGCAAGATAGGCGACCTCGTCAAGCGTCTGTTTTACACCTTCCTCTGTAAGCTCATCGGTGACATAGCCTGCCCACGATTTTGCGGAGGTAGGTACTGCTTTTTCAATCACCGACAGATTCTGTTCGCTGAGCTTGTTGTCGGGGAAGTAGCGGTTATCATCATACATTATGAGGTAACTCAGCTTTGCTCCCGATTTCAGCGTGATAACGATGCGGTCGGAGCTTCCTATAGGCTCGGAAGGGTTAAGTACAGAGGGGAATGTGCCGTCCGGGTTTACCTTAATAGTTGATGATACAGTACCGCAGCTTTGCAAGGTGATGTCGGTGACCGGGTCGTTTTTATAGCATCCGCTTATCAGCACGGAACGGCTGTTGATGGTTATTTTGCTGTAGTATTCTTCGTTTCCGCCTGTCACAAGCTCGTAACACTTTTCGGGCTTTTTAACGGCATCGGTCGAAGAATCGCCGCTTTCGGAGGCACCTGCACTCACGCTGACGAGGGCGAGCGTTATAACGGCAAGAAAAAATGCCGTGAATTTTTCTATTATAACATTGCTTGATTTATTCATAATTTATTATCAAAGTTCGGCTTCGCTCAGATAATCGCCGTGAATATATTCGCCGTCATTGAGCTTGTAATAACCTGTGTCGGTTTTTGCGACAACGTTTACCGCTTCGCCGTATGTATATTGTTTAACGGTTTCGGAACCCATTAGTGCCTTTATTCTGCTGTAGCAGGACTGATTTACATACATTGTGGCGCTGAAGGCTTCTTCTCCCCACTCAAGAGGCTCTGTAGCGACTGTCGTTGTTTCGGGAGCCTTTGTGGTAACAGGAGTTGTCGTCTGCGGCTTTGTGGTGACGGGAGTGGTTTCGGGGGCTTTGGTGGTAGTAGCGGCGGTAGTCACAGGTGCGGAAGAACTGTCGCTGTCATCGGGGACATAAGTGCTGTTGAGCATTACAGACGCAACGACAGCGAATATAAGCAATAAGGCTCCGCCAAGTCCGGCGAGCAATTGAGTGAATTTTTCCAAATATTATCTTCTCCTTTTATCTGTTTATTGATATAAAGCGTTTTTTTATTTGTGCTTTTATATCAAAAAAATCTGTATACTATTATAACAAGACAAAGCGGATTAGTCAACCGTTATAAAGCCGATACTTCATTATATCACAAATCAAGTCGGCGTAAGCCGACACGGCGGTACGCCGTACTTTTGTGTTTTGACAAAAGGATTTGATGATAAAATGTTCTCAGACAGGCGGGTACCCGCCAACCGTGCTTTTGCACGGGATAATCCGCTTATGCGGATTATCTGTCTGAGGTTATTATATCATGATTTCAATCGCCAAAATGCCTGTCTGAAAAGCGTGGCGGCAACAGAAATGACGGGGTTATCGTGCTTTCGTTATAATAACATCCGGCTTATTCTTTTTCGTGTAAAAGGCAAGTAACTGTGTTTTTACCTTGACAGGCATAAAAAATCATGATATATTTAAAATGGCGGGATGAAATTGTCGAGAAAAGCGATGCTTTATAAAACGAAAAACAGACGTCTTACAAGAATAAACGATTTACGGTAAAGGAGTTTACCATGAAAAGAAAAGTGTTGAAGTCATTAATTGCACTTGCATTGACTGTATCAATGCTTGCAGGATGTGCGCAGAGTGCGGTAACAAGCGGTGAAAATGCTTCCGGAGGAACATCTGCTACATCGCCATCACAGAATGTGAGCAGTTATGCGGACATCAAAGCTGAAAGCTCTGTGACAAGCACGGCTTCGACAACTGCGGCAGAGAGTACACCTAAGTCAACCGAAAGCAGTACCGATACAACGAAAGCAAGTGAGAATAAGCCGTCACAGATCGCAGGAAAGATGAGAAATATAGCTTCACAGCAACTGGTTGAAGATATGACGTTCGGCTGGAACCTCGGTAATACGCTTGATGTTTGTCAGGCTGACCGTGACGGCGACGGTAAGATAAACGAGCATGTTGAAGCGGGAGAAAAGGTTGATGAAACGCTGTGGGGCAATCCTAAAGCCACAAAAGAGCTGTTCACATCGCTGAAAAAGAACGGCGTAAATGCGGTGCGTATACCTGTGACGTGGAGAGATCATATGGATTCCAATGGCAACATAGATAGGGAATGGATGGACAGGGTACAGCAGGTAGTCGATTATGCATACTCGCAGGGAATGTATGTTATTATAAATGTACATCACGACGGCGGCGGTGATCCTAAGTTCGGTGCATGGATAATCGAGGAGTCGCAGAAGGATTATAATACATTCCTGAAGAAATACAAAAATGTATGGAAGCAGATAGCAGAGAGATTCAAAAACTATTCGGACTATCTGATTTTCGAGTCGATGAACGAGGTCGGATTTGATACGCTTTACAATAAAAATAAGGCGGACGCATATAATCTGATAAATAAGATTAATCAGGATTTTGTTGACATAATCCGTGCGACAGGCGGAAACAATGCAAAGCGTCATCTGCTTATTGCGGGATATTATACGGATATAGAGCGCACCTGCGATTCGCTTTATAAAATGCCTGACGACAAAGCGGGCAGATGTATCCTGTCGGTACATTACTACACACCGTGGGATTTCTGCACCTGCGATATAAAGCACACATGGGGTACAAAGTCGGAAGTCAGGCAAATGGAAACGCTTATCGGCAAGATGAAAAAGAACTTCGTTGACAAGGGAATACCCGTAATAATCGGTGAATATGCGGCAAGCGGAAGCGATCTTTCTTCCTGTATATTCTTTATAGAAAAGCTGAACAAGCTGTGCAGTGATTACGGTATAGCAACGTTTATATGGGATAGCGGCAGACAGGTAAACAGGAAGACATACAAGTGGAGAACTCCGCAGTATCTTGAGGCATTAAAGCGTGCAACAAGCGGCAAGGACTACGAAGTAGTCAAGGAGTGATAGCGGTGCGGCGGGCGGCAATGTGCCGCATCAAGTTCCGCCGTTATAAATATTGATGTATGGATCAACTTATGTTGTCGGCGGCAGATAAACGTTAGTTGAAATAAGTTTCGACACTTCTGTCAACATCTCAGCTGTGACTACGGAAGTCTTATGTTCGTTTCTCCGAATACACCGGGCGCAATATCATTCAAGAGTAAAAGGAAAAGAACAAAGGGGAGCAAGAAAAGGCGTATAGATTCACTTGCAAAAACATTGAATATCTTCATTCGGAAGAATGCAATAAAACTTGGCAATGATGCCGCAGACGATGAGAAACACGCAGACAAGGAAACTGCTCCGACAGGCGTACAAAGGTACGTTGAGGAGCGGTTGACGCTGTAAGCAAAAATGCTTTCACACAGCCGTTTTTTACAGCTGTGTGAAATTTCTTTTTTGCAATGAAAATTTTGCAGGAGCGGCAGTTGTGTTTTTACCTTGACAGGCATAAAAAATCGTGATATACTTAAAACTGTATAAATCGAACAAAAGAAAACGGAGGATAGTTTTCAATGGCAAAAATAGCAGTTCTCGGCTACGGTGTCGTAGGCTCAGGCACAGTCGAGGTTATTGAGAAGAATAAGGAAGGTCTTTTAAAGAAAGCCGGTCAGGAGATAGAGATAAAGTACATTCTTGATCTGCGTGATTTTCCCGACAGTCCTTATAAAGACAAGTTTGTAAAGGACTTCAACGTTATACTGAACGACCCCGAAATTTCGGTAGTGGTTGAGGTTATAGGCGGTATCAAGCCTTCATACGATTTTGTAAAGTCATCGCTTCTTGCAGGAAAGAGCGTTGTAACATCAAACAAGGAGCTTGTTGCCAAGAAGGGCGCAGAGCTTCTGAAAATCGCACACGAGAAGGGTGTAAATTTCTTCTTCGAGGCGAGCGTAGGCGGCGGTATCCCGATCATAAGACCGCTCCACCAGTGCCTTTCGGCTAACCGCATAGATGAAATCGCAGGTATCTTAAACGGTACTACAAACTTTATACTTACAAAGATGATCCGTGACAACATGGCGTTTGACGACGCATTAAAGACGGCTCAGGAACTTGGCTATGCCGAGCGTAATCCCTCTGCCGATGTTGACGGTATCGACGCTTGCAGAAAGATCTGCATACTTGCGTCACTTTCGTTCGGAAAGCACGTTTATCCCGATAATATCCATACCGAAGGTATCACGAAGATCACACCTGAGGATGTTGCATACTGCGAGAATTTCGGCGGCTCGATAAAGCTTATCGGCTGGGCTTCAAGACAGGATGACGGCAAGGTAGCTGTTATGGTTTGCCCTGCGTTTATCCACGAGGATAGCCAGCTTGCAGGCGTTAACGATGTATTCAATGCAATACTCGTAAGAGGCGACTCTACGGGCGATGTCGTATTCTACGGAAAGGGTGCGGGCAAGTTCCCGACAGCAAGCGCCGTTGTAGCAGACGTTGTTATCGCTGTGAAGATGAACTCATCGAGTAAGTCACTTTACTGGGAGGACAGCGATCAGGACTTCATCGAGGATACAGACAAGATAGTTCTTGAAAATTACATCCGTGTAAACGGCGTTTCAAAGGACGAGGCAGAGGCTCTGTTCGGCAAGGTAAGCTATCTTACAAGAAAAGGCGCTCCGGACGGCGAACTTGCGTTTATTACTCCCGCTATCAGCGAAAAGGACTGCAACGAGGCTGTTGCAAAGCTTGGAGATAAGCTGCTCGGCCGCATAAGAGTTCTTGATTATTGATGAAAATTTAATACCCTATCTGAAAGGAAAAACAACAATATGTCCGAAAATCAACCGAAGTATAAGAGAATACTTTTAAAGCTCAGCGGCGAGGCACTTGCAGGGGACAAGAAGATGGGTCTTGATATGCCCACTGTCACCGAAATATGCAAGAGCATTAAGAAGTGCTATGACGTCGGTACCGAGATAGGTATCGTTGTCGGCGGAGGCAACTACTGGAGAGGCCGTTCAAGCGAGAATATGGACAGAGTAAGAGCCGACCATATCGGTATGCTTGCTACAGCAATGAACGCACTTGCAGTTGCCGATGTACTTGAAAGCCTCGGCTGTCAGGTCCGTGTGCAGACTGCCATTGATATGAAGCAGATAGCCGAGCCGTATATAAGACAGAAGGCTGTAAGACATTTTGAAAAGGGAAGAATAGTGATATTCGGTTGCGGTACGGGCAGCCCGTTCTTCTCGACAGACAGTGCCGCCGCACTGAGAGCCGCAGAGATAAATGCGGATATACTTCTCAAGGCGACTATGGTTGACGGTATCTATGATAAGGATCCGCATAAGTATGACGATGCTGTTAAGTACGATTCGCTCACACATCAGCAGATACTCGTGCAGAGCCTCAAGGTTATGGACAGTGCCGCTGCGGCTATGTGCAGTGAGAACAAGACACCTATCCTTGTATTCGATCTGAGCAGACCGGATAATATTTTCGATGCTGTAATGGGCAAGAAGATAGGTACTGTAGTCAGCGACAAGTAAGCTGAAGGTAAATAAAAACAGTAATATATACCTGAAAGGAAATTAACCAATGAAAGACGTAATCAATACCGCTAAGGACAAGATGGGCAAGTGCGTAGCCGCTGTTGAAACAGAATACGCTTCAATCCGTGCAGGCAGAGCAAATCCCGCAGTGCTGGATAAGGTGACCGTTGACTACTACGGTGTTCCCACGCAGATAAACGCTATGGCGGCTGTTGCCGTTTCAGAGGCAAGAGTGCTTGTTATCACTCCCTGGGACGCTTCAACACTGAAGTCTATCGAAAAGGCTATACTTGCAAGCGACATCGGAATTACTCCCACAAACGACGGTAAGGCTATCCGTATCACATTCCCTCAGCTTACAGAGGAGAGAAGAAAAGAGCTTTGCAAGCAGGTAAAGAAGATCGCCGAGGAAGGTAAGGTAGCTGTCCGCAACGTTCGCCGTGACGCTATGGAAAAGTTCAAGGCTATGAAGAAGAACAACGAAATAACCGAGGACGATCTCAAGAACTGCGAGAAGGACGTTCAGAAGCTCACAGATAAATACTGTGATGAAATGGACGCTGCCTGCAGTGCAAAAGAAAAAGAAATCATGACAGTTTAATTGCCGGTAATCAAATTGGCTGATTTGAATAAGGATGCTTTGACCTGTGTTCCGCTCCATGTCGGATTTATCATGGACGGAAACGGCAGGTGGGCGAAAAAAAGAGGACTTCCGAGAAAGGCGGGTCATTCACAGGGCGCAAAGGTATTCAGGCGCACTGTTGAGGATTGCCGTGACATCGGAATAAAATATTGCACATTCTATGCGTTTTCAACTGAAAACTGGAAACGTCCGAAGGATGAAGTTGACGCCATAATGAAGCTGCTTGTAAAATATCTTGACGATATACGCAGTATGGCTCAGAAGAATACAAGGATAATCTTTCTCGGGGATAAGTCTGCGTTTGATGATGACATACAGGCAAGGCTTGTCGAGATCGAAGAAATATCAAAGAATAATGACGGTCTGTATGTTCTTGTAGCGCTCAATTACGGCGGTAAGGATGAGATACTGACTGCGGCAAAACGTCTTGCAAGGGATTATAAAGATGGTAAGGTCGATCTTGACGGCTTTACGGAAGACGATTTTGACAATTATCTTTATACTAAGGGCATTCCTCCTGTCGACCTTATTATAAGGCCGAGCGGAGAGCAGAGAACCTCAAACTTCCTTATCTGGCAGGGAGCTTATGCGGAGCTTTTGTTTATGGATGTTCTGTGGCCGGATTTTTCAAAGAAAGATCTTATTGCGGCTTGTGACGAGTACGCAAGGAGAAACAGAAGATTCGGCGGACTGTAATGCGTTTCTGAAAGGAAAAGAACTACAAGATGGTAACCAGAATAGTAACCGCACTGGTAGCGATACCGATCGGTATTTTAATAATAGCACTTAACAACGAGGTACTTTACTATGTTGCTATGACGGCTTTTTCTGTCATAGCGGTATATGAAATGTTAGTTACGACCAAATATCTGAAGAATAAGTTCACATCAGCCGTAAGCCTTATATTTGCGGCTGTAACACCTATTATTTTCTGGATAGAACCGCTCAGGAACAACGTAAAGCTGATTTACTTCGGTTTTGTTGTAATAATGCTTCTCGGAATGCTGTTCAATCACGAGAAGGCAAGATTTGAGCAGGTCGCACTTGTTGCGTTTGTATCGATTACGATACCTCTTGCACTCTGCTCGATAGCATTTATACGCTCAAGATTCCCGGATCACGCTATGTTCCTTATAGTTTATACTATGGTGAGCGCATGGGTGGGAGATGCCGGTGCGTATTTTGTCGGAACGTTTTTCGGCAAGCATAAGATGTGTCCTGCGATAAGCCCCAAGAAAACGTGGGAGGGCTTTGTCGGAGGTATAATAACATCGGGCGTTTTTGCGGTTATAATGAGCTTTGCATATGAACTTATCGACAGCATGATAAACGGCGGAGTGCATACATTCAGCGTGAACTGGGTGTATCTCACTGTTATGGCGCTTGTTATATCGGGACTCGGCGTAGTCGGAGATCTCTCTGCGTCACTTGTAAAGCGTGAATGTTCTGTAAAGGATTTCGGCAATATATTACCCGGACACGGCGGTATTCTTGACCGTTTTGACAGTGTTCTGCTTGCCGCACCGTTTGCATATATGATGTTCCAGATATACTTCCCCATAACCCCAATAGCATAATCGTATAATCATATTACAATGCCGAAGCGGAATACTCTTCGGCATTATTTGTCATAAAGAGGTAACAATTGAGTATTATAAAGAATATAGCCCTGCTCGGCAGTACAGGCTCGATAGGTACACAGACGCTTGACGTATGCCGTATGCA
>OLOS01001726.1_pt1 | contig 16923 bp, 13 predicted proteins | sample 1672631 | NCBI WGS metagenome assembly OLOS01 (sample SAMEA3136707, study PRJEB25190) | human gut metagenome | biome: human gut; feature: human-associated habitat; material: faeces | place: Austria | collected 2013 | reverse complement strand
ACGGTGACGTCGTCCTCTGTCAGCACGGAGAACCCCTCCCGGATGCGGGCCACATGGGGGATGATGAACATGGAGCCGATGGTCATTACCACCGCAACCACGCCGATGAGCTTCAGGCTCTTGCGGTAGAGGTTGTTGACCTCTTTGCGGTTATTGGCACCATAGTGGTAGCTGACGATGGGCGCACTGCCCACGGCGTAGCCCACAAACACCGCCACGAACAGGAAGGATGCGTACATGATCACACCGTAAGCGGCCACGCCATCCTCGCCCGCAAAGCGGAGCAGCTGATAGTTGTACAGGATGTTCACCAGCGACATGGAAAGGTTGGTCATCAGCTCAGAGGAGCCGTTCACGCAGGCTTTCAGCAGCACACCGCCCTCAAACTGCGGGCGGCAGAGGTGGAGCAGGCTGGTGTTTTTCCGGTTGAGGAAGTAGAACACCGGCAGCAGGCCGCCCACCACCTGGCTGAGCATGGTGGCAATGGCGGCACCCTCCACGCTCCAGTGCAGGATACCCACCAGCAGCACGTCCAGCACCATGTTGGTGCAGCCCGCGCCCACCGTGAAATAAAAGCCCAGATGCGGCTTTTCGGCGGTGACAAAAAAACTCTGGAACATATTCTGCAGGATAAAGGTGGGCAGGCTGAGCATCAGCACCCGGCCATAGCGCAGGGCGTAGTCCAGCATCTCACCTTCTGCACCCAGCATCAGAGCCACCGGCCGGAGCAACAGCATCCCCAGCACGGACAACACGATGCCGGCGATCAGCGCCGTTGACATGAACAGGCTGAAATAGCGGTCGGCACGGGCTTTATCGCCCTCACCCAGCGTGATGCCCACAATGGCGCTGCCGCCGGTGCCCAGCATAAAGCCGACTGTGCCCACCAGCATGGGCACGGGCATGATGAGGTTGACTGCCGCAAAGGCCGTTTTGCCCACAAAATTCGAGACACACAGGCCGTCCACGATGCCGTAAATGGAGGTGAACAGCATGGTGCCGATGCAGGGCAGCACAAAACGGATCAGCCGTGAATAATCAAAGTGATCCGAAAGTTGGATTTTCTGTTTTGACATGGATTCTCCTTTTTGCAGGGGTGGATCACATCATCCCGCCGGGCCGCCAGCCGGTGCAGTAGCGGGCGTAATCGCGGTCGGCCTGTTTGACGTAAAGGAGGAACTGTTCCCTGCCTTCCTTGTCCGTGACCTGACGGACTTTGGTGGGCAGGCTCTGGCGCTGGAGCAGCTCCAGTTCATCGTTGAGCTCCTCCTCGGTATCAAAAGCATCCAGCTTGGTCCAGTGGGTGGCAAAGAGCCAGATGTTTGCAAGGGTGTTATTCATATTCAGTCTCCTTTTCCTGGGCATCGGCAAGGATGCCGGCCCGATAGAACGGCGCAATGGCGTTGGCATCGCCGTGGCGCACGATGGAATAGGTAATGTCGCAGTAGGGCTGGATAGCCGTGCTCTTTTCCACAGTGGAGATGAGCAGCACCTGCAGCTGCAGGCGGCGGAACAGCTCCATCATGGGACGGATGCGGTCACTGGTCATCTTGCTGAAGGCCTCGTCCAGCAGCACCAGACGGATGCTGTTTTCGCTCTTCTGGTAGATTTGCAGCAGGCTGGCGCAGATTGCCACATAGAAGGGAGCCTGGTTCTCGCCGCCGGAGGAATCGCGGCTGACGCGGGAAAGATAGGCCTGCTGGCCCGAGACGGTGTTGGTCACCTTGATGTCATAGTCCAGATAGGTGCGGTAGTCCACATAATCCGAGAGGGTGGCACCGGAGGTGGTGCGGCCCTCCTGCCGGGCCCGGGTGTTCTCGTCCACATCGGCCATGATCTTTTCCATCAGCGCGTCCACCTGCCGCTCGTAGACGGGGTCGGCGGTGGCGGCAAGGTTGTCCAGCGAGTCGCCGTCGGTCATCTGCTGGTTGCCCTTGTCCACAATGACCTGATAGAAGGCGGCCAGCTGGGGGTCACGGCTGGGCTCCAGCTCAAAGCGGTAGACTTCCTCGCCGTAGGTCAGCTGCTCCATGACCTTGTTCAGCTCCCGGAACTGCCGCCGGGCGTTGAAGATATCGTCCTTCATGCGGAACAGGATATCCTTGCGGAAGCGGTCCTTGCAGTCCCGCTGCGCCTGCTCCAGGCGGGCGGCGTAGCGCTCCAGGTCGATGCGCACAAGGCTCTCCGCGCTTCCATATACGACGTCCGCCAGCGCCTTGCACAGCTCGGTCTTTCCCACGCCCGTAGGTCCTGCAAAGAGCATGGATGCTGCCGGGCGCTCCTCGTCTGCCATGCCGCTTCTTCCCCGCCGGACCGCGCGGCAGACCGCCTCCACCGCCGCATTCTGCCCCACGACCCGTTCGTGCAATGCCTGCTCGAGCTGCAAAAGCCGCTCCTTTTCCGTCCGGCTGAGTGCGCCTGCCGGAATGCCTGTGCGCTGCGAAACGATGCCAGCCACATCCTCTCGCGTCACCAGCAGCATCCGCTGCGCGCGGCTGGACTCCGCCTGTCTTCTCACCAGCTCCTGCAGCCGGTCGCGAAGCGCCGCCGCATGCTCATACGCGCCATCGCGCACCGCATGCTCCAGCTCCTGCGAGAGTCTGCGCTTTTTTTCTTCCAGACGCGCATCTACCGTGCCGCCGGACAGCCAGATGGAGGCTGCCGCCTCGTCGAGCAGATCAATCGCCTTGTCCGGCAGAAACCGGTCTGCCAGATACCGGCAGGAAAGCTCCACCGCCGCCTGCATCGCCTCGTCCGAAATGCGGATGCGGTGGTGCTGCTCAAGCCCCGGACGAAGCCCCTGCAGAATGCGCAGCGTCTGCTCCTTCGTCGGCTCGCGCACCAGCACCTGCCGGAACCGGCGCTCCAGCGCTGCATCCTTTTCAATGTACTTTCGATACTCCTCCAGCGTCGTCGCGCCGATGAGCTGAATCTCGCCCCGCCCGAGCGCCGGTTTGAGAAGATTTGCCGCGTCTATCGCGCCCTCGGCGCTGCCCGCGCCGACAATCGTGTGCATCTCGTCGACAAAGAGAATCATGTTCCCCGCCCGGCGGATCTCCGCGAGAATGTCACGGATGCGCTCTTCAAATTCGCCGCGGTATTTGGTCCCCGCCAGAACACTTGCCAGATCGAGCCGGTAGAGCTTCTTACCAAGCAACCCCTGCGGCGCCTGTCCGCTCGCCAGCCGCTGCGCCAGCGCCTCGACAATCGCAGTCTTCCCCACGCCCGGTTCTCCGATGAGCGCGGGGTTATTCTTGTTCTTGCGGCACAGAATCTGCTCAACCTCGCAGAGCTCACGTTCGCGCCCGACGACAGGCTCCATTCGCGCCGCCTTTTCAATCATATTTTCACAATACTGCTCCAACAGTCTCACGCTTGTCTGCCTCCCCTGCTGCGTCTGCTCCGGCGTGCGGAGCGCTCCAAAGGTTTCGGTAAAAATGCAGTCCGGCTCAATGCCGCTGCCCTTTAAAATCCGGCACGCCGTGCAGCCGTCGTCCCGCGTCAGCGCCAGCAGCAAATGCTCCGGCGTGACGCCGCCTGTCTTGAGCCTTGATGCTTCCACGCCCGCCTGATGGACCGCGCGGCGCGCTCTGGGCGTCAGTCCCTGCGGCAGAAACAGCGTCCGGCTGCCGAGCCCCGCTCCTGCCAGAACCATCGACCGAAGACACGGTTCTTCCAGCCCTGCCGCGCGCAGAACCCGTCCGGCGCTTCCCGCTTCCTGCGACAGCGCCAGCAGCAGATGCTCCGTTCCGACGTAGCTGTGCCCCAGCTCGCGCGCAAAACGCCCCGCCTGCACGATCAGTCCCCGCAGTCTTCCGGATAATTCCTGCTTTTTCAACGCCTCACGTCCTTTCTGCTGGAAGTTTCGCCCTCGCACGGGCGATTTATACGGCAGAAAAATATTTCCCGCTCTTTTTCACAAAGTTTACAGATTTATCATTTGCATTTTCAGAAAAATATGTTATGATGAAGGCGCATAAATAAATGGAGGTGCAATACTATGGCTTATGTTATTGGCGACAACTGTGTCAACTGCGGTACCTGCGCAGATGCATGTCCCCTCGGTATCATTTCCGAAGGCGACGGCAAGTACGTCATCGACGCCGATCAGTGCGTAGAGTGCGGAACCTGCGCTGCTGAGTGCCCGAACGACGCAATCACGCAGGAATAAGATCAAAAGACAAAGGACCTGTGCTGTAATGCACAGGTCCTTCGTTTTGTATTTTGGGGTTGTGATTTTCTGCCGGGCATTGTATGATAGATACGATCTTTTTGTGGGAGGCGCGCATGGAGGAACAAATCGGCGGCAAATACCGGATGGAGCTTTCGCAGACGCAGTTTTCCCTCAGCACCGATTCCATCGTGCTGGCGGATTTTGCCCGTGTGTTTTCGGGCGCGCGCGTGTGCGACCTCGGCTGCGGCTGCGGCGCGCTGGGGCTTCTGCTGCTGGCTAAGTGCGAAACGCTTCAGGTTACGGGCGTTGAAATTCAGGAGCCTGCCGCGCGGTGTGCTGCAGAAAATGCCGCCCAAAACGGGCTTTCCCAGTTTTCTGTGCTGCATGGCGATCTGCGCGAATACCGCACGCTGCTGCCGGCAAACGGGTTTGACATTGTCGTCTCCAACCCGCCCTATTACCCCGTATCGGGCGGCGCCGCGCCGGACAAGCTGCCGCTTGCCATCGCAAGAAGTGAGGTCTGCTGCACGCTTTCCGATCTATGCGCATGCGCGGCGTGGTGCCTGCGCTTCGGCGGCTCGTTCTTTCTGGTCCACAAGCCGGAGCGGCTGACCGATCTGCTGGTCACGCTGCGCGAAAACCGGCTGGAGCCGAAGCGTCTGCAATTTGTGCGCCATCACCCGGAGGCGAGCGTCAGCCTCGTGCTGGTGGAGGCAAGAAGCGGCGCAAAGCCCGGGCTTACCTTACAGAATGATCTGATTCTATACACTTCCTCCGGCGAGAAAACCGCCGATTACAAAAGACTCTATCACGAGGAGACCTGACCATGACCGGAATGCTCTATCTTGTCCCGACACCCATCGGAAACCTGTCCGATATCTCCGTGCGCTGCCGCAAAACGCTCGAGCAGGCGGACTTTATCGCCGCCGAGGATACGCGGGTAACGTTGAAGCTGCTGAACTATCTGGAAATCAAAAAGCCGCTTGTGAGCTACTACGAGCACAACAAGCTCGAAAGCGGTCCGAAGATTGTCCGACGGATTCTCGACGGCGAGACGTGCGTACTGGTCTCCGACGCAGGCTCCCCCGCCATCTCAGACCCCGGAGAGGATCTGGTTCGCCTGTGCGCAGAGGCAGACATTCCCGTCTGCGCGATTCCCGGTCCGTGCGCGGTCATTACGGCGCTGTCGATTTCGGGGCTTCCCACGGGCAGATTCTGCTTCGAGGGTTTTTTGTCCATCAACAAGAAAAGCCGGCAGGAGCATCTGGCTGGTCTGCAGCAGGAGCGCCGGACGATGATCTTCTATGAAGCGCCCCACAAGCTGCTTGCCACACTCAAGGACCTTGCCAATGCCTTCGGGGCAGACCGGCGCGTAAGCCTCTGCCGGGAGCTGACGAAGCTCCATGAGGAGGTCGTGCGCACCACGCTCGGCGAAGCGGTCGCCCGCTACACGGAAAATGCGCCAAGAGGCGAGTTTGTCGTGGTCGTCGAGGGCGCGCAGCAGGCGCCTGTGGAGGCAATCACGCTGGATGCGGGCGCGCATAAGGCCCAGACCGCGCACCTCTTTCACGTGGGGCAGGGTAGCCAAGCGCTCGGCGAGGTGCTCGCCAGCAGCGTCGATGCGCTCGATTTCGCCCTCGCGGCCCAGCTCGTCGAGCACGCAGTTCGCTGCGGCGATGGCCAGGCAGCTGCCGCCGAACGTGGTTCCATGGTCGCCCGGCCCGAATGCGTCGGCCACTTCGGCACGCGCGGCGCATGCGCCCATGGGCACGCCGCCGGCAATGCCTTTTGCCATGGCGACGATGTCGGGCGTGATTCCATAGTGCTGGAACGCGAAGGGCACGCCGCAGCGATACATGCCGCACTGCACCTCATCGCAAATCATGAGCGCTTTGTTCTCGCTCGTCAGGCGGCGAACCGCTTCCAAATACTCTTGGGAGCACGGATGCACGCCGCTTTCGCCTTGCACGACCTCAAGGATTACGGCGCACACGTCATGATTGGCGAATGCCGCCTCGAGCGCTGCGACGTCATTTTGCGGAACGTCGACGAATCCGCCGGGCAGCGGCTTGAAGGCTTCCTGCTTCAGCGGCTGCGCGGTGGCAGCGAGCGGCGCGAGCGTGCGGCCGTGGAAGCTGTTCGTGATGGTGACGATTGTGGAACCGCCGTTGCCGAAACGCTTCGCGTAGAGACGCGCGAGCTTGATGGCGCATTCATTGGATTCTGCACCCGAATTCGAGAAGAACGTCTTCCACTCGATGGGCTTGCCAGAATCGGTAGTACCGCCCAGAATATTCGACAGCTTCTCGGCGACCTCGCCGCGGTGCTCGATGTAGTAATAGTTGCTGACGTGCATGAGCTTGGCGGTTTGCTCCTGCAGGGTTTTTACGAGCGCGGGTGCGCAGTGGCCCAGACTAATAACGCCGATGCCGCCAATGAAGTCGAGGTATTGCTTCCCTTTGTCATCGGTGAGCGTCATGCCGTTTCCGCTCACGAATTCAACAGGCTTGCGGGCGAAGGTGCCCATCACATATTTCGACTCAAGTTCTTGCTGCTGTGCGAGGCTCATGGGAGCTCCCTTCTATCGACGCGCGTGTGCGTGCTTGGTTTGTTCCGAATCGTTATCCCAGTTCGACATTGACATTTGCATCGAGGCGGCTCGCAAGCGCGTCGAGCGGTTGGGCCTGGTAGGTTTCGTCGGGTGTGCTGGGTTTCATCATGGTGCCAACGCCGTGGTCGGTAAGCAATTCGAGCAAAAGCGCATGCGGCATAGTGCCGTTGATGATGTGCGCGGCGGGAATGCCCGCATCGAGCGCCGCAAGGCAGGCTTCGATTTTCGGAATCATGCCGCTGGAAAGCGTGCCCGATTCGACGAGCTCGCGGGCTTCTTCCGATGTGAGGGAAGAGATAAGGGTGTCTTTATCGCTGAAGTCTTTGTAGAGGCCATCAACATCGGAGAGGAAAATGATTTTGTGCGCGTGCAGCGCTGCTGCCAGATGGCCCGCCGCGATATCGGCGTTGATGTTGAAAGGCTTGCCGTCATCGCCCGCCGCGACGGACGCTACGATGGGGATGTAATCGTCGTTGATGAGGTGCTCGAGGTAGGTGGGATCGATGCTCGTGACTTCGCCAACGCGACCAAGCTCGGGGTCGAGCTGCGTGGCGCGGATAGTGCAGCCGTCGCCTCCGCTTACGCCCACGGCGAGGTGGCCGTGCACGTTAATGGCATCGACCAAACGGCGATTCACGCTGCCCACGAGCACCATGCGCACGAGTTCCATGGCGTCGTCGGGCGTCACGCGTAGGCCGTTCTTGAATTCTACGGGCATGCCGCTTTTCTCGAATGCGGCAGAAATGTCTTTGCCGCCGCCATGTACGATGATTGGCTTCATGCCGATAATTTTCAACAGCACGATATCGGTCATGACCTGCGCCATAAGCTCGGGGTTTTCCATGGCCGATCCGCCATATTTGATGAGCACGGTTTTGCCTGTGGTGTGCTTGATCCAGGGCAGCGCCTCGACGAGCAGGTTGACTTTGGTGGCATAGTTGGAGCTGCGAGCTCCGGTTTTCGTGAATTTCATAAAACTCCTTGGAACCCGCGGAATGTTCGTGGCGTTGGCGGGCTTTCGCTGGAAACGGAAGGTGCGAATATATGGGGCAGGGCGCGTACGCCAAACCGAAGGCGCGCATGCCACGATGAACGCGGGCGCGCGCAATGGGACAACGGCCGGCAAACGCCTAGCTTCGTCGCTCGTTTCTTCCCAAGGAGGGTTCGGCCATGGTAATTGCTACGATGCGCATGCTACGCCGCCCAATCCGGCGTCTTCGGCAAGTCCGAAGACGATATTCGCGCACTGGACAGCTTGGCCAGCGGCTCCTTTTCCGAGGTTGTCGATGGCGGCCATGGCGACGATCATGCGCTCATTTGGGTTCAGCGACGCATTGACGTGCGCGCGGGCCGTACCTGCTACCGCGCCGGTTTTGGGCCATACGCCTTGCGGCAGGGTGGTAACGAGGTTTGACTTGGCATAGGCTTTTTCGTAGGCGCGATGCAGAGATGCGTCGTTGACTTCAGCGTTTTTTGCAAGCGGCAAATACACCGTGGCGAGAATGCCACGCTTGAGCGGTGCCAAATGCGGCGTGAAAATGATATGCGCAGGTGCGGGGCGCACCGATGCGTCGCCGGCAACGGGAATGTGTGCGCCTGAAAGGGTGCGTCCATAGGAAAGCGCGATTTCGGGTTGGTGGCGATGGAGCGGCAGGCCATACGCTTCGAGCGATTCGTCGCCGGAGCAATAGTGGGTGCGCGCGCTCGGCTTTCGGCCCGCGCCCGTTATGCCGGAAATGGCATCGACGATAATGGGCGCATTGGGATCGACGAAGCCCGCGGCAAGTGCGGGGGTTGCCGCCAAAATAGAGGCGGTCACATAACAGCCAGCGCAGCCAACGATAACGGCCTCGCCTGCGGCATGGCGCGCCGCAAGCTCATCAAGGGCGGCGCGGTTAGTTTCGGGTTGTCCGAACGTTGCGCGCTCGAGCAGCTCGGGCGCCGCGTGCTGCACGTGGTAGGCGGCTTCATAGTCGGCTGCGTGCGCGAAACGGAAATCGGCGGAAAGGTCGATGCACGTCACGCCCGCTTCGACGAGACGAGGTGCATGGAGCATGCCAGCTTTGTGGGGTACGCCCATGAAGACGACGTCGCACGAAAGCAGCGAATCGGTTGCGTGCGGTTCGAGCACCAGGTTGTCGTAAATGCCGCGAAACGCGGGATATATGTCGGCGATCTGCTGTCCGGCTTCGGAATCGGAAGTGATGACGGCAACATCGAACTCGGGATGGCTGGCGCAAATTCGCAGCACTTCGGCTCCGGCGTAACCCGTGGCCCCCATGATTCCTGCTTTAATCATGTGCTGCTCCTTTGCTTGAAATGCATAAAAAATCGGTTTCGTGCATATTAGACCGTTTTTAATCGTGAAACATGTATCTCGATAAAAAAGAATGAAGTTCCACAGGAATTCTCGGCGGAAGGTGCCGTTTTTACGCTACAATTCCACCTCGCATTGCTGGGCGTGTGCCCGAGTGGTTAAAGGGGACGGGCTGTAAACCCGTTAGCTCTGCTTACCTAGGTTCGAATCCTAGCGCGCCCACCAGCTTTGCCCGTGTAGCTCAGTCGGTAGAGCACTTCGTTGGTAACGAAGAGGTCACCGGTTCAAGTCCGGTCGCGGGCTCCATCTTAGCTTATATTCACGATGGAGCTGATTCAAAGAGAAAAAGCCAAGCAATTTTCGCAGTCGTGATTATATGGCGGTGTAGCTCAGTTGGTTAGAGCACACGGTTCATACCCGTGGCGTCACTGGTTCGAATCCAGTCACCGCTACCATTATTTCGGTTGGTTGAATGCTTCGCGCATAGGTTTGATCGGAAGGCGGCCGTCTGGCCGCTTTTTTAGTATTGCGGCTATTCTATGTATGTATATGGGTCGACCGAAGACCATCGAAACGCATCGTTTTCGATATTTCGCCTATTTGTCGCGATTTCGTGAAGACTGCCGCTGTACCTGGTGAAACGTCACTTTTTCCATTGACTGCGGGGCGTTCAACTTGTATCCTGCAAAAGTTCGCTTTCAAAAGCCCCGCTAAACGCTGCTCAAAACGGGACACAGCGCGAAAGAATGTCCAGATTCTGGACCGTTGGTTTGGCGTAGGAAACCGAACAGTTTCGTGAAGCAGCACTTTTGAACCAGAACAAACGTATTTGGAGGAAATCGTGAAGACGTATTACGCAAAGCCTCAAGAGGTTGAGCGCGAGTGGGTCGTTATCGACGCCGCCGACCAGGTGCTGGGCAAGGTTGCCGCTAAGGCTGCCCACATTCTCCGTGGCAAGAACAAGCCGCAGTTTACTCCGCATGTTGACACGGGCGACTTCGTCATTGTCATCAATGCCGAGAAGGTGCGCGTCACGGGCAACAAGGCTCTCGACAAGAAGTACTACCGTCACTCCGGCTACCCCGGTGGACAGAAGTGCGAAACCTTCACCGAGGCTATCGAGAAGCATCCTGAGCGCGTCATCGAGCACGCGGTTAAGGGCATGCTGCCGAAGAACACTCTCGGCCGCAAGCAGCTCACCAAGCTCAAGGTCTACGCTGGCCCCGAGCATCCGCATGCCGCTCAGAAGCCCGTCGAGATCAAGCTGGAGGAGAAGTAACAATGGCAAACGAAGCTGTCTATTACGGCACTGGCCGTCGCAAGAACGCCGTTGCTCGCGTCCGCTTGGTTCCCGGCACCGGCAAGGTTACCGTCAATGGTCGTGAGGCTATGAATTACTTCGGCCGCGAGGCCCTGGTGAACTACGCCACCATGCCGTTCAAGGTTACCGACACCCAGGATCACTTCGACGTCATCGCCCTGTGCAATGGCGGCGGCATCTCTGGCCAGGCTGGCGCTCTGCGCCACGGCATCAGCCGCGCGCTGCTGCAGGCCGGCGAGTATCGTCCCGAGCTGAAGAAGGCTGGCTTCCTCACTCGTGACCCTCGTATGGTCGAGCGCAAGAAGTACGGCCTGAAGAAGGCCCGCAAGCGCCCGCAGTTCAGCAAGCGCTAATCTGCTCGCATACTTCACGCGAAATGGAAAGGCTCGTCGCTTATGCGGCGAGCCTTTCTTTTATGTATGCCTTTGGTTGGGAATCGCGAAAAAGCGGGCCCATGAGAGCCTATGCGTCAAAAGCCGCGCGGAATACGAAGGCCCGATGGGTGTATCCATCGGGCCTTTTTGCCTCGATTCCTAATCAATGAAAAGGGGCAAGGCGCGCTCGAGATGCGCGGAACGGCCGGCCAAAGCCGGGTTCCGCGCTGCTGAAGCGTGCCCTTTGAGATTGGAGCATGTCGAACGTTGGCTATTTTTCGTAGGCGCAGTCGGCGGGCGTCCAGCTTTTCAGAATGGGAATCATCTTGCGGGCGATTGCTTTGGCGCCTTCGAGGTCTTGCTCTCGGAAGTTGCCGCACTCCTTTTCGGTGGCACCGGGCACATCGCCCTCAAAGCTGGCAATGAATGCGAGCATGTCATTGACAAGCTTGATGGCAACCTCGGGTTCCATGTTGCGCACGAGGAAATAGAAACCGGTACGGCACCCCATGGGGCCAACGTATATGACTTGGTCGGAAAGCTCGCTCGAGCGCACATAGGTTGCGAACAAGTGCTCGAAGCTATGGATGGCGGGGTAGGGCAGATAGGTGCCGCAGTTCGGCTTAACCATGCGAATGTCATAGGTGGTCACGTCGCCGTCAACGCGTGAGGTGTACATGCCTTCAACGAGCTTGGTGTGATCGACGGCGAAGCTTGCGATTTGCTTGAGTTCCATAGGTCTTCCTTTGCAAAGGTTCGACGTAACGTTTCTTGGCCAATATTGTATCGATGCTTTTGGCTGCGTTGTGGCTCTTTACGAATTTCGCTCAACGCCGATAGTGCAATTATGCGACGGGTCTGTCACACTGCCCTTCGTGAATATGGCAAGGGTAGGCGTCGCGCGTTTGATGCATGCCTTTTCTTGAGGGAATGAATGGAGCCTGACATGGCGTTGTCGAAAAATACGAGGGGCGTTTTCTTCGCCATCGCCGGCGGTATTGGATGGGGCTTTTCTGGTGCCTGTGCGCAATTTCTTTTTCAAGAATACGGCCTTGATCCGTTGTGGCTTACCAGCACGCGCATGACATGTGCTGGGTTGGCTCTTATCGTCGTGGCGCTTGTGTGGTATCGACGCGCGCTGAAGGGCCTTTTCTCTTCGTGGCGAGATATCGCGCAGCTTATGGTGTTTTCGATATTCGGCCTTATGCTGTGCCAGCTTACCTATTTGGTTGCCATTCAATATTCGAATGCGGGTACGGCGACCGTGCTTGAGTATATCGGTCCGGTGCTTATTGTGGCCGTGACGTGCTTTTCGGCGTGCAGGTTGCCCACGGCGCGCGAGTTCATTGCCATGGGATGTGTGGTGATGGGCACGTTTTTGCTCGCGACCCATGGTGACCCTACGAATTTGGTGATGTCGCCGCAGGCGTTGCTGTGGGGCCTGGGCGCGGCGGTGACCGTTGCGATATATACCATTTCGCCTGGGACGCTTATGCAGCGCCACGGGAGCATTCCCGTGGTGGCGTGCGGCATGCTTATCGGTGGCGCCGCGCTTTGCCTCGTGACGCAATCGTGGAACTTCGCACCCGGATTTGGTGAAGGCGGGCTCGATGCGGAAGGCTTCGTGGCGTTATTCGTGGGGCTCATTCTTTTCGGAACGGCTTTTGGGTTTACGGCATATTTGCAGGCCGTCAAAGACATCGGAGCCGCGAAGGCCAGCCTTATCGCAAGTGTGGAAACGGTGTCGGCGACGGCGTTCGCGGTGCTGTGGCTGGGTACGGCATTTGAAGCGATGGATTTTGTTGGGTTCGTATTCATTATGTCGACCGTTTTTCTACTCGCGAATTTTAGGGGCGAAGAAGCGGTGCGGGAATAGCCCTGTCGCGAAAGGCCGTCGCCAGGCGTTCATGCCGCAAGGTCGGGGTGCGTGGCGAACGCCGTTACTGCGACTCATGGCAATTCATGTGCGCGATGTCGCCCGCTTCCAAACGGGCGACAACCACGGCGTTTTCGCGTGAGATGCTCCGCTCGCCGCTCGATATGGTTTGGCGGTCTGGCGTGCGGTGCATTGCGGCCGCGAGTGGTAGAATACAAAAGTTCGAGGGGCGCGCGGGCGCCCTTTGCCATCTTGCGAGGCGATGCTTCAAGGCTTCGCGAGAGAGCTTTCACAAGGATTGGAGAAGCAATGGCCCGACTTTTTGGAACCGATGGCGTGCGTGGCGTGGCGAACGTCGACCTTACCTGCGAATTGTCTTATAGGCTTGGGCAGGCTGCGGCATCGTTTATGGGCAAGACCATTGTCGTGGGCAAAGACACGCGCAAAAGCGGCGACATGCTCGAGGCGGCGGTGGTTGCCGGCATTACGAGCGCAGGCGGCGATGCGCTGCTTACGGGCGTTATTCCTACGCCGGCCGTGGCGCTGTTGGTTCGCGAACTGCATGCCGATGGCGGTATCGTGATTTCCGCATCGCATAATCCGCCGGAGTACAACGGCATCAAATTCTTCGACGCGAATGGCTTCAAGCTTCCTGATGCGGTCGAAGACGAAATCGAGAAATTCATTGCCGAGGGCGGTGTTGAAAGCCAAATCGCGCGTGCGAAAGAGGCGGGCGAGGAAGCCGAAATGCCCGTGGGCGATGAAGTTGGCGTCGCTCTCGAAGTCGAGGACGCGTGCGAGATATATATCAACCATGCGGTCGAAACGGTGACGAGCCAGGGAATCAACTTCGACGGGCTTCACGTTGCGCTCGATACGGGCCACGGCGCGTCATCCCTCACGAGTGCAGAGGCGCTGCGCCGTTTGGGTGCGGAAGTCACCGTGATCAACGATGATTATGATGGTACCGACATCAACGTCAATTGCGGCTCCACCCATTTGGGCCCCCTGACTGAGCTTATGGCCGAATGCGGCGCCGACGTGGGCATTGCCCACGATGGCGACGCCGACCGCGTGATGCTCATGGCAAAAGACGGCACCGAAATCGATGGCGACATCGTCGAGGCGGTGCTTGCGGTCGATTTGAAGAATCGCGGCGAGCTGCCCCACAACACGGCGGTCTCCACCGTTATGACCAATTTGGGCTTCGTGCGCGCCATGGAAGCCCATGGCATTGACGTGCTGCAGACCAAGGTGGGCGACCGCTATGTGCTCGAGGCGATGCGCGAAGGCGGCTATGCCGTCGGCGGCGAGCAGTCGGGCCATATGATTTTGCTCGAGCACAATTCCACGGGCGATGGCCTGGTGACGGCGTGCCAATTCCTCGCTGCCGTTCGTCGCAGCGGCAAGCCTGTCGAAGAAGCCATCAAGGTTATGACGAAGTTCCCGCAAACGCTGATTAACGTGCGCGTGAAAGATAAACATGCGCTCGAGGGGAACGCTCCCATTTGGGATGCCGTGCATGCAGCTGAAGCTGAAATGGGCGATACCGGTCGCGTACTCGTTCGCACGAGTGGAACTGAGCCCTTGGTGCGCGTTATGGTTGAGGCAGAAACCCAGGAATCGGCCGACGCCCACGCGAAGGCGATTGCTGAAGTGGTCGAGCGCGAACTCGCGTAAATCGCTGAAGTGGTTGCGCCTGGCGGCACTTAACGCCATGATGGACGTGTGAAGTCGGCATCAACGATCCGGTCCAGCATAAACTTTGAGGCGTTATACACAGCTCCGGCATATGCCGGAGCTGTTCTTATATGGGCACTCTGTGCGGGCTTGCCATGTGCGACGAATGCGTCAAACGGCTCTTTCGCTGCTCTACTTTGGCGCCCGATTACTTTTGCATCTTGGTTTCGCGAATCTTTCAAACCATGAAGGCTATCCGGCATAGCGGCGAATCACGGGACATTCGCCGAATAAATGTGTTACGCATCTTGAATTCGTAACACAATATCCTTTACTATGCGTGTTACGAAATTGTATTCCGTAACATTAAAAGGGAAGGAAGCGGAAATGGCGATACATGAGCAGGATGTTGCAATGTGCAAAAGGCGCGATTTTCTGAAGCTGGCCGCGTGCGGCGCTGCCGTTGCGTCGTTTGGTGGTGTGCTTTCGGCATGCGTGGGCGGGTCTTCGACGGAGGGCGCTGAAAGCGCTGCGGCTACCGATCAAGTTATCGTGGCCATGAATACTGGCAGCGAACCTGCCGCCGGTTTCGATCCGTTGCGTGCGTGGGGTTGCGGCGAGCATGTCCATGAGCCCCTTATTCAATCGACGCTTATTACGACTGACGAGAATCTTGAATTCCAAAACGACCTCGCGACCGACTATTTCTGCTCGGATGATGGTCTCACCTGGACATTCACCATTCGCGACAACGTGAAGTTCACTAATGGCGATCCGCTTACCGCATCTGACGTCGCCTTCACTATTAACGGCGTCATTAAGGGCGAAGCTTCCGAGGCCGACCTTTCCATGGTGCGCGAAGCTGTGGCGACTGACGCTACGCACGTTGAGCTGTATTTGACCAAGCCCTACAACATGCTTCTATACACGCTTGCCGTGCTGGGCATTGTTCCCGAGAAAGCATACGGCGACGATTACGGCGCCAACCCCATTGGGTCGGGTCGCTATATGCTCGAGCAGTGGGATAAAGGCCAGCAGGTTATTTTGAAGGCGAACCCTGACTACTATGGCGAAGAGCCGAAAATGAAGCGCGTCGTGGTCGCGTTCATGGAGGAAGATGCGGCTCTCGCCGCCGCTCGCGCCGGCCAGGTCGACATCGCGTTTACTGCCGCTGTGTATTCCGACCAGGAAATCGCCGACTATGAATTGCTCGCATGTGAGACGGTGGACTCTCGCGGCATTTCCCTTCCTACGCCGCAGCCAGGCGGTACCAAGGAAGGCGACAGTGGTGTTGAATACCCCGTAGGCAATGCGGTGACGAGCGATATTGCCGTGCGTCGCGCCATCAACTACGGCGTAGACCGCGAAACCATGATCAAAAACGTTATCAATGGCTACGGAACGCCTGCGTATAGCGTGTGCGATAAGTCGCCGTGGGGTTCTCCTGATATGAAGGTCGAGACCGACGTGGCTTATGCCAAGCAGCTTCTTGACGAGGCCGGTTGGGCTGCCGGCGCCGATGGTATTCGCGAAAAGGACGGCGTGCGCGCTGCATTCGATTTGTATTACGCCAGCAACGACTCGGTGCGCCAGGCGCTTTCGGCGGAATTCGCGAATCAGATGAAGGAGCTTGGCATCGAGGTCTCCATTAAGGGCGCGAGCTGGGATGACATTTATCCCCATCAGTACAGCGATCCCATTTTGTGGGGCTGGGGCTCCAATGCTCCCGTTGAGACGTATGAGCTCAACTATTCCACTGGCTGGGGCAACTATGCATGCTATGAAAACGAAAACGTCGACTCATATCTCGACGAGGCTCTCGCGATGCCGCATGTGGAAGATTCTTACGAGCTTTTCCAGAAGGCCCAGTGGGACGAAGCGACCCAGCAGGGCGTTGCGCCGCAGGGTGCCGCGACGTGGGTTTGGCTTGCGAACGTGGACCACTTGTACTTCAAGCGTGTTAACCTTAACGTCGCCAAACAGAAGCCCCATCCGCATGGCCATGGCTGGAGCTTGGTAAATAATGTCGATACGTGGAGCTGGTCGTAATTTCGTGGTTCGGTATGCACTAGAACAGATCGTTCGTTTCGTCGCGCTCATGTTCGCGGTGAGCTTCGTCGTGTTCGCGCTCGTGTCGGCTTCGCCCATCGATCCCGTTCAGATGAACGTAGGCCAGGCGGCTTATATGACGATGAGCGAAGCCAAGCGGGCGCAGCTCGCCCAATACTGGGGCGTGGGCACGCCGTTGCTTGAACGCTATGCGAATTGGCTTGCTTCCGTTTTGCAGGGAGACTGGGGCACTTCGCTGCGTTTCAACGCTCCCGTGATGGAGGTTCTGGGCAATCGCGCGGCAAACTCGTTGGCGCTTTTGGGCATTGCGTGGGTCGCAAGCGGCGTGCTCGGCCTGCTGCTCGGCGTGGTCGCGGGCGTCAATCGGGATCGGTGGCCCGATCGATTGGTGAAAGGCTACTGTTTCGTGCTTGCCGCGACGCCGACGTTTTGGCTGGGGCTTGTGGCCCTCATGGTATTTTCGGTGTGGCTGGGCTGGTTCCCTCTGGGCTTTTCGGTGC
>OLOS01001724.1_pt1 | contig 16952 bp, 10 predicted proteins | sample 1672631 | NCBI WGS metagenome assembly OLOS01 (sample SAMEA3136707, study PRJEB25190) | human gut metagenome | biome: human gut; feature: human-associated habitat; material: faeces | place: Austria | collected 2013 | reverse complement strand
TGGTCATGTGCCTGTTCGCAGGCTGCGCGTCCAGCGGCGGCTCCAAGGTCATCAAAATCGGCGTGTTTGAGCCGCAGTCCGGCGACAACGGCGCGGGCGGCAAGCAGGAAGTTCTGGGCATCCAGTATGCCAACTCCGTCAAGCCGACCGTGACAATCAATGGCGAAGAGTATAAGATCGAACTTGACATTCAGGACAACCAGTCCTCGACCGACAAGGCCGTCTCCGCTGCCCAGCAGCTGGTTGCCGACAAAGTTTCCGTCGTGCTCGGCTCCTACGGCTCCGGCGTTTCCATTGCCGCCGGCACCTACTTCGCAAACGCCAAGATCCCGGCCATCGGCTGCTCCTGCACCAACGCAGCCGTCACTGCCGGCAACGATTATTATTTCCGCGTCTGCTTCCTCGATCCGTTCCAGGGCTCCGTCATGGCCTCGTTCGCCATGGAAGAGTTCGGCGCCAAGAAGGCTTACGTTCTGTCGATGCTCGGCGACGACTACACTGTCGGCCTTGCCAAGAACTTTGTAAAAGCCTTTGAAGCCGCAGGCGGCGAGATCGTAGCCGATGAGACCTTCGTTGAAGGTACGGCGGATTTCTCCGCATACCTCAATAACGCCGTCTCCGGCGGCGCGGACGTCATCTTTGCGCCGTCCGCCATCGCCTACGCTCCGCAGATCATCGAGCAGGCTTCCGCTCTCGGCGTCAGCCTCCCCATCCTCGGCGGCGATACCTGGGAAAACTCCGCGATCTCCGATGCGCAGAACGGCACCGACATGCAGGTTTTCGTCTCCACGTTCTTTGACGAGAACGACGAGTCCGGCCTTGCCAAGGAATTCGTCTCCGGCTACAAGGCGTGGCTGAACGGCAATTCCCAGAACCTCACCAACAACGGCGGCAACGACGTTGTCGCGGCAGTCTCCGCGCTCGGCTATGACGCGTATATGGCTGCAGTCGCGGCCATCGAAAAGGCCCAGTCCACCGACGGCACCGCCATCCGCGACGCGCTGGCCGGTCTGTCCATCGATCTCGTCACGGGCTCTTTGAGTTTCGATGCCAACGGCGACGCAGTCAAGAGCACCGCCTACATCAAGCAGGCGATCAATGGCAGCTTCCAGTTCTACAAGGTGCAGTCCGCCGACTGATCCATTGCCACGCAATACTGACCACAATGGCCTCCGGTCGGAGGGGATTCCCTCCGACCGGTGCACCGTTTCATCCGGCAGCGCCCGAACCCGCTGCCGGATGAAACCATTCTTTTATCGTCGTGTCCAAGCTGGCTCATTTCAGTGAGCGGTTCGCGGTTTGGACATGGCGATAAGCAAATAACAGGAGGTTCCCCTATGGGTGTTCTCAAGCAATGGCTGCCCTATGTCCTGTCGGGCATTTCGGCCGGCGGCCAATATGCGCTGATCGCCGTCGGCTATACGATGGTCTACGGCATTCTGCGCCTCATCAACTTCGCACATGGCGATATTTTCATGGTCGCGGGTCTCATCATGGTCTATCTTTCGGCGACGATGCCGCTGTATGCTGCCCTGCCCGCCGTCGTGATTCTGACGGTCGCGCTCGGCTTTGCGGTGGAGCGCTGCGCATATAAGCCGCTGCGGCAGGCTCCGCGCATGTCCGTTATGATCTCCGCCATCGGCGTAAGCTATCTGCTGCAAAATCTTGCGTATTACGTCACCGGCGGCGTTCCGAAACAGTATCCGGAACTGCCGTGGATTTCCGACACCATCACGATTCTCGGTGCGTCTACCAAGCGCGTAACCGTCATTACCCCCGTTCTGACGCTGGTGCTGGTCGTGGCGCTCGTGATTCTCATCAAGCGCACGAAGGTCGGCATGGCCATGCGCGCAGCCTCGAAAGACTTTGAAACGGCGCAGCTGATGGGCATCAAGATCAACTCCGTCATTTCCTTTACGTTTATCATCGGCTCCGCGCTGGCAGCTGTTGCCTCGTTCCTGTTCTTCTCGAACTACACGACCATCGCGCCGTCCTCCGGCGCCATGCCGGGCCTCAAGGCGTTCGTCGCCGCCGTCTTCGGCGGTATCGGGTCGATCCCCGGTGCGGTCATCGGCGCGTTCATCATCGGCATCTGCGAGAATCTGCTCAAAGGCATGAAGCTGACGGCCTTCTCCGATGCGTTCACGTTTGCGCTGCTCATCATCATTCTCGTCGTCAAGCCGACGGGCCTGTTCGGTGAAAAGCTGACAGAGAAAGTCTGAGGAGGAGCATATGGAAAAGAAAAAAGGCCTCTCTTTGCAGACCGTTCTGACCATCGCAGGTCTTGCGCTTATCTATCTGCTGGCGTTTCTGCTTGACCGCATTCCCGGCATCCCCATCATGCTCACGACGGTTCTGCGCAAGGGCGCGATCTACTCCCTTGTCGCCGTATCCATGAACCTCCTGAACGGCTTCACAGGCCTGTTCTCGCTCGGGCAGGCAGGCTTCATGCTGGTTGGTGCATATACATTCGCCGTCCTCAATATCTCGAGCGGCATCCGGTCTACCGTATATCAGTATTATGACCCGCTGCTCAAGTTCTCCCTGACCGAAACGCTTCAAAACGTGCTCGGCAATACGGCAGGTACGGTTCTCGGCGTATTCGTGTCCCTGCTGCTGGCAGGCTTTCTGGCCGCCGTGCTGGCGTATCTGATCGGCCTGCCCGTTCTGAAACTCAAAAGCGACTATCTGGCCATCGCCACGCTCGGCTTTGCCGAAATTATCCGCGCGCTCGTCCAGCTGGAGGCGTTCGCGCCCATTACCAACGGCTCGCAGCTGCTGCGCGGCTTCCCATATTTTACGGATACATTCATGCCGTTCGTGATCGTCGGCATCTGCATTGCCGTTGTCGTGCTGCTCATCAACTCGACCTATGGCCGCGCGTTCAAGGCCATCCGCGACGACGAGATCGCCGCCGAGGCCATGGGCATCAACCTTGCCCATCACAAGCGCATGGCGTTTACGATCTCGTCCTTCTTCGCAGGCATTTCCGGCGCGCTGCTCGCCATGTACCAGACGACGGTGCAGGCCAATACATTCAAATCCGCCATGACATATGAGATTCTGCTCATCGTCGTCATCGGCGGCATCGGCTCCATCTCCGGCAGCTGCATCGGCTCGTTTTTGTTCATCGCGTGCTCGGAGTGGTGGCTGCGGTTTTTGGACAACGAGACGTATATCGGCGCGTTCAAGGTTCCGCTGCTGCGCACGGGCTTCCGCATGGTCGTGTTCTCGGTCGTTATCATGATCGTGGTGCTCTTCTTCCGCAAGGGCATCATGGGTACCCGTGAACTTTCGCTGGCGGGACTGGCCGACAGGCTGCGGAAAAAATCCGCGAAGGGAGGGAAACAGGCATGAGTACGCCCGTTCTTCATGTGGAGCATATCACCATGCAGTTCGGCGGCGTCGTCGCCGTCAACGACCTCTCGATGGATATTTATCCAGGCGAGATCGTCGCCCTCATTGGCCCGAACGGTGCAGGCAAGACCACAGCCTTTAACTGCATCACCGGCGTCTATGAGCCGACAAACGGCCGCGTGGACTTCATGGGTGAACCAATCGTCTGTAACCATCCGCGCGGGAAAATGAAAAAGACCTACGCAGGCGAGCATGCAGATCGCTATCTGTCCCTGCCCGCTGTCTCCTACACACCCGATAAAATCACGAAGCGCGGCATCGCACGCACCTTTCAGAACATCCGACTGTTCAAATCCATGACTGTCTTTGAAAACGTTCTGACGGCCATGCACCTGCGCCGCACATCCAATGTTTTCTCCGCAACCTTCCGCGCTAACCGCAGAGAAGAGGCCGCGCAGCGCGAAAAGGCGTTGGAACTTCTGAAAATCGTCGGACTCGACGATGTGAAGGATGAACTCGCTACAGCCCTGCCCTACGGCAAGCAGCGCAGGCTTGAGATTGCCCGTGCGCTGGCGACCAACCCGAAGCTGCTGCTGCTCGATGAGCCTGCTGCGGGCATGAATCCGCAGGAAACGCTTGAACTGACCGCTTTCATCCGCAGCATCCGCGACCGGTTCGGCCTTACGATCTTCCTCATTGAGCATCATATGAATCTTGTTATGGACATCTCCGACCGCATCTATGTCATCGACTTCGGCAAGCAGATCGCGGCCGGCGTTCCGGCAGAGATTCAAAACGATCCGCGCGTCATCGACGCGTATCTGGGGGTGGACGAGGATGCGTAACATTCTGGAAATCAAAAATCTGGTCGTCTCCTATGGCGGCATTGAGGCCGTCAAAGGTATTGATTTGAAGGTCGAGGAAGGCAAAATTGTCACCCTCATCGGCTCGAACGGTGCAGGCAAATCGACCACCCTGAAGGCAGTTGCCGGACTGGTCAAGCCGAAATCGGGTGAAATTCTCCTGAACGGTGCGAATCTGGTTGGAAAATCGACCGATCAGATCGTCTCGAGCGGTGTCACGCTTGTGCCGGAGGGCCGCCGTGTATTTGAAAACCTGACTGTGGCGGAAAACCTGCGCATCGGCGCATATCTGCGCAAGGACTCCCTCGCAGACGATCTGGCCCGCGTATATGACCTGTTTCCGCGGCTGAAAGAGCGCGAGTGGCAGCAGGCCGGGACACTCTCGGGCGGCGAACAGCAGATGCTGGCCGTTGGCCGCGCGCTTATGGCCAAGCCGAAGCTGATCATGATGGACGAGCCCTCCCTGGGCCTTGCCCCCATCGTCGTCCGGGGCATTTTCGAGATCATCCGCGAAATTAACCGCCAGGGCATCACGGTTTTGCTCATTGAGCAGAACGCAAATATGGCGCTGAAAATCGCTGACTGGGCCTACGTCATGCAGACCGGGTCCATTCTCATGCAGGGTCCCGGCGAAGAACTGGCCGCCAACGAGGAGGTCAAAGCCGCATATCTCGGATCCGCAAAGTAATACTCCCCCGGTGGTCCGCATGCCACGGACTGCCGGGATTTTTTTGACTTCTGCGGCGGACGGCGCATAAAAAGTCTCTATTTTTTGAAAAGTCCGCAATTTTTTTGCATATCGTTTATAAATGCTTTACAAATCACCCGAATAAAGGCGCTATAATCAGCATAATCGAAACAAAGAGGAAGTGAACTGCATGGGAACAGATCCGTATCAGGTGCTGGGCGTGTCTCCGAACGCATCGGAGGACGAAATCCGGCAGGCATACCGCAGGCTGGCAAAGAAATACCATCCCGATCTGAATCCCGGCGACAAAACTGCTGCGCAGAAAATGAACGAGATCAACGCGGCCTATGACGCGATCAAGAATCCGCAGGCCTATCGTCAGCAGCAGGCGCAGCAGCAAGCCCAGCAGCAGGCCCGGCAGCAATATAACCAATCCAGTCAGCAATATTACGATCCGTTCTCGGATCCGTTCGGCTTCTGGGGCTCGCAAAACGACAGTCAGCAGAGCGACTGGCAGCAGACAAACCAGAATGGCTGGCAGACATGGTACACCTACCGTTCTTCTGACGAGGAGCAGGACGGCAGTGACGCCCCAGGCGGCTACCGCTGGACGTACCACCGCACCCGCCGGCGCGGAAATTTTCTTGTGCGGCTGCTGGGCATTTATCTCCTGATCCAGATTGTCGCCATGCTGTTCGGCAGCTGCGGCTATCGCGGCGCGTATTATGACCCATATTATTACCGCAATTACAGCTACAGCGATTCGGGAATCTATTCCGGCCAGAGCCAGTCGCAGACCGACTCCGGCACGGATTCCGGAAGCTGGTATTGAGCGTACCTATCTCACAGGAGGAACTCCGTATGTCCAGAACAATCGGTATTGATCTCGGCACAACCAACAGCTGCGTGGCGGTGATGGAGGGCGGCGAACCCGTTATCATCCCCAACGCCGAAGGCGGACGCACAACGCCGTCTGTCGTTGCGTTTTCCAAGACCGGAGAACGCATGGTCGGCCAGATTGCAAAGCGGCAGGCTGTCACAAACCATGACCGCACCATTTCTTCCATTAAGCGCCAGATGGGTACCAACTACAAGGTTTCCATCGACGGGCATAAATACACGCCGCAGGAAATTTCCGCGATGATCCTGCAAAAACTCAAAGCGGATGCCGAGGCCTTCCTCGGCGAACCTGTGACCGACGCCGTCATCACCGTCCCGGCCTATTTTACCGACGCACAGCGTCAGGCGACGAAGGACGCGGGCAAGATCGCGGGCCTCAACGTCCAGCGCATCATCAACGAGCCGACGGCAGCCGCCCTTGCCTACGGCATTGATAAAGAGCAGTCGCAGAAGATCATGGTTTACGATCTGGGCGGCGGTACATTCGACGTGTCCATTCTGGATATCTCGTCCGGCGTGATCGAAGTGCTTGCCACGGCAGGCAACAATCATCTGGGCGGCGACGATTTTGACCAGTGCATCGTCGATTATCTCGTCTCCGAATTCAAGAAGCAGACGAAAATCGACCTGACGCGGGACCCCGCCGCCATGCAGCGCGTGCGCGAGGCCGCTGAAAAGGCCAAGATCGAACTTTCGTCCATGACCCAGACGACCGTTGAGCAGCCGTATATCGCCGTCGGCAAGCAGGGGCCGCTGCATATGGATATCCCGCTCACGCGGGCAAAGTTCAACGACCTGACCTATCATCTCGTGCAGGCCACCCGCGAGCCAGTCAATCAGGCCATCAACGATTCCGGCGTTTCCATCTCACGGATCAGCAAGGTCCTCATGGTCGGCGGCTCAAGCCGCATCCCGGCTGTGCAGGATCTGGTGCAGTCCATGACAGGCTCTCTGCCGTTCAAGGGCATCAACCCTGACGAATGTGTCGCCATGGGCGCATGTTTGCAGGCGGGCGTCCTGTCCGGCAGCGTAAAAGGACTTCTGCTGCTCGATGTCACGCCGCTGTCGCTCGGCATCGAGACGCTGGGCGGCGTGTGCACGCGTATCATTGAGCGCAACACAACGCTCCCCATCCGCAAGAGCCAGATCTTCACAACGGCCTCCAGCTTTCAGTCGTCCGTCGATATCCACGTTTTACAGGGCGAGCGCCCCATGGCGCACCAGAATAAGGAACTTGGCCGCTTCCAGCTGACCGGCATCCGCCGTGCGCCCAGAGGCGTCCCGCAGATCGAGGTCACGTTCTCTATCGACGCCAACGGCATCGTAAACGTCTCGGCCAAGGATCTCGACACCGGAAAGGCGCAGCAGATCACCATCACCGCCTCAAGCAACATGAGCCGCGAGGACATTGACCGCGCCGTGCGCGAAGCACAGCGCTACGCCGCCGAGGACGCGAAGCTGAAAGCCGAGGCTACCGCGCGCGACCGCTGCGAACAGATGATCTTCCAGGCCGGAAACGCGAAAAATCTTCCCAAAGAAGACAAGGCCCGCTTGGCTGAGGCGGTCAAAAATGCCCGCCGCGCCATCAAGTCCAAGGATCCCGCACAGATGAACAGCGCAGCTGACCAACTGGAATCACTTCTTAACGAGGCCGGCGTGCACATCGACCCGAACGCGGAATACCGCGGCTCGGCCAGCTATGAAAATCCAAACAACGACTTCACCGACGATGCCGTTGACGCGGACTTTGAGGAAATGAACTGATCCCCCCACACTATAAGAAATCGTCCCCGGTTTTCTCTCTGAAAACCGGGGACGTTCTATTTCTGTGATCCTGTTACAGCTTTTCCAGCACTGCGTCCGGAACCGTGCAGTCGTCTGCGCTCAGGTCGGTTTGGAAGTCAAACTGTGCCGAGATCGACACCTGCGTATCGACAACGCCAACCTGCACGCTGCCGCCGGTCGTGACGCGGAGGACCGTGATCGCCCCGTCCTGCACATCCAATTCCAGCGTTCCGGGCAGATACTGCACATCCAGCTTCTCCGCCTCCGGCGCGATGGCGCAGGCTGCTTGCTTCGTCTGCTCGGCGCTGAGGCTCAGCGTATAGCGCCAGCCGTTCTCCGTCTGTTCGCTCGTAACGCTGTCCTCCAGACAAGCGCGGTAGGCCAGATCAATCAGATCCGCACATTTGACCAGCGTCTGCTCGCTCGCAGTAGGCGTTCTGCCATCCTTGGAGAGAACCGTTTCCCCCGAGAAATAGAGTTCCAGCACACCCGCACGGATGCAGCTGACGGTTTTTCCTTCCTTTACGGTACGGGTGTAATCCAGCGACGTATCAAAGATCACGGGGCCGCAGTTGGCGCTTAGCTTGACGCGGGCTGACAGCGGGTCGCGTCGGCCAAGTTCAGAGGCAGCGGACAGCACGCGCACCAGATCCTCCGTCAGTTCCAGCTTGCCCTGATAGCCGCCGTTTGCAATCGCGTCGGTCACAGCCGCAGGGACGGCGTGCGCTGTCTGCGCGTCCGGCTGGACAGTGAGTTCAGCCCAGACAGTCATCGGCTGCATCTGGCCTGCACTGTTTTCCGCCTGGCAGCTGCCGGAGGCTTCGATCGAGCGGATTACGCCGTCTTCAACATGCATGCACAGGTCGATACTCTCAACAGCGCTGAGCGAGTCTGCAATCGTCGGCGTCAGCAGCGAGAGCGCCTGCTCCGCATCCTTACCGTAGGCGGTCACGGAATAGACCTCTTCACCGCTTTCACGGGCGTAGGTCACATCGGTCGCGTTGTAGAGTTCCAGCAGATGCTCGCCGAGCGTGGAATAGTCCGGGAACAGACCGTTCGTACGGTACGCACTGCCGTTTTCCAGATAGATTGCGCCGTCATAGTAATATAGCTGGACGCCGTTTTCCTCGATGCAGAGAATCGTGTTTCCGCCGGCCTGCGTGCGGAACAGGCGCGCATCCGTTTGCAGCGTCTCGTCTCCGAGATCCATCTGCACAGATGCGGTCATGTCCAGTTCCCTGCGGCCAGAGAGATCTTTCAGCAGCAGGAGCGCATCCACACTGCTCTTGAGACTGGCCCGGTAGATGAGGATTCCGGCTATGATCAGGGCAACGACCACGCCCCCGACAATCCACCAGACGCGGCGTTTTTTCTTCTTTTTCTGCACCTGCTCCAGCGTGACAGGCTCCGCCTGCGCATCCGGGTCAATGACGCCGATGACGGCGTCGGTCGCGCTCTGTTCATCCTGCATGGCCTTGCGCAGCGCCTGCATCTGGCGGCGGCGGGCCTTGCCAAGCTTATGGATCAGATGAATGATGAGCAGCACCAGCAGCGCCGCAAGTCCGGCCAGCACGATCCACACCCACCAGACGGGGAACGTGGACAGCACCGCAAGCTGTACGGTCTGCCCGGCAGCCTCAAAGGCCAGATAGCTTCCGACCTCGGTCGTCTCCACCTTCTTCCAAACGCCGTTTTCGTTTTCCACATAGAGATCCAGCTTTCCGCTCTGCCCATCGGGCGCGCGGAAGCGGATCGTATGCGTGTCTGCGCCGTCATCCGGCAGGCGAAGCTGCCACTGCTCGACGACGGAACGCGCCACATGCGCGGCGGGCGCATGGCCGTCCGCAATGTTTTCGCAATATTTCCGAATTGCCTCCGGGATGCTGGCTGAGATCTCACCAAAGGCGGCCGGCGTGATAGCCTGCGGCTGCGCCTGCAGGCGGTCGCTGCTCGTATACGCGCCTTCGGCTAAGAAGACAGGTCTGCCGTCCGCGCGCTGTGCGTCGCTCGGGAGCGCGTCGATACTGGCATGGTACTGTGCGGTCACAGTGGTATCAAATCGGATGTTGTTCAGCGTCTGTACGTCCCACTCGCCGTACTGTCCGTCAACAGCAGGAATATCCGGGTACGCGCTGTCCGGCAGCGAATCACCATAACGGACAGCGACAGCCTTGAGCACCTCGCCGTCTGCGACGAACCGCACGGTAAAGGTTTGGAATTCGTCAGGAAGCGCCTTGTTTACCAGCAGCGCCTCATAGACCACGGGCTCCGCCTGTCCGGCAACGCTTGCGCCGTCAAGTCCGGCCAGCGTATCGGAGACAAAAACGTTATCCGCAAACGCGCCCGCGCCGCTGCCGCTGATCGCGCCTGCATACTGTGAATAATCAGTGATGGATACAAGTGATGTGCATCCGGAGACGGTGCTGCCGCTGCCGGTTATGCTGTCCGTCACGCCCGTGCCGGTGATGCCGCCGACATAGCGTCCGCCGGAAAGCGCGCACTTGGCCCAACAGTTTTCGATCACCGCGCTGCAGATGCCCGCGACACCGCCGACATAATCGCCGCTCTGGCTCTCTGCGCTGCCGTAGGCCTCACAGCTGTCGATCAGGCCGAGATCCATCCGGCCGCAGATCGCCGCCGCGCAGTCCTTTTTGGCTGTGACCGCCCCCGTGGAAACGCAGCGCTGCAAAACGGCGCGCAGTTCGTACTGTTTACGCTCGGTCGAAGACAGACTCTTGCTGACATCGCTTTCGGGGTCGGCGCCGGCCTCCATGCCCATCGCGCCCGCGATGCCGCCGACATTTCGGTCAGCCTGCACCGTGCCCGTGTTTTCGCAGCCGCGCAGCGCGCCCATGGTGATGCTCTCCGGATCGGTCTGCGAGCCGTCGGTTACAAGATCGCGGTTTTCCAGACTGTCCATAGCGTCAAAGACGGTCGTACTGATCTCGTCCAGCTTGTCGCTGACGGCCTGCACGTCTTTTTGCAGCGTCTCGGACAGATTCGCCGCCTGTGAGCCGATGGCGCGCATCTGTGCGCCCATGCCGCTCAGCGCGCTTGCCAGTTCCGGCATGGAAGCGTCTGCATTCATCTGCAGCGACGCGCTGAGCGCGCCGGAGCCGTCTGTGCCGCCGGAGATTGAAATGTCAGACGGGTCAACGAATCCGCCCACGCCCGCGCCGATCCCGGCGTCCTTGTGGCCTTCAATTTCCAGCGGGTGCGTATCGACGCTGACGCCGCCGTCCGCTCCCGCACCAATGACGGCGCCAATGCCTGCCGACGCGTCCCCGACGGTGAGGTCTGCCCCGCCGCTCACACCGCCATTTGCCAGCGCACCCGCATCGATAGTTGCGGTCGCGCGGAGATTATTGGCTGCATTCGAGGCGCTGTCGAGATACGTTCCCATTCCGGCCAGCTGGGAGCCGAGGTCGCTTGCCGCACCGCCTGCGTCAGCGGTTGCCTGATCGGTGAGCGTTTTCAATTCCTTCAACTGGTTCTGCAGCTGCTCCTTTGTGCTCTCGGAGACAGTCACAGCGACATACGGCTCGACCTGACCGGCGATGCCGCCAACGTCCTTGCGGCCGTAGATCGTGCCGGAATTTGTATTGTTGAGCAGATACCCGCTCGTCACGCCCGCAATGCCGCCGACATTGTAGCCGACATGCTCATAGCCGACCGTGCCGGTATTTTCGCAGACTGCGATCAGGCCAGTATTCCGGCCCGCGATGCCGCCTGTGGCGGTCGTGGTGAGGAAGGTCTGCGTAGTGGTGAGATTGGCAAGGTCGAGCGTCATATCGATTTGGATATCGCTGAGACTCAACGCAGTGTCTACATTATTGATATTGACGCTGCCGCTGTTCGTGCAATGCCGGATGGTGCCCGCATTCTGGCCCGCAATGCCGCCCGTGGCGTTCGTACCCTGCCCCTTACCCTCAAACGAGCAGCTGACAATCTGCCCGGAGGCCTGATTGCGGCCCACGATGCCGCCGATCTGCGTGTCGCCCTGCACCATGCCGGTGAACGTGCAGCAGACGATCTTGCCGTAATTCTCGCCCGCGATGCCGCCGCAGGCGATCTTATCGCCGCCCGCAGCTACAGAGCCCGCAACATTCAGGTTTGCCACGCGTCCGCCGGGCAGAATCGTGCCGAACAGCCCGGCGGGGCTGGCATTTTGCGTGAGATTGAAATCGGAGATGGTGTGCCCGCGCCCTTCAAACGTGCCGCCGAAGGAAGCTGCGGGCGTAAAGTCCACGCCGGAGAGCGAAATGTCGGCGCGCAGGATAAAGGTTTTGCCCTGCGACCAGGTATCGAGGGAGCAGTTTTTCGCAAACGCGGCAAAATCGGCCGCAGAGTCCAGATAGACGGTCTGCGCACTGTCTGCTGCCCCCGCTGCCGGAACGAGCGCGAGGCACAGTGCAAGCGTGAGCAGCAGGGCCGTCACGCGGGCCCGGGGCGTTCTGTGGTTATTCATGCTCTGCATCCTCCTCTTCCGCTGTCACCGGTACTTCCGGCGTGCCGGGCTCCTCCGGCGGAGTCTCTGGTTCGGCCGTGCCGGAGAGCAGACTGATATTGACGTCTCCCTCCACGACTGCGTGGACAACGCCGCTGATCTGACCATGGATTTCTCCGCGCACCATACCATCGATGCGCACGCGTCCCGAAGACTGATGCGAAGAGACAGCAGAGGGCATATCGAACGCAGTCTTATCAATGACCTTCTCACCCAGAAGCAGAATCTGCGGCAGAATGAACATGACGATGAAGATCGTGATAATCGTGCCGCGGCCAAGGCTGTCGCCGATACCGGCAATCGCGGCGTTGGAGGTCATCTGGCCGATGAGGATACCGGCGATGGCCATCATAAGGCCCGAGGTGATGATCGTCGGGAAGGACATGTTCATCGTTTCGATGATCGCGTCCTTTTTGGGCATTTTGTCCTTGAACTCCATGAATCGGCTGGTCGTGACGATTGCATAGTCGATATTCGCGCCCATCTGAATGGACGAGACGACCAGATAACTCAGGAAAAACAGGGGGCTATTGGTGATGGTCGGGATGCCGTAATTGATCCAGATACTGCCCTGAATGACCAAAATCAGCAGCACCGGGATACCGGCGGACTTGAACGTGAACAGCAGCACGACCAGAACAATCAGGATGGACAGCACCGACACGACGACATTGTCGCGCGAGAACGAGGTCTTGAAGTCCTGCTCGGACGAGGAATCACCCACGACGTATACCTCGCCATCCGGATAGTATTTGCGTGCGACGACGCGCATCTGGTCGAGGAAGTCATAGGTCTCATCGCCGCCCACGGGCAGATTCAGGTAGACGAGCATACGGGTATAATCGTCGGACTGCAGTTGCTTGCGCGCGTTGGTGATCTGCGAATAGGCGCTTTCCAGCGTCTCGGCCATGTCGGCGTCGAGCGTGACGTAGCCGTCCTGCATCTCGCCGTAGAGAAAGGTAAACATATCGATGAGCGGCACGGAGTAATTGGGAAGTCCCCCGATGATCTTGCCGTAATTGCCGCCGTCGGCAGCGTAGGCCGCATAAAGCAGTTCCGCGACCTCATAGTCAAGGTCGGTCAGTTCGGAAAACTGCCGCGGCGTCAGTGCGTCGGTCAGCATATAGCCGCCCATCGCCTCCACATTGGAAAGGCCCAGCGTGGAATCGACCTCGTCGTATGTCCCAAGTTCGTCCAGCAGCTTCTTTTCCGCCGCATAATCCCCTGCCGGAACCACAACGGCGACCATATTCGTCGAGCCGAAGGTGTCATCCATGAGATCATCCGCGATCTGCTGCTCTGAGTGCTTGGTCGTCTCCAGATAGCTGAAGCCGTAGACATACGGGCAGTTGTTTGCAAAGAGCATTGCAACAATGATCACCACCAGAAAAATCGGCGGGATGATCTTCTTCGTTGCGTAGGCAAATCTGCCGACAAACGGGATCTTGGGAACAAAGTTCTTGTGCCGTGTGGCGTCGATCTTCTTGCCAAAGAGCATCAGCAGACCCGGCATGAGGAAGAACACTGCAAACAGCGAGAAGAAAATAGACTTAATGAGGCAAACGCCGAGGTCAAAGCCCAGCCGGAACTCCATAAAGAGCATCGCAACGAGGCCGCCGATGGTCGTCAGGCTGCTGCCGCAGATCTCCGGCACAGCCTTGCTCAGCGCGACAATGACCGCTTCGCGGATAGGCAGCTTCTCATGCTCCTCCTTATAGCGGTTGCAGAAAATGATCGCATAGTCCACAGACAGCGCTAATTGCAGCACAATCGTGACGGAGTTTGACACGAACGAGATCGTGCCGAGCAGGAAGTTCGTGCCCATGTTCAAAAGCGCCGCTGCAATGAACGTAATGAGCAGCACCGGCACCTCCGCATAGGTCTGCGAGGTCAGGATCAGTACGGACACCACGACGATAGCTACGATGATGACGATCACGCCGATCTCCTGCGCCAGCGTCTTTGACGCCGTATCGCCGAAGGTCGCCGAGACATACATATCATAGCCGGAAAGTTCGTCCTCGACCCGCTCCATGACCGTCTCGCACATATCGTCCGTCTCGGAATAGTCAAAGGTAATATTGTAGAGCGCGGAAGCATTGGTATAATGCTCCTTCGTGTCGTCAAACGTAACGCTCTGCACGCCATCGACCGCTTCCAGCCGTTCGGACACGGCCTGCGCCTCGTCATAGGTCACGTTGACAAGCATGATCTTTGCCGTGCCAAACGTGATAAATTCATCCTCCATCAGATGCAGGCCCTTGTACGTCTCCGAGTCCTTCGGCAGATACGCCGAAAGCTGGTTCTCCACCTGCACCCAGTTCCGCGAAAACGCGGAAAACACCAGCCCAATGGCGACAATCAGAAAGATCAGATTCCGCTTGTCTACAATAAAGCTGGCAAGCTTATACATGAAGCCCTCTTCGTTGTTTTTCGGTTCCTGACTCATGATTCACACTCCTGTGTTTGAATCTCCTGAAAATTTAATCCAGTTTAGCACAAAACAGCCGGAATTGGCAATAGGCAAGCGAATAAAGATGTGCAAAAAACGCCCGGAGGGAGTTCCCTCCGGGCTTCCGGTTTTCTTAAGGCAATCCCGCACGATTCGGCGAGAGATTTTTCGTCAGGTCAAGGGTTGAAACGCGCAGGAATACTTTGTGTATTGCAAGCGTTTCAAGCCGCAGAATTGGCGTAAAAGATCTGCCGAAGCGTGCAGACGTAATTATATGGTGCTGCCTTAAATCTTTTCCGCAGAATTCTCAGGCGCTGTGCTGTCACATCGAAATCCATCCGAACGCATTTGCAACGGAACTGATGAGGATAATTGCAGCAAAGAACGGGCAGAGGAAGCGGATCATGGCGTTGAAGACCTTTTTCCGGCGGAACATATGCTCGCCGAGCAGGATCTCCTGCTCGATACGGTTCACACCGGCGACCCGCGAAACAAGCAGGCAGACCGCGATCGCCGCGATGGGCATCATGACGGAGTTCGTCAGAAAATCGAAGAAATCCAGCAGCTGCATCCCGATGATCTTCACACCTGCCAGCGGCCCATAGCCAAGAGACGACAGGCTGCCAAGCCCCAGCATCACAGCGCCGATAACCGCCGTCGCTTTTTTCCGGCCCCAGCCAAGTTCGTCCTGGAGGGTAGACACAGCGCTTTCCGTCAGCGCGATGGAACTCGTCAGCGCCGCAAACAGCACCAGCAGGAAGAACAGAATGCCGATTAGGGTCCCGAGGCCCATGGAATCAAAGACCTTGGGGATTGTGATGAACATAAGGGACGGGCCTGCTTTCAGCGCATCCGGGTCGCCGCCCGAGAATGCGAACACAGCAGGGATGATCATGAGTCCCGCCATAATGGCGATGGCTGTATCGAAAATCTCTACATTGCGCGTCGAGCCTTCGATGGAAATGTCTTTTTTCATGTACGAGCCGAACGTGATCAGAATGCCCATGGCGATGGACAGCGAGTAGAACATCTGTCCCATGGCCGCCACGACCGTCATCCACGAGAAATGCGCAAGGTTCGGTACAAGAAAATATTTCACGCCCTCCAGCGCACCGGGCCGCGTTACAGAATAGACCGCGATGATCACAGACAGCACAACCAGCACCGGCATCATGAATTTTGACACGCGCTCAATGCCGTTTTCCACACCCGCAAAGATGATCGTCAGCGTCAGCGCCGCAAACACGGCGAAACAAACCTCCGCCGAGACGCCGTTGGAGATAAACGCGGAGAAATAGCCGTCGGCGGCAAGCGCGCTGCCGCGGCCAAGGACATAATCAGCCAGATATTTGACGACCCAGCCGCCGATAACCGAGTAATACGGCACGATCAGGATCGGGATGATTGCGTTGATCCAGCCGCCGAACCGCAGCCAGCCGGAGTTCCCGAACGCCTTGAACGCACCAACCGGGCTTTTGCCCGTCATGCGGCCAATGGATGTTTCCGCAACGATCATCGTATAGCCGAACGTCATCGCCAGAAGGATGTAGACCAGCAGGAAAATCCCGCCGCCGTATTTCGCAGCCAGATATGGAAAGCGCCAGATGTTTCCAAGGCCGACGGATGCCCCCGCAGCCGACAGGACAAATCCGATTTTCCCGGAAAATGTGCTTCTTGTATGCCCTTTTTGACTCATTTTTCTTCTCCAATCCGCTGCGCAGCGCGCAGCTTTCACAGTGTATCACAGAAGTGTGCAAAAAACAATCCCCCGCCGGAAAACACATGTTTTTCCTGTATTTGCACATTTATGGATGTCCATGTACATCCTGCCGCCGGAAAAGTTGCAGTTTCAAACTGTGCACTTTCCGTTTCTTAAGAAATATTTATTGTTTATCGATAATTTTTAATTGACAAACAATCTTTTTTATGGTAGTCTGTGGCTACAGAAAGGGAGTGTGCTTCTTATGAACTGGTCAAAGGATCGCTCCATCGCGCTTTCACGCGGGTGCGTGGTGCTGTTTATGATTCTGCTGGCGTCGCTCGATATCGGGTGCTATTGGGCAGTCAAATGGTTTGTCGGGCTGCGGCTGATGAATTGGCAGTATGTGTTTCTGATGATGCTGACAATCTATCTTTGCAGCGGCTTCGGCTGGGTGCTGCTCGTGCGGCTGTGGCAGCTGCTGAACAATATCCGCATGCAGCTTGTCTTCGATCTGCGGAACGTAAAGCTGCTGCGGCAGGTCAGCTGGTGCTGCGTCGGGGCCGGAGCCGTGTGCCTTGTCAGCTGTCTGTATTATCTGCCGTTCATTGCGGTCGCCATCGCGGCGGGCTTCATGGCGCTGATTGTGCGCATCGTCAAGAATATTTTCCAGCAGGCCATCGACATGAAGGCTGAACTCG
>OLOS01001723.1_pt1 | contig 16966 bp, 8 predicted proteins | sample 1672631 | NCBI WGS metagenome assembly OLOS01 (sample SAMEA3136707, study PRJEB25190) | human gut metagenome | biome: human gut; feature: human-associated habitat; material: faeces | place: Austria | collected 2013 | reverse complement strand
TGATATGTCCGCCTACGAGAATGCCACAAGCAGCCGTCCGCCCGACAGTTTCCACGGTATCCTCATAAGTATGTCCGCGGTTTATGCGCTGCAAAGTTCTATCACAAGTACTCTCAATACCGTATTCTACCATTAGAAAAGCGTGTTTGTTCAATTCCTCCAGATAGCGCAACAACCCTTCCGGCATACAATCCGGACGAGTACCAATCACCAACCCCACTACGTCTTCTACTTCCAACGCTTCCTCATATTTACGTTTTAATCCTTCTAACTCTGCATATGTATTAGTATATGCCTGAAAATAGGCCAGATATTTCATTTCAGGATATTTACGGGCAAAGAAACATTTACCTTCCTCCAACTGAGCAGTGACCGACTTCTCTGTCCGGCAATAATCAGGATTAAAGGTCTGGTTATTACAATAGGTACAACCGCCCCACCCTTTCGTCCCGTCACGGTTAGGACAAGTGAAACCCGCGTTCAACGAAATCTTTTGTACTTTATAGGGAAAATACTTACGCAGAAAAGTTGGAAAATCATTATATAGAAGATGAGTTGACATATTCATTACTGTTCATTCATTATTTAATCTACAAACATAAGAAAAATTAGCGAGGTAAAAAAAGATGCCCCAAAATATCTTCAATATATTAAAATAATCATAAGTACCATAAGATAAATTAATAAATATTGCAAAAGGAGAAACTATTTAACTAGATTTGTCTTGATTTTAGGCATTGACGGGAGGACACTTGTGAAAGTATTGTGCAATTTATTCCCCAATTATGATTTCATCTCACCATACCCCATGCAACTCACGTCAATAAAATAATCCTCTTTGTATTCTTTAACCAGAATATAAAGAGGATTTTATATGAGGATACTAAACAATAGTATATGTATGCTTATTTTTGATTAATAAATGAAAGTTTTATCTTCAGTCATAAAATCAGTTTTATAATCCCAGTCTTTCTTTCAATAATCTGTAACCGGAAAGGCTTACCCGGAGCTTAACCCCGTTTTTTAGTAATAATTGATATGTTTCTTTCCCGAACAGTTCAACCCGTGATATCTGTGTTACGTTGACAATAGTCGAACGATGAACACGAACAAATGTTTCAGGCGGCAGATGCGTTTCAAAATATTTCATAGTTTGTTCTTTCAGGTATTCTCCTGAAGGAGTGATTAACATCACATAATCACCACAAGCTTGTATGTAGATTAGTTCATCCGCTTTAATCAAATGAATACGTGAACCGTCTTTCACTGTGATTCGATCAATTAATCCAGCCGGAACTTCCACCGGTGCCTCAACTACCTGATGCTCAATCAGTTCTTTTTCAAGTTCCTGATTCAAAACTTCTTCTTTAGCGGTAATCAAACGATACCAAAGAGTTACCGCAATCAGAACCGGCAACCCGAACAATAACCGGAAAGGGATTGTCTGTGTAAAAGGGATATAGGATATACCTGCTATCCGTACCATACTATCACAAACCATAAAACAACCTGCCAGCCAAAGCAGACTTCCTACCACTATCATGATAATATCTGTCTGCAACAACGAAACGAGCCCGACAACATACCATGCCAAATAGGCTAAGGCAGCTAACCAACCCATCGTTGCTATCCCATCTACCAAGGCAGGAAGGTAATCAGCTCCGGTGTATAGGCAGACTAATGCTACCTGAGCCGCAACCAACACCAGCAAAAGCAGCAGTATCGGAATCCAACGATAAGGGTAATCTATAATTGGATGTGCTTTCATACACTAGTCTTTTATCTCCAGACCTCCAAAAGAAAGCGTACCTCGAACTACTAATATGCTCTCATAGTTAATATCCCCGTTATGCCAACGTTTATCATCACAGCCACCGAAGAAAGTATTACATTTGAATACTACTTTCCAATCGGAAGGAACATAAATCTCAACTCCTCCCCAGCTACAGTCCAGATCGATATAAGTTTCTCCCAACGCAATATGGGTATGACGCAAATCAATAACTGTACCCCCGAACGAAGTACAAACAATAGCTCCTTTGAATAGCTCATCAAGTACGACATGACGTGCCGCTCCCCAAACATTTTCCGAATGCAAAAGCCATCGACAGACTCGCATTGTTGCTGTTCTTCTTTAAAGTTCATACCCAGACCTCTCCGTTTCATCCATTCCTTGCGATGATGTGCCATATGGCTATGAGACCAAGGCCCTCTTCTTCGGGATTTGAAAATCAACAAAACACCCGCTATTATCAAAGCAAGAGGCCAGACCATTGCCTGAGAATTCTCAGGCAACCATGAAAGCCCACCCAATAAAAAATAGACACCAATCAACAAAAGAATTATTCCTCCTACAAAATGGCAACGTATCATCGAATATATACCTAATATAATAAAAAGAGAATACCAGGATACTATCGTGCTAAACAATTCAGCAGTAATCCATCCCATATTGCGGGCAAACAGTAGTATCCCCGAAAGGATAAAAAGTGAAGCTACCAGATATTTACCGGAAAAGCCTGTAGCAGACAAAGTTTTTTGTTTCTCTTCCATTATTTCTATTATTAATTGATTAATGGTTCAAAGATACGCCATTTCTTTATGCTTTTACAGGCTTTTCTGCTGATTTACGGTCAATAATCCGATGAATACCGGATAAAAAACGATGAAACTTATCATAATACTCATTGTTTTACCTGCTTTCACAAGCAAATAGAACTAAGAAATCTAATTATTAAAAAACAGTTATTTGGGATGACTTGCCGGAAAAGTATTCTCCACCAGGCCATTCAGATACACCTCTAGATTTGTATAAGCAGCACTCAAATTATACTTCGCCCCATCAGACGCATCATTAGGATTTAGACCTTTTGCTATTTCCCATCCGTCCGGTATACCGTCCTTGTCTGTATCGACAAGAGAAGAGGTTGCAGTTATATATTCGTCCCATTTTTCTATAGTATCCACCTGACTGTCTATCAAACCATATCCACCACCTTTAGATGCATTAGTACTATAAGTACCATTAGTAGTTTCACTTACAATACGCCTATCAATCTTATCTCGCTCCGGAATGATATACTTATTATCCTTCCAGCCACATGTCCATGCCCCTGCATACGCCAGCACAGTTTCGTAAGCGTCTGTAGCAGATTGCATAAAACTGTAATCAGAAAGGATATCAATGCGCATGTCCAACAATAAGTCAGAAGATGTTCTTTCGTCATTCTTTACCTTGAATGCAGTAGAAGAAGTATTATTGGCGTTGGCGCTGGCAATCTCCTTCTGCTGTTCGCCTGACAAGTCCACACATGTATTGTCCATTATATTGCCATTCACATAAAAGTAACCAAATACTCCGGCATCTTGGGCATTCTTTCCATCATCTATATAAGCGGTGAAAAAACGTGCATGAGTTTTATCCTTGGCGGAAGCAGGACCTAGTTTATAATAGTTGTTCATAATATTGTAATAACCTCCCTGAGCTCCATAAGCACCTTCATTAGTCCAATTATAAATTACATTATTACATAAGTCCACCTTTTCCACATCTGCCCGATTCGAATAACGACTTCCACAAAGACGCGGAGTCCGATTACTGTGATGAGCCAACAAATTATGATGGAATGTGGCAGGTGAACCACCCCATATTCCACCATAACCATGAGCCTCTTTTTCATGTATCGAATGCCACAAGCTTTCGCTGAGAATACACCACTGCATTGTAAAATTAGTATTCCCATAAAATGAGGCACATTCATCAGTGCTCCAACTCATGGAACAATGGTCAATAATAATATTCTGCTTTCCGAGATAATTATTCTGATAACCATTCATCGCATCATCCTCTATTCGTTTTTCATCTCCCATACGACAACGGAGGAAACGAATAATTACATTATTGGCATTCACCCGCAAAGTATTGTCCTTCAAACAGATTCCCTTACCCGGAGCTGTTTGACCTGCAATAGTAATGTCATCGTTGGTGATAACTAGTTGTTTCTGCAATTCGATCACTCCTCCGACTGCAAAGACTATTGTACGTCTTCCCTTCTGCTGTATAGCATGACGTAAAGTACCCACCGCCCCATCATCAGCTAATGAAGTCACTATATATACAGTACCTCCCGCACCTCCTGTTGTATACTTTCCTGCACCATAAGCTCCCGGAAAAGCAACAATGGTGGTACGGTCGGGGGTAGGATATTCCGGTAGCCCCGATTCATCTGTCAACTGTTTTTCTGTTGCCTGTTCGGATGAACAGGCAACTACTCCCCCAAAAAAGAAAGCCGACAATATAATTCCCAATATATTTTCTTTATAAACCCAAATAACAAGTTGTCCTTTTATTAGTCTTTTCATGTTCCTGATAGTTTAAAGTGATTATCCTTTTTATTACGAACGAGTTCACCTCACAAAAGTATGGAAACAGAAATATACTCATGTGCAATATTTGTTTTTCACTTTGTATTTATTGTTGATTAATTATGGTTGAATTAAAAAAAAGACAAGTTTCAAATAACAATAAATACTATGCGAATAACAATTATTACACACGTAGCTACCTAAATATTCATACCTTTACGCCATTAAAACGAAAATCAGAATAAAGTTCCATATCAAAACAATAATCAACTAAAGAAAGAGCATGAATAAAAAACTACCGGCAGCACTGTGCATTTTACTCACTATACCTATAATGGTAAGTGCGACAACCTATATATCCATTGATATACAGGATAATAAAAGTGTCAATAATGAGAAGAAAGACTATCCGACCCCTGATCGAAACAAAATTATAGCTTTTCCCGGAGCAGATGGTGCCGGAAAGTATACAACAGGAGGTGCCGGAGGTACTGTATATATAGTGACTTCACTAGCCGATGACGGTTCCGAAGGAACTTTCCGTTGGGCTATCAACCAAAAAGGTACTCGCACAATCGTTTTTGCAGTAGACGGAATCATAGAGCTGCAAAAACCTCTGAGAGTCAACAATGGAGACCTAACCATTGCCGGACAAACAGCTCCAGGTGACGGTATCTGCCTAAAAAACTATACTTTCTCCATTCAAGCCGACAATGTAATTGTCCGTTTTATCCGCTCACGCATGGGAGTTGACATCAAACAAAAAGGAGACGACGCTATGAACGGCATCAAAAACCACCAAAATATTATCATTGACCACTGCTCCATGAGTTGGAGTACCGATGAATGCGCCACTTTTTATAATAATCGCAATTTCACTCTCCAATGGTGCATCATCAGCGAAAGCCTTGCCAACTCCATTCATGAAAAAGGAGCTCACGGCTATGGAGGCATTTGGGGAGGACAGACTGCAACTTTTCATCACAACTTATTGGCTCATCACACCAACCGTACTCCTCGTCTTTGCGGAAGCCGCTATACTGGTAAACCGGAAGAAGAAAAAGTTGATTTATTCAATAATGTAATCTATAATTATGGTAGTGACGGAGCTTATGCCGGCGAAGGAGGTTCCTACAATTTCATTAACAACTATTATAAACCGGGACCTTTCAGCGCTACAAAAGGTTCTTTTAAACGTTTGTTTACCGCATACGCCGACGATGGAACGAATAAGAATGAAGCCGGTGTCCACGGTATATTCTACTTTAATGGTAATTATATGGACCCTACTTGTTCCAAACTCACCGACAAACAAAAAGAAGCTCTTTACAAAGTGAACAGAGACAATACCTACGGACTGGTAATCAAGAAAGACTTTGCACCTGAAAAAAAGTTGTTGTCCTCTAAAGCTTTCAATATAGCCGAACGTACTTCCTTGCAATCTGCGAAAAAAGCATATAAAGACGTGCTCGAATATGCCGGTGCTTCGTATCGTCGTGACATAATAGACAAACGCATTGTAGAAGAAACCCGCAAAGGTAATTATACTTATGAAGGTTCCCACGGTAGCACCAACGGCATGATAGACCAGCCATCGGATGTAGGAGGATGGCCGGAATATAAATCGGAAGTAACTTTAGTCGATACCGATGGTGACGGTATGCCGGATGAATGGGAAAAGAAAAATAATTTGGATCCGAACGACCCTGCCGATGGTACTAAGTATAGTTTAAGTCCGGAATACACAAATCTGGAAGTATATATGAACAATCTGGTCAATCATTTATTCCCCACAAAGAAATAGAATTTTGACACATAACACTTCCAAACAGACACAGGAAAGCGGAAAGTATATAGCAATACTTCCGCTTTTTTGTTACTCAGAGGTGGAAAAACAATATTTCCCATGATAAAAACAATTATTGCACATAGATAGCGCTGTCGATGACTTATTTTTGCACAAACAAAGCCTTACAAGTAACCGAATGTTTATAATATTAACAATCTATATATTAAAAGAAAAATGATGTCTAAAAGAATGAAAAACATGCGAGTTTTACTGCTAATGATATTAGCAGTTTTTTCGCTAAGCGTATCAGCGCAGACTATTACCGCAACCGGTAATGTGAAAGATGCAACCGGAGATCCAATTATCGGTGCTTCCATCGTAGAAAAAGGAAATACCTCCAATGGTACGATTACCAATCTGAATGGTGATTTCTCTCTCAAAGTTCCTGCTAATGCCACTCTTATTGTTTCATACATCGGTATGAAGACACAAGAAATTGCAATCAAAGGAAAAAACAAAATCGACGTAACTTTGTCTGACGACACCAAAGCATTAGATGAAGTCGTTGTTATCGGCTATGGTACAGCCAAACGGAAAGATATCACAGGTTCCGTTGCTACGGTTAGTTCCGAAGTATTGAGCGCCGTTCCCGTAGCTTCGGCAACAGAAGCCTTGCAAGGTAAAATGGCGGGTGTACAAATCACCACTACCGAAGGTTCTCCTGACGCAGAAATGAAAATTCGCGTACGTGGTGGTGGTTCTATCACAGGTGACAATACTCCGCTGTTTATCGTAGACGGTTTCCCGGTAGAGTCTATCAGCGACATTCCTGCATCCGATATTGAGGATATGACTGTACTGAAAGATGCATCTTCTACAGCTATTTACGGTTCCCGCGGTGCAAACGGTGTAATTCTGGTAACGACTAAAAGCGGAAAGGAAGGAAAACTGAGTGTATCTTATAATACCTACTATTCCTGGAAAAAAATGGCAAAGACCTTGGAGACATTGAGCGCAACTGATTACGTAAAATGGCAAAGAGAATACGCCTTGTTGCGAGGTAATGAAAGCAAATTTACCAGTCTTTTCGGCAACTGGCAAGATGCAGACTTGTATGAAAACGCCCCAACCAATGACTGGCAAGACCAAGTATTCGGCCGTACAGGAAATACCTTCAATCATAGCTTGACAATTAGCGGTGGTTCGGACAAAACTAAATTCAACATGGGATATGCCCACATGAATGACAAAGCTATCATGCTGGGGTCTTCTTTCCGACGTGATAATTTAAGCTTAAAACTTAACCACAAGGTAAATGATAAAGTCAGCCTCGACTTCTCTATGCGTTATGCCAATACCACAGTAAACGGTGCAGGTGCCAATGAAAGCAAGAGTGAAGTATCTTCAGCCGACTCACGCATGAAGAACGTTATGATCTACCCGATGTTTAACTTTCCTGATTTGAGTGACAGTTATGACCCGGATTTTCAGTTGACAAACCCGATTACATCAGTATATGACACAGACCGCAAGCAGAACCGTCAGACTTTCAACATGAATGGAAGCTTTTCATGGGAAATCTTCAAGAACTTCAAGTTCAAAACAGAGTTCGGTCTGGACTGGTACTACAATACCGATAAGAAATATTATGGTCCAAGTACTTACAATGCACGTACCAACAGTTCCGATACAGAAGGTGTTCATCCGATGGCTTATTTTGCCGACACGCAGCGTAAGACTTTCCGCAATACCAATACAGTAAATTACAACTTCAAAGATATCATCAAGAATAAAGACCACAACCTGAATGTATTGGTTGGTGAAGAGACTATCAATAAAAAAAGTTCATTGAATGATGACCGTCTGAGCTTCTTTCCTGTCAGCTTTACTGCTTCTCAGGCTTGGGCCTTGTCTTCACAAGGTACTCCTTATAGTGTAGACAAATATACTAACGCAGACGACAACTTGCTTTCCTACTTCGGACGTGTCAATTACGATTTCCAAAGCAAATATTTGATTAGCGGTACATTCCGTGCCGATGGTTCTTCCAAATTCTCTAAAGGCAATCGTTGGGGATATTTCCCTTCAGCTGCCGTAGCATGGCGTATTTCCTCAGAAAAGTTCATGGAGAAGACCCAGAATTGGCTTGATGATTTGAAAATACGTTTTTCTTATGGTACCGCAGGTAATAACAATATTCCCGCCGACCAGACTTCTCCCGTATGGTCTTCCGGTTCTACTACTTGGCTCAATCAATTCCCTTCTTATTGGACAAGCGGCATTGCCTCAGGTCAAAGTGGTTCCTACGCATCCAATCCGGACTTGAAATGGGAAACGACCGTTACCCGTAACGTTGGTTTGGATTATACCTTATTCGGTGGCAAGCTGACCGGTAGCATCGAATATTATAAGAATACGACTAAAGATTTACTAATCGCATTCCCTGTTTCCGGTTCCGGTTATGACTACCAGTACCGCAACCTCGGTAAGACTGAGAACAAAGGTTTTGAAATATCTCTTACCTGGAACATCATCAGCAAGAAAAACTATGAGCTGAGCTTCAATGGTAACGTAGGTTTCAATAAAAACAAAGTAAAGAACCTGGGTACATTATCACAATATCCGGCATCATCCGGTTGGGCCTCAACACAGATTCAGGATGACTTCATCGTGAAACCAGGCCATTCAGTAGGTGAGATCTACGGATATGTAACTGCCGGACGTTATGAAGTAAGTGACTTTGAAGACTATTATGCCAGCGGTGAAAAATGGGTATTGAAACAAGATGTAGCAAACAATGCAGGTGTTATCGGTGCCAGTTATCTCCGTCCGGGTGCCTTAAAACTGAAGAATATAGACGACAGTGACAATGTCATTGATGAAAAAGACCGTACCGTTATCGGTAATACCAATCCTAAAGCCAGTGGTGGTTTCGCCCTTTCAGGTCGCGTATATGGTTTTGATTTGAGTGCAAACTTCACTTACAGTATCGGTAATGACGTTTATAATGCCAATAAGATTGAATATACTTCGTCCTATCAATACTATTACCGTAACATGATCGACATTATGGCCGAAGGCAAACGTTGGACAAACCTTGACGCCAACGGAAACTTGGTAAACGATCCCGCACAGTTGGCTGCATTAAACGCCAATACTACCATGTGGTCACCCTATACCAGTTATGTATTGACCGACTGGGCTGTTGAAGATGGCTCCTTCCTACGTCTGTCTACATTAACAGTAGGTTATACTCTACCGCAGTCCCTGACTAGAAAAGTGGGTATTAACAATTTGCGTTTCTACGCCACATGTTATAATGTATTTTGTCTGACCGGTTATTCAGGCTTCGACCCTGAAGTTTCCACCCGAAACAAAACAGCTCTTACTCCGGGAGTAGACTACTCTGCATACCCGAAGAGCCGCCAGTTTGTAATAGGTCTTAACTTAAACTTCTAAAACGAAAAAGAAATGAAAAATATAACGATTAAATCATTGACAGCTGTCGCCCTTCTTGCTAGTCTGTCTTCTTGCAGTGATTTCTTAGATCAAAGTTCTCCTTCATCTTTAGACGGTAAGAACATTTTCAGTACTTATGAATATGCACAAGGCACCATTGCCAATATCTATCAGGAATTTGGAGAGCAAAACTATCGTGCACGTGCTATTTGGTATGGATACAATACAGATATAGAATACTATAACAGTTCGGACAAGGCCGACGGAAAGGCAGACTTGGCAACATACAATGCCGGAGTCGGAAACGATCAAATGAACACTAGTACCGGGACCGACCTTTGGGCTAAGATATATGCCGCTATCGAACGTGCCAATCTGGCTATTGAAGGTCTTCGTGAATATGCAGACCTGACAAATGCCAATATGAAACAATTGTTGGGGGAAGCGCTCACGCTACGTGCCTTACATTATATTGACCTGATTAATATGTGGGGAGATGTTCCCGCACGCCTGACTTCATTGAACGCCGACAATATGTATTCAGGACGCGAAGACCGTGATGTCATCTACAAGCAGCTCATCATTGATTTGCAAGAGGCACAAGACCTTTGCGCGTGGCCTAATGAGATAGACGCCACAAAAACAGTGGAACGCGTGAACAAAGTCTTCGTAAAAGGTCTCCTGGCCCGCGTATGCCTGCAAGCATCCGGCTACGCTCAGCACCTTGACGGAGAAAACCGTTTAAGTACGGATCCGGAACTATCCAAAGCACGTCTCTACCCTATCGCACTGCAAGCTTGTAAAGATGTAATGGAACAGGAAGGCACTTACGTGGCTTTAAAATCAAATTTTGAAGATATCTTCAACAACAACGGAATCTCAGGAGATGTTATCAATGCAGGCAGTGAATCATTGTTCGAGATAGGTTATAGCAATAACCCCGCACGCGGACGTATCATGTACACTTTCGGTATCAAGCATACCACTGCCGACAATATGACAACCATGCTTCAGGGAAGCCAGGTTGGTCCTACACCAACTTTCTTCTTTGACTATTCAGTAAAGGACTTGCGCCGTGATATAACTTGCTGCCCATTCCAATGGACAAAAGGCGTACAAACTCTTCAGTCTTTCAAAAGCTGGAGTTTCGGAAAGTTGCGTTATGAATGGACGAACCGTATGATTCCTACCGGAAACGATGACGGTATCAACAGACAATATATGCGTTATGCCGACATCGTACTGATGCGCGCCGAACTGGAAAACGAGTTGAATGGTGCATCTGCTGCCGTTCCTTACCTGACTAAGATTCGCAACCGCGCTTTTGCGACCTCCGACCGTGCAACAGAAGTTACAGCTTATGTTGCAGAAGCAGCTCTCAGTAAAGAAAAGATGTTCCAGGCAATTGTTGACGAGAGAGCTTATGAGTTTGCCGGAGAACTGATCCGTAAAGCTGATCTTATCCGTTGGGGAATGTTGAAAAGTAAAATGGACGAGACAAAAAACAAGATGAAAGCTATTGTGAGTTTGACCGATTATGATTCTAAACATCCTTACAGCCAGCTATCAGGCCATGCATATTATAAAATGAGCGCATATACCTGGACTCGTAATGGTATAGAGACTACCGAAAAGGATGCAAAACTGAACCTTTACGGTCTGAACTATGGTGAAATGGATATTAATCCGGAAGGCTATACCGAATTTTCAGACAGTAAGGGCGAAGCATCCACTTGGATCAAAGATAATGCCCTGGAAGATGTTATTGACTATCTCTATGTTCGCGACCCGGACAAATATCAATACTGGCCTATCTTTAACGTCAACTTGAATGATAATCCTAATCTTTCTAATTACGAGTGGTATTAACTAACTAAATGATTAAACAACAATGAAAAAATATATACTATCAATTTGTACATTAGCTGCCGTTTGCCTGGGTAGTGTTGCAGTGACATCATGTAGTGAACCAGATGATATCAATGATTTAGTTCTTAATCGTGTCTTGTCGCCAACCGGCATCACTGCACGTATTTCACAGGAAGTAAACATCATTGTCAGTTGGAATGAAATGTCAGGAGCTACCTCTTACGAACTTGAAGTTTATGCGGACAGTCCCGACTATGACCAACGTACACCGGATGCCTCATATACCACAACTTTAACCGAAAAGACTTTAACCAATCTTATCGGAGAGACTGATTATTACATCCGCGTAAGAGCCATTGATGAAAACAATTCTTCCCGCACATCCAAATGGGTTGACATCAAGCGTACAACCAACCCCGAACAGAACATGAAAAAGGTAAAAGCCGGCGACATTCAGAGCACTTCTGTAAAAGTAACATGGACACCGGGTATTGAGGTCGATGCTGTCATCTGTGCTCCTACTACCGCAAACTCCAGTGCCAATACTGTGACGTATACGCTGAATTCAACCGACATATCTTCCGGCTCCGCCACTATCACAGGTCTTACACCGGAAACCAATTACAGAGCTACATTGAAGTTAGGTGAAAAGACTCGTGGTTATTCTACTTTCACCACTAATCTGGATTTGAGTGATGCTATCGAACTTACTCCTGCTGACGATTGGGTTTCTGCTATTCAAGATGCAACACCAGGCAGTAAATTTGCTCTTACACCCGGTGAATATGTGCTGACAGCAGCCAAATTACAAATTAATAATAATGTAGTCATTGCTGCTAAGAATTCTGCCGAGCCACCGGTAATCAACACTTGTATCCATATCTATAACGGCGCTTCACTCTATCTCTATCAGGTTGTGTTAGATGGAACGAATACTGATGGCAGTCAGGCTATTGAATACAAAAAGGAAGGAGGATTCGGTGACCTTACCATTAACGGGTGTGAAATAAGAAACTATATTAAAGGACTTATTTACATCAATGTTGCAGCAGTACCAAATACTATCAAGATAGAAAACTCCCTCATTCATGATATCGTGTGTGACGGTGGTGACTTTATTGATAGCCGTAAAGGTGGTTGGAACAATCTCACCATTTCAAGTTCCACAATCTATAACTCCGCCTCCAAGCGGGACGTACTACGTGCCGATGACGCATCAAACAGCGTAACTGCAAACATGGTAACTTCGATTGATAAATGTACATTCTATAATGTAGGTAACGGTGAAGCCAACTATCGCTTCTTCTATCTGCGATTCAAGGGTAACACCAACACGTTTACCAACAACGTAATTGCCAACTTCAACAACAAACGCGGCTTTGCCAACTCAAGTGCCGTAGGAAAGCCAACCTACTCGAACAATTATTACTACAACTGTAAGAACTTGATCTCATTGGCTGAAGGCAATACGGACACAACAGTAACGTGCTTCGACACAGAAGGAAATGTTCTTGAGAACAATCCGTTCGCCAACCCGGACAAGGCTGATTTCACTATCACTGATGAACTTTATCAGAGTTATGGTTTTGGTGACCCGCGCTGGCTGCCATAAATCACGAACAACATAGATACTAAAAAGAGAGGTCACTTCATTCCGATGAAGTGACCTCTCTTTTTAGTATCTTCACATGAAGGAAGAACTCTGTGCCTAAACTCGTATTATCTCCCCACTTTCTCTTTATACTCCGTCGGCGTCATCCCCACCTGCGCCTTGAAACATTTGCTGAAATAACGCGGGTCATTGATCCCGACCATGTATGAAATCTGTGTCATATTAAACTCTCCGGTTTCAATCAATTGTGTAGCACGTTTAATACGGATTTCTTTGATAAACTCGATAGGCGCTAATCCGGTAAGCATTTTCAGTTTCTTGAAGAATACCGAACGACTGACAGCCAGTTCGCGTACCAAATCATCCACCACCAACTCGCCATTATCCATGTTCTGCTCCATTAGTTCCACCAATTTATCCATAAACTTACGATCGTTGGGAGACATATCGGGAACAGCAGGTTGTGCTTCCTGCTCCGGTTCAGTCCTGTTTTCTTCTCTTGATTCCCCCTCTGCCGATACAGGCAGATCTTCAGGAACAGCAGCCATGTTGATATGCATCAGGCTATCGCGATAGAAACTTTGCAGTTTCTTGCGCTGTATCAACAAGTTTTCTACACGGGCTTGCAGATAGGTGGCACTGAAAGGTTTCGTGATATAGTCATCTGCACCGTACTCCAGTCCTTCTAATTTGCTTTCGATAGTAGTCTTGGCAGTAAGCAGAATAATAGGTATATGGCTGGTCATCATATCCGCACGCAGTTCACGTGTCATTTCGATACCATCCTTTTCAGGCATCATCACATCACTGATAATAATATCCGGCAAATACTTCAACGCTTTACTCCAGCCTTCCATTCCGTCGGCCGCCTCCACCACCCTGTATACCGGAGTAAAGATGCTGCGCAGAAACTCACGCAACTCCTGATTATCTTCGACTAACAACATTAACTCTTTAGAAGTATCTTCCGCTAACGGTTCTTCCTCCGAAGACGATTTCTCAAACTCCGGACCAGCTGCCGTTACAAGAGTTTCAGATTGAAGCGATGCATTGGCAATGTCCACCACCTGCCCCATTCTTACCGGAGCTTCCGCATCGTCAAGGATAAATTCGACTTCTTCGTCATAATGTTCTTTCCCTTTCAGGAACTCAACCTTGAAACAACTCCCTTCTCCCAAACGGCTGTCAACGGAAATTGTAGCCTTATGCATCTCCACAAGTTCCTTTACCAACGAAAGCCCGATGCCCGTACTAGCCTGATTGAAAAGATTCTTATCCACCAGATTCTCGAAGCGGACAAACAACGACTTCTTCTTGTTTTCCGCAATACCGATTCCCTGGTCCTGTACACCGATCGAAACGGTATTCTCATCTTCACGAATAAAAATCGTAATCATCTTGCCGTTCGGCGTATATTTGAAAGCATTGGAAAGCAGGTTAAACACAATCTTTTCCAACTTATCCACATCCACCCAAAGAAACAAATGCTGTTTCTCCGTCTCAAACAGGAAATCAATCCGATGTTCCTCGGCTACGGCTTCGAAATTATCCATGACCTTACGGACAAAGGACACGACATCCACACGTTGCACCTGCATCTTCATCTTCTTGTTCTGAATCTTGCGGAAGTCCAGAATCTGATTGACAAGACGAAGCATACGGTTAGTATTCCTCTCTACCACCACCAACTGTTCACGGACGTCCTCCGGTAACTTATCATTCTTCAAGACTTGTTCAACGGGACCCGCAATCAGCGTCAGCGGCGTACGAAGTTCATGGGAAATATTAGTAAAGAAACGCAGCTTTATATCCGAAATCTGCTGTTCTATGGATACCTCATGCTTCAACCGATAAATAGTAAACAGGATATAAACTGCCACAAGAATGATAACTAGAATCAACAGCACATAGAGTACGTATGCCACCGGAGTTTCCCAAAACGAGGGAAGAATGACAATATCCAGCACACGTTCATTCTCTACCCACACACCATCACTGTTTGTAGAACGGACACGAAGCACATACTCCCCTTTCGGAAGATTCGTATAAGTCACACTACGTTGCTTGTCGGCAAAGGTCCATTGTTTTTCAAATCCGTCCAAAATGTAGGCATACTGCACATTCTGCGGATTGGTATAATCGAGCGCTGCAAACTGTACAGAGAAGATATTCTCATCGTGCGAAAGCACCAGCTGCTCCGTATCATCAATATCTGCCTGCAACAACGATTGTTCCCCGGGCACAACATCCTCATTGGCTACTGTTAATTTAGAAAACACGATCGGAGGCACATAACTACTCTTACGGATAGAATCCGGGTTGAAGATAAAAACCCCTCCACTGGCACCGAACAGCATATTGCCTTTCGCGGTCAATGTGGAAGCCGCCTCACTAAAACGTACCGGGAAAGTTATACTACGCTCATCATAACTTTCAAACCGTTCTTCGGAGGGGATGAATTTACAGATTCCATTCTCCGTACTAATCCATAAGTTCTGTTTATCGTCCTCGCGAATGGAAAGCAGTACATCCGAAGGAAGCCCGTCCTGCACCGAGTAAGACTTAAACGCCCCATGTCCGTCTTCACTGATAGAGATCAGTTTGTTGAGTCCGCCACCAAAGGTAGCCAGATAAAGTTCCTTATCCGTAGTGGGGATAATCCAGTGCACATCATTGTTACTCAAACTTTGTGTATCGTTCGGCATACGGGAGAAGTGATAGAACTGTACATCTTCCGGTTTCTCGAAATTCTCGTCAAAGGCTACGGCACCCGTCGTCGTTCCCACCCACAAACGGCCGTTATTGTCGGAAGTGATAAAACGAGCCTTGTAGCAGGGATCAATAGGATAACCTTTCAAATGGTTACGGTGATTGATAAACAAAACCTTTCCGTCCTCATTCTCCGTGAGATAATTGATACCACCGGCAAAGGTAGCCGCCCAGATTCTCCCGTTATGATCTTCGTACACACAATACACATTGTTATCGCTCAAGCTATACATATCATCCTCTTGGTGAAGATAACGGGTCAGCTTGTACGACATTCCCGAAGGAGAGGTTGCCTCGGCACGGATCAGCCCGTCACCTTTTGTCGCAATCCAGATCACTCCTTTCGAATCCTGAATGATAAAATAGGCTGTTCCCTTCACGGGAGTGCCGACAGTGGAAATTATGCCGTTTTCCGTCAGATATCCCTTATAAGTTCGATCGGCGTCATATATACGAAGTATACCGTCCTTCACACCGACCCAGAGATTCCCCTGTTTGTCTTCACAGAGGGCACGTATCTCATTATGCAGTGATTCATATTCCTGCGGTACGGGAGTCATCATCGAAAAAGGAACATTACGGTAAGTCACCTTTTCCAATCCCTTGGAATGGGTACACATCCACAAATTCCCTTGTTTGTCGGAGAAAGCCGAGTGAATCTTATTGGAGAAACGCCAGTCACGGCTGCCCAGTCCGTTATAAAAAGGAACCAGCCGCTTCTTCTGAGGATCAAAATATGAGAAACCACCTCCATACGGGTGTACCCACAGATAGCCGTTCACATCCTCATGGATATGAAAAGCAGGACGTGAACGTTCAGGATTACTATATTCAATAAGAATCTGCTCACGCGTCACTACTCCGGTAAACGGATTGAAATGAGCTACCACACCCGGTTCTTCCTGTTCGAACCAGACTTCCGAAGAACGGTCTACATAAGCCGATAGAATGGGTTTGGCAGGTAACTCCTTGCAAGTCAGAAATGAATAGTGTACCGATGCTTTCGTTTTCAGATTACAGGTAAAGAAACCGTCCGAATCCGTAGTGATGACCGACATATCCGGTGCAACCGTATGAATGGAGGTGATCCGCCCTTTGGTCGG
>OLOS01001722.1_pt1 | contig 16969 bp, 19 predicted proteins | sample 1672631 | NCBI WGS metagenome assembly OLOS01 (sample SAMEA3136707, study PRJEB25190) | human gut metagenome | biome: human gut; feature: human-associated habitat; material: faeces | place: Austria | collected 2013 | reverse complement strand
AGACACGCGAACAAAAAAGATGACGAAAAAGTGAAAACCATAGTGACAACGGTAGAACGATGTGGTAAAATATCCTAAAAAGGAGGCGACCGCCGTGGGAAGAAAACTTTTTTGCGATATAAGCCCTACCTGCTATAAAATCTCCGTGTGGAAGTGCTGCCGAATCCGTGAAATCAAGGACTTTTTCAGCCGCGAAAAGTTTGCGGCGCAAAAAAGCAGCGACCTTTTGCCGAACGTGGTGAAGGGGCATACCTCCGTTTTGGTACGCCGCCTCGAGGGCGTGGATATGCGCCTTCAGGAGAATAAGGTGACGAACATTGCTCTTGCCACCGCAAAGATAAACGGAATTATCGTCCGCCCGGGCGAAACGTTCTCTTTTTGGCGAACAGTGGGCAAAACCGCCGAAAAGCAGGGCTACAAAGAGGGACTTGTGATTTACCGCGGCGGAAAGCTTGGCAGCGGAATCGGCGGCGGGCTTTGCCAAATGGCGAACATTGTTCACTGGCTCGTGCTCAACAGCCCCCTCACCGTGACGGAGCTGCACCACCACTCCGACGCACTTTTCCCCGATGAGCGCCGCCGGGTGCCTTTTGGCACCGGCACCTCCGTGCTAAATAATTATATTGATTATAGATTTAAGAACACAACAGATCAGACTGTGCAGCTTGTTACATGGATTGAGGACGGCGAGCTTTGCGGCGAACTAAGAAGCGAGCACCAGTACCCCTGCCGCTACAAGCTTTACGAAGAGGATAATCGGTTTGTGGAAGAAAGCGGCAAATGGTACCGCCTTTCAAAGGTCTGGCGCAGCGTAATTGACCGCGGCACCGGCGAAGAGCTGCGCCGGGAGCTCATTCTCGACAACCACTCGTTGGTGATGTACGACCATGTGCTTATCCCGCCTGAACAGATAAGCAAGGAGTGAAATCTGTGCTCAAAATCGAAGCCTTGAATCCTAAATATGCCGCAAAAGCGGCGTATATCTGCGGTGAAAAACAGCTTACCTATGCGAAATTATACGAAAAAGCAGAACGGATTGCCGCCGTGCTCAAAGCACAGGGCGGCGGAGCTGTTGCCGTGCTCGGAAACAAAGAACCCGAGATGATAATATCAATTTTGGCGTGCATAATGGCGCGCCGCGCTTATGTCCCGCTGGAGGATAACCTGCCGCAAGCACGCATCGCCGCTGCCATCCGGCAGGCAGAGTGCACTCTCGTGCTCAAAAACGGCTCCGACTGCCCTGACTGCGGTATTCCGTGCTCAAGCCTTGCAGAGCTTGAGCACGCCACGAAAAAGCCCGCTGACGGCGGTGCTCAAAATGCAGAAATGCCCACGGAACAGGAGAACAGTGGTGCTCAAAACGAAACTGCGTACATAATTTTCACATCCGGCAGCACCGGAACCCCCAAGGGCGTGCCGATTTCCTACGCGAATCTGGGAAATTTTACTCGGTGGATATGCTCGGACGAGGTGCTTTCCGGGTTTGAGCACCCGGTGGTGTTCAGCCCCGCAAGCTTCGGCTTTGACCTCTCCGTTGCCGGAATTTACTATGCGCTTTCCGCGGGCGGAACCATAGTCACCGTGAGCAGGGAGGAGCAGAAAAGCTTCGACGGCATTTTCGCCGCCCTGCAAAAAAACTCCGCGGAAATTGCCGTTTTGACCCCGACCTTTATGAAGCTCTGTCTGCTGAACGCAGATTTTAACGAGGAAAATTTTCCGCGTTTGCGCTGCTGCTGGTTCTGCGGCGAACGCCTTGAAAAGGCACTCTGCGAAAAGCTGCTTCGGCGCTTCCCAAGCCTGAAAATAATCAACGCCTACGGACCTACCGAGGCGACCTGCGCCGTCTGCTCCGCGATGATAACCGCCGAGACTTTGGCGGCGGGGGAACCATTGCCGGTGGGGGATATTTCCTCGGCGGCGTGCAAAATAGAAATCGAAAACGGAGAAATTATTCTTTCCGGCACAAGCGTTTTTGGCGGCTACATAGGCGCCGCCGAGAGAACCGGCGGGCGCTTCGCCACCGGTGACCTCGGCGAAATCCGCGGCGGAAAGCTATACTGCACCGGACGCGCCGACGGCCGCATAAAGTACAAGGGCTACCGCATTGAGCTTGGCGATATTGAAGCAAATATTCTTGCGGTCGGCGGCGTGCGAGCCTGCTGCGCCGTGGCAAAGCGAAGCAAAAACGGAGATACCGCATACATAAAACTCTTTGTTTCCGCAGAACCGACCCTTGGCAAGGAAACGCTTCGTACCGCATTAAAATCCGCTTTGCCGGAATATATGATACCGAAAGTGATTGAACTTCTGCCGCAGCTCCCCGTAAACGAGCACGGCAAAACAGACAGGAGGCTGCTTGAGCATTATGAAGAAAATTTATGACATACTCTATGAAATCTGCGGCGACAACCGCGTGTATAATCCGGATTGCGAGCTTGTGGAAAGCGGACTTCTTGACTCCTATGCTGTGATTGAGCTGTTCTCCCGGCTGGAGGACGAGGGGATCGAGATAAACCCTGCCCGTGTCGACCGCAGCCTGCTCAAAACCCCGGCAGGGATTGCAAAACTGGTGGAGGAATATGAAAGTGACGGTTTACAAAATGAATAATCAAAATTCTAACTATTCATAACGCCGGTTCTTGCATTCCTCCGCGCCTTGTAGTATAATGATGAGGTAATAAATTATATGGAGGTATAAAATGGATATTTTGAAAAGAAGCGAAGTTCCGGAAGAGTTCACTTGGAACCTCGCCGATATGTTTGAAAGCGACGAAGCTTGGCTCAAAGAGTACGAATCTTTGAAGGAGCTGCCTGCAAAAATTGCCGAGTTCCAAGGTAAGCTTGGCGAGTCCTCAGAAAATTTGCTTGCGTTTATGAAGCTCAGCGATGAGATTGAAGTACGTATTTCCATGTTCCACGGCTATGCAAACTGCAAAGGCGACCAGGACACCGGCAACAGCAAGTATCAGGATTTCCGCGGAAAGGCAACCGCAATAGTCGTTTCCATTATGAGTGCTATGGCATTTTCCACTCCTGAAATCATGGAAATTTCCGATGAGAAGATGGAGCAGTTTTACAAGGACGAGCCGGAACTCAATACTTACCGCCGCAGCATTTATCAGATTCGCCGCAAGAAAGAACATATTCTTTCTAAAGACGCCGAAACCATTCTCGCCGCAGCGGGCGAAATGGCGGAAGGTCCTGAGACCATCGGCAGCACTTTCCGCAATGCGGAGCTGAAATTCCCCTCCGTAACCGACTCCGAGGGCGTTGAGCACCAGCTTACCAATGGTTCTTTTGTTCCGCTTCTTGAAAGCAGTGATGTAAATTTCCGTAAAAAGGTATTTGAAACCTATTATAACCGCCTTGGTGAGTACAAAAACACCATCGCTGCAACTTTGGATGCTCAGTTCAAGCAGCTTTGCTTCTTCGCCAATGCAAGAAAATATCCCAGCACTCTGGCAGCTTCCCTTGATGCGACCGAAGTTCCCACCGAAGTTTACCACAACCTCATTGAGGCTGTTCATGGCAATCTTGACAAAATGTACCACTATGTTTCCCTCCGCAAAAAGCTCATGGGACTTGAGGAGCTTCACATGTACGACGTCTACACTCCCATCGTTACGGACGCCGCGGAGAAAATCTCCTTTGAACAGGCGAAAGAAAATGTTCTTGAGGCGCTTCAGGTTCTCGGCCAGGACTATGTGGATCTTCTCAAGGAAGGATTTGCCAATCGCTGGATCGATGTCTACGAAAACGTCGGTAAACGCGGCGGCGCATACTCCTCCGGCAGCAGCCGCCCGCACCCCTATGTGCTGCTGAACCACAAGGACAACCTCGACAGCCAGTTCACCCTTGTTCATGAAATGGGTCACGCGCTGCATAGCTACCACAGCACCAAATATCAGCCGGTTTGCACCTCCGACTATGTAATTTTCGTCGCCGAAGTCGCTTCCACCTGCAACGAAGTGCTGCTTATGCGCCATCTTTTGGCAAAAACTACTGACAAACGCGAGCGTGCATATCTCATAAATCACTTCCTCGACCAATTTAAGGGAACTGTTTACCGCCAGACCATGTTCGCCGAGTTCGAGCTTGCCATGGGCGAGATGGCGGAGCGCGGCGAGTGCCTTACCGCCGATGCACTTTGCGCCAAGTACCACGAGCTGAATAAGCTTTACTTCGGACCCGACATGGTTTCCGACGACGGCATCGCTCTTGAGTGGGCACGTATTCCTCATTTCTTCTACAATTACTATGTTTTCCAGTACGCCACCGGCTTCTCCGCCGCGGTTGCCATTGCGAACCGTATTCTGGAGCTTGGCGAGCCCGCCGTCAAGGATTACAAAAAGTTCCTTTCCGGCGGCAGCAGCACCGACCCGATTTCCCTCCTCAAAATTGCCGGCGTGGATATGAGCAGTCCGGAGCCTGTGAACTCCGCACTCAAGCTCTTCGGTGAGCTTGTGGACGAACTTGAACAGCTCATGCTCTGATAAGTAATTCTGTAAAGAAAAAGTCGGCTAAATATGATCTTACAATAAAACAGACGGCGTTCAGCTTCGGCCGGCGCCGTCTGTTTTTGTACTCTCGTTGAAAATAGCTTCATTTTTGTGCTATAATGTATAACACAAAGATGAAAAAGCCGAGAGACGAAAAGGAGAAAAATATGAGCAAAGATATGTGCGTAGCTTGTGGCGACGGGATTTTGAATATTCGAGCCGGAGCAATCATTATGAAAAACGGAAAGCTTTTGATGGTGGGAAATAACAAAAGCTATCTCTACTCCGTTGGCGGCAGGATAAAATTCGGCGAAACGGCGGAAGAAGCTGTTGTTCGTGAAGTGTTTGAAGAAACAGGCGTTAAGATGGAAAGTGATCGCCTCGGCTTTGTGCACGAAAACTATTTCTATGGTGACATGCCATCCAATCTGAACAAGCTGATTTACGAGATTTCATTTTTCTTTTATATGAAAGTGCCCGATGATTTTGAGCCGGTCAGTGAAAACTTCATGGAAGGCAGCAGCAAAGAACGCTTGGTGTGGGTTTCGCTCGATGATGAAATTAAGATGTATCCGGAATTTTTTAGAACGGAGCTTAAAAACCCAACAGACACGGTAAAGCATTTTGTTAATGATGAGAGATAATTAACGACAGTGGTACGTTTATTTTGGAACAGGCATGACCAAAATCATTTCTGCCTCAAAAAATCCGAACTTTACTTTTTACCGGCAGGGACACCTGCCGGACTTTTTTTAATGTAAAAATCGCACATTTGTTCTTGGCTTTTGTCCTAACCTCTTGCTATTTGCGGCGAAAAGACGTAAAATATACTTATAAATTCTGTGCGCATAAAAGGGAGTGGCTCTTTTGAAGATTTTTCATGTGGATATGAACTCATTTTTTGCTTCCTGCGAGCAGGCTGCGAGCCCTGAATATGCCAAAAAGCCCCTTATTGTCTGCGGCGACCCGCAAAACCGCGCCGGAATCGTTCTTGCCGCAAGCTATGAAGCGAAGGCCTTCGGCGTGAAAACCACCATGCCCTGCTACGAGGCGAAACGCCTTTGCCCAAATGCAATTTTTGTTCCCTGCCGCCACAAGCTGTACGCGCAGGTCAGCAGAAAAGTTATGGCAATTCTTGACGGTTTCACTCCGATTAAGGAGCAGGCTTCCATCGACGAAGCCTACCTTGATATGACCGGAACGGAGCGGCTTTTCGGTGAGTCCGCCGAAGCCGCCCGAAAAATTCAGCAGCGAATTTATGATGAACTGCACATCGGCTGTTCAGTGGGAATTTCAACCAATAAGCTTCTGGCAAAAATGGCAAGCGACATGAAAAAGCCCATGGGAATAACCGAGCTTTATGAAAATGATGTTCAGCAAAAGCTTTGGCCGCTGCCGGTGAGGGCGCTGTTCGGCGTTGGCGAAAAAACCGCCGAAAAGCTTGAGCGCTACGGCATAAGAACCATCGGTGACCTTGCCGCCGCGGAGGAAAATTGGCTTTCCGGAGTTTTCGGCCCCGCCATGGCAAAATATTTGCACGAAGCGGCGAACGGTCGGGGCGCGGAGCGCCTTGAGCCGGACGGCACGGTGGAGAGTCGCTCCGTCGGCAATGAAAATACCTATTCCCATGATGTAAATTCTCTTGAGGAAGCGCACCGAGAGTTGCTTTTTATCTGCGACAGCGTGGGCTACCGTCTGCGCAAAGAAGAAAAGCAAGCACGCTGCGTCACCTTGAAGATAAAATACTACGATTTCAAGGTTGTCACCCGCAGCCGCACTCTGCCCATGCCTTTTTGCGATACGGATACGCTTTACAAAACCGCGGTGGAGCTTTTTAATGCTAACTGGAATAAAAAGCCTGTGCGCTTGCTTGGTGTGACAGCTTCCGGCTTTGACGACTGCGAGCAGACGACGCTTTTTGAAGATCCCGCCACGGAAAAGCACGGCGCTGTGGATGAAAGCGTGGACGCGCTTCGCCGCAGATTCGGCTTCAACAGCGTGGTTCGAGCTTCGCTTATGGAAAAGAAAAATAAAAAACTGTAAAATTTCCTTGCTTTGCAGCATAAAATTACAAATAATTCCGCTTTAGGAGGCATTAAAATGAAAGTACTTATTATTAACGGCAGTCCGCGCCAAGGCGGCAACACCACCGTTGCTCTGCGGGAAATGGAAAATGTTTTCAAAGCGTCCGGCGTGGATGTGGAAACCGTTCAGATCGGCAGCAAAAATATTCGTGGCTGCGTTGCCTGCAACCGCTGTGCCACCACCGGCAAGTGCGCCGTTGACGATGTGGTGAATGAGCTTGCAGAAAAGTTTGAGCGTGCCGATGGTCTTGTGGTGGCAAGTCCGGTTTATTACGCTTCCGCTAATGCAACTCTTATTGCGTGCCTTGATAGGCTTTTTTACAGCACAAAATTTGATAAAACAATGAAAGTCGGCGCAAGCGTTGCCTGTGCACGCCGCGGCGGATGCTCTGCAACTTTCGACGAACTGAACAAATATTTTACGATCAGCGGAATGCCTGTCGCCTCAAGTCAGTATTGGAACGCAATTCACGGCGCGGCGAAGGGCGATGCGGAGCTTGACGAGGAGGGCAAGCAGACCATGCGTGTGCTTGCGGCAAATATGACCTTCCTAATGAAGAGCATCGCTCTTGGCAAAGAAAAATACGGTTTGCCGGAAAGAGAGCCGCGTGTTGCAACAAATTTTATTAGATAATAAAACATAACAATCGCTTTGTTATGCAAAAAAAATCCCGTCATTCGGCGGGATTTTTTGTTTCTATAAAATTATCCTCTGTAAACGAAGGATTTGCAGTCGGTGCACTCGCATTTGGTGGGGTTGTTTTCGTGAGTTTCAATCTCGATTCTTTCAAGGGTGCAGCAGTTGCAGTCTTTGCAGTGATGCTCACAGTTATTGACGGTGCAGCGGATATTGGGGTTTGCTTCTCTCATAAAAATGCCTCCTTAATAAATTTGCTATTAGTTTTTGCAGGCGGAGCGTATTTATGCAGAAAAACAGTTCTAATTTTTGCTTTTTTTCATATAAATTTTTTGACGAAAAAATTTTTGAAGGAAGGGTAATTATGAAAGACACAAACGTATATAAGGACATTGCCGCGCGTACTTCCGGTGATATATATATCGGTGTGGTGGGGCCTGTGCGCACAGGCAAAAGCACCTTTATAAAAAAGTTTATGGAAACGCTGGTTTTGCCGAATATAAATAATGAGTATAAGAGGGAGAGGGCAAAGGACGAACTTCCGCAGTCTGCTGCCGGGAAGACAATCATGACAACCGAGCCCAAATTTGTTCCGGAAGAGGCGGCGGAAATAAACATCGACGGCGAAACTGCTTTACGGGTGCGCCTTATCGACTGCGTGGGCTATATAGTGCCCTCTGCTATCGGTTATTTTGAGAACAACGCGCCGCGCATGGTACTTACACCATGGTATAAAGAGGAAATTCCGTTCAATATGGCGGCGGAAATCGGCACGGATAAAGTAATAACCGAGCATTCCACCATCGGACTTGTGGTGACGTCCGATGGCTCCATCAGCGATATTCCGCGGGAAGAGTATGCTGAAGCTGAGGAACGTGTCATCGGCGAACTGAAAGAAATTGAGCTGCAAAGCCTTGACCGCCCATTTGCGGTGATTCTTAACTGTGCGGAACCGCAAAGCGCTTCTGCACAGACAATCGCCGCGGATATGGAGCGCGAATACGGTGTGCCGGTGGCGGTGCTCAACTGTCTGAACATGACTGAGGACAACATCAAGGAAATTCTCTTAGACGTGCTCGGCCGTTTCCCTATAAAAGAGGTTGCCATAGATATGCCCGGCTGGCTCATGAGCCTCGATAGGGAGCACTGGCTGCGGAAAGCAGTGTTTGAACCCGCCGTAGCGGCGGCACGCCGCATCGGAAAAATTTCCGAAGTGCGAGGCTTGCTACCCTCGCTTTCGGAGTGCGAGTATGTAAAGGACGCTGCACTGCGGAACATAAACCTCGGCAGCGGGCGCGCCGACATAACAATTATGCTGAATCCGGAGCTTTTCTATCGTGTGCTAAGCGAGCAGACCGGAATTGAAATTGAGGGTGAAAACGCCCTTATGCCGCGTATGCGCGAGCTTGCGTCAATAAAGCAGAAGTACGACCGCATCCGTGGAGCGCTTGACCAGGTGGAGGCGGTTGGCTACGGCATAGTTATGCCGTCCATAGATGAGCTTACGCTGGAGGAGCCTGAAATAGTGCGCCAAGGCGGCCGCTATGGAGTAAAACTCCGCGCGTCCGCGCCATCAATTCACATGATGCGCGCCGACATTACAACGGAGGTTGCACCCATTGTCGGCAGCGAAAAGCAGAGCGAGGATTTGGTGCGGTACCTGCTCGATGAATTCAAGGAAGATCCGAAAAAAATTTGGGAGTCAAACATTTTTGGCAAAAGCCTGCACGAGCTGGTCAACGAAGGACTGCACACAAAGCTTGCGCGAATGCCGCAGGAGGCTCGCTTAAAACTTCAGGAAACCATCAGCCGCATAATCAACGACGGCTGCTCCGGGCTTATATGCATTATACTTTAATTGAAAAGCGTCCGGCGGAAATCCGCCGGATTTTTTTATGCGGCGATTTTGTATGCAGAGGCGCGGCGCATGCGAGCACGCTCTCTTTTTCTGCGGAGCTTTTCTGCTTCGAGGGCTTTGGTGCAGTTATAAGCGCCCCAAACGCCGAAACTTGCAGTAAGAAATGACATTATACCGTAAATAAATACCTCAGCAGTGCTTAAAACGCCGCCGTCGCTAAGTCCGGCGACACCGAAAACAGCAATCACGCCGCAAGCAGCGAGCACCTTAAATATAAAATTCAAAACATATGTTCTTTCCATTTTAAGCATCCTTTCTTGATCTATACGGGGGGGTTCGATTATTAGAACGTCTGTTCTTGTTTCTGAGTCTATTATACACGAAAAAAATAAAAAAGCAAGAGGTTTTGTCAAAAAAATCGAACACTTGTTCACTTTTTTGAGCCGATAGAGTACGATAGTAAAAAAACGCGGCGAAGATATAAGCACGGAAATGGCAAAGGCAATGGCTGAAGCCATGGGCAAGCTCTTCCGCGGGAACATGGCTGTTGTGGTAAAGAAAACATCTGACAACTTTTATAAAGTTCACAGAATTCTTGCTCCTAATTACAGAAAGCTTGATATACAAAACATAAAAAATTCAGAGCCTATGTTGAGAAGGGGCTACACCAAAAATGACGGGGCGCAGGCCAACTCCATCGGCTCTGAATCTAAATACCATCAACTTTTTTATTCATGCCGCAAAATCCATTTTGTCATATCCCGAACCGTCTCCTCAATGGGACGGGGGTGGTAGCCGAAGCGCCTTGTGGCGGCCTCGTGGCTGAACATGCCGTTTGAACCGAGAACCGTTATGGAATATGGGGTGAACAGCAGGGGCTTATTTTGCTTCAAGCAGTATTTTTCGCTGAACGGAGCCGCCAGCTTCGCCGTCCAAAGGGGCATGCAAACCGGGCGATAGTCCAAATCCGCGGCCTTGCCCACGATTTGAAGCAGCCTGCGAATGGTGATATAGTGTCCGGAGAGAATGTAGCCCTTGCCCGGCTCGCCCTCCTCGGCACAGTCCAAAACGCCCTTGGCAACGTCCCGCACGTCCACGAAATTGTATCCGCCGCGAACGGCAAGGGGCAGCTTTCCTTTGATGAACGCCTTCGCCATGGAGGTGAAGCTGCCGCACTGCACGTCTCCGGGGCCGATTATGCCGGAGGGGAACACCACGCTGATATTAAGCCCGTGCCGCGCTGCGGAGAAAACCGTTCTCGTTGCGGCGGCCTTGCTCTTGGCGTAATAGCCCTCCACAAGCTTCGGCGAAAATTCGCAGTCCTCCGTCATAACGCAGCCATGCGGCTTTTCCGGTATGGCGTGTACGGAGCTTACATAGATAAGCTTCCCCACACCGCGCTTTTTGCAGATGTGAAGAATGTTTCGTGTTCCGCCCACGTTCACCCTAAAGAGCTTTGCGCCGGGCTTTGTGGCGATGGAAATTATACCCGCGCAGTGAATTACGCAGGTGCGGCTGTCCGCGTCCGCGAAGAATTTGTCAAGGGAATCTTCGTCGCAAACGTCGCCCGTTACCGTGTGAACCTCTTTCGGAAGCAGCTCTGCAAAGGGGTCGCAGGGAAGAACCAGCGCATATACGTCCGCACCGCGGCGAACAAGCTCCTCCGCCACTGCTCTGCCGAGAAAACCGGTCGCACCCGTAAGAAGATATTTATTATACATAACAGAAAAGCCTCCTTTCAAAACAGGCATAAGAGAATATCTCTTTACAATTACAGTATAGCCTAAATAAAGTATATACACAACCGGAATATGTTTCGTAGCCGAAAAAAATCTGTTGTTTTTGTGTGAAATTTTTCCGAAAAGAGGCTTTTTATTCCGCTTTGTTCGGCGAGAAGCTTTGCGCCCTTTATTTTGCGCGGGTTTGCAAATAATGCTTGACTTATCTTAGAAATATGGTAAAATAACAGATGATTGGTCATACGGAAAGGCGCTTTACAATGTCCGAAAACGAAAACAAAGTAGAAAATATTGTCGCAGCCGTAAGGAGCGGCGATTACAGCGAGCTTGATACGCTGATTAAGCTTTGTGTTTTTGTGCCGGAAACCGCCATTTCCGCCGCCCAAAGGCTCGGGTTTGAGCACGATGATCTCCGTCAGGAGGGAGTTGTGGCACTGCTTTATGCACTGCATTCTTATGACCCCGCCTTGAACACGAGCTTTCGCACATACTCATCCAAATGTATCAGGCGGCGCATAGCCTCGGTTCTGCGCTCCGCCACAAGCAGCAAACGCCTTTCGATGGCGGATTACATTTCGCTTGACAGTGGATGCGAAATTGCGCAGCAGCAGAATTGGATGCAGGACGTTGAACTTCGGGACATAAAAGAACGGCTTTTCCGCCACCTTTCAAAAATGGAAGCAGAGGTTTTCCGGCTTTATCTTGCCGGGCTTTCTTATAAAGAGATTGCCGGCAAAATAGGGAAAAGCGAAAAATCCGTGGGCAACGCCCTTCGCAGAATAAGAGGAAAGCTGCGAGTTGAAGCGTAAGCGTGACCGTTAATTTGGTATGCGGCTCAAAATGAGCTGAATATACGAATGCTCCGTGGCAATCAGGCAACATCTATCTTTTTCATTTAATTTAGCGGTTGTGGTGAACCAAGGGCAAATACATTTTCAAAAAAGAGGTAAAAACATGTACGAAGACAAAACCTTAGTGTGCAAAGAATGCGGAAAAGAGTTCACTTTCACCGCCGGCGAACAGGAATTCTATGCAGAGCGCGGCTTCACTAACGAGCCCCAGCGTTGCAAAGAGTGCCGCGACGCTCGCAAAAACAAAATCAAAACCCAGAAAGAGATGTACACCACCACCTGCGCTGCCTGCGGCTGCGAAGCTAAAGTTCCTTTCAAACCCAGAGAGGATCGCCCTGTTTACTGCAGCGAATGCTATGCAAAGATGAAAGGCGAAGAATAATTTTTAGCTTTTAATATTTGTATTTTTGCGAAGGCTTCCGGCGGATTTCCGCCGGAAGCTTTTTTATGTGGAACTTAAAGAAAACTTGCGCTGCGGCCTTGGTGAACAACTGCGGCGCATTGCGCCGTAATTTTTCCGCCCTTCACCGCATATAAATTCTCGGGAGGTGTTTGCTTTGTCAAAGCTTCGGGAGTTTGCGGTGAACGCCGGAATTCTGACCATAACCTCGCTGTCGCTTGGCGCGGTGGGGGTGCTGTATAACGCATGGCTCGCGCGAAACCTCGGCACTGCGGGAACCGGGCTTTTTTCGCTTATGATGGCGGTTTACCGTCTGATGGTGACCTTCGCGTGTTCCGGCTCGGGGCTTGCGGCAACCCGCCTTGTGGCGGAGGAATCCGCCGCCGGAAACGGCGGAGAAGCCGCACGCGCCATGCGCCACACGCTGCTTTACAGCCTGTTTTTCGGCGTGCTCGGCGGCGTGATTCTGTTCGCCTGCGGCAATTTTGCGGCAGAGGCGCTGGTGCATGACACACGAGCGGCAAAGCCGTTCCGTGTGCTGGCTTTTTCGCTGCCCTTTGTGGGAGTTTCCGCCGCGTTTACCGGCTATTTCACCGCGGTTACGCGCGTAGCGCCCTCGTCCGCGGCGCAGGTGTTCGAGCAGCTTTCACAGATGGCGTTCACCATGTTCGTTTTCGCCATGCTCAAGCCGGAAAGCCTGAGCACGGCGTGCGTGCTTGTCGCCGCGGGCAGCGCTGTTTCGGAAGCGCTGGCTTTTTTGCTGCACGGCTGGCTGTACCTCCGCGACAGAAAAAAGCATCCGCTTCGGGGCACAAAATCGCCGCAAAAAGCGGGTATGCTTGGGCGCGTGCTCAATATTGCTCTGCCGGTGGGTGCTTCGGCGGTGCTGCGCTCCGCTTTGAGCACGGTGAAGCACCTGCTCGTGCCCGTGTCGCTCATGAAAAGCGGACTTGCACAGGAAGCGGCGCTTTCACAGTACGGAATCGTCGGCGGAATGGTGCTCCCCGTGTTGCTTTTTCCATGCGCATTTTTGCTTGGCTTTTCGAATTTGCTTGTACCGGAAGTGGCGCGCTGCCGCACTTTGGGGCTGCAAAGTCGCATAAATTCAATGATGGAGCGCGTTTTCCGCATGACGCTGATGTTTTCAGTGGGCGTTGCGGCAGCGCTTTGGCGCTTTGCCGAAAGCTTCGCCGCACTGCTTTATAACGAGCCTGCCGCCGCGCCGGCGATCCGTGCGCTTGCGCCAATAGTCACGGTAATGTACCTTGATTCTGCGGTGGACGGCATCCTCAAAGGGCTTGGCGAACAGGTCGCAGTGGTACGATACAATGTTTACGACACCGCACTTTGTGTGGTAATGGTTTACACGCTTGTGCCCGTGCTCGGAACGGCGGGCTACCTTGCCACCATTGCCATAAGCGAGGTTTTTAACATGGCGCTTTCCGCCGCGCGGCTCGTTTACGTCACCGGATTCCGCGTGCATATGTCAAATTGGCTGCTTTTGCCGATGGCGGCTGCCGCCGCAAGTGTTGCCTTCGGCGACGTGGTGCTCAAAATTTCCGGCTTGAGCACAGGACACGCCGCCGGGCTGATTCTTGCAATTTTACTGATGCTCATCGCATATTGTACGCTTTTGCACGTGCTCAAATGCGTCACTTCCGATGATGTTTCGCTAGTGAAAAGGCTTTTTGGCGAGAGCACAGAAAAAGCACCGTGCTCAAAAACTTGAACACGGTGCTCAAAGTCGAGCGCCGCGGTAATTGAGAGCGCTTCTCGACTTCCCTGTGTAAGGGGAGCCGAGAACGCCCACTAAAACCGCGATGCGAAACTCACACTTTTTCTTTCACAATGAAGATAGGGAAGGGCGGGTCGTTTTTACGGTTGAGAAAATCGCATTTCATCACCGCATAATAGCGCGATTCGAGGCTTGAAACATATTCCACAATGGCATCCCGTTCGGAGTAGCCGTTGTTGCGGCCGTAATAGACGCAAAGTACCAGCAGCCCGCCAGGTTTGATGACGGAAAGCGCTTTTTCAATGGCGGGCACACTTGTTTCAGCACGGGTAAAAACGTTGTGGTCACCGCCGGGCAGCCAGCCGAAGTTGAACACAATGCAGTCTGCGGAATCCGGCGCGGCAACCTTGTCCATTTCGCTGTGACTCATGCAGAAAACCTCTGCGCGGGCGGAAAAACCGTCCTCTGCAAGCCGAGCTTTGGTGTTGTCAACGGCGCTTTGCTGAATATCCATGGCAATGACCTTGCCGCTTTCACCTACAAGTTCGCACAAAAATTCCGTGTCGTAACCGTTTCCCGCGGTGGCGTCAATGCAGAAATTACCGGGCTTCACCATTTGTTTAATCATTTTGTGCGCTATGTCAAGGGCGCTCCATTCGTTAGGCATAAAAATCCCTCCGCAAAAAAATTCTTCCTCTATTTTATCCGCAAACGCCACCTTTGTCAAACCGCAAAAATGTGAACAAGCCGTCAATTTTGCCGCCTGTGCGCAAAAAATCTTGCAATTTTTGCTGTACTATATTATAATACCAATCAGACCACTGAAAGGACGTTTTAAAAAATGAAAAAAATTGCTGCTGCTTTGCTCGCTCTTGTGATGGTGCTGCTTTGCTTCTCCGGCTGCGCCAATAACCAAAAGACTCGCTATACCGATAAAGAAAATTTTGAAATGAAGTTGTATCCGAACAGTGAAAACGGTGAAAAATTTGCTGCCGGACTCAACGCTGTTCAGGTAGTCCTTAATACTCCGAATGTTGAAGCAGGTGTCGGCGAAATCGCTATCTATAAAGCTTCCAATGATGAACTTATGGTGAAGTATGATATGCGCCTTGACAACAAAAAAATCTTTATCAATACAAGCAAAGATCCCGCTTATGCTCAGATTATTGTTTTTCTGCCGGAGGATCAGTGCTTTGAATCCGGCGAAACTTACTATGTCACCATGGATGACGATTTTATTTATGTGGATGACATAAAAGATTCCACTAAAGGCGTTGCAAAGGGCGAATGGGAATTTACTATTGCTGATTACGGCTATGACGGCAACATTTCCGAAATGCCGACCACATATCTTGCGGGCGACACCATTGAAATTCCGATTAAACTCGGAGATAACGCCACTCATGCTGTGCTGCTTTTTGACAATGTCAGCGTGCTTAATGCCAACCGCCGTGAGCTGAATGCAAGCGGAACTTTCACTCTTGATACTCTTTCCGCAGGAACCTCCACCGTTTCCGTAATGTTCCTTGATAAGGACGGAATGTTTATCGAAACCCTCGGCTTCTCCGTCACCGTAAAATAATATTTTTGCGAACGCCGCCGCTGTGCTGACAGCGGCGGTATTTTTGTGCGAACATTACGGCGGCACAGCGGCACAATGAGAACGCTTGCCAAAACCACGGTGCCCACACCTTACCGCATTTGTTCACAAAATGTACTTTACTAATTTATTCATTCGTATTATAATAAACTATAAATATCAAATTATAAAGGTGGAACTAAAGGTGGAACGAAAAATGCCCAGCGTAACGCTTCTTTGCCATACCCCAATGCCGGAAAAGACCATCGCCGCCGCCGCGCGGCTCTGTTACAGCCACTCCGGCGCGGACGAACTTTTTGACGGAATGACGGACGAGCGTGCGCGCTCCTATGTGGAGATGCTCGAGCGCCTCGGACACGAAAGCCCCCTTGAGCACGCAAGCTTCACCTTTGGAATAGAGGGCGTTTCCCGTGCGTTCCTCGCGCAGATGACCCGCCACAGAATAGCCTCCTTCAGCGTGCAGAGTCAGCGCTATGTTCGCATGGAGGATTTTAACTTCATAACTCCGCCGAACGTTGAGGAGGACGAGGAGGCTCTTACGGAGTACAACAGGATTATGCAGACCTGCGCCGAAAGCTACGGCCGTCTGGCGGCAATTCTTCAAAAGAACGCCGCCGCAAAGCTGGTGGAGGAGGGCAAGACCCCGGAGGAGGCGGAAAAGCTCGCCTCGAAAATCGCAAACGAGGACGCGCGCTTCGTTCTGCCGAACGCCTGCGAAACCAAAATGGTGGTTACAATGAACGTTCGCAGCCTGCATAACTTCTTCCGCCTGCGCTGCTGCAACCGCGCCCAGTGGGAAATCCGCACCGTTGCAGACGAAATGCTCCGCCTCTGCCGCGAAGCCGCACCCGCCCTTTTTGCGAACGCCGGCCCCGCCTGCGTCACCGAGGGCAAGTGCTCCGAGGGAAAAATGACCTGCGGCCACCCAAGAACAGAACTCATTGTTGAAAAATAAGAGGTAAAATTATGGTATACATTTTTCTTGCAAACGGCTTCGAGGATGTTGAAGCCATCCAGCCGAGGGATCTGCTTCTGCGCGCCGGAATCAAAGTTACCACCGTGGGCGTGGGTGCAAAAACCGTAAAAAGCGCATTTGGACTTACCGTCACCGCCGATATAACTGAAGACGAGCTGAACCTTGCCGACGCCGACGCCGTGGTTTTTCCCGGCGGAATGCCCGGCGCGGCGAACCTCGCGGCTTCGCCCATGGTAAAGAATGCCATAGCCTTCGCTCTTGAGCATAACCGAGTAATCGGCGCCATCTGCGCCGCTCCCGGCGTTATTCTTGCGAACACCGGCGCGCTTTCCGGAAAAAATTACACTTGTTTTCCCGGATTTGAGGTTTCTGAGGGAAATTACACCGCCGCCAAGGTCGAGCGTGACGGAAACCTTGTCACCGGCAACGGCCCTGCCGCCGCGGCGGAGTTCGCCGCAGTCGTTGCGGGAGCAATTACGCCGAAAGCCGAGGACTTAATTCGGAAAATGTATAAATAAGCTCCGAAAAAGGAAAAAGCCCCGCGCAAAAGCGCAGGGCGTTCCCCGAATTATGTGCCTGTCGTCAGCCAC
>OLOS01001716.1_pt1 | contig 17037 bp, 9 predicted proteins | sample 1672631 | NCBI WGS metagenome assembly OLOS01 (sample SAMEA3136707, study PRJEB25190) | human gut metagenome | biome: human gut; feature: human-associated habitat; material: faeces | place: Austria | collected 2013 | reverse complement strand
TTTATGAATTACAATATAAATTGATGCATGTTTTGCTAAAGTTAAAATATTTGCAAAAACATCAAGAAAAATGTTTTCTGAAGCTTAAAAAATGGCAGTTGACGATAATATTAATAAAGAGTAAAATAATCGAGTGAGAAAAAGATACTCGTTGTTCACACTTTCTGTGATGTAAGTGTATAGCAGTTGCGATAATATTATATATTTCAGTCGATAGTGTTTACGTTGACTGATTTCAATCGGGAGTTTTGTGCGAAAAATTATCTGCTGTTTCAGTTTACTGTCTGCAGGTACTGCTACTTCCTTTATCGAGAATATTTCATACTATAGATAAATGCTGTTCGTGAACAATTGAGTATTTATGGCTTATTAATTCAAGCAATGTAGTTTTTGGAGAAAATTAAGAGAATGGAGCTGAATATAATGAACAAAAAGCTGATGGCAGCAGCTGTTATGTGCTCACTGATGAGCACAACGGCATTAGCTGCAAACCCCATACCTACCTTTGATAAGGAGGCTGTAACGACACATCCTTACAACAGAACAGGTCAACAGGAGCAACAGGTGGAAGGCATGCAAGGTGCAGGCGAGCTTTATAAGCCTGGCAATACAGGCACGGAGGCTAATCCGGCGTTTTTTGTTGCCAAGGTTAAACTGACAGGCTTCACGCTGCCTGATAAGAACGGCAAGCTGGCAGCTATCTGCAAAGAGTATGAAGGGCGCAGCCTGCAGATGGCAGAGCTGCAGCAGCTCATCAGCAGAATTAATGAATATGCGCGCACCTGCGGCTATACTGTAGCGCAGGCTATTGTGCCGCCGCAGGAGGTAAAGCAGGGCGAGCTGGAAATTGCAGTTTATGTTGCCAAGTACGATGATATTGAGATTATCAGCAATGAATCGGACGTAGCTGACAGAGTGCTGGCCGGTTATATTCATAAGAATCTGCAAAGCGGTGCTTATATCATGGATAAGCCGCTGGAAATGACGATGAACAACATCAACGATTTGCCGGGTGTTGTTGCCAGAGCGATTTTAGCTCCGGGCAGCAAGCCTGGCACCACGAAGGTAAAGGTGCAGGTGCTGCGTCGTCCCGTCTGGAACAACTACGTATTTACTGATAATGCCGGCGGCTACTACAGCGGCCGTTATCGCTACGGCTTTAATACCGAAATCAATAACCCCGGTCATCAGGGTGACAAAATCATTTTGAACGGCATGCTCACCAACCATGATACCAAAAACTATGGTGCACGCTATGAAGCGCCTGTCGGACGCGACGGCACGCGCTGGGGCGTTGGCTGGAGCCAGAGCAGCTACGACCTCAGTACCAACAGCTTCTATAATTCTCTCGGTCAGTCGCGTGGCTTCAGCTTCTACGGTCTGACGCCTGTATACCGCGACCGCATGAACCGTGTAACGGCGATTTATGGCTATGACCACCGCAAAATTAAGGACAGACTTCATTTGAAGGCTGCAGGGTTGGCCGGGGAGCTGAGCTGGGAGAAAATGGCCAATGTTTACCATGCAGGCATCAGCGGCAGCCAGTATCTGCCGAACCGCTTCAGCCAGTACAGCCTGATTTACTGGTATGGTAATTTGAGCAGTGGCAGTAAATCTATAGATGGCGACTACCATAAGCTGACAAGTGACCTGTTGCACGTTATTTATGACGGTAAAACTAACTACCGCGTACAGCTCAGCGGCCAAATCGCCAACCGCAATCTGGACGGCAGCGAAATGTTCTACCTGGGCGGTATGAACGGCGTGCGTGCCTACGGTTCCAGTGAGGGCAGCGGCGATATTGGCTTTACTGCTACTGCCGAGGTGCGCCGTCAGACGGGCATCAAGGGCCTGGAGGCTGCTGCCTTTATCGACACAGGCGCAGTAAAATCGCATAATCCTGCTCCTATCGAGCATCTTTCCGGTTGGGGCGTGGGCCTGCGCTATAATTTGGATAATTCCTGGCATGCACAATTGGATTATGCCCGCAAAATCAATGCGCAAAGAGATAGGGTTGAACCGCGTGACCATAGCGGCCATATGTGGTTCCAGCTTTACAAAATGTTTTAAGTGATCTTGCTTGGTGTTTTTCTGCGTCTTAAAGTAGAAGGCACAGAAAAGCAGGCTTATAAAATAAATTGATAATTGAATATGCAGCTTAAATGAAGGGAGAAAAAAATGAAACAAAAGGATAGTCTAAATAAACGTTTAAATACGCGTCTGGCCAGCCTTGTAATGCTTTCTGTGCTTTCAGTGCCATGGGTTGCCAGTGCCGCAGGCAACAGCGTTGTTGCCAACAACATGCTTCCCGGTAATGGGCAACAAGGTGACGTAATTGCCGGTAAGATTGAAGGTGGTTTTAACGGCAGCTGGACTCAAGGCAACCAGATGAATTTGCACCAGACTACGCAAAATGCCATTGTCACCTGGGACAGCTTTTCTATCGGTCCCAATGCTACCGTAACTATCCGTGGTGACCACGATAACTTTAATATGCTGAACTATGTTACTGGTAGCGAAAGCTCGCAGATTTACGGCAAGCTGAATTCCTATGTCGGTGATAAGCAGGGCGGCAATATCTATCTTGTAAACCCCAATGGCGTGCAGATTGGCAACAGTGCGGAAATTAATGTCGGCAGCCTGCATATTGCCAACAAAAAAATAGATAATATCAATAGATGGACCGAAAATACTGATATCGCCAACGCGCTGAAGCAGAACAAGGCGATGACCAACGCCGAGCTGATGAGCTTGGGCTATATCAACGCCAATAAGCTGGTCTTTGAGGGTGAGCGTGTAGTTATTGATATGGACCGCCTCAGCGGACTTGATACGACTAAGGCAGATGCCTTGACTATTGTTAGCAAGCCTTATGATGACAAGAGTTTTAACGATAACCGCAAATATGATATTGTACTTGGCAGTAGTACGCCGAAGTCGGAAAAGGCCAAAAAATGGGGCGAATATATTGAGTTTGCTGATAATGTTACCGGAGATAGATTGCAAGGCACGGTTCAAGCCGGCAATCCGGATGCACCGAACCAGTCCATTACGGAATTTTTTACCTACCGCTGGATTAAGGACGGCAAAGAACTAGAAAACATCGGCAAAAAGGAAGACTGGGGCATGGGGGACCATTATGCCCTGCGCTATTCTATTGACCTGACGGGCAGTAACCAGACTCCTATCGGCGCTACTTCGGATAATGCCTTCAAGGGCAAGTTTGATGGTCTTGACAATTCTATCTTTGGCCTGAGCATTAATAACAGTGATAATAAATACGCTGCCACAGGCCTTTTTGGCTTTACTGACGGCGCCATCATGGGTAATGTAACGCTGATTGCCGGTAATGACGGCATATCTATAAAGGGCGGCGATAATACCGGTGCCTTTATCGGTCATGCGGTGAATACCACGGTCAAGGGCGTCAACAGTACGCTGAAGGTCAGCGGTAAAAACAATGTCGGTGGTATCATCGGTTATGCTAAGGCTGATACAGGGCGTACCTATAGCGTTGCTGATGCTTCCGGTTCCGTTCAACCGGACAGCCGCAGCAGCGAGCTGTCGAACCTGACTAATACCGGTAATGTCAGCGGTGTTAGCAATGTTGGCGGCCTGGTTGGCCATATGGAGGGCGGCAAGCTGTCCAATGATGAGGAAAACCGTGTCCAGTACAAGGGCTCCTATAACCTTGGCAAAATTACCGGTATAGATAATGGCTCCAATAATATCGGCGGCATGATTGGTAAAGCAGTAAATGCGACAGTTGGTGGCACGAAGAATACGCTGATTAACTATAATACTGTTGAGGGTGGTTATAATGTTGGCGGCATCGTCGGCAGTGTTGAAAATACCACTGTTGCTAATGCTTCCAACGAAGGCATTGTCAAAGCTAACGGCTTTACTATTGACAGTTATATTTATCATACTGATTATACTGGCAATAGTTGGCAGAATAATAATGGAGCCCTTCCCGGCACTCATAAGGCTGAGGTACGTGCAGCCAACGTCGGCGGCATTGTGGGCAGCAGTGCTGGCAGCGAGCTGAAGGATGTAACCAACAAAGCGTATGTAAGCTCCGCACTGGTAAAGAAAACTACTAATAGCAATAATGATCCTACTGGCTTCGACCTTTATGCTGCAGGTAACGTGGGCGGTATTGTCGGCCGTGCTGAAGACAGCAATATCACCAATGCCAATAACGTAGAAAGCAATATCCGCGGTGCTATGAACGTAGGCGGTATTGCCGGTTATTTTGGTGCAACAGATGTAAAAAATGAAAATAAAAAGGATTACCGCATTCTGAACGCTATTAACAACGGCGGCGATATTATGGCTACCGGCGGCATCAAAAGCGATGGTAATTTTACTTATGAAATCACCCGCAGTGATTACGACCCCAACCAAAATAAAGAAAAATATATCACCGGTAATATTGGCGGTATAGCAGGCTATCTGTACGGTGCGCCGGTGCGTATTGAAGCCGGTGGCAACCGCGGTGATGTGCATACTGAGGCGGATAAGTCGAAGCTGACGGCACAGGCTGCCAATGTTGGCGGCATCGTCGGTAAAATTGACATGCCGAAGGCAACGGATAGCAATGGTAAAGTTCTGACTGATAAAGAACGACTTGATATCATCAAAAGTGATACCAGTGCTGCCGGTAATAGCGGTTATGCCAACGCGGTAGTTTCCAGCAGCTATAATACAGGTAATGTCACGGGTTATACCAATATCGGCGGCATTGGCGGCTTTGCTTACAATGGTAGCATTGCTGCCTCCTATAATGTAGGCGATATTCATACAACACGTGCCGACGCAGGTGGTACGACGCCGATTAATATGGGCGGTATCCTGGGTGACAGTACTGAAAAGGCCAGCGGTCGCGTTATCATTTACGATACCTATAACAAGGGTACGATTGGCGACAGCAGCTTCAGCACTTTTGGACGCCATGTCGGCGGTATTGTCGGACGCTTGAGCGGCATTGTTGAAAAAAGCTATAACAATGGCGATATTTACAATGGCTTAAACGTTGTCGGCGGCATTGCCGGTTATTGGTACAGTGGTTATCTGAAAAACGTCTTCAACACCGGTAATATTACGGTATATAACAAGAATAATGCGACTAGCCAGGTTGGCGGTATTGCCGGTAGTGTCGACCTGAGTGGCGGTAATCAGAGCAGCGGCAATCAGAGTGGTGATGCTTATGAGACTTTAAGTATTAGCAATGCTTATAACCTTGGCTCTTTGCGTTCCTTTAAAGGTAGTAGCGGTTCTAACGCACTTGGCGGTATTTTGGGTGCTACCTATAAGTGGAATGGCACTAACAACAGGCTGACGATAAGTAACGTCTACACCATGGGTAATCTGTACGTTGACGGTGGCTTTATAGGGGATATAGTAGGTGTATATGAAAGGGGCACACAAACTAATCCTCCTGTTGATTATGAAAATGTTTATTACATCCGTCCGCAGACTGATAATGGCTATATTGATGTAATATCAGCTCCTTCCGGCCTATACCTGCAAAAAAACGCCAAGGTCATTAACTATAATGAGTTGACGGATATGAGCAAGTGGAGTGACTTTGAATTTTCCGCACAGACGAACGGCACAATAACAGGAGCAACGGATGATAACTGGCGTATGAGCAATGGTGCCAGCCTGCCGATGCTGAACGCCTTCCTGTCAGGCTCGCATAATTACTTCAGCCAGGACAGCAACTGGCAGGAGTTCATTAAGGGTAATGACGGCGCCAATGTGCAGTATGGCACGGCCTATGATCCGCTGCTGACGATTATCAACACCAAAAAGGATTTAAGCTTCAACTGGAGCGATATGGACCTGAAGAACAATGGCTCCCTGGCAGTTTTTGGCTTGCATGATGAGGGAACAAATCTTAACTATACACCTGGTCTGACGCTGAACAATGTAGAAATTACCAACAGCACGCATATTTTTGGCGGCACAATTTACAGCGATGGCTTGCTGGAGCTCAACGCCAAGGATAACCTGCAGGGTGGCTTGCGCTTTGGTATGGACAGCAAGCTTTACGGCAGTGATGTTGTGTTAAATACCAACAGCTCCTTGGAGCTGAGCGGCAGCGTTATATCTACCGGCAACCATAATGCGCTTTCCCATTTTAATCCGGATAAATCGCTTCAGCATGGCATTAACATCAACGCCGCTGATTTAACTGTCTATGGCAAGCTGATTACCAAGGGCAAAGAGGGAGAAAAAACCGATGTTATTGTTCCTGGTATTAACTATGGCTATGGTGATTCCCAGGCACCTGATAAGAAGAATGTGTCAGACAAAAATAAGGCAATGACCTCTCAGGGCATGAATCATGCTTATCGGCTGCAGACTGCAACTGCCAAAACCGGTAACATCACCATCAGCACCATGGAAAATACCCTGGATGATGGCACGCACATGAGCGGCAGTGCCAACCTGCTTTATGGTAACTATAAAAAGGGCAAGATTGAAACCAAGGGCAACCTGACTGTCAGCAGCAGTGGCAATATTTTGGTTGACAGCGACATTAAAATTGCAGGCAGCATTAATCTGAGCGGTGCTGAGGTTCCTGATGGCTCCGGCGATGTCTATGTCAACGATATTACGTTGGACCTTTCCAATATCGGTGGCGAGCTGAAGGGAAATGAAAAGGTGAAGGCTGTGCATGATTTTATTGGCGCACATAGTACAGCAGAAACTGGCATTTATGGTAACAACAACAGTGAGCTGACAGATGGCAAGCGACCAATGAAAATCACCTTCGATATTTGGAATGATGATTACGAGATTGGCGGCGTTACAGGAAATCTGGACTATGCAAAGTATGACCTGCCAACTACCACGTTGATAGATAAGCTGAAAAGCTTGTATGTGGAATCAGCCGGTACTACTTATAAAGGAGACAATATCCGTAACGTTATTTATGCCTGGATAAGCAATGCCGAGGAGCTGAATTCCCTGCAGCGTGTGGCTGAAAACCTAAAGGATAGAAATGCTTTAAGCTATAATTTTGTCCTGAAAAATGATATCGATGCCAGCGGTCTGGTGGATGCAGCAGGCAATAGCACCTATAACACTATCGGCGGTGGCACTACAGCTTTTACAGGCACGTTTGATGGTGATGGTCACACAATTGTCGGCTTGCAGGCTAAAGGCGGTATTTTTGGCAAGCTGGGCAGTGGCGCGGTAGTTAAAAACATCAACATTGCTTCTTCCGTATTCACTGGTATTAATATTGGTGACAGTGTTGGCGCTGTAGCAGCAGAAAATAACGGCGGCAGCATCAGCGGCATTTCCGGCTATGGCAATACCGTAAAAGGCAGCGGCGGTTATATCGGTGGCCTTGTAGGCAAAAACTACGGCGCCATCAGCAACAGCGCTGACCAAAGTATAGTTATCGCCGGTGCAAATACTGTAGCAGGCGGTATTGCGGGCGTTAATGGTACAAATGCAGGTATAGGGGGCACAATCAACAATGTCCAAAGCAACAGTGCTGTGACTACTGGTGTCCTAGCTGAAAATCAATATGCATCTAATCTGGGCGGTATCGTCGGCAAGAATGAGATGTTGTTGAATAAATACAATATTAACAATGTTTCTGCTCATGGTGTTACCGGTAAAACCGGCAACACAAAAACATCCGGTGGTATTGTTGGTACAAATGAAGGCAGAATTAGTAATGCTTATAATGAAAGTATTATCCATGGTTCAGAAAATATCGGCGGCATTGCTGGCAGCAATGCAATGGTTGGTTCCGATGGCTCACAGGCAACGCTTGAAAATATTGCCAATGCTGTAGAAATTATTGGCGATGCAGGCAGCCAAAATGTCGGTGGCCTGGTAGGTAAGCAGGACCATGCTACTACAAACATGGGACGCAATACCGGCGCAATTACCGGCTGCACCAATGTCGGTGGCATGGTAGGCTACAATACCGCGAACTCCTCCCTCAACAACCTGGAAAATTCTCCGCAGGCTACAATTACCGGTATTACTTATGTAGGCGGTATTGCCGGTGTCAACGAGGGCGAAATTTCCGCAGATAACCAGCTGAACCTGGTTAATAGCGGTAAAATCTACGGCTGGGAAAACGTAGGTGGCATTGCCGGTAAAAACAGCGGCAAAATTGATAATGTCAACTCCAATATCAACCTGTATGTGATTGATGAAACGACCAGAAATGCTTTAAAAGGCAACACGGTAATTACACCTAACGCCCAGTTCTTCGGCGGCGTTACCGGTGAAAACGTTGGCATCATCACCAATGCGACCAACAGAGCCAGAGTGGATGCTGCGCAGGCTTCCTATGTAGGCGGCATTGTCGGCAGAAACACAAGCGAAGACGGCAAGGTAGGTCAGCTATTGGGCATGGGCAACAGCAATGAAGGCTTTGTTATCGGCAATAACTATGTCGGTGGTGTTATCGGCAAAAATGAAGTGGCCATTACCGGTACTGCCAAAGATAGCGTAGGTATTGTCAACTCCGGTACCGTTATTGCTTTGGCTGGTGGTGCTGGCGGTATCATCGGTGAAAACAGTGCAAATATTACCTACGTCATCATGACAAATGAGGGCGAGGTGCATGGTAATCCTTCTGCTGACGGTACCACGGAAGAAAACGGCACCGGCGGTATTATCGGTGTAAATGGCGATGGCGCGAATATTAGCAATTCCTCCCTGATGAACAGAGTAAATGGTAATGTCAGCGGTGTAGCAAATGTCGGTGGCATCATTGGTATCAACCATGGTGTTATCACCGGTGGTCGCGATGATAAGAACAATTATTATAAGTATCAGATTTACAATAATGGTACGATTCAGGCAGGCTCCTATAATGCAACAAACGGTACTATTACAGCGTTTGCAGGAGAAAACATCGGCGGTCTGCTTGGTAATAACAGCGGCACGCTGACGGCAGGCTATAACACCGGTGTGGTCGATGCAGGAAAAAGCAGCAACGTCGGTGGCATTGCCGGTACTAACAGCGGCACGCTGGACCAGGTATTCAACAGCGTAGTAACAGTAACCAAGACCGAAACAGGCGCAACTGATGCTAATGGCAGAAAGCTTTATACTTATACCGATGGCGGTGCAATCAGCGGCATCAGCAATGTCGGCGGTATCGTTGGCAGTAATAAGGCTGGAGGCCAACTGAGCAACGCTTATAGCACTACTGCGGTAGAAGGCAATAGCAATGTAGCAAACATTGTGGGCAGCAATGCAGGCCAGGTAAGCAATATTTATGGCTATGCAGCAAATCGCAACACCAACGTTAATGGCGGCACTGTCACTAACAGCTATGTCATTAATGCTGATGGAACACTGCAAAACGGCAAGGATGCCAAGAAGCTGGACAGCTATACTTTTGATAAAAAGGATATAACCTGGAAGCTTTACGATAAACGCACTAACCCACTGCTGAAGGTGTTCCTGACCAAGGTTACGGTAGCAGATGACCTGCAAAAAGGTTGGGTTTACGATGCGACAAATCATCTTGATATCCCTGGCTGGATTAATAGCGGCAAGCTGACTACAGTTGATCCCAAAAATGATGCCTTTGCAGCTTATAAGAACAACAGCAGCCTGCTGCAGGGCGAAGAGCTGAAGAACGTCGGTGATTACAGCAGCTGGCTGTGGTCCGGGCAGATTGCCAGCGGTGGCGTCGCAGGCCCCAATAACCTGGGCTATGACTTTACCGTGGGTGATATTACGGTTACCAAAAAGGTGCTGAATGTTATCGGTAATACTGTTAACAGAACGTATGGCGATTTGCTGAAAGACCATGATTATGCATTGAGCATTGATGGACTTGACAGCTTCAATAGCGCTATGAAGGCAGAGCTGGATGGCAAGGTAACTATCATTGATTCGCAGGATACAATCCAAAACCGCAATGATACAGGTATTATTACTGTTGGGGATGAAAAGCGTACTAAGAATAAGGGAACCTATGAGTGGCAGGCAGGCGTTAAGCTTGATGGCAGCCTTACAGGCAATTATGAATTCCAAAATGATGGTGTAAGCAGCACAACAACGACAGTTCATGGCAAATCTAATGTTTTGGCGCGCAAGGTTTACCTGAATAATATTAATGCTAAGCTGACCTACGGCAGTAAGGATGCTATTAATAACCATATCAATGGCGTGGTAAGCATTAAGGATTTGGCAAATGCTATTGTTTATGGTGATGATGTCAAGCTGGCTGACGGTGCCGTCGTTAATGTGAAGGATGGCAGCAGCTATGCGACTAATAAGGGCGGGCGCAATACTGCGGACGCTGATACATATGCTGACAGCCTGAAAATTGATAATGCAAAGCTTACCGGCGATGCAAATAAGTTGGGCAACTATGAGCTTGTTAATGACGCTACAGGCAGCATTACCGTTGACCAGGCAACAATGCATGTTAAGCTGAACGATGTTGAGCGCACCTATGGTAATACAGCGCTGATTAATGGTACAGCATACGGCGTTAACGGATTGACTGGTAATGTCAACGGCGATAATTATGGTGTCGGCAATGTAACTATGGGCGCTGTTACCGGCGATGGCGCGGTTGATGGCGTAAGCGGCAGCAAGGTAACCAATGATGCTGGTGATACTTATAAGTGGAATGCTAATGTAGTTGCAGCGAACGATAAGCTTAAGCAAAACTACAAGCTGGTTGTTGATGATGGTGCTTCCGTGGTTAAACAGGCAACCTTGCAGGTAAGCTTGAACAATGTTGTACGCACCTACGGTAATGCAGCGATTACCAGTGGCGGTTACAGTGCAAGTAATATCACCGGTCTGGTAAACGGCGACAGCTATGACGCAAGCGCAATCACAGTAAACAAAACTAGTGACGGCGCAATTGATGGCGTAAGCGGCAGCAAGGTAACGAACGATGCTGGCGGTTATACCTGGAGCGGTACAGCAACAACAGATAATGCAGGCTTGGGTAAGAACTATAATTTGGTAGTGAAAGGCAATGGTAAGTCTGACGTAACGAAGGCTAACCTCGTAGTAAATCTGAACGACATCACCCGCGTTTACGGTAATCTTGATGCTAAGGACTACAGCAAAGCATTTACCTTTGGTAACAATGCAGGCTTAGTCAATGGTGATAACGGTCTGGTAATCAACGCTGACAAAGATGGTGCAATTACGGAAGGCAGCGTAAGCGACGTTAAGAAGACCAATAACGTAGGTAACTACGAATGGAATGGTACTGCCAGCGGCGTAGATAACCTGAACACTAACTACGATGTAACAGTTAACGCAGGCAAGTCCGACGTAACACCTGCTAAGCTGACCTTTGTAGTAGATGACAAAACCATTACCCAAGGCGTACCGACAGAATACACCGGCAAAGTCAACGGCCTGACTAATGGCGACACCCTGGCTGGTATCGGCGTAGGCGGCTATGAGCTGGACAGCTCGGTAAATCCGTTAATCGTCGGCGTTTACGAAGACAAAATCGGCGTCCTGATTAATGGCAGCTTGCATCTGACAGGTGGCGACGGCCTGCTCAAAAACTACAAAGTGGAAATTGACCCGGGTACCCTGACCGTTTTGGCAAGCTTTAATCCGGCAGACGATTACTGGTTCGGCACTGCTCCCTGGGATAAGGAACGTAACCTGCGTGAGCGCAAGGCTGAATTCCATTATGTAGCTGGCGGTATGAGCCTCTAAGCAAAATTAAATATTGACGGTTAAAGCACTTTTATGGATTGTACAATCCTGATAGAAGCGCAGCTAAAGCAAAACCCCGGCATTTGCCGCATCGTCAACGATGCGTCTGTGCCGGGGCTTTTGTCAGGACGCTTTGCTGCAGCATTACCTGAAGTAAAGTAAAGCTTAATGTAATCACTCTTTTTTTGCAAGTTAACTAGAAAAACACAGCTTTTTTCAAAAAAATGTGCTACAATATATTTACGAAAAACGAAAGGAGTGTTTCGTATGGCTGAAGTATCCCAAGAAACTATGATGTTCAAACGTGAGCCGGAAAAGCTGAACGTTGCCGAAACTATAAAAGAAGTATATGCTGCCCTGGAAAAGAAGGGCTATAACCCTGTGGACCAATTAGCAGGCTACCTGCTGAGCGGTGACCCCACTTATATCACCAGCTTTGAGGACGCACGTACCAAGCTGCGCCGTCACGAGCGCTATGAGCTGATTGAAGAGCTGGTAAAGAATTATCTGCAGCAGATTAACAAGTAAAAGGAGAACGTAACTTAATGCGTAAAATGTCCCTTGATGTAGGAACAAGAACTATCGGTATCGCTGTGAGCGATTTGCTGGGCATGATTGCCAACGGCGTGGAAACTATTCATCGTACTACGGAGGAAAGCGACTATGCCCGCATTGCCGAGCTGATAGCCGAGCATGAGGTTGATACCTTGGTTGTAGGCTATCCTAAAAACATGAACGGCACTATCGGCGAACGCGCGCAGGCCTGTGAAGCAATGGCCGAAAAGCTCCGCACCATGTTCCCTAAGGTGCAGGTTGTGCTGTGGGATGAACGCCTGAGCACCGTAGCTGCCGAAAAGGTGCTGGTTGATGCGGACCTGCGCCGCAAAAAGCGTAAGAAGGTTATTGATATGATGGCGGCAGTTGTTATTCTGCAAAATTATCTGGACAGCAAGAGCTTTAAAATTTGACAGATTAGCGTCCCTATTATACAATATGTTTAGATTAAAATTGAGCTTTTTATTTATTGAGCTATGACGAAAGAGGTGCCTTTATGGAAAAAGACATTAGAGATGAAGAATTAGCAGCTATGCAAGCTGAAGGCGAAGAAGAAGTTATCTGCGTTATTCTGACTGACGAGCAAGGCAACGAGCACGAGTTCTATCAGGATATGGTTATCGCTGTTGATGACAAGCAATTTGCAGTACTCGTTCCGATGGAAGACTGCTGCTGCGAGGATGACGACTGCGATTGCCACGAGCATGACGAAGAAGAAGATACCTGCGTTATCGCACGCATGGACTTTGACGAAAACGGCGAAGCTGTTTACACCGCTCCGACTGACGAAGAATACGAAGCAGTTGCTGCTAAGTATGACGAAATGTTTGAGGACGAGGAGTAATTCACAGTCAATAATTTTACCGGACTTCGGTCCGGTATTTTTATGCGATGTGACGATGTTTTCTGATGGATATAGAAAAGCTGAAAAAGCTGGTACGCGACAATCCGGTGCAGGCTGCAGCAGGTGCTTTGGCGGTGCTGCTGGTTGCCGGCGTGGTAGCATTTACAATTTATCTTAACGGACAGGGAAATAATAAGGGCTTTGCCGTAGAAGGCTCACGCCTTATTGTTGTCAAGGACGGCATGACTACGGCGGATATCGCCGAGCTGCTGCATGAAAAAAAGCTGGTAAAAAATCCCGCTGCCTTTAAAATGGAGGCGCGCTGGAAGGGATTGGCTACCAAACTGCAGGCAGGTGCCTACCAGATCGACGGCGGCATGAGCAATCAGCAAATTGTTGATGTTATGGTTAAGGGACGCATCAAACAGGTGCGCTTTACCGTACCGGAAGGCTACAGCGTGGCGAAAACTGCGAAGAAGCTGGAGGCAGAGGGCCTTGGCAGTGCTGACAAGTTCATGGCGGCGGCGAAGGATTATGCACCTTATCCGTATATGCAGACCGATAACAGCAATGTGCTGTTTAAAGCCGAGGGCTTTATCTACCCGGCAACCTATGATTTCCCGGTGGGAATCAGCGAGCAGGAAATGCTCAAAATGATGGTTGCACAGTTTGATAAGGAAATGCAGAGTAGCGGTATTGCAAAGACTGTCGCTGAACGTAACCTGCCTTTGCGTGACGTAGTCAACATGGCTTCGATGGTGGAGCTGGAGGCAGTATTTGCCGAGGAGCAGCCGAAAATCGCCGCCGTTTTCCTCAAGCGTGTGGCAATCGGCATGCCGATTCAGTCAGATACGACGATTCAGTATCTTTTGGGAACGCAGAAGGAAGTAGTTACCTTTGCGGACACCAAAATCCAAAGTCCGTATAATACTTACCAAAATCCCGGTTTGCCTCCGGGACCGATTGGCAGTCCGGGACTGACCGCAATTAAGGCGGTGCTGCAGCCGGAGCAGACAGATTATCTGTACTTTGTTGCGGAAAAGGACGGACACCATCGCTTTACCAAAACCTACGCCGAGCATCTGAAGGCGATTGAGGAAATAGGTTAACAACAGTTTATTACATATTTCTGCGCTGTCAGTATGGCGGAGCAGAGAAGTGTTTTAAGGAGAATTAATGAGCAGAAACTTAGTTAAACCCGAATTACTGGCTCCTGCCGGTAATATGGAAAAAGGAAAAATGGCCCTGCTGTATGGTGCTGATGCTATTTATCTGGGCGGCAAGCTGTTCGGTCTGCGTGCCTTTGCCAACAATTTCTCTTTAGAGGAAATTGCAGAAATGGCAGAGTATGCTCACAGCCTCGGAAAAAAGGTTTATGTAACGGTAAATATTTTTGCACATAACGAGGATATCGACAGACTGCCGGATTATCTACGCGGTTTGCGGCAGGCCAAGGTTGACGCACTGCTGATCAGTGATTTGGGTGTATGGAGCACTGCCCGTCAGGTTGTGCCTGATATGCCACTGCACGTGAGCACGCAGGCTAATACCACCAACTACGCCGCTGTACAGGCATGGGAGCAGCTGGGTGCTGAACGCGTTGTGCTGGCACGCGAGCTGTCCTTGGCGGAAATAAGCGAAATCAGTGAAAAAACCTCGGTAGAGCTGGAAACCTTCGTGCATGGCGCGATGTGTATTTCCTACAGCGGACGCTGCCTTTTGAGCGCCTATCTGACAGGACGCGACGGCAACCGCGGTGCCTGCACGCAGGCCTGCCGTTGGGAATATAATATGTATAAGCTGGGTGAGCAAAAGCGCCCAGGCGAATACTTTGACCTCGAAGAGGATGAGCGCGGTACCTATGTGATGAACTCCAAGGACCTGTGCCTGATTGAATATCTGCCGGAGCTGATGCGTGCCGGTGTGTGCAGCCTGAAGATTGAAGGCCGCATGAAGAGCGTGCATTATGTAGCGACGGTAGTCAGCGTTTACCGCAAGGCTATCGACCAATGCTGGGCAGATATGGAGCATTACAGCGTGCCGGAAGCGTGGATTACCGAGCTGAACAAGGTTTCCCACCGCCAGTACACCACAGGCTTTGCTGTGGCCAAGCCTGACAGAAATGCACAGGTTTACACCAGCTCGAAGTATGAGCAGACACATGATTTTGTCGGTATCGTTATAGGCTACGATGCCGAGAAAAAGCGCGCTTATTTTGAGCAGCGCAATAATGTAAAGGCAGGCGAGCCGCTGGAGCTTTTGATGCCCGACGGCAGCACGATGCCCTTTGTTTTGACAGAAATGCTGGATGAAGCAGGTACGCCGATTGACTGCGCACCGCATGCCCAGCAGAAATTTTCCGCAGCCAGCGATAAGCCGCTGCTGCAATTCAGCTTATTACGCAGAAAGGTTGTAAAAGAATGAGTGACAATGACCCCGGACCCCACAGTATGATCTACGCGCAGGTTGAGCCTGAGCGTATTGCAGATGTTAACTGGATTATGGAAGGCTATGAGCATCTGGCCATGGTGAGCACCGTAGACGGCACCAGCGGACTGATTAAGTTTTATGCTACGCCGGATACGTATTTTGATACACTGGATATTATTGAAAATATGCCGTTTAAGGTAGATGTAATCGATAATATGGAAAACGGAGTGTATCACAGACTTTGGCAGATTTAAACTGCAGGGAAAGGATTGCCGCAGGCAACTTTCGTTTTTTCTACAATCGCATATAGTATAAGGCTGAGAGCGTTGCTCTCAGCCTTTTTTGCATGCTTAGCAGTTAAATGCAGCCTCTTTTACTCCTGTTAAATTTTTTACCTAAATTTAACAGGAAAAAAACCAGCTTTGCGTATATAATAAGCATAAGAGTATTGATTGGTGGTGTTTTGCATGATTTTCTGCGTGGAGGATGAACAAAATATTTGCGAGCTGGAGGTTTATACCCTGCAATCCGTAGGCATGGAGGCACAGGGCTGCGGCAGCGGCAGAGAGCTTTTCGCTTTGCTGGAAAAGCAGATGCCGGAGCTGATTGTTTTGGATATTATGCTGCCGGATGAGGATGGCGTGAGCATATTAAGACGTTTGCGTGCTGATAAACGTTATGCGAATATACCTGTGATTATGGCTACGGCCAAGGGCTCGGAGTTTGATAAGGTCAAGGGACTGGACAGCGGTGCCGATGACTATATTGCTAAGCCCTTCGGTATGCTGGAGATGGTTGCGCGCATCAAGGCTGTGCTGCGCCGCTGCGCAGCACCACGCCCCAGTGAGGACGAGAAAGAAATCATCCGCATCGGTCAGCTGGAGGTCAACCAGCTGGAGCATAAGGTGAGCGTGAATGGCAGCGAGGTTGTGCTGACGCTGAAGGAATACGAGCTGCTGCGCAAGTTTTTGCAGCATCCCGGTATTGTCTTTTCGCGCGACAAGCTGCTTAACGATATCTGGGGCTATGAATTCAGCGGTGAAACCCGCACCGTTGATGTGCATATCCGTACCCTGCGCCAGAAGCTGGGCGATGCAGGTGAGCTGATTGAAACTATCCGTGGCGTTGGCTACAGAATGGCGGCCGTAAAATGAAGCAGAGGCTTTTCCGCAGTATATTGCTGCTGACAGGGGCAGCGGTAGGCCTTGTTTTACTGCTCTTCTTCTGGGTTTCCTGCCAATATATTACGCAGGACAGCTTCGCCAGCCTTAAGCGTGAGGCTAATCTGCTGATTGTGGCCGACGGAGAGGGTAATGTGCCGGTGAGCGAGCTGCAGCGCTTGCAGCTTGCCGACCGCGTAACGCTGATTGCACCGGATGGGCACGCCTTGTATGACAATTATGCTGACGCCGAATCAATGGAGAACCATCTGCAGCGCGAGGAGGTGCAGGAGGCACTGAAAGGCGGTGAGGGCCGCAGCCAGCGTGCCTCCGAAACAATCGGCAAGAATATTT
>OLOS01001715.1_pt1 | contig 17037 bp, 14 predicted proteins | sample 1672631 | NCBI WGS metagenome assembly OLOS01 (sample SAMEA3136707, study PRJEB25190) | human gut metagenome | biome: human gut; feature: human-associated habitat; material: faeces | place: Austria | collected 2013 | reverse complement strand
AATCTATAGGGCGAGAGCCCTACATGAGCAAAAGGAAAGCCTCGTAGAGGCGATTATGCGAATGGACTCTGAACAGTTATCTATTAGTTACATATTGTGCTAAGAAACTGCCAAGATTCATTTTTCTTATTTGTGTAACATTGAAAAAATATGTGCTGTATGCTATACTTCGACTAGTAAAAAGATATAAAAGGTATGAAATAATACCGATATCTTTGAGCGAAATGAATAATAAAATGAGCCAAGGGGCAAAGGGACATAAAAATACATGCTTGCAGGTATTTTTATGTCTATGGGGCCCGCAAAACATGAGCAAGCATCCATTTTTCGAAGAAAAACGAGCGAATTGCGAATGTTTTCGTCGATTTTGAGAGTGCGAAGCACGGAAAAATCTACGTCAGGCTCATTTGTCGGGTAACTCATTTAATAAAAGGCGGTGCAGGATTCCTGCAGCCGCCCTTATTCTCATTATTCAAAGAAAGATATTTCATCAGTGATGGAATAACCGGATTCCTGTAAATGCCATTACCATGTTGTATTTGTTGCAGCACTCGATCACTGCATCATCTCTCACCGATCCGCCCGGCTCTGCGATATAGGTGACCCCGCTCTTCTTTGCTCGCTCAATGTTATCACTGAACGGGAAGAAAGCATCTGAGCCTAAGGTCACGCCTGTCATCTGATCCAGCCATGCGCGCTTTTCTTCTCTGGTAAATACTTCAGGCTTCTCCTTGAAGATCTTCTGCCATGCACCGTCAGCCAGTACATCCATGTACTCCTCTCCGATATAGACATCGATCGCATTGTCTCTGTCTGCACGGCGGATACCATCAATAAACGGAAGATTCATCACCTTCGGACACTGGCGGAGCAGCCAGTTGTCTGCCTTCTGGCCTGCCAGACGAGTGCAGTGTACACGTGACTGCTGACCTGCGCCGATACCGATTGCCTGTCCGTCTTTGACAAAGCATACGGAATTGGACTGTGTATATTTCAGTGTGATCAGAGAAATCTTCAGATCACGGATCGCTTCATCCGGAAGCTCCTTGTTCTCGGTCACGATATTGGAAAGCAGCTCATCGTTGATCGGAAGCTCCTGTCTGCCCTGCTCAAACGTAATACCGAACACCTCCTTGTGTTCTATAGGATTCGGACGGTAATTTTCATCGATCTGGATCACATTGTAATTTCCGTTTTTCTTCTGTCCGAGAATCGCAAGAGCTTCTTCTGTATATCCGGGTGCAATAACGCCGTCAGACACCTCTCTCTTAATCAGACTTGCCGTATCCTTATCACAGACATCAGAGAGTGCAATGAAATCGCCGAAAGAAGACATTCTGTCTGCACCCCGGGCTCTCGCATAAGCGCAGGCCAGCGGTGAGAGATCGCCCATATCATCCACCCAGTAGATCTTAGCCAGTGTCTCTGTCAGAGGGAGGCCAATGGCAGCACCTGCCGGAGATACATGCTTAAAAGAAGTTGCCGCCGGAAGTCCTGTCGCTTCTTTCAGTTCCCGTACAAGCTGCCATCCATTAAAGGCATCCAGGAAATTAATATAGCCCGGTCTTCCCATCAGAACTTTGATCGGGAGCTCGGATCCGTCACCCATGTAGATCCTGGACGGCTTCTGGTTCGGGTTACATCCATATTTTAACTGCAGTTCTTTCATGTCGTGTCCTCCTTATCGACTCCTATTTATTCTTATTAACGATCTTTGTTTCATAAGTACCTGTAGCAATATCAATATATCTTACAAAAAGAGAAACTTTATTTTCTTCATTCAGACTGTTCCAGAGCATCTCTGTGAACGCTTCCATATCATCCGGAATCTCCACAAGCTTCGGCTCACCTTCAAAGCTTGGAAGCGGGTTTCCGTCACACATATAAGTATGGATAAAGTGACCCTCCCCATTTGCCGGATTCTCATAGGCAAAGGTGTAACGATGACAGGAATCCGGATTTCCATTGTTACTCTTTAAGATAGACATCGCATAATTATAGTTTCCACCCTCCACATGCATGATACCGGAAATCCTCGGTGTATAGTTCGGTGCATCCGGTTCAAACTCTCTGCTGCGCAGACTCTGCTCAAAAGTCATCTGCTTATCCATACACTCGTAAATCGTATCTGTCTGGTCTCCGTTTGTTACGATCGTCTTGTTTCCCAGAACACGCACAGGGGCATAGATGATCAGGCTCGGGTCCGTGAGCTTGGACGGATCAAAGGCCTGTGTGCGGATACCCTCTCCATCCTCCACAAACACGCGGTTACGGCTGTTTTCACTTCTTCCCATGATAAAATAAGCAGTTACTGCTTTCGTACCATCTGCGGTTCTGCCGATCACAATGCCTCTTCCGGGATAAGCATTTCCTTTTAACTCCTGTTCTAATGACAATTTCTTCATGAGTTTACTCCTTTCGTAATATAAATTAATAGAAAAAACCGCCTGAGGACCAGCTTTCCATTCAGGTGGTCGCCCAGGCGGTCGGCATTTTCTTTTGTTGTACTCCCTGTAGGTACTCCTACTTCTCCGCCAGTCGTACAACCGCTACGCACATCTTACACTATTTTGTCATGCTTTGCAAGAAAAAATTCAAATCATTTTCAATACATACAGCACGCTTCCTTCTTTTTCCCTGATCACCCATTTTTTCTCCACTTTCAGAAAATCATACAGCTTCAGGCAATGCAGAAGGATGCTTTCTTCTGTTGTATACAATGCCAGCACACCGTCCTCCTTAAGCACCTCCCGTGCTTTCAGAAAGAATTTTTCATAAAGCTGTGTGATTTCCTCCATACTCTTTGTCCCGGTCACGGTGGGCATATTGGTAATGATCTCGTCAAAGCGGTACTCATGATGGAAATCGAGAAAATCACGATTGATAAAGTTTATCTGCATCTTTGCAGTTTCTGCATTCTCCCGCGCCTTTGCAATCGCCTCTCCATAAATATCGATGCCGTAAACAGGATCTGCCGCCATCAGATATACTCTTTCTATCAGCATAGTCCCCACACCGCAGAAGGGATCGAGCACCTGTGCATGTTCTTTCAGATACGGTCTTAACAGCTCCATAATCAATGCAGCGCTCACCGGCTGTATCGAAGCGGCCAGTACATTTCTCCTGTAGGAAAATCTTCTGTCCTTCCTGGTATAAAGCTTCAGAAGCGGAACAAAGTCCCCGCTTTTCTTTTGCAGCAGGCGAAGTTCAATCTCGTAAGAGGAAGCGGAATTAACAAGCTCTCTGCCGGTTGCCAGTTCCAGTGCTGCTGTAAATCTTTTTATAAAAGCATTTTTTCGGGCCTGCTCCATCCGCCCCCGCACTTCAAGCCGAAAATAGAAAGGCATGGATCCCTCATGACAGCTCTTCAGAAAATCCATAAGTTCCGACTTTACCAGTACCTTTGCCGCTTCCTGCGGCTCTGCCGGAATGGATGCAGCCCCACGGATGGGGAAAAGCATTTCCGACCAGGTACGAATACGATCAAGCTTCTGAAGGTCACGTGTTCTTATCCGTACACCACCCGGAAACAGTGCAGGCTTCTCCTCTTTCAGCTGCCCTGCAGTGATTTCTCTGTGCTCCCGGTTGGTCATCAGATAAATATCCGTTTCCCTGGCCAGTCCTGTAAATACATGCTTCTTCTCTTTTTCATATTTTAGCAAAAGAGCTCTGAGTGCCGCTGCCTCCTCTCTTACATGCTTCACAGCTGCCTCTGTAACCGGAGCATTCAGCAGATAATCTCTTCTCTTTTTTAATTCAGGTACATAAACACGACAGTCATATGCAGACATTGCACGAAGATATGCCGGACGCACAAAAAGCTGTTCTTCTGTCTGATATGCATCCCACAGCCTGGGAAGCATATCCTCACACTCCATCTCACCTAAAATAAATGCGGTATTTTTTCGTACCTTCGCATCCTCATCCTTCAGCAGCAATGCAAACTCAGAATAATCTCCCGCCAGCAGGTAAGCCAGTGCCCTCTTCCCGCCTTCTTCCCTGATTTCTTTCTTCAGGGCAATCAAACAGGCACGGGTATCTGTTCTTTCACAAATCTTTCCATATAATTCTTTTATCATTCCATTTTCCATTCTATAATGGCTCATTCCTTTTCAAATCTATCCTTTTGCGCTCCGGGCGTGGTCAGCTCTGTTGACGTCTTCCGAACACGCGGGTGCACATCCCACCGGAGAATTTTTACTGAGCACTTACTCCGTTTTTCTCAATATACCGGGCTACATCACTCTTAAATGCATCCCATGCATCTTCATGCTCCACAAAATACTTCGGACAGTTTTTTCCAGTCACATCATAATGGCGGATTATATCATCAAGTCCCAGATTGAACTTCCCACACAGAAAAGCTACCAGTTCTACCAGAGAATCATAAGTAGCCTCATTAAATTTTCCCGTTTCATCCGGATGGCAGCATTCAATCGATACACTGTCATAATTTCTGCTATTTGAAGCGTAGGCCACCTCTGCCGTAGGGATACACTGAATAATCTCTCCGTCAAGTCCTACAATAAAATTGCTGCTCACCTTCGTTTCATGCGTATCCTTCAGATTCTCAAAATAATCTCTGTTATTCTGTGCCGTGCTTCCTGGATTTGCCGTATAATGTACCACAATCCTTCGAATCCTGTCCGTGGGTGTACCCGGTCTCGAATATTCATTCACGGTCAGAAGCTGCACATCAAGTTCCGGTCTTTCCACCTGCCTGGTAGGGTTCCCGATATCATAGGTTCCCAGGCTTCTGGTTCCGACTGTCAGCGACTCCTTCTTCAAACACCGGATTCCCTGAGTCACCAGAAAGACCAGTGCCAGGATTCCGGCACATCCCATGACCACACGCCGGGCGATCTGTCTTTTTCTCTGTCGGCAGTTCCTTCGGTTACTGCTTTTTCTGCTGTGTTCTCTTCTTTGTGCATCTGCTGCTTTATGGTTTTCATACTCTCTCATCGCTTATATCGCCTCTTTTGCGCTACTGCTTTACAGGAAAACGGACATCCAGGGATCCGCTTCACTGCTTCCTCATAAAGCGGGACAGGTCAAAAACCTGTCCCGTGCTGATTTTCCGGACTGTACATTTCAAGGCTTTCCTTTTTATTATGCATGGCTCTGAACAGTAACCAGGAAACTTTCTTTATTCATTAATACTATAATTTGGTGCCTCTTTTGTAATATGAATATCGTGTGGGTGTGATTCCTTAAGGGAAGCTGCTGAAATCTTGACAAATCTTCCTGTTCTCTTCAATGTTTCCACATCAGATGCTCCGCAGTATCCCATACCGGAACGAAGTCCGCCGATCAGCTGGAATACGGTATCCTCCACGCTGCCCTTGTAAGCGACACGTCCTTCTACACCTTCCGGAACCAGTTTCTTCGCATCGGACTGGAAGTAGCGGTCCTTGCTTCCGTTCTCCATAGCTGCAATCGAACCCATACCACGATATACTTTGTACTTTCTTCCCTGATACAGTTCATAGCTTCCCGGACTCTCGTCACATCCTGCAAACATACTTCCCATCATACATACATTTGCTCCTGCAGCAATCGCCTTCGTCATATCTCCGGAATATTTGATACCGCCATCAGCGATAATCGGCACATTGTATTCCTTTGCCACCTCATAGCAGTCCATGATGGCAGTGATCTGCGGAACACCAATACCCGCAACCACACGTGTCGTACAGATAGAGCCGGGACCGATACCGACCTTGACAGCATCCACACCTGCTTCGATCAGAGCTTTTGCAGCCTCTCCCGTGGCAACATTTCCTGCAATGACAGGAAGATCCGGATATTTTTCCTTGATCATACGTACACAGTTCAGTACATTCGCCGAGTGTCCATGGGCAGAATCAAGCACAACCACATCTACATGTGCTTTCACAAGGGCCTCCACCCTCTCCAGCACGTTTGCTGTAATTCCCACAGCCGCACCGCAGAGCAGTCTTCCCAGGGAATCCTTCGCCGATAACGGATACTTAATCTGTTTCTCAATATCTTTGATCGTGATCAGACCTTTTAAATTATTCTCATCATCCACGATCGGAAGCTTCTCCTTTCTTGCCTTTGCAAGAACTTTCTTTGCCTCCTCCAGCGTGATTCCAACCTTTGCGGTGATCAGCCCTTCTGAAGTCATGCAATCTTTAATAGGTTTAGAGAAATCCTCTTCGAATTTCAGGTCACGATTCGTAATGATTCCCACCAGTTTTCCGTTCTCCGTGATCGGAACACCGGAAATACGAAACTTTGCCATAAGGTCATTGGCATCTGCCAGTGTATGTTCAGGTGATAAATAAAATGGGTCTGTGATGACACCATTCTCAGAACGTTTTACCTTATCCACTTCTTCTGCCTGTGCTTCAATCGACATATTCTTATGGATGATACCAATACCTCCCTGCCGTGCCATGGCAATTGCCATGCGGTGCTCCGTAACGGTATCCATTCCCGCACTCATCATCGGAATGTTCAGTTTTACAGTTTTCGTCAGCCAGGTTGACAGATCCACTTGATTCGGTATCACTTCTGAGTATGCCGGTACCAGGAGCACATCATCAAAGGTAATGCCTTCACCTATAATACTACCCATTTCCATATCCTCTCTTTCTCTACATGTACTTTGACAAAAATCTAAGTTGCCTTAGAGTTTATCAAATTAGAAATCACATGTCAACCCACCTTTACTTTTCTTGGCGCGATTCTTCGAATATCTTCCAGTATGATCTGATCCAGTTCAAGAAGGACGATTTCTGTCCCTTTCTCCCCTCCATACACCATGGCATACGGTTTGGCATCCTTTCTGCCGGATGAAAAATCTGTCATCTTTCCCTTGTGCCCGTTTCTGTAATAATCCATCTCGTGGGAATGCCAGGGCGCGATCATCTCCATGTCTTCCATACGGTAGCTGGCCGCACGTTTCCTTTTTGACTTGGAGATAATCTTGTCCACATCCAGTTCTCCGTTTACGTAGAGATATTCATATTCCAGGTGAAAGGACGGAAGGAAAAAATAATCCAGTACTCCCATAACCAGAAGTGCAATCGCTGCCCAGGGTGTAAAGATCACAGCTCCTGCTGCCATCAGTGTCAGTACGATCATTCCGGCTTTTTTAAGCATATCGGACGGCTGGGGTACTCTTTTTATCAGTAGTTCTCTATATAAATCACTCATATTTCTCCTCCTTAATCAGTGATTCTGATATATCATGATGCCTTCGGATTTTAGTATATCGGATATTCTGTTATTAGGAAAGCAAATATTGTACAAATTTTTTAATATTTTCGACATTTCCCGCATTAACAGTGGCAGACAGATAAACCGTCTGATCTCCGTAAATGCCCTTAAGCTTTCTATTATCTGCAATTCTCAGTGCATACCCCTTATCCTGTGTATCATTTTCACTTCTTCCCTCGCAAATCATATCCCGGTATACCTCCAGAAATTCCTCTCCGAGTTTTTCTTCCAGATCAGCAAATGCTCCTGAAACCATGTAGTTTTCATAAATATCCTCAGGCATAAGGATAACATCCAGCGTCTCCGCCTGTATGGATGCCAGAAGCTTTGTCTGACTGGCCACAGTCATAGGATCACCGCTCTCCAGATTCATGAGATAGGAATCATCAAATGCCAGCGTCTGCTTCCCTTCATCCAGGCCAAGATAGCCGATAAATTCCTTCTCCATCTTCAGAACCTCTGTGCCTTCTGTTTTTTGCGCATTGATCATTGCCACAGACAGCTCCGTAGTCCTTCCTGATCCTTTCATCATCTGTGCACAGAGGCAGATGATCACGATCACAAACACTGCGATCCCTATTACCCCTTTATAGTATTCCCATACATATGCCAGTTTCTTTTTGAAAGGCATCCCTTTCAGCTTATCCTTTTCTTCCTTCATCATCTCTTTTCGGGTTTTTCCATCCATATTCTGTACTCCTGTTTTTTCTTTCTGTAACTGTTCGAACTCTATAGATTTATTAACTTTCCTTGGGTAAGCGAGAAATTACAGAAAAGCGGATGCCATTGACATCCGCCCGATTCCTGTGCTTTTGCCGCACTGTTTTTCTGTTTTCAGAATTACATCATACCCATGCCCGGGTTGCCGGCCGGCATTGCCGGTGCTTCCTCTTTGATATTAGCCACACAGGACTCTGTTGTAAGGAAGGTGGATGCCACACTTGTTGCATTCTGCAGTGCGCTTCTTGTCACCTTTGCCGGATCAAGAATACCTGCTTCTACCATGTTGACATACTCCTCTTTATAAGCATCAAAGCCTACACCAACCTCAGCCTCTTTTACTTTATTGATAATTACTGCGCCTTCCAGACCTGCATTTGCAGCGATATGGTACAGTGGTGCTTCCAGAGCCTTCAGGATCACAGCTGCACCTGTCTTCTCATCGCCTTCCATGGAATCTACGAGTTTTGCCACTTCTTTGGAAGCGTGAATATAAGCTGAACCGCCTCCGGAAACGATGCCCTCTTCTACAGCTGCTCTCGTTGCATTCAGTGCATCCTCCATGCGGAGCTTAGCTTCTTTCATTTCTGTCTCTGTAGCAGCTCCCACACGGATAACAGCTACACCACCAGCCAGTTTTGCAAGTCTCTCCTGCAGTTTCTCTTTATCAAACTCGGATGTTGTCTCTGCAATCGTAGCTTTGATCTGGTTGATCCTTGTCTGAATGGCTGTCTTATCACCTATACCGTCTACGATGACCGTATTCTCTTTCTGAACTTTAACGGATTTTGCACGTCCCAGCTGATCAATGGTAGTCTCCTTCAGTTCAAGACCTACCTCCTCAGAAATTACCTGACCGCCTGTCAGAATCGCGATATCCTCAAGCATTGCTTTTCTTCTGTCGCCATATCCCGGAGCTTTTACAGCAACTACCTGGAAGGTTCCGCGCAGCTTATTCAGAATCAGAGTGGTAAGCGCCTCACCCTCTACGTCCTCTGCAATGATCAGAAGCTTCTTTCCTGACTGTACGATCTGCTCTAACAGTGGAAGGATCTCCTGGATATTGGAAATCTTCTTATCTGTGATCAGGATATACGGATCTTCGAGCACAGCCTCCATCTTATCCATATCTGTTGCCATGTATGCGGAAATATATCCTCTGTCAAACTGCATACCTTCTACCAGATCCAGCTCTGTCTTCATGGTCTTGGATTCTTCGATTGTGATAACGCCATCACCGGAAACCTTCTCCATCGCATCTGCTACCATGTTTCCAACTTCGTCATCACCTGCAGAGATTGCTGCGACTCTGGCCATCTGGTTCTTTCCGGTTACCTTGCTGCTCATATCTGCAATTGCTGCCACTGCAGCATCTGTTGCCTTCTTCATACCTTTGCGAAGGATGATCGGGTTGGCACCTGCTGCCAGGTTCTTCATTCCTTCATGGATCATCGCCTGAGCCAGAACCGTTGCTGTTGTTGTACCATCTCCTGCCACATCATTTGTCTTGGTTGCAACTTCCTTAACAAGCTGAGCGCCCATGTTTTCAAAAGCATCTTCCAGTTCGATTTCCTTTGCGATCGTCACACCATCATTTGTGATAAGTGGAGTACCGAACTGTTTGTCAAGCACTACGTTTCTTCCTTTCGGTCCCAGGGTTACTCTGACTGTATTTGCCAGTTTATCAACACCAGCCTCCAGGGCTGCTCTTGCTTCTGCTCCGTATTTGATTTCCTTTGCCATAATGCATCTGCCTCCTTAATTATTCTACGATTGCCAGAATGTCATTCTGTTTTACAATGATATATTCTTCATCATCCAGTTTTACTTCATTACCCGCATATTTCGAATAAATAACCTTATCTCCCGGCTTTACTTGCATGGTAACTTCTTTTCCGTCAACGATTCCGCCCGGTCCTACAGCCACTACTTCGGCTTCCTGCGGCTTTTCCTGTGACTTGCTTGCCAGGATGATTCCTGATTTTGTAGTTTCCTCTGCTTCAAACTGCTTTAATACAACTCTGTCACCTAATGGTACTAATTTCATTGTATAACGCCTCCTTAAAATAATGATCAGGTTTTTCTTTTAGTTTATTAGCACTCGCTTTTGTTGAGTGCTAACCATTGACATTATAATAGTTAAATTCAAAAAAATGTGCAAATTGAAATATTGATGTATATTTCTGTAAAATCAGGATTAACCTCTTGTTTTCTCATGATTTCTTTTGTTTTCTTACTTTTTGTATTTTATATATTTTTTAGTAACTATTCAGAGTCCATTCACAAAATCGCCTCTACGGGGCTTTCCTTTTGCTCATGTAGAGCTCTAGCCCCACTTCTTCCTCATTTCCGGACGTGTCATAAAGTCTCTCATCCACTGCCATGCAAGCATGAAAACAATGACCTTTTGACCCTGGCATCACCAAAATTTGATTCAAAAAAGTGCTGCGTTCTTACGCAGCACCTTTTATCTTCAGTTCTTTTTCTGTTTCTTTATTTCATCCAGTTCATCGAACACCACATCATTGATCACCTTGATGTAGGTTCCCTTCATTCCTGAAGAACGTGATTCAATCACTCCTGCGCTCTCGAACTTTCTCAGTGCATTAACAATCACGGAGCGGGTAATGCCTACCCTGTCTGCAATCTTGCTGGCTACCAGGATCCCCTCTGTGCCGTCCAGTTCTTCGAAGATGTGAATGATCGCTTCCAGTTCGGAAAATGAAAGGGTGCTGATTGCGGATTTCACAATCTGTACTTTCCGATTCTCTTCTGCGTTCTCTTCATGCACAGAGCGCATCATTTCCAGTCCAACCACCGTTGTGCCATATTCACTGAGGATAATATCATCGATTTCATACTGACTGTCACACTTGTACATAAACACAGTACCCAGTCTCTCTCCCGCGATATCGATCGGGTTGATAATTGCCTGATACTTCCTGACTCCGTCTCCTACGAAACCAAGTGTCTCCAGATTGACATTTTCTTTTGTTGAAAGTACGCCCAGAAGTCTCTCATTCAGCATGGAATCAATATAGCCGCCCACCTCATCATCAATCAGCTCCTTTATTTCCTCCACACCTTCGCATAAGCCTACCCCCAGTACCTTTCCCTTCTTACTGATCACCAGGATGTTCGAACCCAGGATCTCAGTCAACACCTCACAGATGTCATTGAAAACGACCTTGCTTGAGTTGTTGTTATGAAGCAGCTTATTAATTTTTCTGGTCTTATCAAGTAATTGTACACTCATGTCTCCTCCTGTCCTGTCGACTCCACCCCAAAGTTGACATCAAAATATATTTTATGCCAACTAGAATTTTAGCATACAATTGTCTGATTTTCAACCAAAAAATTCAAAAAGTCTAATAATTCAAATTATTCCTTAACTGTTCCATTATTTCTTTTATTTTCCACATAACCGCAGGTTTCATCTGCACAGACCAGTTTGTTTCCCTTTTCCAGCATCAGATTTCCGCATTCCGGGCACTTCTTTTCGGAAGGCTTCTGCCATGACATGAAATCACATTCCGGGTTGTCCTCACACCCGTAATACTTTCTTCCCTTCTTTGTTTTTCGAAGAACGATTTCCTTTCCGCATTTCGGACATTTCACACCTGTCTTTTCCAGATACGGCTTGGTGTTCCTGCAGTCCGGGAATCCCGGGCATGCCAGGAAGCGGCCGTGAGGTCCGTATTTGATAACCATGTTTCTTCCACATTCCTCACAGATCACATCGGTGACTTCATCCTCGATTTTAACCTGCTCCAGTTCTTTCTCAGCATTTTTCACCGCTTCATCCAGATCCGGATAGAAGTTTCTGACAACTGTTTTCCAGTTGACAGTCCCCTCTTCCACTTTGTCCAGCAAAGACTCCATATTTGCTGTAAAGTTCACATCTACGATACTTGGAAATGCCTGCAGCATGATACTGTTTACCACCTCACCAAGCTCCGTGATATACAGGTTCTTATTTTCTTTTGCTACATATCGTCGGTTGATGATTGTTGTGATCGTGGGGGCATAGGTACTGGGCCGTCCGATTCCAAGCTCCTCCAATGTCTTGACAAGCGCTGCCTCCGTAAAATGTGCGGGAGGCTGTGTAAAATGCTGTTTACTGTCAAATTCCTTCAACGTAAGCAGGGTATCCTTATCAAGTCCTTTTCCAAGAATATTTCCTGTACTCTCCTCGTCACCCTCCTGTGTATAAACTGCCATAAAGCCGTCAAATACCTGTTTGGACGCAGCTACCGTAAACCGGTAGTTTCCTGCACCTATCTTTACAGATGTCGTCTCATATCTGGCGTTCTCCATACGGCTGGCCGTAAATCTCCTCCAGATCAGACGGTAAAGCTGATACTGATCACGGCTCAGAGAATCCTTGATTTCAAGAGGTACTCTGGTAATATCGGAAGGACGGATCGCCTCATGGGCATTCTGGATCTTCTTTCCCGCCTTTTCTTCCTGCTTTGCAGTAGAAACATATTCACTGCCGTACTGACTCTCCACATACGCTCTGGCCGCCCGGTCCGCTTCATCTGAAATACGCGTGGAATCCGTTCTCAGATATGTGATCAGACCCACGGTGCCGTTTCCTTTGATATCAATTCCTTCATAAAGCTGCTGTGCCACTCTCATCGTTTTCTGCGTGGAGAAATTCAGCACCTTGGATGCCTCCTGCTGAAGCGTACTGGTAGTAAACGGAAGAGGCGCTTTCTTGATTCTTTCCCCCTTTTTTACATCCGTTACCTGACAGGTGGCATCTTTCAGATCCTCCAGGATCTGATCGAGTTCTTCCTTCGAATGAATCGGCAGCTTCTTTTTCTCTGTTCCGTAAAACTTTGCGATCAGAGGCTTTTTCTCTCCTGGCACAGCAAAGGCTGCTTCCAGTGTCCAGTACTCCTCCGGTATGAAAGCGTTGATCTCTTCTTCTCTGTCGGCAATGATCCGAAGCGCCACAGACTGTACACGCCCTGCGCTAAGTCCCCTCTTGACCTTCGCCCACAGCACCGGACTGATCCGGTATCCCACCATACGGTCGAGGATTCGTCTCGTCTGCTGGGCATCCACCAGATCCATATCCAGCTTTCTGGCATGTTTCAGAGAATCCTTTACCGCATTCTTCGTAATCTCGTTGAATGTGATCCGGTGAATGTCCTTTTCCTCCAGCTTCAGCGCCTTTGACAAATGCCAGGAAATCGCCTCACCCTCCCGGTCCGGGTCAGTTGCCAGATATACCTTGTCTGCCTTTTTAACTGATTTTCGAAGTGCCGCCAGGATTTCTCCCTTTCCCCTTATCGTTATATATTTTGGCTCGTAGTCATTTTCCACATCTATGCCCAGCTGACTTTTCGGCAAGTCTCGAACATGTCCGTTGGATGCCGCCACCTCATAGTTGGCTCCCAGGAATTTCTTGATGGTCTTTACTTTTGTCGGTGACTCCACGATCACTAAATATTTGGCCATATATATCCCCCCATGCATACGCATCAGTTAGTTTATTCTCGAATAATAATTCTTCATTGGTTCTTTTATGAATCCTTTCATCTCTAAAACCGTCAGCAGAGACAGTACCTCCTGCACCGGAAGCTGTACCCGGCCCACGATTTCATGCAGACTTTTTGGATGCAAATCGAGACAACTATACAACATATTCTCTTTCGTTTCAAGTGGATTCACGGCTTTTTTATTTTTCTTTTGTTTTTCTTCTATCAAATTTAAGGTCAAAAGCAGTTCATTTTCTGACAGAACAATACCGGCTCCCTGGGAAATCAGCCGGTTGCATCCTGCACTTAAAGGGTCTCCTATGCGTCCCGGAACTGCATATACATCTTTTCCCTGCTCTATGGCCTGATCAGCAGTGATGAGTGAACCGCTGCGCTCTTTCGCCTCGATCACAAGAAGCACATCGGACAATCCGCTGATGATTCTGTTTCGCATAGGAAAATGAAGGGCCAGTGCCTCCCTTCCCGGCGGGTATTCCGAAAGGATGCCTCCTTCTTTCTCAAGCCGGTGGTACAGGTTTCTGTTCCCCGCCGGATAACAGACATCAACGCCGCTTCCCAGAACCGCAAAACTCTCCCCGCCTGCATCCAGCGCTGCCGTCTGGGCATACCCGTCAATCCCCCATGCCATGCCGCTGATAATCTGGACACCACATCCGGCAAGCGAAGCTGCCAGACATTCCGCCATCTGTTTTCCATAACTGCTGCATCGTCTTGCACCTACGATCCCTGCCGTCTTCCCGTTTTTCTCCGGCAGTCTGCCCCTGTAAAAAATTCCGAAAGGGCAGTCATAGATCTGCTTTAAACGCTCCGGGAAGTCTTCGTGCTCTGCGCTGATAAATGTTATTCCTCTTTCTTTTAATTCATGACTGCTTTCTTCTGCATCCCAGCCGGCACGTCCTCTCAAAAGGGCTTCCGTCTGCACATCGTTTAAGCACCCGCTGTTTCTGATTTCTTTTTCCGGTGCCTCATACACTGCCCCGGGGTTCCCAAAATACCGTATAAGCCTGGCAATCGCAGGGCGGTAGATTTCTTTCATGCTGCATATCCACATCCAGTACTCTTCCCTTCTCTTTTGCTCTTCTGTCATCCCGGCCGCACCTCCTATATCCAGAATTTCTGCTCAATCGTACGATAGCATATGGCTTCCCCTATATGACAGCACCGGATATCCCGGCTCCCTTCAAGGTCAGCAATCGTTCTGGATACCTTTATGATCCTGTGATATGCTCTGGCACTGAGATTTAATTTTGCATAGGCAGCTTCCATCATGGCACTCTCCTCTGTTCCGAGCGGACAGTATTCACGGATAAGCTCCGCATTCAGATCGGAATTAAAATAAATCTCCGTCCCTGCATAGCGCTCCTTCTGAATTTCCTGTGCCCGGATCACACGCTTTCGGATCGTTTCTGAAGAATCGTTTTCCTGATGTGAAGTAAGCTGATGATAGTCCAGGAAAGGAGCCTCTACACTGATATCGATTCTGTCCAGCAGAGGCTGGCTGATTCTACGGATATAGGAATGTATCTCACCCGCCGTACACGTACAGCGGTTCATATCCGGATAATATCCGCATTTACAGGGGTTCATCGCAGCCACCATCATACAGTTCGCAGGATACGTAAAGCTTCCGCCAAGCCGGTTAATATGTACCAGATGCTCCTCCAGAGGCTGACGCAGAATTTCTAGCGTTTCTCTGCGAAACTCCGGCAGCTCATCCAGAAACAGCACCCCTCTGTGGGCAAGACTGACCTCCCCGGGCCTTGGTATCTTCCCCCCTCCTGCAAGTGCCTGTGGTGTGATCGTATGATGCGGTGCCCGGAATGGTCTTCTGCTCACCAGCGGCGTGTCCTCTCCCAGCATTCCCGCCACGCTGTAGATTTCAGATATCTCCAGACTCTCCTCCAGTGTCAGATCCGGCAGGATTCCCGGAATACATCTGGAGAGCATGGACTTTCCTGACCCCGGCGGCCCGATCAGCAGCAGATTATGCATACCGGAAACTGCCACCTCCGCAGCTCGTTTGACAGCAGCCTGTCCGTTTATATTTTTAAAATCATCTTTGAAGTTTTGTGATGTGATATTCAGAATTTCTTCTATATTAGATACGGCCGGATCAATATCCAGTATCCCGTTCAGATAATCAATGACCTCCCTAAGAGATGAAACACCGATAACTTTGATCTCCTTTATGACAGCTCCTTCCCGTTCATTCGCCTTCGGAACAATACAGAGCCTGCAACCTGCTGCAGCTGCCCGGCGCACGATCGGAAGAATTCCTCTTATCGGACAGACCTCCCCATTTAAGCTCAGCTCCCCCGCGATCAGAATATCCCTGAGTGCTTCCTGGGGAATGTATCCATAAGCAGCCAGGACAGCAATGGCAATCGGCAGGTCATATCCGGATCCTTCCTTCCTCAGATCTGCCGGTGAAAGGTTGACTGTGATCTTTTTCGGCTGAAGACGAAGGCCACTGTTCTTCATTGCTGTCTTTACCCTCTCCTGAGATTCCTTTACCTGCGAGGCAAGACAGCCTACCATAAGAAACATCGGCAGACCATCTCCCACATCCGCTTCTACGTGGATGATCTCTGCCTTAATGCCGCAAAGAGCGGCGGATTGTACAGTACTAAACAAAGATTTCCTCCTTTTCTTACAAAATTACGTTTTTGTTGTATTTAATTTATATTTTATTATATCTTATTGTTAATCTATGCGCAAGTACATGATAAGAGGAACTTTGTATTATTTGTTACTATTCACACGTCAGCCAGTTCGAGGTGTTTTCTGTGAGTGTAGCGAAGCGAAAGTCACGTAAAAACCCGAGAGTAGCAGCGCGATATGATGCAGAATGCATCATATCTGTGCATCGCGAAGCGTGTTACTGGTCACTCTGTGTCCGGATGTTTTATCATTTCCAGAGTGACTCTTTTAAGAAGCATATGTCTGTCCGGACAACAGACACATATTCCGTAGTTTTCTTCGATCAGACTGTGAAGATAGCATTCTCCCATCAGCTCATGTTCCGTCAGTGCACCTGATAGATCGATCTGGCGCAGGTCACTTCGGATTCCTGTCCCCAGGTATTTCACATAGCTCTCCTTCGCTGTCCAGATGGCCGTCATCATCCGATCCCTGTCCTGTGATCCTTTTAACAGACGCAGCTCATTCGGATGACAGACTCTGGCGGCAAGCCTTTCCTTACAGGGTATGATCCTCTCAATATCCACCCCGATCTCTTCTGTGTGGATTCCGCAGAGGATCCCCTCCCTGCTGTGACTGTAATTAAAATGTATCTGCGGGTACTCCGGCAGATATGGCTTCCCAAGAGGAGCCGTCTGTATGACGGCTCTCTCTCTGATCTGATATTCCTGATACAAACCGTAGGCGAGAAGCATACGGGCGAGGTCTCTTTGCGGATATCCCTCCGGGTTTTCTAATAAATAAATCATATCAGCCAATCTATCTAACTGTTTAAATCGATTCAGAATTTATAATAAAGTAAGTGACATGCTCCCACCACTTAAATCAAAGATTTTGAAGTGGGAGCTTCCTGTTCAATGGC
>OLOS01001711.1_pt1 | contig 17078 bp, 12 predicted proteins | sample 1672631 | NCBI WGS metagenome assembly OLOS01 (sample SAMEA3136707, study PRJEB25190) | human gut metagenome | biome: human gut; feature: human-associated habitat; material: faeces | place: Austria | collected 2013 | reverse complement strand
CGGTCTGAGCGACGCGCGGCGCGCGGAATTGACGCTGGCGCTGAGCGCGCTGCCGCAAAAGCCGGTGACGGCGTTTGACGATGAAACGCTGTTTTTCGCGCTTCCGCCGGAGGAGATCGGCGCGTTCGCGGAGGCGGCGAGGCCGCTTTGCGAGGCGGCGCGCGCGGGCATGGCCGTTTCGCAGACGTTCGCGCTGGACAGGCTGTCGGCGCAGATTCGGCTCTGCCGGTTTGCGCTGCTGGCGGCGGGCACGCAGACGGTATTCATGCGGGAAATCGGCTCGACGCTGTTCTTTACGGCGCTGGAGCGGCGGGTGTCGCTCGCGCCGTATCTGTGCGAAGACGTCATTCGCGTGATGGATGAGGACGCGACGCGCGGCTCGGCGCTCTCGCGCTCGCTCTACGCCTATCTGCTCAACTTCATGGATTTGAAAAAGGCCGCGCAGCAGCTCGGCATCCACCGCAACACGCTGGAATATCAGGTGCGCAAAATGAACGCCGTCATCGGCGGACAGCCGGACGAGCAAAAGCGGTTTATGATGATGTGCACGTATAAAATGCTGGCGCTGCCGGACGCAGGTGTGCCGGAACTGTAAAATCTTACAAACGCGCGGGCGCAAAAAGAGACCGAATGATCGAGAAAATCGAAAAAAATTTCACAAAACAGCTTGCGTGCGCCGTATGAATGTGATATACTTCCATCAGCACAAAAAAGCGATTTGTAAAAAATTACAAAAAACAAACGGAGTCGGGAGGATTCAAGAATGGCTAAAATCGGTTCAATGGAGCTGATTGTCATCCTGATTGTCGCCATGCTCGCCATCGGCCCGGAGCGCATGCCCAAGGCGGCGCGCACGCTGGGCAAGGCGGTCGGCTCGTTCAAAAAATACATGAACGACGCGACGAGCGACCTGCGCGAGGCCAGCGAGGAATTCCGCGAGGTCACCGATGAAATCGCGGACGCACAAAAGACCGTGCGCAAGGCCTTCAAGGACGCGGACGACGAAATCAGCAAAACCCGGGGCGAGGCGGAGGAAAAGCTGAACCCCAAGAAGAAAAAGAAAAAGCCCGCCGCGCCGGAAACGGACGAGACGGACGAGGCGCCCAAGCCGCCGAAGGACGAAGCGAAGGCGGAGGCGGCCGAGCCGCAGGGCGAAGAAGAAACCGAAGCGCAGCCGGAGGCGGCCGCGGAAAAACACGATGAAGCAAAGGACGAGCAGCAGAGCGCTGCCGCCGAATAAAGGAGGAACTTTTTTATGGGTAAGATTGGAACGACCGAACTGCTGGTTGTGCTTGCGATTGTGCTGGTTATCTTTGGGCCGAAGGCGCTGCCGAAGCTGGGGCGCTCGCTGGGCAAGACGCTGGGCAGCTTCCGCAAGGGCATGAACGACAGCGCGGACGATGATGACGACGAGGAAGAGGTCGTCGAGAAGAAAAAGAAGAAAAAGCCCGTCGCCAAGAAGGCGGACGACGAAGAGGACGAGGAAGAAGAGGACGCCTGATTCAAAACAGGATACTCATGGGGTTGTTAAGCTCATCAATCCGGTATTTCAGAATAAAACCAAGTATTTTCGCCCGAAGGTTTCCAAAGGGGTTTTCGGTTGTTGCTGCCGGTGGCAGAAACAAACAATCGAAAACGGAAAGCCCTTTGGTGGGGCGATGGGGCAACGCCCCATATCCAAAAATGCTTAGATATTTATTTTCTGAAATGTTCGGTTTAAGCTTGACAGCTCCATCTCTTCTGCAAAAAACGAAACGGACGGTGAAAAGAGATGAGCACACAAAAGGGCAACGAGCAGGCCAATATGTCGCTGGTGGGGCATCTGCGGGAGATTCGCAACCGCATTGCGCTGAGCGTGGTTGCGCTGCTGGCGGCGTTTGTCATCTGCTTTGCCATCATCAAGCCGCTGGCCAACGCCATGCTGCAAATGGGTCTGGACGCGGGGTTCCAATACGTGTATCTGTCCCCGTCGGAGCTGCTCACCTCGTATTTTAAGCTGGCGCTCGTGCTGGCGGTCGTGGTGGTTTCGCCGCTGCTGATTTTCCAGATTTGGGGCTTTGTCGCCCCGGCACTGACCAAAAAGGAAAAGCGGGCGATACGGCCTGCGCTGCTGGGCGGATTTTTCTTCTTCTGCCTCGGCGCGCTGTTCAGCTACATGGTCGCCCTGCCGTTTATGATTCAGTTCCTGGTCAATTTCAGCACGTCGGATTTCATTCACTCGGCGATTTCCGTGGCCAGCTATCTGGATTTTATGATCGGCATGCTGTTGACCTTCGGCGTTGTGTTTGAAGAGCCGATGCTCGCCTTTGTGCTGACCAAGCTGGGCATTTTGACCCCGGATATCCTGCGCAAGGTGCGCCGATACGCCATTCCGCTGATCTTTGTCATCGCGGCCATCATCACGCCGCCGGACGTCGTTTCGCAGTTCATGGTCGCCGTGCCGATGATCGGCCTGTACGAGCTGAGCATCCTCATTTCCTGCGTCATCTATAAGAAGAAGCAGAACGAAGACGACGATGAGGATGAAGACGAGGACGACGACGAATACGACGAGGATGATGACGAAGACGAGGACGAATAAGCGACGCTTTAAGGGAGCTGCCGAGCAGGCGGCTCTCTTTTTTTGCATATAGCAGTAGATGAGAAAAGCCGAAATTTTGCACAAATTCCAATAACGGGCGCGCGATGCGCGCCTGCCTAACTCCCTCAGTCACGGCTGCGCCGTGCCAGACCTTCGGCGTTCCGCTTGCCTGCCTCCCGCACAGCGGGCGGCAAGCTCTACGTCCTCGAAGAGGGAGCTCTTTATCAGGTTGCTTTCCGTCTAAGCAATAAGTTACGCCGTGCCCGTAGGGGCGCGCATTGCGCGTCCGCGCTTTGTGCGACATTCGTTTTTTGCTCAATGACTGTTTACATACAAGGCGTGCTCCCCTCCTTCGCCGCCCGCACGGCGCAGGCCAGCTTTCCCGGCTCGACCGGCTTACCCAGATAGCCGTCCATGCCCGCCTCGAAAATCCGTTCGCGCACATCGTCAAACGAATTGGCCGTCATCGCGATAATCGGGATGCTCTCCGCATCCTCCCGGCCGCTGGCGCGAATGGCGCGTGCCGCCTCGCAGCCATCCATCACCGGCATCTGCATATCCATCAAAATCACGTCGTAAGTTCCGGCCGCCGCCGCTTCGAACTGCCGAAGCGCCTGCAAGCCGTCCGCCACCCGGTCGCAGGCCGCGCCCTCGTTCGTCAGCAGCTTCTGGATGATTTCCGCGTTCAATTCTCCGTCCTCCGCCAGCAGCACGCGAACGCCCTCCAGCCGTTTTGCGCCGCCCGCCGCCTGCTGCGCGCAGTCGCCCAAATCGACGGGTTTGCGCTCCTCCCGGCTGTCCTCCAGCACCGCCATCACCTTCTGAACCTGCGCCTGAATCTGCCGGGCAAACTGCTTCATGTCCTCGCTGTCCTTCGTCATGTTCATCAGCGTGGTCAACCCGAGCACGGCGTTGAGCGGCGTTCGGATTCCGCGGCTGACGCTGCGAATCAGGCGGCTTCTTTTCTCCTGTTCGCTCGTCACCTGTTCACGCAGGTTTTCCGCCCGCCGAGCGGATTCGCGAAGCGCCGCGTTGACGCTTTTCAGCTCGCGGTTCGCCTTTTCCTGCGCCAGCTCGCTTTGCCGCGCGTCCGCCGCCTTGCGATTCGCGTCGATCATCCTGCGGATGCTCACGTCGAGCAGCGCGGCCACCGCCGCCAGCATCGCCCCGATGAGCGCGGCGATGCGCGCAATCAGCGCCGTGTAATCCTCCATCACGTTCTGCACCAGCGCGCAGGCCGCCTCGCAAACCACCATATACGGCGTATCCCCGATGGGTCGATAGGCCAGATAAACGCGCTCCTTTTTCGCTTCGAGCGTCCTGCATCCGGCTTGTCCCGCGCGGATATCCGCCTGAGCCGACGCTTTCTCCGCCCCGGCATAGCGCAGAAAAATATCGTCTTGATCCCACACGTCGTCCGCGGCATAGACCGCGCGCCCGTCTCGTTTTATGATGCAGACGTTCGCCTGCCCGCCATAGGCGCAAAAGGACAGCGCGCCATTGACGCTGCCCGGCGTATACGCCAGCGCAATCGCGTCATATGGCTCGCCCTGCACGAAAAACGGCTCGATCGGCTTCACGACAAAAAAGGCCTCCTCGCCGTTCCAGCTTCGATAGCCGGAGACCGTCTTTCCCGCCGTCAGCCTGCCGCTGTTTTCCCTGTCCATCTTCTGCCATCCGGTTCGCCCGCGCACGCTGACATAGTGCCCGTCCGTCGTCACAAAAAGAACGTCCCGAACGCTTCTCCCGTTCAGCGCCGACAAAAACCGGCCGTCCGCGGCCAGATCAATCTCCCGGCGCCCCTGCGAAAAGAGATAGCGCTCCATCGTCTCCGTCAGCTCATCCGATGTGTTCAGCCGCGTGGCATACGGCTTTTCGAGCTGCTCCATGACGACTTCCATATCCCGCTTGCAGCTTTCCTCGATGGATTCCCGCGCCGCGCGCAGGCCGCAAATCAGACAGACGCCCATGCCCAGAAACATCATCGCGCAGGCCGCCGTCGTCATCCACATCAGGCGCTTGGTTTTTCCTTTGTTTTTCATGGCCGATCGACGCTCCCCTTTTGCTTTTCCGCCCTTTTTTGATGGATTGACCCATTTTGATTTTCTATTCTATGTTTCATGTCTGCGTGATATGATATAATAAGTGTGAATTTTTGAAGGAGGTAACGTTTATGTGTACAGCCGTATCCCTGCTTTCCGGCGACTTTTATTTCGGCCGCAATCTGGATTATGAATTTTCCTATGGTGACGAGGTGACCGTCACCCCGCGCGGCTACACATTCCCCATGCGCGGGCATGCGCCTCTGCGCACCCGTTACGCCATCATCGGCATGGCCTATGTGCAGGGCGATTATCCGCTCTATTACGACGCGATCAACGAAAAGGGGCTTGGCGTTGCAGGGCTCAACTTCGTCGGCAACGCAGTGTATTTCCCCGCTCAGGCGGAGCGCGACAACGTGACCCAGTTCGAGTTGATCCCGTGGCTGCTCGGCCAATGCGCCACGCTCTGCGAGGCGCGTGAGCTGCTTGGCCGCATCAATCTGCTCAACGAGCCGTTCAGCCCCGAGCTGCCGCTGGCGCAGCTTCACTGGCTCATCGCGGATCAGACCGGCTCCATCACCGTCGAATCCACGGCGGACGGCCTGCACGTTTACGATAACCCGGTCGGCGTGCTGACCAACAACCCGCCGTTCCCGATGCAGCTTTTCCAGCTCAACAACTACATGGCGCTCTCGCCGGAATCTCCGAAGAACACGTTCGCCCCGGATGCGCCGCTGACGACGTACAGCCGCGGCATGGGCGCGATGGGGCTTCCGGGCGACCTGTCCAGCCAATCCCGTTTCGTCCGCGTCGCCTTCACGCGCGCGCACTCCCTGTGCAAGCCGACGGAGGAAAGCCGCGTCAACCAGTTCTTCCACATCCTCACCTCTGTGGAACAGCAGCGCGGCTGCTGCTCGCTGGGCGACGGCAAATACGAAATCACACTGTATTCAAGCTGCTGCAACGCCACCCGGGGCATCTATTACTACACCACCTATGACAACCGGCAGATCACGGCCGTGGACATGCACAACGAAAATCTCGACGGCGACGTGCTGATCCGCTACCCGCTGCTTCAAAGCTCCGCCTTCTTAAAGCAGAATTGACCGTCTTTTTCCCGCCCGACGCGCGCCGTCGGGCTTTTTTCTTTCTCTGCCTTTTCTGCGCCGTTTGGGTTCTCCCATTCAAACGGTTACGCGGCGTCTTCCCGTTTTCAAAATTGCTCATAACCTTTTTTATTCATCCATCGCGGCGATTCGCCTTATTTTCCAAAGCCGGACCGCAGAAAAAATCCGTTTCCGCTTGCATTCGCAGATGGTCTGTTCTATAATGGAAAAGTAAGACATTTGAGCTAAATATGTTCATCCCCCTCCGGAGCCCGGCTTCGCGCCGCGGCTCTGATGGGGGCTTTAAGTTGAGGTGACCTCTTCTCCATGATTCCTGAGAAACAGAAAATCCTGATTGTTGACGATTCCGAAATGAACCGCGCGATTCTGACCGGCATTTTGGATGACGGCTATGATTTTCTGGAGGCGGAAAACGGGCTGCAAGCCCTTGACGTTCTGCGCGCCCACCGCGATATCAGCCTTGTCCTGCTGGATATCGTCATGCCCGAGCTGGATGGTTTCGGCGTGCTGTCCGTCATGGGCGAGCAGCACTGGATCGACCAAACCCCGGTCATTATGATCTCGGCGGAAAGCGACTCCATGCTCGTTGAGCGCGCCTATCAGCTCGGCGCGACAGATTACATCAGCCGCCCGTTCGATAAATCGGTCGTCCGCCGCCGCGTCATCAACACGCTGATGCTCTACGGCAAGCAAAAGCACCTGATGCGCATGATTACCGAACAGGTTTACAAGCGCGAAAAGAGCAACCGCCTGATGACCGGCATTCTCAGCCATATCGTCGAATTTCGCAACGCCGAAAGCGGGCCGCATGTGCAGCACATTCAAACCGTTTCGGAGCTTCTGCTGCGCCAGCTTGCGCTTAAGACGGATCTCTATACCCTGACGGAGGACGATATCGCGCTCATCAGCACCGCTTCCGCCCTGCACGACATCGGCAAAATCAGCATCCCGGATTCCATCCTCAACAAGCCCGGCAAGCTGACGGCGGAGGAATTCGAGATCGTCAAGACGCATGCCGCCGTCGGCGCTTCCATCCTGCAAAACCTTCCGATGACGCAGGATGAGCCGCTGATTCAGGTCGCCTATCAAATCTGCCGCTGGCATCACGAGCGTTACGACGGGCACGGCTACCCGGACGGCCTTGTCGGCGACCAAATTCCGATCACGGCGCAGGTCGTCTCCCTCGCGGACGTATACGACGCGCTGACCGGCGAACGCTGCTACAAAAAGGCCTATCCGCACGAAACCGCCGTTCGGATGATTCAAAACGGCGAATGCGGCGTGTTCAACCCGCTGCTGATCGAGTGCCTGCTCGACATTCAGGATCAGCTCCAGCGCGAAATCGGCACGCCGCCGGAGGCGCGCAATTTCAGCCTCGCCGCCCAGCGCATCTCCGATCACATGGTGCGCGAAGACGATCTGCCCTTTGAAAACAACCTGCAATACCGCCTTGCCTACGAGCGCGAAAAGAAGACGTTCTTCGCCCCGTTTGCGGGCGGCCTCCAATTCGATTACAACATCCGGCAGGACAAGGCCTCCGTCAGCGATTATACCGCCGACCCCGTCTGCGAAAACCGGACGTTCACAGCGGATGCGCTGCTTCGCCTTTATGCCGTCTCGCCCGAGGACAGCCGCCGCCTGCGGGGCGCGGCCAAGCAGACCACGCCCGAATCGCCCGACGCTTCCATCTCGGCGACGGTCACCGTGCGCGGCGAAAAAACGCTCTGCCGAATCGCCATTCGAACGCTGTGGTCGCGCGAGTCGATCCGCAGGATGATCGGCGTGGTCGGCTACGTCGTCCCCATCGGCGCGGATCATTCCGCCGCCCCGGCGCTCAGTCTCCGCATGAACAACATCACCGGCCTGCGGGCGCGGACGATCCTACAGGAATTGCAGCTCTATTTTGACAAGGTTCGCCTCGTCACCCCGGAAGACCATGGCGTTTACAAGCTGAATGAAGACGGCTCGCTCAAGCGCTGCGAGCGCCCCTGCTACGCGATCTGGGGGGCTGAACAGATCTGCCGCAACTGCGCGGGCTGCAAAGCCCTTTCCGACAAAAACCGCGTCGTCAAGCTCGAATTGACCAAGACCGGCATCTATCAGGTCATCGCCAAATCCGTCGTCGTCGAGGGACGCCCGTTCGTGCTGGAGCTGATTTCCCGCTCCGACGTGGGCATCTGGTTCGATTCGCACGGGAAAAAGATACTGCTCGAAAAATACGGGCGCGATTTCTATACCGACGCGCTCACCGGCGCGTATTGCCGCCAGTATTTTGAGGATCAGCGCGCCTCCCTGCAAGGCGTGGACGGCGTGGCGATGATCGACGTCGATCATTTCAAAGAAATCAACGACGCATACGGTCATCCGGTTGGCGACGCCGCCCTCAAAAAAATCGTCGGCGCCATTCTCTCCTGCATCCGCAGCACGGATATGCTCATTCGATATGGCGGCGACGAATTTCTGGTCATTTTCCCGCAGATTCAAAAAGACGCTTTCACGCCCAAAATGCGCTACATTCAGGATGCCGTCAGCCGCCTTGCGGTGGATGGCTATCCCGATATCCGCCTTTCCGTCAGCATCGGCGGCGTGCACCGCGTCGAGCCGCTGACCGAAGCCATCCGGCAGGCCGATCAGCTCATGTACCGCGACAAAGCCAATAAAGGCGTTCTCCGGCTGTAACGGGAAGAAAGGAGCAGCAATATGACGCTTCAGGAATTTTACGCTCAAATCGGCGGAAGCTATGCCGACACCGTTCGCCGCCTGTGCAGCGAATCGTTCGTGCTTCGTTTCGTCAAAAAGTATCCGGCCAATCCCTCGTTCGACGAGCTTTGCGAAGCCGTCGAACGTTCCGATTGGGAAAGCGCTTTCCGCGCGGCGCACACGCTCAAGGGCGTGGCGCAGAACCTCGGCTTTGATCGGCTGTACGCCGTCAGCGTGCCGCTGACCGAAGCGATGCGCGGCGCAAAGCCGCTCGATGATTTTTCCCTCCTTGCCGCCGTTCAGGCCGTGCAGGCTGAAACCCTCGCCGCCATCGCGAAGCTGGACGATACCCCGTGATGGTAAATCCCGAATTTTAAGCCCAAACAGCCCCTGCCGTCTTTGTCCGGCAGGGGCTTCAGTTTATTGACATAAGCAAACTTGGCTTGAATAGCAAAATCAAGAAATTCAGCTATTCTTTCATTTGCGGAAAGGGCTATTCTCCCCCTTCGGGGGAGAATAGCTTTTTGTCTGCAGTCTGCAGCCCCTGCCGTCTTTGCTCGGCAGGGGCTGTTGCTGATGTTAAATTTGACCCGGAAATTCAATGCAGAGCCGGTCGGCCATTTCCTTACCGAACCTCTTTTGGAGTGCCTGATAGCCGTCCCTCATGCGGCACGGGCGGCTGGTGACGTTATGTGCGTCAGTCGCAGCCACATCAATATAGCCCTTGCGTAGCATAGAATTGACCCATCTCTGGCTGAAAAAAGAATGTCTTCGGCATATCGTGTCTACGTTCATCTGCATGCTGACGCCGTAACGCTCCCGCAGTAATTGAACGCGCCCCGGCCAACGTAAACATCTGTAACGCTCGATATGCGCAAAAATCGGCTGATAACCCACCGCTGTCAGCGTCTTCGCCGCGCCAATCAGTTCGCTGTAGGGTGCACCCGGCAAAAACTCAACCAGCACATAGTTGCTTCCAGCCAGTGTTGGAATCAGCCCCTCGCGGAGCATGCACACCGTCTGTGGCGTATAGAAAATTTCACAACCCGGGAGGATTTCCATCTGCATCCTCTGCTCGTCACACCAGCTTTGCGCCTTCTGAATTCGCCGCGTCAGTTGCTCCATCGGGAAAGGCTCCATACCCGGTTCGGCATGCGGCGTGGCAATAATACGGTCAATGCCATTTTTCCATGCACTCGTAAGCATCTGCCGGGTCTGTTCCCATGTCTGCGCACCATCGTCCATCCCGTAAATCAGATGATGATGAATGTCGACAAATCCCTCCATAGCCCCTTGCATTAACCCTTATCGCTCTTCTTTCCGCCTGTTCCGTAATATCCGGAACCATAGTAATGATCATAATACGTTCTATTATAATACTTTTTCGCGCTCAATGTGTTAAAGGTCACCTTGTTGAGAATACAGCCAAGAATCGGGCAGCCAGATTGCTCCATCTGGCGCTTAGCCTCTATCAGCTCGCGGCGGCGAGTCGTGTTGTAATTGACGACCAACACAGAGCCATCGCAACACTTAGCGATTTCCGCTGCATCGACAACCAAACCAACCGGCGGCGTATCAATGAGAATCATGTCGAACTGCTGTGCCAGATAATCGAGCATTTCGCCAAAATACGGCGTGTCAATCAACGTCATCGGGGAGGAAATATAGCGTCCCGCCGGCATGACACATGCGCCATACATATTCGTTTCGTAAATGCAGTCCTCTAACTCACAATGTCCGGCCAGATAATGTGCCAGCCCCAGCATCTCGCCGTCAGTTTCAAGCTTCAGAGAGGCAACGAGCTGGCTACGACGCAGATCCGCGTCAATAAGCAGCACGTGTTTGCCGCGTTTGGCCATGTTGTACAGGATATTCAGGCACATATATGACTTACCTGCACCCTGCATATAGCTGGTAATCACGATGCGCTTACGGTTGCGCCCAGAAAAGGAGAGGTTCGTGCAGATCGTATTGATCGCTTCCGTTCCGGTGTAATCCAGCGTGTTGAATCGCTTAATCTTCGCCTGTCTCATGGGCATCCTTCTCCTTTCTGGTCTTATTCGCAGTGCGGCGCGGCTGCGCACTCTTGGTCTGCTTAGGCATTATGCCAAGTGTCGGCAACTGCACGTATTTCTCAATGTCATCCGCGCTGCGCAGACGGACATCCATCAGGAACTGCGCAACAATCACGCCGCAGCTAAGTATCAAGCCGATCATAAATCCCATGATGACATTTTTGCTTTTGTTTGGGGAGGACGGCCCGCTTGGCAGCAGTGCTTCCTCGAAGATATTCGGTTGTTCGGTGTCCATCTTCACAGCGATAAACTCGCGCGCCACCTGCGCATAAGTATCTGCCATGTCCTTGGCTTCCTGCGGATCATCAGAGACAACACTGACATACAGAATGCGCGTGTCCTTCGGGTTTTTCACAGAAACCATCCCCGCCAGCTGGCTGTACGTGTAATCCAGCCCAAGACGCTGAAGCACCATCTCGTGGACATGCCAGTTGGAGAAAACTTCCGTATAGTCGCTGGCCAAATAGTTGCCAATCTGCAAATCCGAAAGGTTGATGGCAGAATCCTTTGTATTAACCACATACAGCTTAGAAGTCGCCGTATACATCGGCGTTATAAAACAGAACGTGTATACAGCAGCAATCAGCGCACCGAGCAGGCTGGCCAACGCAATAATCTTCCATTTTTCAATCAAACGATATAACAATTCAACGAGGTTGATTTCGTCGTCCTCACTCCCCCTGGGCTGCCCGACCCATGGCTGCTTCCTGTCAAGCGCCTGCTTTTCCGACTGCTGCATGCTCTATCTCCTATCCTCTTTCAATTTATTCCTTGTATACCAAAACGGGGCGCATCTTTTTCTTTGATACGCCCCGCTAAATTTGCTTAGTCGTTGAGCACTGCCATAGCCGTCGCCGCAGCGTTCTTCATACGCTCAACAAGCTCGGCCGGGAACTCGACGGCGATATCGCCGCTCTCCAACACTTCAGCATCGAGCACAACCCACTCAACATTGTACTGACCATTCGCATCGCGGGTGCCATCGTACAGGCCAATCACAACGACAACCTTCTGATCCACAGTATAACGGGTGGTGAATGTGAAGGTCACCTTCACATCCGCCGCAGTGCCCTCGGTCGTCAGGGTGACAAACTCATTCATGGTCAACGCGCTGCCCTTCACGCCTTCCGGCAGCAACGCGATAATTTCGTTCTGCGTTTCGACCGGGAAGTACGCAATCGCCGCCTGACCTTTAACGGCAACATGCTGATAAATCTTCTCAATTTCCTCGACCACCGGAGCGGCGTCCTCGGTCACCTCGATGAGCATGGTCGGTTCGGTAGATTCAACTGCCTTTACCCGAGTCACATCGGTCGTCGTTTTGCTGGGAACAGCCGCCACCGCACCAGCGGCGCTGAGCACGAGCAGCATGCTCGCAAGCGCCAAAGCAAATTTCTTCATAAAAACCAACCTCCTAATTTCCATTTGAGTTCGAAATATTGCCAGTAATGTCCCCTTCATTCTCGTTTCGTATAGAACGCATTGAGAACGAAATCGACGATGGACTGCTCGTCTGCGTGGAACTCCATAAACCCGTCTTCGCCGATCACATGATCGCCGTCCAAATATTGAACAGGCTCCACTTTATAATGATATGCCCGGTTGATCTCATTGATCATTCGCCCGCGAACCATGTTGGTGGTCAAATAGGGCGCCAACGTATCGAGCATAGTGGTGACGAAACCACTGGATTCATCAATCTTTTCGCGGATCATCGGCACGGCAGCATCCATAAAGATGCGCTGGCGCTTCATGCGCGCCTCATTTGTTCCGTCCGCGACATCCGTGCGGCGGCGAACCAGCGTAACCGCCTGCTCGCCGGTCAGAGTAATCGTCGCGCCCGCCTGCATTGCCGGATCAGCCATCGTAAAATCATCTTGAAGCGTCACCGTCACGCCTCCAAGCAGATCGTTCAGCGCGGCGATTGCATCCAGCGGGATCTCCATATACGATTCCAGCTCCGGGCAGCCCAAAAGCCCCTGCACTGCGCTCAGCGTGTTCTTGCATCGCTCCTGTCTATCCATGCCGTAACCGTGGGATAGGCAAATCTGCATCACACGCGACCCCGCGCTGTTGCCAAACAGACCGAGCACGTTGACCGAAGTCATTGTATCGCGGTCGATCTGCAACTGGTGAATGGTCTTGTTCTTGTGATCAAGCACAAGCAGCAACAGGAAATCGGATTGACCGCCGTCGCGATAGCTCTTGTTCTCGTCCGTTGACCGTTTATCGATGCCAATCATCAGCAGCGAGGTCACGTTCATTTTCTGCTCATAGGTGACACCGTCAATTTCCACCGTCGGCACTTCACCGAAGCCATCTTTTAGCTCGCCTCGCGTCTCCGTATATCTTCTTTTTTCCAAATACCGACCGCCGGCATAACCCAGCGCAAGCAAAATCACCAATCCGACGAGCACAACGCCCAGCTTAACCGCCAGCACTCGCCCGCTTTGCCTCTCAGGTCTGTTCCGACCCATATTCTGCCCCTCCATGCACAAGCGTTATATTCCCGCCATGCATACCCATATTCTAGTCGCTCTTTTTTTTCTGTCAAGGGCATATATGCGTGTTTACTAACGAAAGTAACGAAATGTTACCCATTCTGCCGTGTTTCCCTGTCTTTTATTTTCTTTTCTGCCCGCTCATACTGCGCGCGGTCAAACACGCCGAATCTGCCCTTTTCGCTTTTCTTGATCCCGTACATGGCATAGTCGGCGCATTTAATCAGTTCCATCATCTCCGTGCCGTCGTCCGGGTACCAGGCAATGCCGCCGGAAACGTGGATGCGCGTCGCCGTGCCGTCGGGCAGGTTGAAGCAGCTGTTTTCCACCCCGGAAATCAGCCGGTCAATCGCCTCCTGCACCGCCTCGCGGCTGTCATAACCATAGAAGAGGATGTTAAATTCGTCGCCCGATACGCGCGCGCAGAGCGTCTCTTCCGGAATGCTGCGCAGGAAGCAGACCGCCGCCTCGTGGATGTAGCGGTCGCCCCATTCGTGGCCGAACGTGTCGTTGGTGCGCTTGAGGTTATCCAGATCCATCATAACCACCGCGGCGTGCCTCATCTTATCCGGCTGGTCGAACACCCGTCCCGCAAACCGATAGAACGCGCGGCGGTTGTACAGCCCCGTCAGCAGATCGTAGTCGCGTTCCCGCTCGATGCGCATCCGCTCCAGCGTCGCCGCCGTCACATCCTCGGCCAGCACGATCACGCGGCTTTCAATCTGCGTCTCTTTGATGCGCACATAGCGTTCCTTGCCGTCAAGCGAGCGGACATGCACCAGCGTGCTCCCACCGTTTTTCTCCGTCGCCAGCACGTTTTTCTCCATCTGTTTATACAGGGATTTGATTTTGCCCAGCGTCACATGCTGCGCGTCGCAGCCCGGAACGCCCAGCAGCGGGAAAAAGTTATCCGTCGCGAACGCGGGCGAAACGTCTCTGGCTTCCGACGTATCAAATTCGCAACCCGCGATATCCACGCTCGCCATGTCCAGCATCCGCAAAAATCGGGTGGAGGTGTTGATGGCCTCGCGGCTCAGCCCCGCGAAAGCCGCCGCGAAGTGATCCAGCTCGCGTATGCCCGTGGAGGACAGGTGCGGAATGCCGTTTTCGCCCGTTCGGGCGATATCCACCTCTTTGGACAGCTTGGCAATCGGCTTGGAAATTCGCTGCGCGATCAAAACGCTGCCCACCGCGTCAAACAGGAGCATCAGCGCAATCGCTAGCAGAATCAACCGCGTCACCCGGCTGGAAAACGCATACAGGCTCTGCGACGAGGCCGCGCCGATCAGCACCCAGTTTTCGCCGGAAAACGGCGCGTACATGTCGTAGAGCGACAGCTTTTGCTGCTGGGTGACGTATTTCTTTCCATCCAGTTGGAAGACGTAGCTCCCGTCCTTGCCCTTTGCCATGGCGAGGGTTTCTCCCCTGCGCACCCGCGTCTTGCCGCTGGCCACCTTCACCGAGGCGCGCTCCATCGTCTTGTCAAACTGCGCCACTATATAGCTGCCGTCCGCGTCAAAGCCGAGTTCGCCGTAAGGGAGATGGCTGCACAGATAGTCGTCCAGCATCTCAATGCCGAGCACGCCGTACAGCGTGCCGTCCTCCAGCATCAGCGGCATGGAATAGGTCAGCCCGGAGGGCAGGTTGGACTGCGCGCCGGTGCTCCAGCAGCCGTAATCGTGCGCCGACAGCCGCTTTTCCGCTCGATAGGCCGCCATGAACGGCTTTCGAAAGTAATCGCCGTAGGCGGTGCCGAAATCATAGCGCGTATCCCAGCCCGTGTCGGTCGCGATGTTCATCGCCTTGACGATCGAAATCGGCGCACATTCCAGCAAAAGGTCGCTGTACTGCGTCGTCGCGCTCACCGTCGGGTCGAGGTCGCGCACGTGGAAACCCGTTTTTGATTCCGTGTTGCCATCCAAATTGGAGGTGCTGAAAATGACGTAAATGCCGGAAACCCTGTTCCGGTACATCGTCTCGATCATATCGGTGCAGATTTGACCGATCAGCTTGGCCGCTTCCTTGGAGCTGCTCTCCAGCCGATCCAGCGAAAGCTCGCCCGCATCCACGGCGGCCTGCGTCTTTTCGTTGATGCTCGCCGCCAGCGCGCCGATATCCGCCCATTGCTGGGTCATCTGCGATTCCAGATAGTTGGCGCGGTTGGCCACCTGCTTGCTGAGGATGGCGCGTTCGTTGCTGTTCACCTGATCGAAGATGCCGCTCAGATACAGAAACGTCAGCAGAATCGCCGCTTGCAGCAGGATCAAAACCACCAAGGGCTGCATCACGGTATGGAAGACGGTTTTCCCCGTCTTCGTCTGGCTCTGCTTCAACCCCGATGCACCTCCGTTCGCCGCTCACATCGCGTTATTGCGCGGCAAGCTCGTTCAATTCGTCCATGAGCTGCGCATACCACGCATCAAAGCGCTCCTCGCTCACAAACGCTGCGACCGCCGCTTCCTGCGTCGCGCCGTTCTCTATAGCCTCCACCACGCGCTGGCGATCCGCCTTCGCCGCGTCGCTCATGGCGTATTCCAGCTTTTTCCGGGCGCTCATGCCGTTCTTGAATGCCTTCGACGTGTACAGCGTATTCTGCCGCACGACCTGCACCGCCGTGCCCAGGCTGTCCCGAACATTTTTCTTCATGCTCGGGCTGTCCTTTTCAATCTTGACCATGTCGTTGTCTTCCGCCGTCACCGGCAGATAGCCGGAGGTGACGGAAAACTCAATCGCCCAGTCGCTCTGCGTAAACCACTTGAGGAAGCGCGCCGCTTCCACCTGCTCGTCGCTCTTGCGGATGACCACCATGCCTGCGCCCTGCTGCACGGCGTAATCCCCGCCGCCCTCAAACTTCGGCGCGGGATAGGTCTTGATCTCGATGGGATAGCTCTCCTCGTCGCTGCGGGTCACGTGATCCGGGAAGAAGGTGCATCCCGCGGAAGAACCGACAAACGCGAGCACGTTGCCCGTCTTCATGTCGTCGCTGCGGAAACGGCCGGAGGCGGAAAAGTATCCCTTCACATAGGGCACATAGTAGTGATCCCAAAGCCGCTTCGCCACCTCGCGCGGCAGGTTGACGGTCGTTTGCCCGTCCTTCGTTTCAAAAATGTCGCAGCCGAGCTGCTTCGCGCCGATAATCATGTAATTGGCCATCGCGTCCCGGCCAAAGAGCGCTTTGCCGTCGTTCGGCGCGTCCGTCAGGCTGTCCGTCCACTCGTAGTAGCGCTGCGCCATCGCGGTCACGCCTTCGATGGTCGCAAATTCGTCGGCGCTCGTGCCCGTCGCCTCCGCGAATGCCCGCCAATCCGTGTCGTTGACCACGAGCAGCTCCGTCGCCTTCGCCACCGGGAATATCTTAACGCTGCCGTCGCCCCTGAAATCGCCTTCGCTCAGGTAGCTTTCGATGTATTCCTTTCTGTCCTTCTCCGTCAGATACGAGCCGAGGTCGGCGACGCGCCCCAGACTGTCCACCGCGTAGGCCGTGTCCGCGTAGGCGGAAAAGATATCCGGCACTTCCTGCGCGCCGACCTTGCCCCGCACCGCGTCCATCACGTTCTGCTCCAAATCGTTGACAGAGCCGAGGCTTGAAGCGGAAACCACGATGTTCTTATCCCTGCCCACCGTCGCGTTAAACGCCTCCACGGCCTCGTTGAACGCGCCAAGCTGCTCGCCGTTGTAACATGTCCATACCGTCAGCGAGAGCGGCTCCTTCTTCGCGCAGCCCGTCAGCCCCGCCAGTAGCGCGCAAAGGCACAAAATTCCTGCCGCTTTCTTCCATCTGTTTCCGTTCATATCCTTCCGCTTTCCTCTTCCGACGCTCTTTTTCGCCCTTTTCGGCGCACAAACCAACCTGAATTATAACACACGCCCCTATTCATTTCAACAAAAATGAAAAAAACACGCAAGAAGCGGGTCGAGCCCGCAGTCGATTTTACGTCGTTTCCGATGCGTCTGTCCACCAAAAAACAGGCCGTCGTTTTCGACAGCCCCAAACTGCAGACAAAAAGCTATTCTCCCCCCGAAGGGGGAGAATAGCCCTTTCCGCAAATGAA
>OLOS01001706.1_pt1 | contig 17101 bp, 10 predicted proteins | sample 1672631 | NCBI WGS metagenome assembly OLOS01 (sample SAMEA3136707, study PRJEB25190) | human gut metagenome | biome: human gut; feature: human-associated habitat; material: faeces | place: Austria | collected 2013 | reverse complement strand
CGAGTGCGCGGCAATGTTACCAGATGAATGAGGATGAGCGAAAGAATGGCAAACACAAAGAACCCGAAGCCCTCGACTGAGGACGCAATGGCAACGGTTTCCGCGCTGATCGCAAAGGCAAAGCGCGAAGGAAGCATTCAGTCGAGCGAGCTGACTGCCGAGCTGGAAAAGCTGGATCTGCCGGTCGAGAAGGACGATACGGATACGATGGCCGCGATCCGCCATGCGGTTCAGGAGGACTATTCGGAGATCGTTCTTTACTGTGCGCTGGGCGGACGGCTGGATCATCTGCTCGGAAACGTCCAGTCTGCGGTCTTTGCGGTCGAGCGCGGATGCAGAGTCCGCATCATAGATACAGACAATCTCCTTTACTTTTTTACGGACGGCGCGCTTACGCTGCCGCCTCGTGAGGGATGGTCGCTGTCGCTGCTGTCGCTGACGGATCGCTGCGAAAATGTTTCGGTCACAGGCGTCAAGTATCCGCTCCGGGATGCGACTCTGACGAACGGATTTCCCATCGGTGTCAGCAACGAGTGGAGGGGAGAGGCGCAGATCTCAGTTGGCGGCGGCGTGCTGCTCGTGGTCATGTCGAAAATGTAGGAAAGAGCAGGCCCTTTGCGGCCTGCTTTTTGCGTACTTTTCCGGAAGTGCGCAAAATTGCGGAAGTATGCGCGCTGATATGTGGAAAATGACAAATGCTTCTTATATACTGAATACAATTTTTTCAAGGCTTTGGGACTCTGCACGGGTTTATACTTGCGCGGAAATCCGAAATCCTGTATAATATAGTATCCCGTTTTGTGAGGAACAGACGGCGTGAGATCCGGCGAGGAAACAACTGCGCGGGATCGGAATTCCAATCGGAAAGGATGGTTTGCAGAACGGATGAGTAAGCCCGCAAAGGAAAAACAGGATACCGACAGCTCCTTTCTGGAGAAGCTTTCGACGCTCATTGTCGATAAGCGGAATCTGGTATTCTTAATTGTGATCATTCTGCTTGTTTTCTCCGCTTTTTCGCGGAACTGGGTCGAGGTCGAGAGCGACCTGACCTACTACCTGCCGGAGGGCTCCGAAACAAAACAGGCGCTGAATATTATGGACGAGCAGTTCATTACATACGGCTCTGCGGAGGTCATGGTCGCAAATGTGACGCTGAAGCAGGCGGCGGAGCTGCGCGACCAGATCGCCGATGTCAAGGGCGTACAGATGATCAGCTACGACGAAACGTCGGAGCACTATAACAATCTCTCCGCGCTCTACTCGATCACCTTTGATTATTCCGAGGATGATCCGGCGTGTCTGGATTCTTTGGATGCCGTGAAGGAGCTGCTGTCCGCCTACGACGTTTATGTCAAGACCGACCTCGGCAATTCGCAGGAGGAAACGATCGAGCACGAAATCAACGTCATTATGATCTATGTCGCCATCGTCATTGTCGTGGTGCTGCTGTTCACCTCGGAAACCTACGGCGAGGTGCCGGTGCTGATCTTGACGTTTGTTGTGGCGCTGGTGCTCAATCAGGGCAGCAACTATCTGCTTGGAAAGATATCGTTCGTCTCCAACTCCGTGACAAGTATTTTGCAGCTGGCGCTGTCCATTGACTACGCGATCATATTCTGCAATCGCTTCAAGGAAGAGCACCGGATGCTTCCCATCCGCGAGGCGGTCATTGTGGCGCTGTCAAAGTCCATCCCGGAGATCGGCGCGAGCTGCCTGACCACGGTCGGCGGCCTGATCGCCATGCTGTTCATGCAGTTCCGACTTGGCCCGGATATGGCCATCTGCCTGATCAAATCCATCGCCTATGCGCTGCTGTCCGCGTTCATCGTGATGCCGGGACTGCTGATGCTCTTCGGCCCGCTGATCGACAAGACCGGACACAAGAGCTTTGTCCCGAAGATCTCCTTCGTTGGCCAGATCGACTATGCGACCCGGTTCATTGTTCCGGCGGTATTTATTGTGCTGGTCGTACTCGGCTTCCGCATGTCAAAGAATTGTCCGTTTGCCTATGGCTACAGCCTCCTGTCCACGCCGAAGCTCAATGAGACCCAGATCGCAGAGCAGATGATCGAGGACAATTTTTCCTCGACCAATATGGTGGCGCTGATGGTTCCGGCAGGGGACTATGACAAGGAACGCGAGCTTTTGCAGGAGCTGGAAAGCTACGACGAGGTGGACAGCAGCATGGGCCTGACAAACATCGAGGCCATGGACGGCTATATGCTGGCCGATAAGCTGACGCCGAGACAGTTCGCGGAGCTTGCAAACCTCGACTATGAGCTGGCGGAGGTCGTCTACGCGGCCTACGCGGCCAATCAGGACAATTACGGCCAGCTGGCCGGTAATATCACCAATTATCAGGTGCCGCTGATCGATATGCTTCTGTATGTCTGCGACCAGCTTGACGCGGGCGTCGTGACGCTTTCGGACGATCAGATGCAGCTGCTCTCAGACGCAAAGGTGCAGATGCTCAGCGCGAAGAATCAGCTTCAGGGCGACCAGTACAGCCGGATGCTGCTGTATCTGACGCTGCCTGTCAGCGGCGACGAGACCTATGCCTTTACCGACACCATTCAGGAGATCGCGCGGAAGTATTATCCGGACGGCAACATCTATCTGGCGGGCGACTCCACGAACGAATATGACTTTGAAAAGTCCTTCGCAGTGGATAATACGGTCGTCAGCATCGTGTCGGTGCTGATCGTGCTGCTGGTGCTGCTGTTTACTTTCAATTCGGCGGGCATGCCGCTGCTGCTGATCCTCGTCATTCAGGGCAGTATCTGGATCAACTTCTCCTTCCCGACGATCACGGGCAAGTATCTGTTCTTCCTCGGCTATCTGATCGTTAGCTCGATCCAGATGGGCGCGAACATCGACTACGCCATCGTCATCGCCAGCCGCTATCAGGAGCTGAAGGGGAAGATGCCGCACAAGAATGCCATGATCGAGACGCTCAACTTTGCGTTCCCGACGATCATCACCTCTGGTGCGATCATGTCCATCTGCGGCTTCCTGATCGGAAGCATGACCTCCGAGCCGGTCATTGCCGGTATCGGCGAAAGCCTTGGACGCGGCACGGTCATTTCGATCTTCCTCGTCATGTTCGTCCTTCCGCAGATCCTGCTGGTCGGCAGCGGGGTGGTGGATAGAACCTCCTTCTCGGTGCCTGCGGTTTCCGTCGGCGAACGGAAAACGGCAAGCGGTAAGGTCGTTATCAACGGCATGGTACGCGGACACATCAACGGTACGGTGCGCGGTATACTGCGCGCGACGGTGGATGGAGACGTAGATTTGAATGTGGTTTCCGGCTCTGCCGGCGGAGAGGAGGCGGAACAGGATGAACAGTAAGCGCAAGCGCCTGCTGGCGGGCATTCTGGCCTGCCTGATACTCTGTATGTTCGCGGCCCCGGCGCGTGTCTGGGCCGACGAGGCGGAGGATACGACCGCTGCGGAGCAGACGGCTGTTGAGAAAGCCTCCGTACAAGCGGAAACGACTGAGACGATCCCGGAGGAGACCATCCATATCGCAAGTGCGGAGGAGCTTCTTAATTTTGCAGAGTCCTGCACGCTCGATACATGGTCGCAGAACAAGCGCGTCGTTCTTGACTGCGATATTTCGCTGGAGGGCGTGGACTTTGAGCCGATCCCGAGCTTCGGCGGCACGTTTGTCGGCGGCGGCCACACGATCCGCGGCCTCCGCGTCAGCGGAAGCTTCTCGCCGGCGGGGCTGTTTGCCGTGGTGCAGGAGGGCGGTATCCTCCGCAATCTGAACGTGGAGGGCAGCGTGGCTCCAGATGTCGATTCGGACTGCGTCGGCGGCATTGCCGGTGAGAACCGGGGCCTTATTTCCAATTGCAGCTTCACCGGCTCGGTCTCCGGCACGAGAAGTGTCGGCGGCGTAGCCGGTAAGAACGCGGCCTCCGCGATCATCCGCTCCTCCGGTGCAAGCGGGACGGTTTTCGGCGAGAATATGACCGGCGGCGTTGCGGGCTACAATCTCGGCTATATCGGCTCCTGCCGGAATAGCGCCTTCGTGAACATTGAAAGCACCGATCCGGGCGTGGATATCACCAGCATCGATCTGGACTTTTCCATGGATCTCACGCGCCTGTCGCAGGCCGATACGGCGAACATTGCGACAGATACCGGCGGTATTGCCGGGTATTCCTCCGGCACGATCATGGACTGCGCGAATCTCGCGGCCATCGGCCACCAGCACATCGGCTACAACGTCGGCGGCATTGCCGGACGCAGCTGCGGCCAGATCCTGGGCTGCACGAACGAGGGCAGCGTCTGCGGACGAAAGGACGTCGGCGGTATCGCCGGCCAGCTCGAGCCTTATGTCCGCGTGGAGCTGAGCGAGAGCACCAGAAGTCAGGTCGAGCAGCAGCTTCAGGAGCTGAACGACCTTGTGGATAAGGCGGCGGACGACGCAGAGGGCGGCTCCGGCGGCATTTCCGCTCGATTGAACAGCCTTTCCGGCAGCGTCGGAAACGCAGTGGATCGAGTGAACGACGTTAAGGTGACGGCTGGGATCGAAACGACCGTCCGTGGAGACGGCTCGCTGGATTCCGGCACGCAGATCGGCGGCGAGGTGAATCCCATCGACGCCGATGCGTCGCACGGCTCCGGCGGCGGTCTTACGATCACAACGGAGCCTGGCTCCGTCAGCGTCGGCATTGGCCACGGCAGCGGCGGCAGTCTGGAGATCGGCTCGTCCGCCAGCGCGGGCATTGACCACAGCGGGACGGCCTCCGGCGCGCTGGACGCCAACACGCAGATCGTCGCTGCGCCCGACCTCGGCGGACTGACCTCTGCGGTGAACGGTATCGGCAGTCAGCTGACGATGCTCAATCAGGCGGTGACCGGCACAGTCGGTACACTGGCCGAGGATGTGCGGCAGATCAACGACAAATTCGCCGAGGTCTCAGAGACGCTTTTCAATGCGGTCGATGAGCTGCAAAACGGAACGAACGACCTGATTACCGATGTTTCGACGGTAGACGTCGATCAGATCACGCTTGGCAAGACCTCCGGCAGCAGCAACAGCGGCACGGTCTACGGCGATATCAATTCCGGCGGCATTGCAGGCTCCATGGCCATTGAATATGAGCTGGACCCGGAGGACGATGCGTCCAACGAGCTTTCCGACGACGCGCGGCGGCAGTATGAGTACCGCGCGGTCATTCAGAACTGCACCAATACCGGCGAGGTCACCAGTAAGCGCAGCTATGCGGGCGGTATCTGCGGCCGGATGGATCTCGGCCTCATCACCGACTGCAAGGGCTACGGAACGATCCGCAGCGAAAACGGCAATTATGTCGGCGGCATTGCGGGCGTGACGGGCGCGACGGTGCGCACCTCCTACGCAAAATGCACCCTCAGCGGCCAGAAATATGTCGGCGGCATTGTCGGCTCCGGCGTGACGCAGAAGGTGAGCGGCAGCGGTAGCACCGTTGCGGGCTGCTATTCGATGGTCGAGATCGAGGACTGCACGCAGTATTCCGGCGCGATCTCCGGCACGGACGCGGGCACGTTCCTGGAAAACTATTATGTCAGCGATACGCTGGCGGGCATCAACCGTCAGAGCTATTCCGGGCAGGCGGAGCCGTCCACCTACAAGGAAATGCTGAAAACGCAGGCTCTGCCGGAGGAAATGCGCCAGCTGACGCTTCGCTTCGTCGCAGACGGCGAGGAGATCTTCTCCACGCATTTCAGCTACGGCGCGAGCTTCGACGCGGAGAATTTCCCGTCGATCCCGGAAAAAGAGGGCTATCTTGCCAGCTGGGATCACGAGACACTTGAAAATCTGCACTTTGACACGACGGTCACGGCGGTCTACACGGCCTATACGCCGAGCCTTGCGTCCTCCGCAGCGCGCGAGGACGGACGTGCGATCATGCTGGTCGAGGGCGATTATTCAGATGACGATGTCATCACAATCACGGCGGAGCCGCTGACACCCGGTGCCTTCCACATCCGTGCGGGCAGTCTCCAGAGCCGCATCGACGGTTATTTCTCCACGTTCGGAACGAGCGAATTCTCGCTGCTGAAAACGAACTGGGAGGTCGTGGAGCAGTGGAGCATCGAGGTGCCCGGCGCAGACTCCGGTGAACATCGGCTGCGCTATCTGGCCCCGGACGGCGGGACGAAGTTTCTGCGCGTCTATATGGAGAACAACGGAAGCTGGGAGCGTGTGGAGTATGAGACGGCGGGCAGCTATCTTGTGATCCCGGTGCGCGGCAGCAGCGTGCGTATCGCCGTGGTGTCCACGGTCGAGGTCTGGTGGGTATGGGCGGCGGCTGTTCTGCTGCTGGCTCTGATTATATTCCTGATCGTCCACTTTACACGCAGGGCTGCGCGAAAGCTCCGGAAGCGCAAGGAAGGCGCGCCGGAGGAGACGGCTGTGCCGGAGGCGGAGCCGGATACGGTTGCACAGGCGGCAGCTCCTTCGGAGCCTGACCCGGAGCTGCTGGCCCGGGCGCTTTCCGCGGAGGAACGCCTTGCCCGCGCGGAGGAGGAGCTGCGGATGCTCCGGGAGAGCAGCGCGTCCGGCGCGGTCGCCGTTGCGGAACGCCCGAAAAAGCGTGTCCGCTGGTGGATCCCGGTGATCGTTGTCGTTGTCCTGCTTGCCATCGCGGCGGGCGTGTTCTTCGTGAGCCGGAATTTCGGCACGGAGCTGGAGGCCTACCGCATCCTCAATGCCTATGCGCAGAAGGATCCGCTTGCGATGACGCTGCGCGTAGACGCGGAGCTGGACGGGCAGACGATCGGTCTGGACGCGGAGATCTGCAAAACAAAGGTCGAAGGGAAAACAGTGACCTGCCTGCAAAGAGACGGCGTGCAGCTGTTCTACGCGGGCGAGACCGTCTATCTTGAAAACGGGAGGGCCTTTTCCGTCGGCGGCGATTACCCGGATTATGCGGAGCTGCTGCCGCAGGCGGCGGAGCTTTACCGGCTTGTGAACGTGTCTGCGTCCACGAGCGGTACACAGAAAACCTACAGCCTGACGGCGAAGGATGAAAACGCGGATGCGCTCGTGCGCATCCTGCTGCCGGAGCTTCCGGAAGACAGCACGGTGCGCACACTCGAAGCGGCACTGACGGCGGACGGTCAGAAGCCCATCCGCCTGACATTCTCCGCAGAGCTGACGGGAGGTACGTCGGCCACGCTGAATGCGGAGCTGAGCTTCTCGGAGGGCGTGACGACCGCACCGGAGATCCCGGAGGCGGTGCGCAGCGCGATCACATCCGGCAAGCCTGCGGAGGCGGGGCTGCTGACCGACGAGCTTTTTGAGCTGCTGAAGGGCTGGGCTGCGCGCTGCGCGGGGGAGAGCATGTCGGCTGACCTGACGCTTTCCGCCGACTGCGGGCCGGTCGTTGTGAACGATACGCTCCGCATCGACCGGAAAAGGGTCTCCGGTCAGTCAATCACCGCGGTCAGAAAGAATGCGCTGACGCTCTATCTTTCCGGCGACCGCCTCTGCGACGGAAGCGGCAATGCCGCCTCTGACCAGCTGTCCGGTCTTGCGGACTCGGCCGAGCTGATCGACGCGGCCTATCAGCTGCTTCTGAACGGCGAGACGAGCTGCACGATTTCCGGCGATACGAAGACCTATGCGCTCTCGCTGGATGAAAAGGGAATGGAGAACCTCGCATACGCGATCGCGCCGGAGGCGAAGTCCCAGAGCATCACCTTCAAGGAAGGCACGCTGGAAGCGGTCCTGACCGGCGGGGTGCTCACGTCGCTGCGCGTCTCCTGCGCAGGCAGCATCCGGGTCGTGCTTGCGGATACGCCGGTCAGCCTTTCGGCCACGGCGGCGTTCACAGAGCGCAATGTGGAGATCCCGCAGGAGGTCGTGGACGCGCTCGTCAAGTGATGGCGCGTTTCTCGACAAAAACAGTGTAAAAAACCTCCGTATGATGCTTCATACGGAGGTTTTCGTATAAGTTTTTTCGGCGTCAGTTCTCCGGCTCAGAGTCGGGAGACTCGACGGAGCGCTTCTTCGGCAGGAAGGGATTGGCGCTTGTGGAAAGAACACGCCAGAGCTTTGCAAAGAAGCGCTTGTCAAAGTAGAACAGATGCACGCAGAGTGCGCACATGCCCAGCGCGATCAGCCATGACATTGTCACGTCCGTCAGGAAATGCGCGCCCATCCAGATACGGGAGACGGCGACCGCCGCAGCCCACAGACAGCCGAGAATAAAGAGAAGCCTTGTCCGCTTTTCCTTGCCCTTGCGCAGCGTCGGAAGCAGGCCGATCAGCATCGCGCAGGCCGCGCAGGCGGTATGGCCGGAGGGGAAGGAGCGGAATTCATCGCTGGAGACACCTTCGGCCATCAGCTTCTTTTTCAGTGTGCTTCCGGCCTGCCACCACGGGGTGAAGTAGCTTTCGCTGGTCTTGTAGATCTGCCGCATCCGAACGCGGCCCCATGGCACCTTGATGAGGTTGATGAGGAACATCGTTCCGATGGAAACGACGACGAGCGTCAGGACGAAGCGGACGACCGTTTTGGCGGAGGCTCCGCGCGCATAATAGACGATCCCGGCGCCTGTGGCAGCCGCAGCAAAGACCGTGACAAGAATGGAGACCCAGACGGGCATATCCGGCACGTTGTCGGAGGCTTCGCGGATATTGAGAACGAGGCCCATCAAAATGAGCGCCGCGCCGCAGACGGCGGTCAGCGCGCTCCACGACGGATTGATGCGCTCCCGGTAGACGAGCAGCAGGCAGCCGGAGCAGGTCAGCGCCAGAAAGGCGGGAAGCTCTCCGAACGCGGCGAAGAACTGGCCGAGGCTGTTTTCGTGGCCGGGATAGAGGAGCTTGGAGAGCGGAAGGTCAAAAAAAGAGCCTGCAATCATGCAGAGCAGGAGCGCCGCCAGCGTCCAGAGTGCGCAGCGCGTATAGGTGCGTTTGAGTCGTTTCATGTAATTCCCCACTTATGTCAATTTTATTCAGTATAGCATAGCAAGTCGAAAATAGCAATATTGACGAATCGGCCGCGATGCAATACAATCATGGAAAACGCCGTACAGGAGATGGATGTCATGAAACAGATCTACCCGGATTTTTACCCGGAGTTCCGCTGCCTTGCGGGAAAATGCCCGGATACCTGTTGCAAGGACTGGGAGGTCGTTGTGGACCCGGAGACGATGGAATTCTATCGGTCTGTGCCGGGAGAGCTGGGAGAGCGGCTGAAAAACGGATTCGTGGAGCAGGACGGCGACATCTGCTTCCGCTTGGAAAACGGGAAATGCACGTTCCTGACGGAGGATGGACTTTGCGAGCTGCAAAAAACGTTCGGAGAGAAGGGACTTTGCAGGATCTGCGCAAGCCATCCTCGCTTTCTGGAGGAATACGGCGCGACGCAGGAGATCACGCTTTCCATCTCCTGCCCGGAGGCGGCGCGTCTGCTGCTTTGCAGGCAGGAGCCGATCTGCTTCCTGACGCGGGAGACGGACGAAGCGGTCGATACGCCGAATGCACTCGACCCGGAGCTTTATTTTACGCTGCGCAGCGTGCGTGAAACGGTTCTGCGGCTGGTGCAGGACCGGAGCCGCCCCATCCGCGACCGGCTTTCGCTGGCGCTGCTGCTGTGTCAGAAGGTGCAGAAGCGCATCGATATGCGGAGCCTTGCGGCAGTCTCCAAGCTCTGCGCGCAGTTTTCCGCGCGGAGCGAACAGGAGCGGCTGCTTCTGCGGCTGCGCCGCTGCCGCCGCCGGAGCGCCGACTTTTTCCCGGCGTGGCTGCTTCTGCGGAACATGGAGCATCTCACGGCGGAGTTCCCGGCGCTGCTCGAGCGCTGCGCGCATGAGCGCCGCCCGGAAAATGCTTTTTTTGAGCGCTTCTCCGTGCAGCTGGAAAATCTGGCGGTGTATTTCTTCTTCCGGTATCTGCTCAAGGCTTCGGTGGATGGGGCGCTCATGGAGAAGGCGGGAGCCTGCGTGTTCCATGTGCTGGCCATCTCGCGGCTGGCCGCGTCGATGCAGATCGAGGCGCTGCCGGAGCTATGCCGCCTCTGCGGGCTGTATTCGAAGGAGGTAGAGCACTCGGAGGAAAATTTGCAGCTGCTTTACCGCACAATCCGGCACGGCGCACTGCGGGTCGGGACGCTGCTGGCTATGATCTGAGTGCATTATTCAAACTGCGTATGAGAAATGCCGCAGAGCGGACAATTTTGTTCGTTCTGCGGCTTGATTTTTTTGAGCGGAGCGGCTAAAATGTAGCATACTACCGAATATAGGTCGCGTGCGACGTAAATCGACGCGAACGGAAGGGAGAGAAGCATGGAACGACCGAAGCATCTCGGCGCGCGTGTGCGCGTGCTGGCCCAGAACATCAAGCAGGCGTTCGACCGCAAGCTGACGGCGCTGGGACTGACGACGCAGCAGTCCTTTGTGCTGCGCTATCTCTATGAGCATTCCGAAGAGAAGGTATATCCGAAGGACATCGAAAAGCGCTTCGATCTGACGCATCCGACGGTCTCCGGCCTTATTCAGCGGCTGGAGGCGAAGGATTTTGTCGTCTGTGAGCCGGACGACGACGATCACCGCTGCAAGCGCATCCGGATGACGCAGAAGGCGGAGACCTGCCAGCAGGAAATCTTCCGTCACATCCTGTCCACGGAGCGCATTTTGACCGCCGGTATGAGCCCGGAGGAGGTAGAGACCTTCCTGCGGCTGCTTTCGCTGGCAAACGACAATCTCTGTGCGGAGCTGCAAAAGGAGGAATTGGAACAATGATCAAACGACTCTCGGCCTGCATCCGGGAATACCGGCTGCAAACGATCCTGACGCCGCTGTTTATGGTCGGCGAGGTGGCGTGTGAGTGCATCATCCCGCTGATCACCTCGAATCTGGTCAACGGCATCCAGAACGGGTGCGGAATGGCGCAGATCGTACAATACGGCGTGCAGCTGTTTTTGATGGCTCTGCTGTCGCTGGCGTGCGGCGTGGCGTCCGGCTGGTTCTGCGCGACGGCCTCCGCCGGATTTGCAAAGAATCTGCGGCACGACCTCTATTATAAGGTGCAGGACTATTCCTTTGCAAACATCGACCGCTTCTCCGCCTCATCGCTGGTGACGCGGCTTACGACAGATGTGTCAAACGTTCAGAACGCCTACATGATGCTCATTCGCACGGCGGTGCGCGCACCGCTGATGCTGGTTTTTGCGGTCATCATGTCCATCCGCGTCGGCAAGCAGCTGGCATTCGTATTTGCGGCCGTCATTCCCATTCTTGGCTTCGGCCTCGCCATGATGGTCAGGACGGCCATGCCGCTTTTCCGCGCCGTGTTCAAGAAGTACGACCGGCTGAACAATTCCGTGCAGGAGAACGTGCAGGCAATGCGCGTCGTCAAGAGCTTCGTCCGCGAGGATTATGAGACGAAAAAGTTTACGGCGGCATCCGACGATGTGCGCAAGGACTTCCTGAAGGCGGAAAAGCTTCTGGCGCTCAACAATCCGCTGATGCTGTTCTGCATTTCCGTCTGCCGTATCCTGATCAGCTACTTTGCGGCGCGGCTCATCATCGGCTCCAACGGGTCGTACCTCGGTGTCGGCTCCCTGACCAGTATGATTACCTACTCCATGCAGATACTCATGAGTCTCATGATGCTGTCGATGGTCTTTGTCATGATTACGATGGCCTCCGCCTCTGCGAAGCGTATCGCCGAGGTGCTCGACGAGGAGAGCGACCTCCACGACCCGTCAGATCCAATCTATGATGTGCCCGACGGCAGCGTTGATTTTGACCATGTCAGCTTCAAATATTCCTCCCATGCCGAGCGCATGGCGCTGGAGGACATCGACCTGCATGTCCGGTCCGGCATGACAGTCGGCATTCTCGGCGGCACCGGCTCGTCCAAGACCAGTCTCATTCAGCTGATCTCGCGCCTGTACGACGCGACGGAGGGCACGGTCCGTGTCGGCGGCATCGATGTCCGCAAGTACGATCTGACAGCGCTGCGCGATCAGGTCTCCGTTGTGCTCCAGAAAAACGTACTCTTTTCCGGCACCATCAAGGAAAACCTCCGTTGGGGCGACCCGAACGCGACGGACGAGGAAATGGTGCGGGCCTGCAAGCTGGCCCACGCGGACGAGTTCATTCAGACTTTCCCGGACAAGTACGATACCTACATCGAGCAGGGCGGCACCAATGTTTCCGGCGGGCAGAAGCAGCGGCTCTGCATCGCGCGTGCGCTGCTGAAAAAGCCGAAGGTGCTGATTTTGGACGACTCGACCTCCGCGGTCGATACGCGGACGGATGCGCAGATCCGTCAGGCGATGCGCGAGGAGATCCCCGGAACGACGAAGTTTATCATTGCGCAGCGCATATCCTCCGTTCAGGACGCCGATCTGGTCGTCGTAATGGAAAACGGCAGGATCGATGGCATGGGACGGCATGAGGAGCTGCTGCGCAGCAACCAGATCTATCGTGAAGTCTACGAATCCCAGAACAGAAAGGAAGGTGCGGAAAATGGCTGACCGTCCGGTACGCGGCCCACGCGGGAGAGCTCCCGTCGGAGCAGGCCGCGGAAAAATGGATTTTAAGGTGCTCGGACGCCTGATGAAGATGGTGTTCAAGGATTATCCGGTGCATATGACGGTCGTTGCGGTCTGCATCGTCCTGAGCGCGGCCATCGGCGTTGCGCCGGCCGTCTACATCGAGACTGTGACCCGCTACATCGAGGAGGGGCTTCTCAGCGGCTGGGACGCCGTTTCCGGGAAGATCCTGAGCACGATCCTGGTCATGATCGTGCTGTATCTCGCAAGCCTGATCCTCACGACGATCCACACGCAGCTGATGGCGCATGTGACGCAGGGCTTCCTGCACAATACGCGCGTGCGGATGTTCAGCACGATGCAGCGGCTGCCCATTTCCTATTTCGACCAGAACAACCGCGGCGATATCATGAGCCGCTATACGAACGACACGGATACGCTCCGTCAGGTCATTTCGCAGAGCCTGCCGAACCTGCTTTCCTCCGGCCTGACCGTGATCGGCGTGTTCGCCATGATGATCTATTTCAGCGTACCGCTGATGGCGGTCGTGCTGCTCGGCGTAATGGCCATGACGTGGGCGACCAAGCGCGTCGGCGGAAAATCGGCCACCTTCTTCGTCCGGCAGCAGGAGTCCCTTGGTAAGACCGAGGGCTTCATCGAGGAAATGATGAACGGCCAGAAGGTCGTCAAGGTGTTCTGCCACGAGAAGGCTGCGGAGCGCGATTTTGACGTGCTGAACGAGCAGCTTTTCCGGGATTCCGAGAGCGCACACCGCTTTGCGAATATCTTCGGGCCGATCATGAACAACATCGGCAATCTGCTCTACGTCCTGACGGCGTTTGCGGGCGGCTTGCTGATCACGGCCGGACAAAGCGTTTCCAATCTGTCGATCCAGAATCTTGTCAAGACCGGCGCGCTGATCGCGCCGCTGTCGATTTCGGTCGTTGCGTCCTATCTCGGCATGTGCAAGCAGTTCACAGCGAACGTGTCGCAGGTATCGCAGCAGTTCAACGCCATTGCCATGGCCATTGCCGGCGCGGGACGCATCTTCGAGCTGCTCGAGCAGCAGCCGGAGACGGACGAGGGAACGGATACGCTGGTCAACTGCCGCGAGGAAAACGGCGTGCTGACCGAGTGCGCGGAGCGCACCGGAAGCTGGGCATGGAAATGCCCGCGCAAGGACGGGAGCGCAGAGCTTGTGCCGCTGCGCGGCGACGTGCGCTTCTTCGATGTGGATTTTGCCTATGTTCCCGGCAAGACGGTGCTGCATGACATTTCCCTCTACGCAAAGCCCGGTCAGAAGCTGGCCTTCGTCGGTGCGACCGGCGCAGGCAAGACGACCATCACAAACCTCATTAACCGCTTCTATGATATCGCCGACGGCAAGATCCGCTATGACGGCGTGAACATCAATCACATCAAAAAGGCGGATCTGCGGCATTCCCTAGGCATCGTCCTACAGGATGTCAACCTGTTCACCGGCACGGTCATGGAGAACATCCGCTACGGCAAGCTCGACGCGACGGACGAGGAATGCATCGCGGCGGCGAAGCTCGCAAACGCACACGACTTCATCACACGCCTGCCGGACGGCTATGACACGATGCTGACGGCCAACGGCGCGAATCTGTCGCAGGGCCAGCGTCAGCTGCTGTCCATCGCGCGCGCGGCGGTCGCGGACCCGCCCGTCATGATCCTAGACGAGGCGACCAGCTCCATTGATACGCGCACGGAGCTGCTGGTGCAGCGCGGCATGGACGCGCTCATGAAGGGGAGAACGGTGTTCGTCATTGCGCACCGCCTCTCAACCGTCCAGAACAGCGACGCGATCATGGTGCTCGATCACGGCCGCATCATCGAGCGTGGCACACACGACGATCTGATCGCGCAGAAGGGGACGTATTATCAGCTTTACACCGGCGCGTTCGAGCTGGAGTAAAGGAAAGAAGCAGGCGCAGATTGACAGAGGCCGGCGGTGCCGCTATAATCGAAAAAGATAACGAAGGCGCTTGCGGCAGCTGGCTGCGGCAGGGCGCCGGAAGGAGAAAATCATGAAATTCCGAAGAATTTTCTGCGCACTGCTTGCGGCGCTGCTGCTGTGTACGGCGGCAGCCGCCGCCGGATACCCGGACGTTTCCGACACGCATTGGGCCGGAAAGCAGATCGCTTATTTGCAGGACGAGATCAAGGGCTATCCCGACGGCACGTTCCAGCCGGAAAACACCGTTACGCGCGGGGAATTCCTGACGCTTTTTGCCCGCATTGCGTTCCCAGATGAGTGGAAGCAGCAGTCGGGAGAGGACTGGTGGAAGCCTGCCTACGAGGTCTGCAAGGCCCACGAGCTTCTGAACGGGATCACCAACATTTCCGAGGCCATGCCGCGATATGAGATCGCGTCCATCCTCGGACGCTTTTGCAGCGGCTGGGACGGTGTGAATGAGAGCGCCTCGCCTGACGGAAGGCTCGTCATCAACTGGGAGGAGCAGCGGCTGGAGTCGCCGGATGCGCAGCCGCTTTTCTCCGACACGGAAAAATATGAGCGCGTGAGCAATTCGCTTCAGACCTGCGCCAATCAGGGCCTGATGAACGGCTATCCGGACGGCAGCTTCAAGCCCGAGAAGGGCGTGACGCGCGCGGAAGCCGCCGCGATTCTGGCACGGCTCAAGGCGCAGCTGGCCCTTCGTGAAAAGGGCTGCGAATATGTCTGCACGGTGGGGAAGTACTGGCTGATGCAGCGCGAGACGGAGAAAACGATCGGCCTTGCGCTCTATAAGCCGTACACAGGTACGCTCTGCCGGATAGTCAGCAGCCGCAGCAAGGTCAAGTCTGATACCAACGGCCCGCTGGTCACGAATCTTCTGATCGGCTCCGACGGCATCTACGTCTGGGGCAAGGCAGGACTCTATCAGCGCAAGGGCGACAAGCTCGTGCAGATCACAGAAGATCCGGTCTTTGATTTCTATTGGGTCGGAGACAATACGCTCTATTATCTGAGCTGGGACGCGGATCAGGAGGCCCCGACGTATTCCGGCACGGGTATGTACTATCCCTGCGCCTCTCAGGTCAAAAAGCTGGAGATCTCCGGAGAAAAAACGAGCGTCACGCTGCTTGCCAGCCGCGACGAGAAGAACTTCATGCAGAATCTGACCGAGATTTATGTGGAAAACGGGAAGGTCTATGCAGCCGGCTCCTATTTCATGGGCATGGCGGACTGGCATGCGGCACTTTATGAGGTAACAGACGGCGCGCTTACGGCAGTATTTGGAGAATACTGATTGACAAACCCGGAGAAATCCGCTATACTGCACTTGTAAAGGCAATAAGGTCACAGTGACGAAGGGAAGAAGTACCCAGCCACATCCCGTCTCCAGAGAGCTTTCGGTCGGTGCGAGAAAGCAGACGGCGGCAGGCGAATACATCCCGGAGCTGCCCCCTGAAATGTGCGCGGCGCATAGTAGGGGTGTGTCGGTTGCGCCCGTTATCGCGCAGGGGCGTATTGGCGCTCCGTAAGGCCGGTTTTGTGAGAAGCCGGTGAACCAGAGGTGGTACCGCGTTTGTTCGCCCTCTGTCCGCTCGTGCGGACAGAGGGCGTTTAAATTTCTGAAACGGAGGGACACTATGAGCACGAAAACTTGCACTGCCTGCGGCGGTAAAATGGTCGGGATCGGCGCGTTCCCGCTGCAAAAAGGAAAATTCAGCGCCTTCTTTGGACATTGGAGCAATATCTGGGAGGGCGCGTTGGAGGTCAGCGCATATTGCTGCGAGAGCTGCCGGAGGCTGGAATTCTATCTTGCCGACGATGCGGACGAGGCTGACGTGCTGGAAAAGGACGAGGATCACATTGCGCAGGTCGAATGCCCGTTCTGCGGAAGTATGCACGATCTCGACGACGCGATCTGCCCGCAGTGCGGAAAGCGGCTCCAGGACTGAACGGAAAACGGAGGGCGGATGCCCCTGTAAATTTATCAAAAACCATTCGATATATGAAGGAGAATCACAACATGGGAATTTATGAGGAACTGCAAGCCAGAGGCCTGATCGCACAGGTCACGGACGAGCCGACCATCCGCGATATGGTCAACAACGGCAAGGCGACGTTCTACATCGGCTTTGACTGCACGGCGGATTCGCTGCACGTCGGGCACTTTATGGCGCTGTGCCTGATGAAGCGTCTGCAAATGGCGGGCAACAAGCCCATCGCCCTGATCGGCGACGGCACGACCCGCATCGGCGACCCGTCCGGCCGTACCGACATGCGCAAGATGCTGACACCGGAGGACATCAACCACAACGCCGAATGCTTCAAGAAGCAGATGGAGCGCTTCATCGACTTCAGCGACGGCAAGGCGCTGATGCTCTACAACAGCGAATGGCTGCTGCCGCTCAACTACATCGACCTTCTGCGCGAGGTCGGCGCATGCTTCTCCGTCAATAACATGCTCCGCGCCGAGTGCTATAAGCAGCGTATGGAGAAGGGCCTCAGCTTCCTTGAGTTCAACTACATGATCATGCAGTCCTACGACTTCTACTACATGTTCCAGCATTACGGCTGCAATATGCAGTTCGGCGGCAACGACCAGTGGTCGAACATGCTCGGCG
>OLOS01001700.1_pt1 | contig 17145 bp, 13 predicted proteins | sample 1672631 | NCBI WGS metagenome assembly OLOS01 (sample SAMEA3136707, study PRJEB25190) | human gut metagenome | biome: human gut; feature: human-associated habitat; material: faeces | place: Austria | collected 2013 | reverse complement strand
ATCTGAGACATTTTCATATGTGGTATACTAGGACATTATCATAAATGGCTTATAGGTCAAATAAGCAAAAAGAGAAATTACTTGACAATAAAATAGAAATAAACTATAATATAAAACATAAAAAACACATATCAAATAATTTATCGATGTTAAACAAATCTATTGAACTGTTATGAAATGGAACAGTTGTCGATCATTTAATCTGAACACATAACATGTTTTCTCAGAATTTAAAATCACGGAGCACAGAATATCTTTATTTCCAGACAGGCATTAAAACAAATGAATCATACGTAAACAGTTTTGATACTGAAATCAAAACAACAATACAAAACAACGTAGAACCATGCAAAGCAACGTAGAACCATGCAAAACAATGCAGCAACACCATAAAAGTAATATAACAACCATGCAAAACAACATAGCAATCATACAGCAGCACAGGAACAGGGAGATGGTCGTATGGCGACACGTGCGGGCACTGTAATTGACGGAAAGTACGAGATCCTTAAGCAGATTGGTAAAGGCGGGATGTCGGTCATATATCTGGCGATGGACAGGCGTCTGAATAAGCAGTGGGCAGTAAAAGAGATCCACAAAAACGCAAAAAGCAGGGAAGGGCAGATGGCTGTTAAAAGCCTGCTGGCGGAAGCGAATCTGATGAAACGGCTGGATCACCCGGCACTGCCGAGGATCGTGGATATTATTGAGAGCGGACAGAAGATTTATATTGTTATGGATTATATCGAGGGAGAGTCCCTGGACAGACTTTTGAGGGAATACGGGCCGCAGCCCCAGGAGCTGGTGCTTGACTGGGCGAAGCAGATCTGTGATGTTCTGGCCTATCTGCACGGGCAGAAGCCCCCTGTGATCTACCGGGATATGAAGCCGGCCAATATCATTCTGCGTCCGGAGGGAAATATCAAGGTGATCGATTTCGGGATCGCACGGGAGTATAAGGAGGAAAGTCATGCAGATACCACCACTTTAGGAACCAGAGGATATGCGCCGCCGGAGCAGCACGGAGGTAGGCAGACAGATGCCAGATCTGATATTTATGCTCTGGGCATGACGATGCATCACCTGCTGACCGGGCAGTATCCGGGAGCAGAGGATTATGTATATGCACCCGTCCGGACGTGGAAGCCGGAACTGTCCGGCGGTCTGGAGCACATCATTGACAAGTGTACGGCGCTTGATCCGAAAGATCGATACCAGAGCTGTCATGAGCTTCTGTATGCGCTGGAGCATTATGAAGAGGAAGAGGATTCCTATAAGAAGAGACAAAAACGAAAGCTGGCGGCATTTATCGCTGTAGCTTCCATTACCCTGCTTTTCGGAGTGGCGGGAATCGCGGGAAAAGCGGCGTGTGATTACGTCAACAGCAGAGATTACCGGCGGATGATCGATGTTTCACTGTCAACCCCGTATGAGGCAAAGGTGGAGGCCTATCTGGATGCCATCGAACTGTCCGGTGCAGATACGCGCGCATACAGAAAGCTTTTGCAGGCGTATCAGGATCAGGGCCGTTTTACCGATGAGGAGAGCGGGCAGTTTACGGCCGTATTCAACAGGAACAGGGAAGGGTTTGATACAGGGAAGCAGGAGTATCTGGATCTTCTTTATGAGGCGGGAATTACATACTTTTATCTCTATTCCGGGGGAGATCAATCCTTCCGGGCGAGAGTGCTGAAGGCATATCCGTATTTTCAGGAGATTTCGAAGAGAGGGGATGAGGCGTATCCGTATTTTGAAATCGCACAGAGCTACCGGATGGTGGGGGAGTTTTATGCAGAGTATATCGTAAATGCCACCAGTATCCGGGAGCCGGTAAGGGAAGAGTATGATCGCCTTCTGGAAGCTCTTGAGCAGTGCATGGAGCATGCGGAGCATTATGAGGACAGCGATGGTGCATACATCCGGCTGACGATGTACCGTGAGATTTCCGGTCTGCTGAATGAACACCGGCACGGCTTTGCAGAGACAGGAGTGCCGCAGGAGAAGGTGTGCGGACTTCTGGAGCACATCGAAGAAGCATCGAAGGCGCTGTCTGTGACACAGCAGGCATCACGGAAGCTTCAGCAACAGATTCTGAAATCGGTTGCCCTGTACCGGGAGAATATTGACGGGAGTTATGAAGAGAAAAAGGAGAGGGGGAGACAGCATGGCTGACAGGTATCATTTGATTTCTGTTCTTTCATTTTCTATGGCAGGGCTTGGGGTTCTGCTGTCTGTGTTTCTGTGGTTCCGTTTTTCCGTCTGGAAGATCATCGGTGAACTGAGCGGACGTACTGCAAGAAAGTTGGTGAAGCAGATGCGTATGGCAGAAGAGAAGACAGGAAGGAAGCCGTATCCTCTCATTCAGGATGCAGGCGGACGCATCGTTACACCAGAGCGGGAGAACCGGATAAACACAGATGGGAACACTGTACAGAACAGGAGCAGGGAGTATCCGGAAGGGGTTTCAGGTGGAAAAAAAGGAATTCAAAAGGACAGGGAGGCAACTCTGTATCTACAGAATGAAACATCAGATGATTGGGGAAGAACTTCCGGTGGGCTAAATGGAACCAGGGTACTGGAAACACGTCTTCTTGAAGCGGGGGTTCCGAAAGAGCAGAAAGAAGAGGACGCACAGGAAGAGATACAAAAGTGAAGGCTGAAAGAGCAGACAAACATGGAAGGATAGAAAAGTGATATGAAAGAACGGAGAAGAGGCAGAGAAACACGGGCAAATGGAAGAGAAGAACAGAAAAGAAGAATAAGAGAACCGGCAAAGAACAGAGCCTGGTGTCTGGCGGCGGTCCTTCTGATGTGTCTGCTGCTGCCGGTTATGGTTTCTGTGACCGTTCTGGCGGATACCGGTCGTGAGGGCAGAAAGACAGGGAAAGGAACAGCACCACCGGAAGAGACTGTGCGCAGCAGGGAAGAGGCACCGGAAACGGATGGAAGTTCTCAGAGAAAAAAGCCGGAGGTGGCAGCTGCCATTGACGGCAGTCTTCACAGGGAGGCGGAAGAGGGGTATTATAACGCTCCGAGAAAAGCGACCGTGACGATCACAGATACAGAAGAACTGTTTGACGAGGAAGCGGCCACAGCAGCGATTCACATAAGCAGGGACGGGAAAGCTCTGGAACCGGGAGAACTGGTTTCAAAATGGAGCCATGACGGGGACAGTCACAGTGCTGTGATTGCCTTCCGGGAGGATGGCAGATATACCTGGAAGCTCTCACCCTACACGAACCGTGCAGGCCTTGTCAGTGAGGGAGTCCATGAGCAGGGAGATGCCCTGTACAGTTTTACGATCGACACGCAGAAACCGCTTACCTCCGATACGGGGAGCCGGGAGGTGTCCTGGATCGGCTATGGAGAAAAGATATGGTCGAAATTGCACACTCATCTTTCTTTTGGGACGTGGGAGAGGCAGGGGATTACGGTTCATGCGGAAGGTAAGGATGCGCTGTCACCCGTATATGCGGTGAAGTACTATAAGGCAGACGGAAGGATCCCGATGGATACGGATGCACTGGAGGAGATTTATGAGAGCAGGGCATTTACAGAAATCCCTTATACGGTGGAGGCAGATGAAAAATTTGTGGTATATGCGAGAATCACAGACTATGCGGGGAATACCGTGTATATCAGTACAGATGGTCTGACGGTGGACCGGACACCGGGAAGTGTGAAGCTGAGGACTCTGAACCGTCCTCATGAGACCGGCTGGTATTTTGAACCTGTGGCGATCGAGGTACGGGCCGATGATCTGCAGGGAAATGCTGCGGCATATGCAGGCCTTCGCACGGTTGACTATACCATCACAAATCCGGAAACAGGTGCCCTCGAAGAAGGGAATCTGTACACCTTTTCAGAAAGCAGTCCGGGCCGGGGGGAGCCGCCGGGCGAGTGGCAGAGCCGTCCGGAACAGAAGGAGAGCTACATTACTGTGGATGCACAGAAATTTGAAGCTGCAGGAGTAAAGGTTACTGTCACGGCTGAGGACCTTGCGGGAAATATCATCCGGGAATCCCTAAGCCTGAATATCTGCGGTACGCCTCCGGCTGTTTCTGTGGAATTTCAGGATACTGCTGTTCGGATAGAGGCGGGGCGTGGCTATTTTTCCGGGGCGCGCAGTGCCGTGGTTACAGTCACAGACAGGCCGGAACTGTTTGGTGAGGAGGCTCTGGAGGCGGGGATGACGGTAAGTGCGGAAGATGCAGAGGGGCGTCCCGTTTCCCTGAAGAAAAAGGATATGATCGGAGAATGGAAGCATTCGGGGAATGTGCATACGGTCAGGATTTCTTTTGCAGAGGATGGAAATTATACATGGAAGCTTTCCTATACGAACCGGGCAGGAATCAGCTGCATGTGGGAACAGGTGCGTGCGAAAGGAGATTCCCCATGGACATTTACGGTGGACGGCACCATTCCTTCCGGTTCGCTGACCGTTGAGGAGCGCACCTTTCACAAGCTTCTCACGGTTCTGACCTTTGGACTGTACCGTAGCCGGAGCGTGAAGGTGACAGCAGTGGCTCAGGACGCCACCAGCCCCGTTGTGATGGAATATTACAAGACGGATCATGCACCGGCCCTGACGCAGGAGCAGCTGAGAAAGCTCTGGCACGAGGATGAAAGGAACAGGAAGAAGCCGGGATATGTACCGTATTTTCAGAAATATACCGGAGCGTTTACTGTCCCGGACAAAGAAAGGGATGAGCGGTTTGTCATTTATCTGAGGATCTCGGACTATGCGGGCAATGATACGTATGTAAGCTCGGAGGGCTATCTGGTGGACCGGACGCCCTGTGATATCACGCTTACACCGGAGAAGACGAATGAAAACGGGATCTATCAGAAGGATGTGAAGGTGGCAGTCAGAGTCAGGGAACCTGAACCGTATGCGGGGATCCGGAGGATTACCTACGAGGTGAAAAACCGTGGTCAGGTGACGCAGCAGGGAGTATTGTTTTCCCGGGATTATGAAGAAGCAGAAGAACCAGAAGCCCCGTTAGGCCTGTGGGAGAGTCGTCCCGGGGTGGAGGAGAGTTACATTACGGTGGAGGCATCCAGAAATAACAGCTGTGATGTTACCGTATCCGTCTGTGCAGTAGACAGGGTGGGAAACCGCAGTGAGGCTTCTGTCAGGCTGGATATTGACTGCTCCCCGCCGGTCATTACGGTTCAGTATGATCAGAACAGGGATCATCAGGGGAGAGGTTACTTTGCAGAACCCCGCACAGCTACGGTCAGGATCACAGAAAGAAGGCATCACTTTAATGCCGAAGCCGCGACAGAGGGGATCCTCATACAGGGGGTGGATGTCAGAGGACAGGAGGTGGAGCTGGACAGAGGGAAAATGATCGGAAAATGGACGACAGAGACGAAGGACTCAGAGGAAGAGTGCGTACATACCGTGAAGCTTCTGTTTGATGTGGACGCCAATTACTGTGTTTCCATCTCCTGTACGGATCTGGCAGGAAACAGGAATCGGTCTGTGGATACCGGTACTTCTGTACATCCGTGGAAATTTACCGTGGATCAGACGCCGCCTGACGGAAGTGTGAAAGCCAGGACGGCAGAGGGAAATACGAGGGTATGGAAGCGTCTGGCGAAATCTATGCGCGTTTCGCTCTGTTCGGCCGGGAAGATTATCGTCACAGGAACGGCGGAGGATGTCACATCGCCGGTGGAGGAGGTGGTGTACTGCCGGGTGACGGACTCTTCGGAGCTGACAGAGCAGGCACTGAAAAGCCGGCAGGAGGATGAATGGAAGCCGTTTCGCAGGGTGATCCTGGACGCTGACCAGCAGACGGCAGTCTGTGTAAGAATCACGGATCTGGCGGGAAATGTATCCTGGATCAGCAGCAGCGGACTGGTGGTGGATACGGCAAAGCCGGTGATAGCTGCCATGATTTCCGGAAATGCGGGCAGCCAGGATCGCTCCGTAAATGCCATCGATCACGGAGATGTGAAGATCCGTATCCATGTGCGGGAGCCTGAGAGAGCAGGCGTACGGTCCGGGTTAAAGAGTGTCAGCGTGGAGGTGCTTGACCTTAGCAGAGCGCCGGAAGAACAGGTTACTCAGCAGAAGCTTTTGTTTTCATCGGAGAAGACAGGACTTCGCCGCCGGAAGAAACAGTGGGCGGGGGCATTTACCGTGGACAGTAGAAAGAATAACAGCAATCAGATCATGCTCCGCATACGGGCAGAGGATCACGCGGGCAATGTGTCGCAGACCAGAAGGATGCTGAAGATCGATACGACAAAGCCGCAGATCCAGATCCGTTATGATAACAATTCGCCGGATGGCGGAAGGTATTACCAGACCGGCCGCACTGCCACCGTGATCGTCACAGAAAGGAATTTTGATCCGAAGGATGTGGAAGCTGTCATACAGAATACGGCGGGATCTGTCCCGGTGATCACCGGCTGGACCACGAGGGAAGGCACGGGAAACCGGGATGATACCAGGCATATGGCAACGATTGCATATCAGGAGGATGGAGACTATACGTTTTCGATCGGATGCAGGGACCAGGCGGGCAACCGCTGCCAGGCTGTCGTCTATGAAAATGGAACGACGGATCCGGAGGCGTTTACTATCGATAGAACCGCACCCGTGGTCACGGTGAGTTATGACAATAATGATGTCCGCAATGGACATTACTTCCGCAAAGGGAGGACAGCGACAGTCACCATCACCGAGCACAATTTTGACAGGGACAGGGTAAGATTTACGGGAACCGCCACACTGGAGGGGCATCCGGTCCCGGCTCCGGATATTTTCTGGAAAGACAGCGGGGATGAGCATACTGCGGTGATCCCGTATGAAGCGGATGCAGATTATACCTTTGGCATAGAACTAAAGGATCTGGCAGGAAATGAAAACGGAGAGATCGCTTATGGGGAAACGGCTGCCGGAAATGCGTTTACGGTGGATACTTTTATCGAAAAACCGCAGATCCGGGGAGTTGAAAATGGAAAATCCTATCGGGGAGAAGTCCTGCCTCTGATCAGCTGCCGGGATGTGAATTTCGCTTCCGATGAGATCCGGCTGTTCCGCACGGGAAGAGATGGAGAGAAGAAGGAGATTACGAAGGAGTTTCTGAAGGGTCTGAAGGAAAAGGGAGGATCAGGCAGCGGAGGTGTCTTTGAAAGAAAGCGGGAACATGACGGAATCTATACCCTGATCGTGAAGGCTTCTGATCTGGCAGGGAATGAGGAGAAAGAGAAGATCACGTTTACGGTCAACCGTTTCGGGTCGGTATATGTTTTTGACAAGTATCTGCTTTCACTGAAGGAAGCGTATACGCAGAACGTAGAGAAAGGTCTGGTGATTACGGAGTACAATCCTGACCGGCTGAAGGGCGGATCAGTAAAGGTTCTGCTGAGCCGGGACGGAACGCTGATGGAGCATGTGGATTATACGGTAACGCCTGTCGAAAACCATCGGGTGAAGGATGGGGAAAACGGATGGTATGAGTATCATTACGAGATCTCACCGGATAATTTTCAGAAAGACGGTGTCTACCGGCTGTCTGTTGTTTCCGGGGATCAGGCGGGGAACCGGTCAGATACGGCAGGCAGCAGGGAGGGCGAAATTCTGTTTCGCGTAGATACCGCTCCGCCGGAAATTACAGATGTTACGGGACTGGAGCAGGAGATCGTAGATGGAGAAAGTCTGCAGGTGGAGGTCGGAGCGTTTGATTCCATTGGTCTGAAGAAGCTGACCGTCTACCTGGACGGGCAGGAAGCAGGCATCTATGAACCTTCAAAAGAGGGGATTCACCTGCAGGGATCGTTTGAGATTCCCCGTGGCATGGATCACAGGCTGCGGTTTCTGGCAGAAGATCTGGCGGGAAATCTCACGGATACAGATGCGCGGGATGAGAGCGGACAGTACCTGTTCCGGCCGGCATTTGGATTTCATCGCAGGATCACCGTGTCGCCGGACGGGTTTGTGCGGTGGTATGCAGACAGAAGAAGCTTCCGGGGAACTGTGGCAGGTGTGACAGCCGGAATATTTCTTCTGTATTTCCTGCAAAGGAAGTACAAAGGCAGAAAATGCAGAAAACGCAGAGAACACAGGCAGAGGAAGCGCTTATGAATACGATTCTGTCCGTCTATTTTAACGATGCCTTTAAGGAATATCTGCTGCCTTCGATGAATAACGCAGATTACACGGTCATTCTTCCGAAGGATCTATTCAGGCTGACAGAGGATTATCACCTGGAGCTTGAGATCCTGAACCATGAGTGGAGGATCAGGAATAAGATCTGGCAGAGAGAACCCGGGAAACAGCCTGGAAAACAACCCGGGAAACAACCCGGGAAACAACCCGGGAAACAAACCGGGCAACAACCGGGAAAGCAGCCGGGTGTGCTTAAGGATCATGATGTGATCCGGCTGCATGTAGAACAGAAGATCCTGTCCGTCATCGTGCGGACATCGGCCGCGGTCATCCATCCATATGAAAAATACTGTCTGGACGGTGTGGAAGCGCTTACCGTGGGGAAATCCGCAGAGAATGACATCTGCTATGACTACCAGTGCCTGGTATCGCGAAAGCATGCCGTGATCCGGAGAGAGGGAGCAGGGTACAGGATCATCAATCAGAGTAAGAACGGGGTCTATGTGGGTTCTAGACGGATCGAGGGAACGCAGCTTCTGGAATTTGGCGACTTTATCAATATCATGGGACTTCATTTGCTGTTCCTGGGGAATATCCTGGCTGTGGATGAACAGGGAAGCGGTGCACGGGTGAATCCTGTGCACATGAATAAGTACAGAGAAGCGGAAATTGTGGACAACAGGGAGCAGATTCCCCATTCCTGTGGAAAAACCGTGTATCACCGTGCACCCCGCAGGTTTCAGAGGATACCGGGAGAGACCGTGGAGCTGGAGGAGCCTCCGCAGCTGAGGATCGGAAAGAAGCCGCCGCTGTTTCTGACGATAGGTCCGGCACTTACCATGGTTCTTCCCATGCTGCTGGGCTATCTGATCATGTATGCTCAGACAGACGAGACAGGATCCTCGATGTACTGGTATTCCGGTCTGGCCATGTCGGTATCCGCTGCAGTAATCGGAGCAGGCTGGGCACTGATAAATGTCCGGTATCAGAGGAAGGAGGAGGCCGGGGAGGCGGGGCAGATCACAGAAGCATATACGGAGTATCTGCTGGAAAAGGAACGGCAGATCAGGAAGGGATATATGGAAGCGGAGGAAATGCTCCGGCAGATGTACCCCCATGTGCAGGAATGTCTGGACTGTGGCGCACAGGGATACCGCCTGTGGAACAGAAACGCTACCCATGAGGATTTTCTGGTGCATCGTGTCGGACTGGGAGAGATTCCTTACCGTGCACAGATACTGATTCCGAAAGAGAGGTTTATCTTCTGTAAAAATGAACTGTATCAGAGGCTGTGTGACATGAAGGAGAAATACCGCTGTCTGCATCAGGTACCGGTGACTCTGGATCTGAGGCAGCACCATCTGATCGGCCTGGTGGGAGGAAAAGAGAAGCAGGGAGCGGTGGAGATCGTCAGAAGCCTCAGCGCACAGGTTGCCGCAAATAATTGCTACACAGACGTAAAAATGGGATTTCTCTATGATTCCGGTGTGCCGGGGAGTTCCGGAAGATGGGCATATGCCAGGTGGCTGCCACATGTATGGGCAGAGGATAAAAAGACACGGTATATAGCGGGAAGCCCTGAGGAACGAAGGGAGGTATGCTATGAGCTTTCGGCAGTTTTTCGCAGACGGATGGAGGAAGCACAAAAGGATGGACAGGGAAAAACAGAGAAGCCCTGGTATCTCCTGTTTATCGAGGATCCGCAGATCCTGGAAGGTGAGATTCTCGCCCGGTATGTCTTTTCGAAGGAGAATGTCTGCGGCTTGACAGTGGTCCTGCTGGCAGAACGCTATGAAGACCTTCCGAATCCCTGCAGCTTTATCATCGAAAATACACCGGAATACCAGGGGATGTATGAGGTTTCAGAAGAAAACCGGCAGACGATTTGTTTCGATTCTGCAGAAACCGGCAGGCTCGACCGGTTTGCCAGATATCTTTCCACGCTGCAGGTGCCCGAAGCAGAGCAGGGGAGGGAGCTGCCGGAAATGCTGACGTTTTTTGAAATGTTTGATGTGTCAGAACCGCAGGAGCTTCTGGCGGAGGAGCGGTGGGTAAAGAACCGGATCTGTGACAGCATCCGGGGGATGCTCGGACAAAAAGCAGGCGGGATACCGTGCTGGCTGGATGTCCATGAAAAATACCATGGTCCCCACGGCCTGATCGCAGGAACGACGGGCTCCGGTAAGAGTGAGACGCTGCAGACCTGGCTGCTGTCACTGGCGGTCAATTACAGTCCGGATGATCTGGCTTTTTTTATCATCGATTATAAGGGAGGCGGAATGGCAAATCTCTTTTCAGGACTGCCCCATCTGGCCGGCCAGATTTCCAATCTGTCAGGAAATCAGATAAAGAGAGCGATGATTTCCATCAAAAGTGAAAACAGAAGAAGGCAGAAAATCCTTGCCGGATACGGGGTCAATCACATCAATCTCTATACAAAGCTTTATAAAAACGGAGGCGCATCCGAGCCTATGCCCCATTTGTTTCTTATCATTGATGAATTTGCGGAGCTGAAGAGGGAAGAGCCGGACTTTATGCGTGAGCTGATCAGCGTGGCACAGGTGGGACGAAGCCTTGGCGTACATCTGATCCTTGCCACCCAGAAGCCGGGCGGAACCGTGGACGATAATATCTGGAGCAACGCAAGGTTTCGGCTCTGTCTGCGGGTACAGGACCGGCAGGACAGCATCGACATGCTTCACAGGCCGGATGCGGCTGTCATTACCCAGACGGGAAGAGGATATCTGCAGGTGGGAAATGATGAAGTCTTTGAGGAATTTCAGTCCGGTTACAGTGGAGCTGTCTATGAAGAAGGGAAAGGTTCGGATCCTTCAGGAAGCTCCAGACTGCTGCAGCTGTCCGGAAAAGTCGATATCACAGCAGGTACGGGAAAGAAAAGAAGCCGCAGGGAGCCTGCAGACCGGGACTGCAGGGAAATCACACAGCTGGAGGCTGTAAAAGAATATCTGGCAGCTGTGGCAGAAAACAGGGGATATTCTTACAGGATGCGTCTGTGGATGCCGGTATTGAGGACCTGCATGTATCTGGAAGAATTCAGGGAATACCGGGAAAGCGTATCTTCCGGGGGCGGATGGAACGAAGAGACCGGGACTTATACGCTGCACTTTGTGCTGGGGCAGATGGACGATCCGGAGAATCAGGTACAGCTGACACTGATGCCGGATCTGATGGAGACCGGTCATGTGGCCGTCTGCGGCAATGCCGGCAGCGGGAAGAGTACCCTGCTGCAGACAATGCTCTATGCGCTGCTGCGAAAATATTCGCCGGAGCGTCTTCAGGTATATGCCATTGACTTTGGCACCGGCAGGATGACAGCCTTTGAGGATGCCCCTCATATGGGCGGGGTCGTACGTGAAGGAAATCCGGAAAGGACAGACCGTTTTTTTCATATGCTGCATGAAATACAGAAAGAGAGAAGACAGATTCTGGGAGGGGGAAATTACAGACAGTATCTGCAGCTGCAGGAAGGAAAACTGCCCGCACTTCTTCTCATGATCGACGATTATGCGGCATTTCGTGAAAAGACAGGGGAGAGGTATGAGGATGATCTCATCCGCCTGGCACGGGAGGGTGAGAGTCTGGGGATTTATCTTGTCCTGTCAGGAAACGGGGTGGGGATTCATGATATTCCGTCGCGGATCTTTGAGCATGCCGGCATGGTGCTGTGTCTGATGCAGCAGGATCCCTACACATACGCAGAACTGCTGCACCGGTACCGGATCGATATTCTGCCGGAGGGAGGGATCCCGGGGAGAGGACTTACAAAATGGAAAGAGCAGGTTCTGGAATTTCAGACTGCACTGGCTGTTCCTGCGGAAAATGATTATCAAAGAATGGCGCTGATCGGCAGCGAATGCAGAAAGATGCGCAAGCTGTGGAAGGGAAAATGTGCAAGGAGGATTCCTGAGATTCCGGAAAAACCGGTCTGGACAGCGTTCCGGATGCAGGAGAGATTTTCGGAAATGGCAGAGGATCCGTCTGTGCTCCCGATCGGTTATCGTGCCTCGGATGCAGAGCTTTACGGGATAAAGCTTCGTGAGACGTATTGCTATGGGATTTACGGATCTGCCAGAAGCGGAAAAACCAATCTGTTAAATGTATGTATCCGTTCAGCTCTTGAGAAGAAGAGCAGGGTATGTGTGATCGATTGCCCGAAACAGCAGATGAAAGGCTATAAGGAGGATGAGAAGATTTCTTATGTATCAGATGAAAACGGGACGTTTGCATTCTTTCAGGAATTACTTCCGGTTTTCAGAGAGAGGAATGAAAAGAAGAATCAGCTGATCACATCCGGATGGGATGAGGACGGTATTTTCAGGAGTATGAGTCAGGAGACGCCGTGGTTTATCTTTCTTACGGATCTGTGCCGGTTTATGCAGACGGTATATGATGCTCCGGTACACGATATCCGTGGATTTCTGGAAAATATTCTGGAGAAGGGAAGCCTGCACCATGTGTATTTCATCGGTGTGATCGGCGTGGAGGATATGGGAAGCGTCGCAGGGCTTCCGGCCTTTGAGAGTTTTACAGGATACCGGACAGGTATCCATCTGGGCGGATGCGTTGTAGATAATCCGGTACTGGACTTTGACGACATGACCTATGCGGACAGGGAGAAGAAAGAGAAGCCGGGCACAGGAAGGATTCCTGCGTCACAGCCGGAGGAACATTCCGAACGGATCGTGATACCTTTTGCAAGATGATACAGTGTGCATCTTATGTGCATCGCAAAGTAAGCTGCAGCCGCCGTACTGTGAATCACAGAGTATTCTGCTGCCCCGTGCTGTGAATCGCAAAGCATTCTGCTGGACAACAGGAGGGAAGAATGGAGAAAAATGATACTGGTAGATATTTATATTCCGGCTCTTGATGCCGTTTATGATTTTATGCTGGATGAAAATGCAGATATTGGCCTGGTCAGGGAGGAGATTCATGAGATTCTTCTCGAAAAAGTGCAGGAATCGGGGGAGGGGATCAGCGGAATGTTTACTCTGTGGTCAGCAGATACGAAGCGGCTGCTGCAGGCCGGAAGCACACTGCATGCTTCAGGAGTAACCGACGGATGCAGACTGATCTATGTCTGAGGACGCCGCGAAGTGCGGGGGTGCAGAGTCTATTATAGTCATGAAGGAAAGGAAGAAGGCGATGAGTGATTCTTTGAAAGTTCATCCTGGTCGCATGGACAGCAATGCAGAGCAGATTGCCGCCTGTGTGGAAAAGATGAAAAAAGAACTGGCAGAAATGAAGAGAAGTGTGGATCAGCTCGACAGAATGTGGGTCGGACCCGGAAGTGAGGCATTTAAGCGGAGATTCGATGAAGACATGGCCGGTATGCGGCGTCTTGTACAGATACTGGAGGCAGTGTACCGATATGAAGGAGAGGCGAAGAGAAAATATATGACCTGTGAAAAGAAGGTCTATGGAGTGGTTTCGGGTATGGAGGACGGAATGTGACAGGAATACAGTTAAAGGTTTCACCGGAAGAGTTAAAAAGAAAGGCAGAAGAATGCAGAAAGTGCGGCAGCAGTATGGAAAGCAGCTGGAATCAGATATGCCGGCTGGTGGAAACATCAAAATCATTCTGGGAAGGCAGAGCGGGAGACCGCTTCCGTCATGTTTTTAAATGCAGCCGAAAGGGTGCACAGCAGATGCTAAGGCGACTTCGCGGACATCCGGATCAGCTGCTTAGGATGGCGGGTGTCTATACGAAGGCAGAGGCGGAGGCTGCGGCAGAAGCATCCCGTCTGCCGGAGGATGTGATTACATAAAAGGCAACGATTTATAAATCTGCATAGTTCTGAACAGTTACCCGTAAACAGAGAAAATCGGGATAACTCGTGGTTCTAAATGATAGTAGTCGAAGTAGTCCATGTGGGATTTTTGGGGAGGTGAGAAGGATGGCAGCATCTATGTATACGATTGAGATGGATTTTTCCAGGGCACAGGAGCAGGCCGGGAAACTGGATGCGATTGCCGCACGGATGGTAGAGCTGGCAGAAAGTGATATGGCGGACTGTCTGACGGATCTTCTGGCAAACTGGAAGGGGGAAAGTGCGGCGCTGTATGGAAGAAAAGGAAGGGAGATGGAACGGCAGGTAAAGGGCACGGCAGAGGAACTGAGAAAGACGGCGCAGGCACTGCGTACCATGGCTGCCAGCGTATACCGGGCAGAGAAGCAGGCGGTACAGGCAGCAAAGACACGCACCTATGGAGAATGAAAGGATAGCAGAACAGGGAGGAAATGAATATGGCAAAACAGATCACTGTAAATACGGGAACATTAAAAAGCAGATCACAGGAGCTGAAAAGTCTGAACAACAGTCTGAAGACACAGCTGGGAGAACTCAAAGCAACGGAGCAGTCTTTAAACAGTATGTGGGACGGAGAGGCGAAAAATGCCTTCCATACGGTCTTCGGAAAGGATATGGAGCAGATGAATCAATTTTATACAGCCATTGAGCAGTATATCACAAGGCTGAATGTGATCGTGACAAAGTATGAGGCTGCAGAGCAGAGAAATGTGAGCACAGCAAATACAAGAACGTGTTAAAGACAGCCAAGGGTACCGGGGATGGAAACAGATAGTTATATACGGAGAAAGGATGAACAATATGACAGGTACGATTAAGGTAAATACAGCAAAGTTAAGGAGCACGGCATCTGCACTGCAGGCGAAAGGAAATCAGGTAAAGAACACCACGAACCGGATGATGACACTGGTCAATGGTCTGACGGGAAATGTATGGAGCGGCGATGCGGCAAGGGCCTATCTGCAGAAATTCAAATCACTTCAGGATGACATGAACAAAATGTACCGCATGATCAGCGAGCATGTGAAGGATCTAAATGAAATGGCGGCAGCCTATGAGAAAGCAGAATCCGAGAATCAGTCAGCTGCAAATTCGCTGTCGGGAAATGTGATCCGGTAGTATAACCCACATGAAATTCCTCACCGAAACATAAGGTTATTTGGTGTGGCTATATTAGAGTGTCGCACATCCTGGAGAAGATGCGTATGACAGGGACAAAATGATAAAGAACGAAGGTGATAAAAATCGGAGATGAATTTCAGATAAAGACCGGGCCGGTAAAAAGGGACTGTGAGAGGTTCTCTTCTATACAAAAGGAAATGCAGAGGCTGGGCCGGGAGATCGTGGCCTGCCGCATGGGGCTGGCAGTTTCAGGAGCAGGCGGAGAAAGGCTGAAGCGCAGGCTGGGTGAGCTTCACGATCAGGTGCTGGAGCAGGCGGGAAGACTGGAAAGCTTCCGCAAAGCTCTGGAGCAGATCATACTCCTGTACAGTGCCTGCGAGGAGGAGATCCTGTCCGGCATGAGAAATCCGGGCGGTTCCGGGCAGGCCGGGGAGAGCGGTACGGAGAAAAGAGGCGGGTGGCTCCGTTTCTGGGACTGGCTCTTCAACAGGAAAGATCCTGATTCTTACACGGCAACATCAGGAAAACAGGAAGAGAAAGCCGACAGAGAGTTGAAGGAAACCATAGAGAATCTGACAGAGTCAGAACGATACAGTGAAGAACACTGGGCCGGTGCAACTCTTGAAGAGCGCAAAGCCATCCTTCAGGATTACATGCAGGAAGTGGCAAAGATCCTGGATGTGGATATTGAAAAGGAGATCACTTTCACGAACACACCGCCGGATGAGAATGGTGTCTACAATCTCGGTGCCTATTCCCACAGCATCAAAACGGTAAAGATGAACCAGTATATTCTGGAGAATGATGAAACATACGATTCCTACCGGCTGATGACGACGGTGGTGCATGAGCTGCGCCATGCCTATCAGCATGCAGCCATCGATGATCCCGAACGCTATCAGGTGTCACAGGAAACCATTGATGCGTGGAAAGAAAGCTTTGCTACCTATGCGCAGGAAAAGGCAAAGGGGTATCAGTCCTACAGAAACATCATCGTAGAAAAGGATGCCAGAAAATTTGCCGGGCAGGAGTAGTGTACTGGAAACAGGTGAAAAACATGAAAAGAAAACAAATCATTGCAGTCCTGGCAGTTCTGGCAGGAGTCATCACCATAGGGATATGGCAGGAGAACGAAAACAGAGAGAATGCTTCCCTGACAGAATTACAGAAGGAGGAGAAAATCACGGGTATGAAAACAGACATGAAAACAGACAGAACGGAAATGATCATGGCTGCAGCCGGATGCAGCAGAAAAAATGCAGAACGCATCATCCGTCAGTTAAAGGAGCTCACGGACGGAGAACCGGTTCTGGCAGTGGGAATGGAAGGAGCGGATGATCACAGCATTCTGATAACAGACAGCAGTGGAAAAACATATGAACTGGGAATCGATAAAAAGGATTTCCTGTATTCTGTGAGAGATGTAGAAAAGGGTGAATATCTGCTTACTGTGTATGAATAGAACTTTACAGTTTTTTAGAGAACCACTATAATAACAGTGTATGATACCAGAGATTTTGGGAGCGCGGAAAAATCCGAAGGCATCAAGAGGGCAAATACTTTTGACCCCAACATCAGTGTATCATGTGATTTCGTTATATGAGGCGGTGATTATATGGAGGATATAGAAAACATGGGCGAAAATGCCAGTGAGATGATTAACAGATTGTCAAGACATCTGGAGCATGCAAGGGATCTGAATGAATTGTTTATCACATTTGTTGATATAGACAAGCTGGATACTCCGCAGGAAGTGAAGAAACTGATCAGAACCAAGATTCAAATCTGCCAGGATGATAAAGAGAGTTAGATACTGTAAGAGATACGGAAAGAGGGTGTAAAGTCTTATACGGCTTTACACCTTTTTTTGAGAAAAATTCCGTTTGGGTTTACAGATTTCCTTTCCTTCTGTATAATGTAGGTAATTTGTAACTGTTCAGAGCCATGCAGATTTATAAATAATAAGGAAAAGCCTCCCAGAGGCGGCTTTGGTAGTTACTGTAGTTTTTCTAATCTATGATGCCAGGGTCAAAAGGTCATGATTTTCATGCTTGCATGAAAAATCAT
>OLOS01001699.1_pt1 | contig 17146 bp, 13 predicted proteins | sample 1672631 | NCBI WGS metagenome assembly OLOS01 (sample SAMEA3136707, study PRJEB25190) | human gut metagenome | biome: human gut; feature: human-associated habitat; material: faeces | place: Austria | collected 2013 | reverse complement strand
AGGCCGTGGGACATCGCGGCCATGATCTCGGTCGGCGTGACGCAGCCCGGGGTGATGGCGATATCATTTTCCACGCACCAGCTCACGACCTCCTCGCTGTAGCCCGGGGAGACGATGAACTTTGCGCCGCAGGCGACGGCCTTCTTGCACTGTTCGAGTGTGATGACCGTGCCCGCGCCCACGAACATGTCGGGGCACTCCTTGGCGACTGCCGTGATGGAATCGGCGGCTGCCGCAGTGCGGAACGTGATCTCCATCACGTCCACGCCGCCCGCAAGCAGCGCCTTAGCAGTCGGCACCGCATCCGCCGCATCGTCGAGCACGACGACGGGCACCACTGCCGCGTTATAGAGTCTTTCTAATGCTGTCATATTTTTTTACCTCCCGCCCTTTTTGGGCAAACAAATGGAATAATTACAGGTGATTGACCGGATAGCGAGGAGTTCTCCCTTCCAGTACGTCCACAACGTTCTGCGCCGCCTTGGTCTTGAGTTCCGTTACGCCCTCCGCCGTGGAGTAGGCCGTATGATCGGTCAGCACAACATTGTCAAGCTGGCAGAAGGGCGACTGCGCGCCGAGCGGTTCGTGATTATGCGTATCAAGCCCCGCCGCAAGAATGCGGTGTTCGCGCAGCGCGTCGAGCAGATCCTCGTCCTTGACGAGCGGACCGCGGCTGACGTTGATGAGGATCGCCGTCGGCTTCATCAGTGCAAGCGTCTCCTTGCAGATCATGCCGTTTGTCTCAGCATTGGCGTGCAGATGGAGGGAGATGATATCGGAAATGCGGAACAGCTCCTCCTTTTCCACCTTGCGCACGCCGATCTCAGCCAACTGCTCGGCGCTGATATAGGGATCGTATGCCACGACCCCGGCAAAACCGAAGCCGCTGACCTTGCGGATCAGCGCGCGCGCGATGCGGCCTGCGCCGATGACACCGAGCGTTTTGCCCTTCAGCCGGAAGCTGTCTGCCTGAATGTTCCATTTCCCCTCGCGGACCTCGCGGTCGCGCAGTGGGATATGACGCAGACAGGAAAGCATCAGCGCCAACGCATGGTCGGAAACATCCTCCATGCAGTAATCGGGAACATTGGTGACCTGAATGCCTGCGGCGGTCGCCGCATCCAGATCGACATTCTCAAAACCGACACCGTAGCGGCTGATGACCTTGCATTTTCTCAACCCTGCAACCGCCTCGGCGGTCATAGGTGCAAGGTCAAGCAGTACGGCGTCCGCATCCGCACACTGTGCGGCGATATCCGCAGCGCTTTCGCAGTGGCAGAGCTTCAGCTCTGCACCGGCCTTTTCCAGAATGGCGCGCTCGATCTCATAGCTCGCATGGCGCTCATCGCTGACACAAACAAGATATTTTGCCATTGCTTCCCCCCGCCTTTACTTGACAAGATAGCCGCCGTCAACGGGGATGACCGCACCGTTGAGATAGTCGGAGGCGTGGGAGGAAAGGAAGATGGCCGTGCCCTTCATATCGTCCGGCGTGCCCCAGCGGTGCGCGGGGATGCGGTCAGTTTATTGGTTGGTGGATGGCTTTGTGCTGTTGTCTGATGTATTTTGCAAATTCAGAATACATCAGACAACTCCGTTCGTCAATAGTTAATATTTAGTTCACAATGTTTTCTGTATTTCGTCTGATTTTTTTGCGCCTTTTTTAGTTATTTTGCAAAAACGCACAGAAATTTCGTTAGGCATACGGAATCTCTGTGCGTTAGTTGTGTGATGACTCAAGGTGTGGTGCGCTTTCAGCGCTTCGCCGCGCAGTTATCCCGAGAATGGAGCATGGAATTGCGGCTGGTGTTCAGGTGCGCGATCATGCTGTACTTTGCCCCCTCCGGGTCATGGCGGCGGATGGCGTCGACGATACGCTGGTGTTCCATGCCGCTCTGGGAGCGGTGCTCATCGTTCGTCACCGTGATCACAACGCCGATCGCCGAGGCGATGATCGGGATGAGATTGGGCAGCACATGGTTTCCGCTGCATTCGGCAAGATACTGGTGGAACTTTGCGTCGGCGGCGGAATAATCCTCCTCCGCTTCGATCAGGCGCGTCGCCTCATCGCAGTATGCCTGCATCTGGTCGATCTGCTCGGGCGTTGCGCCGCGCGCAACGATCGCGCAGGTCTCCGGCTCAAGCATCAATCGAATATCCTGCAGGTCGAGCGCGAGATTCTCCGAGCCCTCTTCCATCATAAACGTCAGTCCGAGCGGGTCTTCCGGCACGCCGTTCTTCTCCGAGACAAACGTGCCCGCGCCCTGCCGCGCCGTTAAAATATTGCGGGCAACAAGGCGCTTAATCGCCTCGCGCACCGTGCTGCGGCCCACGCCCAGCTCGCGCGCCAGATCATACTCGTTCGGCAGCTTGTCACCGGCCTTCATATCGCGGTCCAAAATGACCTGAATGATCTGATCGACTGCAAGATCGACGCGCGATTTTCCCCCAACCGCTTTTTTCATACTCTGCCTTCTTTCCTGTATCGATTGTTTGTTTGGTCTAGAGTATAATATGTCTGACGTATTTTGGCAAGTTCTTTTTTATATTCTTCTTACTGCCGAGCGGATCCGGGGCTTTCACTTGTTAGAACGTACACTCATCGGGCGCACCAACAAAGCAGGCGGCCCTGCAGAGCTGTAGTCTGCATAGTATTGTCGACCCACGACTACGCAATACTACACTAACCCTACCTGTGTAGTATTGCGCAGCCGTAATGTAAACCAGTTTCTCTCTGGCCCTTCCTTATGTTCGCAAACGCCTACACTATGCGCAATTGTCCGAAACATCGGCGCACCGGCCACACGCTTCCACGATCTGCGTCATACTTTCGCCGTTGCCTCTATCAAGAGCGGCGACGACATTAAGACCGTGCAGGAAAATCTCGGTCACGCCACAGCAGCGTTTACATTAGACGTTTACGGACACGTTACGAAGCAGATGAAGCAGGACAGTGCTGCCCGTATGGAGCAGTTTATCAAGAGCGTTTCGGATGCTTGAGGGACAATAAGGCTAAAAATACGGCTAAACAGGGTTTCAGGGCAATAAAAAAACCTTGAAGCCATTGAAGCTTCAAGGTTTTTTCTGGTGCGCGGTACAGGACTCGAACCTGTGACCCCATGCACGTCAAGCATGTGCTCTACCAGCTGAGCTAACCGCGCGAATCGAACAGTGATATACTACTATATCCGCATTCTTTTGTCAACATCTTTTTTCAAAAAGTGCGGATTTTTTCTTTCCCCCGTAAAGAGACTGTTTATAGCATACGCTAAGAGCTCGCTGATGTAAAGAGGGGAAAATAGCAGAAATTCGCCGCCGTTTTTCATCTATTTTTCTGCGGGCACATTTCTTGTCAAGCCGCCGTACGTTCTATATAATAGGCATATATTATGTGTAAATTGAAAACGGGGTGCTTTTTACGATGGGACAAATCGGTTTTGATAACGACAAATACCTTGCCATGCAGTCCGCGCACATCCGCGAGCGCATCAGCAAGTTCGGCGGCAAGCTGTACCTGGAGTTCGGCGGCAAGCTCTTCGACGACTTTCACGCTTCGCGCGTGCTGCCCGGCTTCCAGCCCGACAGCAAGATCCGCATGCTTCAGCAGCTGCGCGACGACGCGGAGATCGTCATCGCGGTCAACGCGAACGACATTGAAAAGAACAAGGTGCGCGGCGACCTCGGCATCACCTATGATGACGACTGCCTGCGCCTGATCGACGCGTTCCGCTCGCTGGGGCTTTATGTCGGCGGCGTATGCATCACGCAGTACGCGGGGCAGAACGCGGCGGATGCCTTCATCAAGCGTCTCAACACGCTTGGCGTTCGCAACTACCGCCACTACCCCATCGCGGGCTATCCCTCCGACGTCGCCCACATCGTGAGCGACGAGGGCTTTGGCCACAACGAGTATATCGAGACGACGCATTCGCTCATCGTCGTCACCGCGCCGGGCCCCGGCAGCGGCAAGATGGCGACGTGCCTCTCCCAGCTCTACCACGAGCACAAACACGGCGTGAGCGCGGGCTACGCCAAGTTTGAGACCTTCCCCATCTGGAACCTGCCGCTCAAGCACCCCGTGAACCTCGCCTACGAGGCCGCGACCGCGGACCTTGACGACGTGAACATGATCGACCCGTTCCACCTCGAGGCCTACGGCGAGACGACCGTGAACTATAACCGCGACGTGGAGATCTTCCCCGTCCTGCGCGCGATCTTCGAGCGCATCTCCGGCAAGTGCCCCTACCAGTCCCCCACCGACATGGGCGTCAACATGGCGGGCAACTGCATCATCGACGATGAGGTCTGTCGTCAGGCCTCGCGCATGGAAATTCTGCGCCGCTACTACACCGCGCAGGTCGACGTCGCGCGCGGCATTGCTGACGCCTGCCAGCTCAGAAAGCTCGAGCTCGTCATGCAGCAGGCGGATGTGACGCCCGATCTCTGCCCCGCTGTGGCCGCGGCCAAGCAGAAGGCCGAGGAGACCGGCGCGCCCGCGGGCGCGATGGTGCTGCCCGACGGCCGCGTTGTCACGGGCAAGACCTCTTCCCTTCTCGGCGCTTCGGCGGCGCTGCTGCTCAACGCGCTCAAGGCCATGGCGGGCATCCGCAGCGACATGAACCTCATCTCGAATCAGGTCATTGAGCCGATCTCAGCGCTCAAGATCCAGTCGCTCGGCCACCACAACCCGCGCCTGCACTCTGACGAGGTGCTCATCGCGCTGGCGATCTCGGCGCTGACGAACCCCCTCGCCGACATGGCAAGAGCCCAGCTCGGCACGCTCCGCGGCTGCGATGCGCACTTCTCCGTCATCATCTCGGAGGAGGACATCAAGCTCTACAAGCGCCTCGGCATTCACGTCAGCTGCGAGCCGAAGTATGAATCCAAGCGTCTTTATCACAAATAATTCGGAGAAAGCAACATCATGTCTAACGAAAAGAATCTTCCCTACGCCGTCGTCTGCGGCGGCGTGAATATCGACATCGGTGCGCACTCCTTCGCGCCGCTGCGCGCGAAGGACTCGAACCCCGGCAAGGTCGAGCTGAGCCTCGGCGGCGTGGGACGCAACATCGCGCATAACATGCGCCTGCTCGGCGTACCGACGTATCTTCTGACCGCCGTGGGCGGCGATTCGCGCGCAAGCCAGGTCGAAGAGAGCTGTAAAGAACTCGGCATCGACCTTTCGCACGCGCTGCGCGTGCCCGACGGCCGCACCTCGACCTACGTGTTCGTGGGCGACAGCGACGGCGACATGGCCGTGGCCGTGGCCGACATGGAGATCTGCGAAAAGTTGACGCCGGACTACTTCGCCTCGCAGAAGGAGCTGCTCGACGGCGCCGCCGCGGTGGTCGTGGACGCGAACCTGCCGCGCGAGTCCATCGCGTACCTTGTCGAGCACTGCGCCGCGCCGCTCTTCGTCGATCCGGTATCCACCGTCAAGGCGGAAAAGCTCCAGGGCTTACTCAGTCACGTCCACACGCTCAAACCCAACCGCATTGAAGCAGAGCTCCTCTCCGGCGTGAAGATCTCGGACGACGCCACGCTCCATCAAGCCGCGCAGGCGCTGCTCGATCAGGGCGTGCAGCGCGTGTTCCTGTCGCTCGGCGGCGACGGTGTGTTTGCCGCGCAGCAGGGCGAGACACATTTGGAACCCATCTGCAAGGCCGAGATGCGCAACGCCACCGGCGCGGGCGACGCGATGATGGCGTCCCTCGTCTGGTCGTTTCTCGCGGGCCGCGACCTTGCCGAAAGCTGCGCCGCCGGTACCGCCGCCGCGGCCATCGCGGTCGAGAGCGAAGAGACCATCAATCCGAACATGAGCGCCGAGGCCGTTCTGGCCCGCGCCGCGAAGTAAATTTCTACGACAAAAAAGAACCGTCCGATCGGACGGTTCTTTTTTTGCTTATTTTCTCAGATCCAGCAGCATCGCGACGTGGCGATAGAGGCTTCTCTTGACCGCGGGGGTCATGCAGGCCTCCCTGATGGGCATGGCGAGCTTTCTGAGCTCGTCCTCGGCCTGCGCGATGACCTCGTCATCCGTGGCGTCGGAATCGATCTTCGCCGCCGTCTCGGCCATCACGACCGGATGGGGCGCGACCGCGCCCGCAGCCAGACGCGCGGGGCGCTTGCCGCCGCAGCGGAGCGCGAAGTTGATGATCGGGAAGTCGATTGTCGTGCGCATGGCGTACTTATAAAAGCCGCTGCGCTCGCCCTCTTCCGCCGCGGGGACGAAAAAGCGCGTGACGAGGATGGGCAGGTGCTCGTGGCAGGCAAGGCCGTTGGCCACGCTGTGGCGCTCGATGAGGGACTTGAGGTCGGTGCGGTGCGTCTCGCCGTCTTCGATGTACTCGACCTCCGCCTCGTAAGCGATGAGCGCGGTGGCGACATCGGAATAGTAGATCGCGCGGCAGACCGGCGAGTTCGGGATCTGGTGGCAAATGCTGCCGCCGGTCTTGAAGCAGTAGGCAAGGCCGCTGCGCCACAGGTGCGGCTGGTTGAAGTAGATGCAGCGGCGGTCCTGCATGATGTTGCCGCCGACGGTGGCGATGTTTCTGATCTGCGGGGGTGCCGTCAGCGACGACGGCCACGCGGTCGCCGATGGTCAGCGGCTCGGTCGTCAGCACCTTTTCATCCGCCATCAGAAGCGGAGAGAGCGGGTTGCCCGAGCAGTTGAAGTAGGCCTGCGGGGCCTCCTCCGGCAGGGCGCAGCCGAGAAAACCGGGAACCTTTTCCGCCTCGCTCACATCGATGCTCAGCACCTTGGCGTGGGAATACGGGCAGCGCACGAGCGCGGCGTAGGCCATGTTGGGAAGCTCTAAGTCGTCGGTGTACTTGCCGCGGCCCAGCGCCTTATCCATGGACTCAAGGCGCGGCGTGGCGTGGTTGACAATGTCGAAATGATGCTGCTCCATCACTGCTGCGCCCCCTTTCCGTTTGCGTACTGGTCAATGACCCTGGAGGCCGCGACGACGGCCTCCTCGATCTTCGTGTAGCCCGTGCAGCGGCAGAGGTTGCCGGACATGGCGGCGTGGATCTCCTCGCGCGTGGGATGGGAGTTGCGGTCGAGCAGCGCCTTGGCCGCCATGATCATTCCGGGCGTGCAGTAGCCGCACTGGATGGCGCCGGCGTCGATAAACGCCTGCTGCAGCGGGTGCGGCTCGTCGGCGGTGCCGATGCCCTCGATGGTCTCGACCGTGCTGCCGTCCGCCTCGATGGCGAACACACAGCACGAGTTGACCGCGCGCCCGTCCATGATGACCGTGCAGGCGCCGCATTCGCCAAGGTCACAGCCCTTCTTCGCGCCCGTCAGGTGCGCGCGCTCGCGCAGCACGTGCAGAAGCGTCTCCTGCGGCTCCACCGTGAACGCGCGGCTCTCGCCGTTGAGCGTCAGGTGAATCGTGTGGTTGTTTTCAAGCATGATGTTCTATCTTCTGTGCAGAATTTGCTGTATGTTCCGTATCGGCCCGTTTCCGCCGCTCCGTGCGCTGCGGCAGGTCTCTCACTCACCGGAGAGCGGGCGTCTCATATCCTCTTTTTCGCCCGCGGGCATATTCTTTCCCGCGCGGGCGCAACGGCCCTCGAGGGCCCTCTTTTTGGTATGGGCAACAGCATACTATCTACTTTGCACAAAATCAAGCGTTTAAATTACGTTGAATTCATTTAACTTTTGTACATTATGTCTCAAAGCGGTTATCAACGCTTTTTCCAACGCTCGAACGGGGCGTCCCCCCTCGTCTTTCTCCACATCCAAAAAAAGGCGCGGGACAGTCTTCGCTGCCCCGTGCCCTTTTCCCTTTTTACGCAAAAAACGGGCCGCTGAGGCATCAGCGGCCCGCCCTTCGCCTTTTCACTTTTCAATGAGATAGCTGCCGCTGTCCGTCGCCTCCGTCACGATGGGGACGAACTCGACGTCGTAGGCCTTCATCGCCTCGGTGACGCTCTCGAGCTGGTCTGCCGTGACCTTGACGTACACGCGGTCGAACTTTTCCGTGAGCTCGCTCATCACGATGCCGGAGTTTGCCTCGCTGCCCGCAAGCGCGATGTCCGCGTCCACGCTGACGGAGAGCTTGCCCTTGTAGCCCGCCTGCTCAAGCGCGGTGTGGATATCGTCGGCGAGCAGCGCAAGCGCCTCCTGCTGCGTCATGGTGCGCTCGTCCGTCTTGATGCGGCTCATGCGCCCCTCGCGCGGGTAGTGGAAATCGTCGAGCAGCAGCTCGTCAAAGCCCATCTGTGCGCATTCCGTGACGATATCGGTCACATATGCCCGCGCGGCCTGCTTTTCGGGTGCGAGCCAGTGGGTGCTGTTCGTATCGTACCAGACGAATCCCGTCAGCTGGCACACGGCGGCGTCCGTCATGTGCTCGTAGGCGTATAGGCTGTCGTGCAGCGTGCTGATGCGGCCGATCGTATAGTAGTCCGAGTCGACAAGGCCCTGAATGGCCGTGTCCGATGTGCTGTTCCCGGCCACCGCGCCGCAGTCGATCGCGCCCTGCACCTTAGAGCCGTAATGGATCTTGCCGCTCGCGTCCTTGAGCTCGACCGCCACGGCGTTCACGTCCTTATCAAGGCCATCGAGCGCTGCCTGCCAATCGCTGCCGAGCGCGTCCGCACCCAGCTCGACTGCGTAGGTATCCTTGATGACGGGCTTTTGCACCGTGATCTCAAGGTCGTCCTGCTTCTTATCGTCGCCGCTGTCGCCGCCATTTGCGGTGTCGTCCTGTGGGGTCTTCTTTATCCAGGGGAACTCAAAGCGGACCGAGCCGTCCGCATCGTATACCATATAGCGCTGCGCAAACAAAAAGCCGCACGCCAGCAGCAAAATGACCACCAGCACCACGGCCAGCACGCCTCTGCCGCGTCTGCGCCCGCGATAACCGGTATAGCCCTTCGTTCCGCTCGATCTTCTTGCCATTGTCTGCATCCGCCTCCTTTTTCTCGTGCAACAGTTTACCTTTTGAGAGCAAAAAAATCAACAAAAACCTTTCGGTTTTTGTTGATTTTCCGTTTTTGTATGCTTTAGCCCTCGATAGCGTCCATCAGCGCGACGCGGCGGGCGTGGCGGCCGCCCTCAAACGCGGTGGAGAGGAACGTCTCAACCATGGCCGCGGCCAGCTTCGGGCCCGTGAAGCCCGCGCCGATGGCCATCATGTTCGCGTTGTTGTGCTGGCGGCAGAGCTGCGCCTCGAGCGTATCGGCGCAGTGCGCGCAGCGGATGCCCTTGACCTTGTTCGCCGCAATGGAGATGCCGATGCCCGTCGTGCACACGACGATACCGTACTCGCACTCTCCGCTCGCGACGGCACGCGCGGCGGCCTCTCCGAAAATGGGATAGTCGCAGCTCTCGGTGGAATAGGTGCCGCAGTCCTTGACCTCGTGGCCCAGGCCCTCCAGCTGCTTTTTGATGTCTTCCTTCATGGCGTATCCGCCGTGGTCACAGCCCAATGCGATCTTCATAGTGTTTCTCCTTTTGTCAGTCAGATTTTGTGAAAGACCGGTTTTTTCTTTTCAAATGTACACACATAGTTGAGGCCGCAGCTCTTTAAAAGCTCCTGCGTCTCGCGGGCGCGCATGCCGACGAATTCCGGCGTATGCGCGTCGGTGCCGATGGTGATGATCTCGCCGCCGAGCTCGTGATAGAGCCTCAGCCATTTGGCGTCCGGCAGCGGCGTGTTGCCGCGGTTGACGTTGCACTCGATGCCGCAGCCATTTTCAATGAGCGCGCGAAACACCTGCGCCACCTCGTCCTCAAAACCGTCGAAACTCATGTTCATACCGTGGTTTTCGTTCATGTAGCGAAGCGGCAGCGTCAGGTGGCCGAGCACGGAGAACTTCCCCCACTTGGCCGTCTCCAGAACGAGCGTTAAATAGTCCGCGATCTGCTCGCGCGCCTCCTGCTCCGTGGCCTCGGGCATGAAGTAGAGGTCGTTCCAATCGTACTTTTCCGACAGCTGATGCTGCGAACCGATGACAAAGTCGAGCTCCGGCAAACGCGAGAGCAACTCGTCTGCGTAGGCAAAGTCGCGCATCGCCTCGCCGAGTTCGATGCCGCGGCGGACGATGATCTTCCCGTCCGCCGCCTGGTCGGCGCGCGCAAAGGTCTCTTCACGATTCGAAAAATCGTGTTCCCAGTGCGTCGTCTCCCTCGGGCGGAACAGGTCTACATGGTCGGTCAGGCACATTTCCTGCAAACCCTGCGCGATGCCCGCGCGCACCATGTCTTCCACCGGCGTTTTCGAGTCGAACGAAAGCGAACAGTGGGTGTGATAATCGGATAAATACATCTTCTATTCGTTACAGCTTGAACTTTCCGAAAAAGCTCTTGTGTTCCTCATAATTCTTCTCGCCGAGCGACTCGCTGAACTTCTTGAGCGCTTCCTTCTGCTCGCGGTTCAGGTTGCGCGGCGTCTCAATATACACGGTGACATACTGGTCGCCGCGGCCGCGGCCGTTGAGGCCGGGGATGCCCTTGCCTTTCAGGCGGAACGTTGTGCCGCTCTGCGTGCCCTCAGGGATGGTGTACTTCACCTTGCCGTCGATCGTCGGGATCTCAAGCTCCGCGCCGAGCACCGCCTGCGTGAACGTGATGGGCGCTTCGCACAGGACGCTCGTGCCCTCGCGGCGGAAGATCTCGTGTGGACGCACGGACACGACGATCAGAAGGTCGCCCGCGGGGCCGCCGTTCTTGCCCGCGTTGCCCTGCGCGCGCAGTGAAATGGTCTGCCCGTTGTCGATGCCCGCAGGAATGCTGACCTTGATGGTCTTGCGGTGGCGGATCATGCCCTTGCCGCCGCACTTGGGGCAGGGCTGGTGGATGATCTTACCCTTGCCTCCGCAGCGCTGGCAGGGTGCCGACGTCGACATATAGCCCAGCGGCGTCTGGCGGCGCTGCTGGACCACGCCGCTGCCGCGGCAGTCAGGGCAGACCTCGGCGGTCGTGCCCTTGGCGCAGCCCGAGCCGCGGCAGTCAGGACACTGCTCGATGCGATCGATGCTGACTTCCTTCTCGCAGCCGAAGGCCGCCTCTTCAAAGCTGATGTTCACGCTCGTGCGCAGGCTTTCGCCGCGCTGGGGCGCGTTGGGGTTCGCGCGCGCGCCGCCGAAGCCACCGCCGAAGAAGCTGCCGAAGATATCGCCGAGGTCGCCGAAGTCGAACCCGCCCGCGCTGTAAGCGCCGCCACCGGCGCCTGCGCCGTAATTCGGGTCAACGCCCGCAAAGCCGAACTGGTCGTAGCGCGCCTTCTTGTCTGGGTCGCTCAAAACCTCGTTCGCCTCGTTGATCTCCTTGAACTTCTCCTCGGCTTCCTTGTCGCCGGGGTTCATGTCGGGATGATACTTGCGTGCGAGCTTTTTGTATGCTTTTTTGATCTCTTCTTCCGAAGCGCCCTTGGAAACGCCGAGCACCTCGTAATAGTCTCTTTTATTTTCAGCCATAGACTACGCTCCTAAAAACGCCGCAATCGGGGGCAGTATAAACTGTCCCCGCTGCGTCGATCGGTTTCAAATTACTTTTTGTTGTTGTCGTCGTCATCCACGACCTTGTAGTCAGCATCATAATACTGCTGACCGTTCGGGCCGGTCTGCGCGCCGCCGTTCTGGCCGCCCATGTCAGGACCGGCCTGTGCGCCGCCCTGCGGGTTCGCCTGCTGATAGAGCTTCTCGCTCATCTGATAGAACATCTGCGTGAGCTCTTCGGTCGCGCTCTTGATGGCGTCGGTATCGTCGCCCTTGAGGACTTCCTTCAGCTTGTCGATACCACTCTGGACCTTGGCCTTCTCGTCCGCGGGGATCTTGTCGCCCACTTCGCCGAGGGTCTTCTCGCTCTGGTAGACCATCTGGTCGGCCTGGTTGCGGACTTCGACCTTTTCCTTGATCTTGGCGTCCTCAGCGGCGTACTGCTCGGCGTCCTTGACGGCCTTTTCGATATCCTCCTTGCTCATGTTGGAGGAAGAGGTGATGGTGATGTGCTGCTCAGTGCCGGTGCCGAGGTCCTTCGCGCTGACGTTCACGATGCCGTTGGCGTCGATATCGAATGTGACCTCGATCTGAGGCACGCCGCGGCGGGCCGGAGCGATGCCATCGAGGTGGAAGCGGCCGAGGCTCTTGTTGGCAGCGGCCATCTCACGCTCGCCCTGCAGAACGTTGACTTCAACGCTCGTCTGGTTGTCGGCGGCGGTGGAGAAGATCTGGCTCTTCTTCACGGGGATGGTGGTGTTGCGGTCGATGAGCTTGGTGCAAACGCCGCCCATGGTCTCAATGCCGAGGGACAGCGGGGTGACGTCGAGCAGCAGCAGGCCCTTGACATCGCCGGTCAGAACGCCCGCCTGAAGAGCAGCGCCCATGGCGACGCACTCATCGGGGTTGATGCCCTTGAAGCCTTCCTTGCCGGTGAGCTTCTTGACCATTTCCTGCACGGCCGGGACACGGCTGGAGCCGCCGACGAGCAGCACCTTCGTCAGGTCGGACGCGCTGATGCCGGCGTCGCTCATGGCCTGACGCACCGGGCCTGCGGTCTTTTCGACGAGGTGGGCGGTGAGCTCATTGAACTTTGCGCGCGTGAGCGTCACGTCGAGGTGCTTCGGGCCGGTCGCATCCGCCGTGATGTACGGCAGGTTGATGTTCGTGCTCGTCACGCCGGACAGCTCGATCTTCGCCTTCTCAGCGGCCTCCTTCAGACGCTGCATGGCCACGCGGTCGCCGGACAGGTCGATGCCGTCGCTCTTCTTGAACTCCTCAACGAGGTAGTTGGTGACACACTGGTCGAAGTCGTCGCCGCCGAGGCGGTTGTTGCCGGCCGTGGCCAGCACTTCGATGACGCCGTCGCCGATCTCCAGCACGGAGACGTCGAACGTGCCGCCGCCGAGGTCGTAGACCATGATCTTCTGGTCGGTCTCCTTATCGAGGCCGTAGGCCAGCGCGGCCGCCGTCGGCTCGTTGATGATACGCTTGACGTCGAGGCCGGCGATCTTGCCGGCGTCCTTGGTCGCCTGACGCTGCGCGTCGGTGAAGTAGGCCGGCACGGTGATGACGGCCTCGGTCACGGGCTCGCCCAGATAGGCTTCCGCGTCGGCTTTGAGCTTCTGCAGGATCATCGCGCTGATCTCCTGCGGGGTGTACTTCTTGCCGTCGATGGTGACTTTATAGTCCGAGCCCATCTCGCGCTTGATCGAGCTGATCGTGCGGTCCGGGTTCGTGACGGCCTGGCGCTTTGCCACCTGGCCGACCATACGCTCGCCGGTCTTGGAGAACGCGACGACGGACGGGGTGGTGCGATGACCTTCCGCGTTGGGGATGACAGTCGCTTCGCCGCCCTCCATGACGGAGACGCAGCTGTTGGTGGTGCCAAGGTCGATACCGATAATTTTACTCATAATGAATTCCTCCTGTATTGAAAGCAGATTGTGTATACGAATTTATATTGGGGGTCAGTTTGCGACCTTCACGACGGAATACCGCAGCACGCGGTCTCCGATGCAAAAGCCCTTTTCAAACTCCTCCACGACAACGCCCTCGCCGTAGGCATCGTCCTCGATGTGCATCACGGCGTTGTGGCGGTTGGCGTCAAACGGCTGGCCGACGGCTTCGATCTCCGACACGCCGAGCTGATTGAGCGCGGTGTGATACTGGTTCATGATGCCCTCGATGCCCTTGCGGGCGGGGTCATCGTCCGGAGTCTGTTCCAGTGCGCGCGACAGGCTGTCGTACACCGGCAGGAACTTTTTGAGCGTCTCGCAGCGGACATCGGCATAGATGTTCTCGCGCTCGCGGGCGCTGCGCCGGCGGAAGTTGTCATATTCGGCGAGCAGGCGGAGGTATTTGTCCTTTTCCGCCGCGAGATCGGCCTCGATCTCTTTTTTCGTCTCTTTCTTTTCCTTGGGATCTTTGGGCTCCTTGGGCTCCTTGGAGGCCTTCGGCTCTTTTTCCTTGCTGTCCTTCTTCGCGGTCTTCTTGGCCGCCTTTTCCTCGACGTCCGGCGTGACCGGTTCGGTCTTTATGTCGTCGACGACCGGCTCCGTTTCCGGAGCGGTCTGCTTCGGGTCATTTGTTTTCGTGCTCATCTGAATCGTCTCCCTTAATGATCAACTTGTTATCCAGCCCGGGGGGCGGAAGCGTACCGCCGCCGAGCAGCTTGGACAGGCCGGCCGCAATGAAGCTGAGCTTTGCGGCGACCTTGGAATAGTCCATACGTGTCGGACCGACCACACCGATCAGACCGCGCATATTTTCGCCCGCGTCATACGTCGCGAGCACGACGCTGCTGTCGCGCAGCTCCTCGGCCACGTTTTCCGGACCGATGAGCACACGCACCTCGTTTTCACCGCCGAGCTGTTCCATCGGGATGTCGAGCAGGTTGCTGCCGTCGGACAGATAGCTCATGAGGCGGTGCGCCTTGTCGGGGTCGCGGAACTCCGGCTGGTGCAGCAGCTGCGACTCGCCGACGAGATACGTCTGCGCGGCGCCTGCGCCGGTGAGCACCTCGATCGCGAAGGCCGCGATCACGGCCGTGATGCCGAGATTGTCCTGCGCGGCGCGTTCCACGGAGCTGATGAGCGTCGGCGTGATGTCCGGCTCGCGGATGCCCGTGAAGTGGGCGTTGAAGACGGCGGCGAGCTTCTGGATCATGTTCTGCTCGGCCGAGACCGGCAGATGCACGAGCTTGTTTTTCACCGTGTCATCGCTCAGAAGCAGCACGATGATGAAGCTGTTGGCGTCGAGATAAATGAGGTCAAAGCGCCGGATCGTGACGCCGGCACTCGCCGTGAGCGTCACGGCGGGGTAGCTCGTCAGCTGCGAGGCCAGACGGCTCGCGTCCGTCATGAGCTCGCCGCGCTGGTGGCGTCCCGTCAGGCTCTGGGTGATGGCCTGTGTCTCCTCGGCGGTGAGATCCTTGTGCTCCATGAGCTCGTTGACGTACATCCGGTAGCCGAGCGGCGTCGGCACGCGTCCGGCCGATGTGTGCGGCTGCTCAAGATAGCCCATGGAGACCAGCTCCGCAAGCTCGTTGCGGATCGTGGCCGAGGAACAGCCGAGATCGGCGCTCGCGGCGATGGCCTTCGAGCCGACCGGCTCCGCTGTGCGGATGTATTCCTCAATGACCGCGGCAAGTATTTTCTTTTTGCGGCTGCTGATATCCATAGGTCCCTCCGCTGGCACTCGGAGCTGCCGAGTGTTGGCACTCCTAACCTTCGAGTGCTAATTTACACCCGGGCGGGCGGAAAGTCAAGGGCTTTCTCTATATTATTGATAGAAAGTTCATATTTATTTTCCCGGCTGCACGCGGCGGCAAAAACGCCCGGTTTTCCGGCGCAAAAACCGGGCGCGGCGGAGTTGTCCGCCGCGCCCGGAAAGCGCTGGGATTTCACGTATTTTGCCGCAGTGCGCGGCGCAGGGATCAGCTCAGGAAATCGCGCAGCTTTTTGCTGCGGCTGGGGTGGCGCAGCTTGCGCAGCGCCTTGGCCTCGATCTGGCGGATGCGTTCACGCGTGACGTTGAACTCCTTGCCGACCTCCTCAAGCGTGCGGGTGCGGCCGTCCACGATGCCGAAGCGCAGCTCGAGCACCTTTTTCTCGCGCGGGGTGAGCGTGTCGAGCACCTCCATGAGCTGCTCCTTGAGCAGCGAGAAGCTCGCCGCCTCGCTCGGCTCGGACGCGTCCTCGTCGGGGATGAAGTCGCCGAGGTGGGAGTCCTCCTCCTCACCGATCGGCGTCTCGAGCGACACCGGCTCCTGCGCAATCTTGAGGATGTCGCGCACCTTGTCGACGGGCATATTCATCTCCGCCGCGATCTCCTCGGCGCTCGGGTCGTGGCCGAGCTCCTGCAGGAGCTGACGGCTGACGCGGATGACCTTGTTGATCGTCTCGACCATGTGCACGGGGATGCGGATCGTGCGCGCCTGGTCGGCGATGGCGCGGGTGATGGCCTGACGGATCCACCAGGTGGCATAGGTGGAGAACTTGTAGCCCTTCGTGTAGTCGAACTTCTCGACGGCCTTGATCAGACCGAGGTTGCCCTCCTGAATGAGGTCGAGAAACAGCATGCCGCGCCCGACGTAGCGCTTGGCGATCGACACGACCAGACGCAGGTTTGCCTCAGCCATGCGGCGCTTGGCCTCCTCATCGCCCTCGGCCATGCGCTTGGCCAGCTCCTGCTCCTCCTCGGGGGTGAGCAGCGGCACCTTGCCGATCTCCTTGAGGTACATACGCACCGGGTCGTCGGTCGAGAACGTGTCGGCCATGGCCTCGGTCTCGTTCATCTCCTCCTCGGTGACTTCCTCGATCTCCTCGAGCTCCTCGATCTCCTCGAGCTCCTCGAGCTCGGGCAGCGCGTCCTCGTCCACGGGGAGCAGCGCATCGTCGCCGAGCACGTCGATGCCAAGACTCTCGAGCCGGTCGTAAAACTTCTCGGTCTCCTCGCTCGAGAGGTTCATGTCCTCGAGCACCATGAGGTCCTTGCTCGAGAGCTTTCCGGCCTTTTTGCCGCGCTCGACGAGCTCGTTGAGCTTTTCCTCCGTGGTCTTTTCCGCCTCGGGCTTTTCCGCTGCCGCGGGCTTTTTCGCCGCAGGGGCGGCCTTGGTCTTGGCCTTCGCCTGCTTTTCATCGTCGGCCGCGAGCAGCGTGTCGGCCATGGCCTTGAGTTCCGCCGGGGAGAGATTATTCATGTCTTTCTGTTCCATCTTTACCACCATACCCTTTATGTTCTTTGAGTTTGTTTGCAAATGCCAGCAGATCCGCCTCCGACATCGCAGTGCCGGCGGAGGACTGGGTCTGAAGAATGCCTATGTAATCGTCGAGCGCACGCGCGCCGTTGGAAAGCTCCGCCGGCTGCTGGATGATGCCCGTGAGCAGTGCCAGCTCGTCCGGCGTCAGCTCGCCCGAGAGCGCCGCGATCTGCACCGTGCCCGTGCCGCCGTGGGCGAGCAGGACGGTGTAAATGTGCCGCAGCTCCGGTGAGGAAAACTGCGCCGCGTCCGGCACGTTCGTCCGGCCGTAAAACAGGCCGGGGTCGAGATAGAGGAGCCGGATGATGCCCTGCTCGGCGGCTGCCGAGCGCGGATCGTCAAAGCGGATGCTCCGGCCGGGGGGCTGCATCGCCGTCGCGGGGCGCAGCATCTCGCGCTCGCGTTCCTTGCGCGCACGGCTGAGCCGCCGCT
>OLOS01001697.1_pt1 | contig 17166 bp, 10 predicted proteins | sample 1672631 | NCBI WGS metagenome assembly OLOS01 (sample SAMEA3136707, study PRJEB25190) | human gut metagenome | biome: human gut; feature: human-associated habitat; material: faeces | place: Austria | collected 2013 | reverse complement strand
GAGAGCTCAAGACAAAGCCTACACAGGCAAGTGTAAAGGAGCTTCAGGGCATGGGAATCCAGCCGGATATCATTGTATGCCGTTCAGAGCATGAGCTTGATCAGAAGCTTAAGGACAAGATTGCGCTGTTTTGTAATGTACCGAATTCACACGTATTACAGAACCTTGATGTGGAGTATCTCTATGAGGCACCACTTGCCATGGAGCAGGAGAATCTTGCAAAGGTTGCATGCGAGTGCTTGAATCTCGACTGTCCTGAGCCGGATCTTGCAGACTGGAAGCAGATGGTTGAGGATCTCCGTCATCCTGATAAAGAGGTAAAGATCGCACTTGTCGGAAAATATACAGCACTTCACGATGCATACATTTCAGTTGTTGAGGCACTGAAGCATGGCGGTATTCCTGAGCATACCACAGTTGATATAAAGTGGGTTGACTCAGAGGAACTTAATGATGACAATGCAGCAGAGGTATTCAAGGGCATTCAGGGAATTATCGTTCCGGGAGGCTTTGGAGACCGTGGTGTTGAGGGCATGATTGCAGCAGCTAAGTATGCCAGGGAAAACAATATCCCATATCTGGGACTCTGCCTTGGAATGCAGGTGGCAATCATCGAGTATGCGCGCCACGTATGTATGTTCCATGATGCACACAGTATAGAGCTTGATCCAAACACTACTCATCCGGTTATCGCACTTATGCCTGACCAGAACGGAATAGAGGATATCGGAGGTACACTTAGACTTGGCTCTTATCCATGTGTACTCGACAAGACATCAAAGGCATATCAGGTATATGGCACAGAGAATATAAGCGAGCGTCATCGTCACCGTTATGAGGTCAACAATGACTACAGAACAGCTCTCACAGAGCATGGCATGAAGCTTTGCGGTACATCACCGGATGGCAGAATCGTGGAGATGATTGAGATTCCGGAGCATCCGTGGTTTATTGCCACACAGGCACATCCTGAGCTTAAGTCACGTCCGAACCGTCCACATCCGCTTTTCCATGGCTTCATAGAGGCGGCAAACAAGGTGAACAGATAATTTTTCGTTATATTTAATACAATATTTAGAAAGTGCGGTTGATTTTGACCGCACTTTTTCTTATAATAAAGTGAAGCTTCACACTTTATATATTGTGAGTAGACGGTTTCATATACAATATATTCCTTGAAAAATAAGAAGTCTGTAATGATATTTTTCGGGGATAGGGTTTCATGGGAATGACTATAAAAATTACAGGTCAAAATTGCCTTGAAGCTTGTAATAAATAAGAAAAGAACGGAGAAAATATGGATAATCAGGGACCTAATAACTATAATTACAACAATGGCCCGGGCAATAATGGGTCCGGTGGAAACGGGAATAACGGTGGTAACAGACCTGGTGGTAACGGTGGCAGAAACAACCGTGGCGGACAGGGTATTATGGCATTTATCCTGCTGACACTCGTGGCATTGTTTGTGTATGCACTTATATCAAACAGCATATCGCATGCCAGCACACAGGAAAAGTCATACAGCGATTTCATAAAACAGCTTGATAAGGGCAATGTCAAGAGCGTGGAGTTTGATTCCTACGAGATAGACTACAAGCTTGTGGATGACGGACACAAGGATTATGACATCACATATTACACAGGCCGTGTGGCTGATGATGAGCTTGTGCCGACACTCAAAAAAGCAAAGACCTCAGAGGGCAAGTCTATTGAGATAAAGGCAGCGATACCTGATAATACATCTACATGGATTTTTAATATATTAAGCTTTATAGTTCCGCTTATTTTACTGTGGGTGCTTTTGGCATTTGTTTCAAAGAAGATGGGCGGCAGCATGGGGATGGGAGTCGGCAAATCGACTGCCAAGGTATATGTGGAGAAGTCCACAGGCGTCAACTTCAAGGATGTTGCGGGACAGGATGAAGCCAAGGAATCTCTCCAGGAGGTTGTTGATTTCCTTCACAATCCTAAGAGATATACAGATATCGGAGCCAAGCTTCCTAAGGGAGCGCTTCTCGTGGGACCTCCGGGAACAGGTAAGACACTCCTTGCCAAGGCAGTAGCAGGAGAGGCAGGAGTACCGTTTTTCTCACTTGCAGGTTCAGACTTTGTGGAGATGTTTGTCGGAGTCGGAGCTTCGAGAGTGCGTGATTTGTTCAAGGAAGCACAAAAGATGGCACCATGTATTATCTTTATCGATGAGATAGATGCAATAGGAAAGAGCCGTGACAGCAGATACGGCGGTGGCAATGACGAGCGTGAGCAGACACTAAACCAGCTCCTTGCAGAGATGGATGGCTTTGATACATCAAAGGGATTACTTATATTAGCAGCAACTAACCGCCCTGAGGTGCTTGATAAGGCGCTTCTTCGTCCGGGACGTTTTGACAGAAGAATCATTGTTGACAAGCCTGACTTAAAGGGGCGTCTGGAGACCTTAAAGGTACACTCAAAGGATGTCAAGATGGATGAGTCGGTAGACCTCGATGCACTGGCACTTGCAACAGCAGGACTTGTTGGCTCAGATCTTGCCAACATGATTAATGAGGCTGCCATCAATGCAGTCAAAAACGGCAGACAGCTTGTAAACCAGTCAGATCTCTTTGAGGCCTTCGAGCTTGTAGCAGTCGGCGGCAAGGAAAAGAAGGACCGTGTCATGAGCGATAAAGAGAGAAAAATCGTCTCATACCATGAGGTTGGACATGCACTTGTATCAGCCCTGCAGAAAAATACAGAGCCTGTACAGAAAATCACAATCGTACCACGTACCATGGGCGCACTCGGATATACACTCCAGACACCTGAAGAGGAGAAATACCTTGAGACAAAGGATGAACTTCTCGCCAAAATCACAACATATATGGCAGGTCGTGCAGCAGAGGTGCTGGTATTTAACTCAGTCACAAGCGGAGCCGCAAATGATATAGAAAATGCCACAAAGATAGCCCGTGCCATGGTAACTATGTACGGAATGTCAGATAAATTCGGCATGATGTGCCTTGCAACAGTACAAAACCAGTACTTAGAGGGCGGAGCAGGATTAATCTGCGGAGAGAATACAGCATCGCAGATAGATGATGAGGTACTCTCAATCATCAACAGCAGCTACGCAGAGGCCATGAAGCTCCTCGATGAAAACAGAGAAATCCTCGACAGTATATCAGATTATCTCTACGAGAAGGAAACAATCACAGGTAAGGAATTCATGAAGATGTTCCGCGATATGAAGGGACTCCCTGACCCGGACGAGGAAAAAGATGGTGAAGAGAGCAAAGAGCAGGAAGCCGCACAGAATGATGCACAGAAAGATACGACATCAGCAGCAGATCCGCTCCTTCGTAATGCCACAGACCAGCCTGCAGATACAAATGAATCTTCCGGATATACAGCGCCGGATGATAATACATTGAATAACTAGTACCTTATAGGTCAATTTTCGAACACAATGAGCAACCAAGCAATTTTCGCGTAGCGAAAGAGCGAAAAAAGAATTTCGCATAAAAAAAGCGCAGTAGAAAAGAGTTTCGCACACATAAACTGAAAAAGCCGGAGGGTGCATAGTGTGTTCAGAAGGAAAATATGAACTGCCGCGGGCTTCCAGATAAGAGAAGGGACGAAAAGCCTTGCAAACAAAGAAAACCAAACGGAGAGAAAACCCGCGGCTGACTTCATATTTTCCTGAGGAATACACTGTGTGCCATGCCGGCAACCACACAACCTGAAGGTGCGAAACTCCACACCACAACCTAAAAGAGCGAATATGGAAAAAACATTTGATATCAAAGAAGAATTAAAAAAACTCCCGGATGCCCCGGGAGTTTATATTATGCATGACAAGGATGATGTAATCATATATATCGGCAAAGCCAAAAGCCTGACGAAGCGAGTACATCAGTACTTTCAGGCGAGCCACAATGAGGGCATCAAGAAAAAACAGATGGTAGAGCATATAGATCATTTTGAGTATATAGTTACCGACTCTGAGCTTGAGGCCCTTGTTTTGGAGTGCAACCTGATAAAGGAGCATACACCAAAGTACAATACTATGCTTCGTGATGACAAGACATATCCGTACATCAAGGTGACACTGGGAGAGGACTATCCGAGGGTGCTGTTTTCGCGTCAGATGAAAAAGGACAAATCCCGTTACTTTGGTCCGTATACGAGTGCCTCAGCGGTGAAAAGCTCGATAGATCTGATAAACAAAATCTATAAGCTTCGCACCTGCAACCGCAGGCTGCCGCGTGATATAGGAGCAGACCGGCCGTGCCTCAACTATCATATACACCAGTGCAGTGCACCATGCCAGGGGTATGTGACGAAGGAAGAGTATGCCATATCTGTAAAGGGTGCGATAGATTTCTTAAACGGCGACTATGAGCAGACAATAAAGGCTCTTAGCGATAAAATGCTAAAGGCCTCAGAGAGCATGGAGTTTGAGAAGGCGGCTGAATACAGGGATCTGATAAACAGTGTGAAACAGGTAGCGCAGAAGCAGAAGATAACAAATGCCGACGGCGAGGATAAGGATATCATAGCACTGGCAAATGATGATACGGATGCCGTGGTGCAGGTGTTTTTCATAAGAAACGGAAAGCTGATAGGCAGAGACCATTTCCATGTGAGGGTTGGAAGCGAGGAGGCTGCGGATGATGTGTTAAATAACTTTGTGAAGCAGTTTTACTCCGGAACTCCGTTTATACCGCGCGAGGTCATGCTGCAGAGTGAAATAGAGGATATGGCTGTTTTGGAGCAGTGGCTCAGCGAAAAGCGAGGCAGGCGGGTGAATATAAAGGTGCCGCAGAAGGGCATGAAGGAAAAGCTTGTTGAGCTTGCCTACAAGAACGCACTCTTAGTGCTCAGCCAGGATAAGGAGAGGATAAAGAGAGAAGAGGGGCGCACAATAGGAGCTGTAAAGGAAATCGAGGGACTTTTGGGCTTACATGGCTTAAACCGTATGGAGGCCTATGATATTTCCAATATCAACGGCTTTGAGACCGTCGGCTCCATGATAGTGTATGAGAAGGGCAAGCCTAAAAAGAGCGATTACAGAAAGTTTAAGCTTCGCACAGTTACGGGACCTGATGATTATGCGTCAATGCACGAGGTGCTCACACGCCGCTTTACACATGGCATGGAAGAACAGAAGCAGCTTGAAAAAGATGGCTCTCCACAGGAAATAGGCAGCTTCAACCGTTTTCCGGATATTATAATGATGGATGGTGGAAGAGGTCAGGTAAATATATGTCTTCAGGTGCTTTCCGAGCTGGGACTCGACATACCTGTGTGTGGCATGGTGAAGGATGATTTCCACCGCACAAGAGGTCTTTATTACAACAATGTGGAGATACCTATCGACCGCCACGGCGAAGGCTTCAAGCTCATCACGAGAATACAGGATGAGGCACACCGCTTTGCAATAGAGTTTCATAGGTCACTGCGCTCAAAAAGTCAGGTACATTCGGTGCTTGATGATATTGAAGGCATAGGGCCGGCGCGCAGAAAGGCGCTCATGCGCCGCTACCAGTCGCTAGAGAAGATAAAGGAAGCAGATGTCGATGACCTTATGCAGACAGAGACCATGAACGAGAAAGCAGCACAGGCAGTGTATGCATTTTTCCACTCTGCCACGTAGATTTTGAAGCTAATCTGTGGTATACTAAAAAACAAATATACATCAAGGGGGACCGCGAATGGATGCATTACACTCAGTATCAGTTGCAAAGGTAGCAGAATTGCTCGATCTCAACAATCTCACAAAAGAGATGAACCTAAAGGAGAGGGCGATAGAGTGCTCGGACGTCAACAGACCGGCGCTTCAGCTCTCAGGATATTTTGATCATTTTGAGGAGAGACGAATACAGATTATCGGAAATGTAGAGTATACCTATATAGAGAAGATGAGCGACAGCGAGAAAAAAGAGCGCTATAGCCGCTTCATGGAGTTTGATATACCATGTATCATCTTCTGCAGAGATTTACAGCCGGATGAGATATTTATGGAAGAGGCCAGAGAGCACGGTATTCCGGTGCTGTCAACAGGTCGTTCCACATCAAGCTTTATGGCTGAGCTCATCTATTGTCTTGGTGAGCAGCTCGCACCATGCATCACAGTGCACGGCGTGCTGGTAGATGTATACGGCGAGGGAGTAATGATCACAGGCGAGAGCGGTATCGGAAAGAGTGAGGCTGCACTCGAGCTCATCAGACGAGGACATCGTCTTGTGACGGATGATGTGGTGGAAATCAGAAAGATCAACGAGCATACGCTCATGGGTACTTCGCCTGAGATTACCAGACACTTTATAGAGCTTCGTGGCATCGGAATCATCGATGTCAAGACACTTTACGGAGTAGAGTGTGTAAAGGAAAAACAGCAGATAGACCTCGTAATCAAGCTCGAGGACTGGAAGAAGGAGGCAGATTACGACAGACTCGGCCTCGAGGAAGAATATGCCGAGTATCTCGGCAACAAGGTAGTGTGTCATTCACTGCCAATCAGACCGGGACGTAATCTGGCAGTCATCGTAGAGACAGCAGCAGTCAATCACAGACAAAAAAAGATGGGCTACAATGCAGCTCAGGAGCTGTATCGCCGCGTCCAGGCAAATCTTACAAAAAATTCGGAGGTATAATAAATCATGGCAATAGAAAAGAAAAACGCCTGGGAGAAATATCCCCAGGGACCTGAAAGAGAAAAATTATTTGCATTTGCAGAGGATTACAGAAGGTTTATATCCGGCTGCAAGACAGAGCGCGAGTGCACGGCATCAGTTTATGCTGACGCCACAGGACACGGCTTTGTAGACCTTGATGAGCTCATCGAGACAGGAAAGAGCGTAAAGGCAGGAGATAAAATCATAGCAAACAATATGGGAAAGGGACTGGCGCTGTTTATCGTGGGCAGTAAGCCTCTTGAGAAGGGTATGAATATCCTCGGAGCACATATTGATTCACCTAGAATGGACTTAAAGCAGGTGCCTTTATACGAGGACACAGACATGGCACTTTTAGACACACATTATTATGGCGGTATCAAGAAATACCAGTGGGTCACACTGCCGCTTGCACTTCACGGAGTCATCTGTAAAAAGGATGGCAGCACAGTGACAGTCAATATCGGAGACAAGCCAAATGATCCTGTAGTGGGTGTGAGCGATCTGCTTATTCACCTGTCAGGCGAGCAGATGGGCAAGAAGGCCTCAGAGGTCATAAAGGGCGAGAGCCTTGATGTGCTGATCGGAAGCATACCGGGACCAGAAAAGGACGAGGACGACAAGGATATCAAGGAGAGAGTAAAGGCCAATATCCTCACAATACTTTCACAGGAGTACGGTGTGGACGAGGATGATTTCCTTTCAGCAGAGATAGAGGTGGTACCTGCAGGAGAGGCAAGAGACTACGGACTTGACAGAAGTATGATCATGGGTTACGGCCACGACGACAGAGTGTGCGCATATCCTTCATACAGAGCTATGCTTGAGATAGAGGGCGCACCGGAATATACAAGTGTATGCCTGCTCGTGGACAAAGAGGAAATCGGCTCAGTGGGAGCCAGCGGCATGCAGTCACGCTTTTTCGAAAACTGTGTGGCAGAGGTGATGAACCTGGCAGGAGACTACAGCGAGCTTGCAGTCAGACGTGCACTGAAAAACTCAAAGGTACTCTCATCAGATGTATCAGCAGCCTTTGACCCGAACTATCCATCGGTTATGGAAAAGAAGAACTCGGCATACTTCGGAAAGGGTCTTGTATTCAACAAATATACAGGCGCCAGAGGCAAATCAGGCTCAAACGATGCCAACGCAGAGTATGTTGCAAGGCTTAGAAATATCATGGATACAGCAGATGTTTCATTCCAGACAGCAGAGCTTGGAAAGGTAGATGAGGGAGGCGGCGGAACAATCGCATATATCCTCGCAAACTATGACATGAATGTTATTGACAGCGGTGTGCCGGTGCTCAACATGCATGCGCCATGGGAAATCATCAGCAAGGTCGATTTATATGAGGCATTCAGAGGCTACATTGCATTTTTGAAGGAAGCATAGGCTAAAGGAATATAAGATGAATCAGACATTTGTAAAAAGTGTAACAGAACAATTGCCGAAGCTTGGTCTCCTGCAGGATGAGCCGATGAAAAAACACACGACCTTCCGCATAGGAGGCCCGGCAGATTACTATGCAGAGCCTGATATGAGCCGGATTTCAAAGCTTATAGAGATGGCTAAGGCATGTGATATGCCGGTTACAGTGATAGGAAACGGAAGCAATCTGCTGGTAGGAGATAAGGGCATCAGAGGCCTTGTAATTGGTATTGGAAAAGGTCTGTCCGAAATCGAGGTGACAGAAGCTGTGGCGCAGCAAAGCACAGCGCAGGACCTCACAGCACAAGACAACTGTCATATCATCACAGCGGGCGCCGGGGCTATCCTTGCAGCAGTGGCGGCAAAGGCAGCGGAGGCATCGCTTTCAGGTCTTGAGTTTGCATCGGGCATACCCGGAAGTGTTGGAGGCGCGGTAGTCATGAACGCAGGAGCCTACGGTGGAGAGATAAAGGATGTCCTAATCGATGCCACAGTGCTCACAGCAGAGGGCGAGCTAAAGACTGTCACAAGGGATGAGCTTGACTTATCCTACAGGCACAGTATAGTCCAGGAAAAGGGCTATATAGTGCTGTCAGCCAGATTCAGGCTCACACCAAAGCCTAAGGATGAGATAAAGTCATATATGGCAGAGCTTCGCGCAAAGAGAGTGGAGAAGCAGCCGCTTGAGTACCCAAGTGCAGGCAGCACCTTTAAGAGACCGGAGGGCTATTTTGCAGGGAAGCTTATCATGGATGCAGGCCTTCGAGGTTACAGCGTTGGAGATGCACAGGTGTCGGAGAAGCACTGCGGCTTTGTAGTCAATAAGGGCGAAGCCACTGCAACGGATGTCCTGGCACTCATAAAGGATGTGCAGGAAACAGTTTTAAAGCAGTTTGGAGTAAAGCTCGAACCGGAAGTTAAGATGATTGGAGAATTCTAGTGAAATTTGTAATAGTGACGGGCATGTCAGGTGCCGGAAAAAGCACAGCAATGAAAATGATGGAGGATATGGGATATTTCTGTATAGACAATCTGCCTATACAGCTATTAGATAAGCTCATAGACTTTTCAAACACCTTCCACAGTGATGTGTCCAAGGTGGCAGTCGGCATAGATGTGCGAAACGGCTCAGGAATTGATGCGATTCCACAGACGCTCGAGCAGCTAAGGCAGAAAAATTTTCCGTATGAGATACTTTTCCTCGATGCTGAGGATGAGGTGCTTGTAAAGCGATACAAGGAGACGAGGCGTAATCACCCTCTCGCAGGCAGTGAGCGCATCAATAAGGGCATCGTGCTTGAGAGGGAAAAGCTGCAGTATTTAAAGGACAATGCTGACTATATCATAGACACAAGCCAGCTTCTCACAAGGGAGCTTAAAATTGAGCTTGAAAAGATATTTGTGCAGAATGAGGATTACAAGAATCTCTTTATCACGATACTTTCCTTCGGCTTCAAGTATGGCATACCGTCAGACTCTGATATAGTCATGGATGTGAGGTTTCTGCCAAATCCCTACTATGTGGACGGACTACGCGCGAAAACCGGCAATGATAAGGAGATACAGGACTATGTCATGCAGTTTCCGGAGGCAAATGAGTTTATCGACAAGCTTGACGATATGATAAAGTTTCTCATTCCAAACTATATCTCTGAGGGTAAAAACCAGCTTGTTATATCTATAGGCTGCACCGGAGGCAAGCACCGCTCGGTAACGCTTGCGAACGAGCTGTACAAGAGGCTTAGCGGCTGTAATGACTATGGACTTAAGATAGAGCATCGCGACATAGGAAAGGATGCATTGAGAGGTAAATAACATGTCATTTTCCAGTGATGTAAAGGAAGAGCTGGCAAAGCAGATATCAAAGAGCAGGCACTGTCAGCTCGCTGAGCTTGCAGGCATCATAGAACTTTCGGGCCGTATCAATGAAAAAACAAAGGGACTTGAGCTCGACACCGAAAACCTGTTGCTTTTAAATAAATATGCCACACTTATGAAGCGCGCCTTTGGCACAGATACCACAAAGGCGCTGGATGAGCAGGATACCGGAAAAATACTTGCAGCGCTTAAAATCACGGCACAGCCTGTCAACAGACAGACCGCAGACGGACTGCTTCTTATGCAGACATGCTGCAAGAGAGCCTTTATCAGGGGAGCCTTCATGGCAGCAGGCTCGATAAGCGACCCCAACAAAGCGTACCATTTTGAGATAGTGTGTCATACGAAAGAGCAGGCAAAGCAGCTTCAGGAGCTCTTGTGCGGCTTTGATACGGATGCCAAGATAGTAGAGCGCAAGGGGCACTATGTAGTGTACATAAAGGAGGGCGCCCACATCGTGGACAGTCTCAACATCATGGAGGCATATGTGTCACTTATGAAGCTGGAAAATGTGCGCATATTAAAGGAAATGCGCAACAGTGTAAACCGTAAAGTAAACTGCGAAACCGCAAACATCAGCAAGACTGTGAATGCGGCAGTAAAGCAGATAGAGGATATCAGACTGATACAGAAAACGAGAGGACTCGATGATTTACCGGCGCAGCTTCGGGAGATGGCGCTGCTTCGGCTTGAATATCCGGATGCACCGCTAAAGGAGCTCGGAGGATATCTGGATCCGCCAATGGGCAAATCGGGAGTCAACCACAGGCTTAGAAAATTATCGGCGATTGCGGAGGAACTGAGATAGATGAAGAAAAAGCTTTTATTTGTATTTAATCCCAAATCAGGCAAGGGGCTTATAAAGGAGCACCTGGTAAATATCGTGGACATCATGACAAAGGCCGGATACAAAATCACCATTTATCCTACACAATGTCAGGGGGATGCCATAAAAAAGGTCAGGAAAAATGCTGAGAAGTATGACCTTGTAGTGTGCAGCGGCGGAGACGGCACACTCGACGAGGTAGTGACCGGCATGGAGCAAAGCGAGGTAAATGTACCGATAGGATACATCCCTGCGGGCAGCACCAATGACTTTGCAAACTCTCTCGGCATACCAAAAAATATGGAGGAGGCCGCAAGAGTTGCCGTAAACGGTACTCCGTTCCCGTGTGATGTGGGAGGCTTCAACGGAGATACCTTCGTATATGTCGCAGCCTTTGGCCTTTTTACAGAGGTATCCTACCAGACCTCGCAGCAGATGAAAAATATACTGGGACATGCCGCATATATTTTAGAGGGTGCAAAGCACCTGATGGATATCACCTCGTACAGGATGAAGGTGAGCCATGACGGTGAGATAATAGAGGATGAGTTTATATATGGAATGGTGACCAACTCCCTTTCGGTAGGAGGCTTCAAGGGCATATCAGGTCCTGACGTACTGCTTGATGACGGCCTTTTTGAGGTGACACTCATCAAGAATCCAAAAAACCCAATCGAGCTCAACAAGATACTTGCGGGACTGGCAAACCGTGAAAATGACAATGAGCTCATCTACTCCTTCAAGACCAGTGAGCTGCATGTGGAGAGTGAGGAGGAGGTACCGTGGACACTCGACGGAGAGTTTGGCGGCAGCCACACGGATCTGACCATCACTAATCTGAACAAACAGATTACCATTATGTGCTGATAAATACAAAATCGGACATAAAATAGTAATAGTACACAATTTTTTGTCTGATTGTGTTAAAAATTTAACTTTATTTTTATAAGGTTATGTAATATAATAACATTAGCTTTTAATTAACAGGAGGAAAAAATATGTTAGTATCTGCAACAGAAATGCTTAAGAAAGCAAAAGAAGGACATTACGCAGTAGGTCAGTTCAACATCAACAACCTTGAGTGGACAAAATCAGTACTTTTAACAGCAGAGGAGCTTAAGAGCCCTGTAATCCTTGGTGTATCTGAGGGTGCCGGAAAGTACATGACAGGCTTCGGTACAGTAGCAGCAATGGTTAAGGCTATGCATGACGAGCTCGGTATCACAGTACCTGTAGCACTTCACCTTGATCACGGCACATACGAAGGATGCTACAAGTGCATCAAGGCCGGCTTCACATCAATCATGTTCGACGGATCTCATTATCCAATCGATGAGAACGTTGCAAAGACAAAAGAGTTAGTAGCAGTTGCTCATGCAATGGGCATGTCTATCGAGGCTGAAGTTGGTTCAATCGGTGGCGAGGAAGATGGAGTTGTTGGAATGGGCGAGTGCGCTGATCCTGACGAGTGCAAGAGAGTTGCTGATCTTGGTGTAGATATGCTTGCAGCAGGAATCGGAAACATCCACGGAAAATATCCTGCAAACTGGCAGGGACTCAGCTTTGAGACTCTTGACGCTATCCAGCAGAAGACTGGTGTTATGCCATTAGTACTTCACGGTGGTACAGGAATCCCGGCTGACATGATCAAGAAAGCAATCGACCTTGGAGTATCTAAGATCAACGTTAACACAGAGTGCCAGCTTTCATTCGCAGATGCAACACGTAAATACATCGAGGCCGGAAAAGATCTTGAGGGCAAGGGATTTGACCCTCGTAAGCTTCTTGCTCCAGGTGCTGAGGCAATCAAGGCAACAGTTAAGGAGAAGATGGAGCTTTTCGGATCAGTTGGAAAGGCTGAATAATATTATTGCAATTTAGTATTTTTGCACATACTACTTTACAAAATATTTATATCTTGTAGTAAAATTTTATAAAACTTAACTTTTTTAACATAAACGCTTGATTTTTGATACTCAAAGGAGTATCTTAATTTCAGAAATAATGTTAAGCGAAATGAACGAGGGCGTTCCACCATAGATGGAGTGCCCTCTTTTTTAATAAACTAAGAAGTCCGGCATAAAACAAGAATATTCGAGTTTATATGTTGTGCAGCTGTTTAAACATTATTTGAAAATAACAATTCACTCAAGGGGATTGATGAACAGAAAGGATGTAAGATATGAGCGAACAGGAATATTTCAACGTAGCAGACATCTTTGGAGAGAACGTATTTAACGATGCAGTTATGCAGGAGCGTCTTCCAAAGAAGGTTTACAAGAAGCTCCATGAGGTTATGGACGAAGGAAAGGAGCTTGATCTCGAGACTGCTGATGTTATCGCACACGAGATGAAGGAATGGGCCATTGAGAAGGGTGCAACACACTATACACATTGGTTCCAGCCACTTACAGGCGTTACTGCTGAGAAGCATGATTCATTTATCACTTCTCCAATGCCAAACGGAAAAGTACTTATGAGCTTTTCAGGAAAAGAGTTAATAAAGGGTGAGCCGGATGCTTCATCTTTCCCATCAGGTGGTCTTCGTGCTACATTTGAGGCAAGAGGATATACAGCCTGGGATTGTACATCACCTGCATTTGTAAGACAGGATGCAGCAGGCGCAACACTTTGCATTCCAACAGCCTTCTGTTCATACACAGGCGAGGCTCTTGATCAGAAGACACCTCTTCTTAGATCAATGGAAGCAATTAATGATCAGGCACTGAGACTTCTTAGATTATTCGGAAATACAACATCAAAGAAGGTTACTCCTTCAGTCGGACCTGAGCAGGAGTACTTCATCGTAGACCGTGAGAAGTATTTACAGAGAAAGGATCTCATCTTCACAGGACGTACACTTTTCGGAGCTATGCCTCCAAAGGGACAGGAGATGGATGATCATTATTTCGGAGCTATCCGTGAGAGAATCGCAGCTTACATGAGAGATGTAAACAAGGAGCTCTGGAAGCTTGGTGTTTCAGCTAAGACACAGCACAACGAGGTAGCACCTGCACAGCACGAGCTTGCACCTATCTATGCTGAGTGCAACGTAGCTGTTGACCACAACCAGCTTATCATGGAGACACTTAAGAAGGTGGCAGGCCGTCACGGACTCCAGTGCTTACTTCATGAGAAGCCATTCGCAGGAGTTAACGGTTCAGGAAAGCATGACAACTGGTCAATCACAACAGATGATGGTATCAACATGCTTGAGCCTGGCAAGACACCACATGACAATGTACAGTTCTTACTTGTACTCACATGTATGTTAAAGGCAATCGACGAGCATGCAGCACTTCTTCGTGCGGCAGCAGCAGATGTAGGAAACGATCACAGACTTGGAGCTAACGAGGCACCACCTGCAATCCTTTCTATCTACCTTGGAGACCAGCTTGGAGACGTATTGAACCAGCTTATCGCAACAGGTACAGCTACACACAGCTTAAAGGGTGAGAAGCTTGAGACCGGTGTTAAGACAATTCCTGATTTCATGAAGGATGCTACAGACCGTAACCGTACATCACCATTCGCATTCACAGGAAACAAGTTCGAGTTCCGTATGGTTGGTTCACAGGATTCTGTTGCACAGGCCAACATCGTGCTTAACACAATCGTTGCTGAGGCATTCTCAGACGCTTGTGATATACTTGAGAAGGCAGACAACTTTGACCTCGCTGTACATGATCTCATCAAGGATTACGCAGTAGAGCACCAGAGAATCGTATTCAACGGAAACGGATACTCAGATGAGTGGGTAGCTGAGGCAGAGAGACGTGGACTTCCAAACATCAAGTCTATGGTAGATGCAATTCCTGCATACGTTGCTCCTGAGTCAGTTGCAGCATTCGAGAAGTTCGGTGTATTTACAAAGACAGAGCTTGAGAGCCGTGCCGAGATCGAGTATGAGACATATGCAAAGACTATTAATATAGAAGCAAAGGCTATGATTGATATTGCCGGAAAGCAGATTATTCCTGCAGTTATCAAGTATGTTACATCACTTGCACAGTCAGTTAACTCAGTTAAGAGTGCAGTTGCTGATGCAGATGTATCTGTTCAGTCAGAGCTTCTTACAGAGAGCTCAGCTCTTCTCTCAGATGCACAGGTTGCACTTGCAAAGCTTAAGGATGAGACAGCAAAGGCCTGTGCTATGGAAGAGGGCAGAGAGCAGGCTGTTTACTACAGAGATGTTGTAAAGACTGCTATGGATGCTCTTCGTACTCCGGTTGATGAGCTTGAGATGATTGTCGACAAAGAGATGTGGCCAATGCCATCATACGGCGATTTAATCTTCGAGGTTTAATCCTTGTAGTTTCAGGACCAAAGCTTACGGAAAGCTGTTTAGAGCGGCATATATGATTTAATTTAACATAATAATAAAATGGAGACATTTTGCTGAACCACGAAGCTGTGGAAATTGGTGAAGTGTCTCTATTTTTTTATAAATTTTACTTTCAATAAAATGAAAAAATGAAAGAGAGGACATTACTATGACAGAAGAGATTAGTGGAGTAATTTTCGGAGTCTGGTTCCTTATTGGAGCAGCATTGGTTTTCTGGATGCAGGCAGGTTTTGCTATGGTAGAAGCAGGTTTTACCAGAGCAAAGAATACCGGTAACATCCTTATGAAAAACCTGATGGATTTCTGTATTGGTACAGTTGTATTCATATTGATTGGTTTTTCACTTTTATTAGGTGAAGATGTTCTTGGTTTCATCGGTAAGCCGGGATTTGACATCTTTACATCTTACAAAGATTTTGACTGGTCAAACTTTGTATTCAACCTGGTTTTCTGTGCGACAACGGCAACTATCGTATCAGGAGCTATGGCTGAGAGAACAAAATTTATTTCCTACTGTGTTTATTCAGGAGTTATTTCAGCACTTATTTACCCAATCGAGGCTCACTGGATCTGGGGCGGTGGCTGGCTTTCACAGATTGGCTTCCATGATTTCGCAGGTTCATGTGCCATCCACATGGTTGGTGGTATCAGTGCTCTTGTAGGAGCTGCAATTCTTGGACCTCGTATCGGAAAGTTTACAAAGGATAAAAACGGAAAGATTACAAAAGTAAACGCTATTCCGGGTCATAACATCACAATCGGTGCGCTCGGTGTATTCATTCTCTGGCTTGGCTGGTATGGATTCAACGGTGCAGCAGCAAAATCAGTAGAGCAGCTTGGTTCTATCTTTGTAACAACAACAATCGCACCTGCACTTGCAACAGTAGTTTGTATGATTTTCACATGGCTCAAATATGGCAAGCCTGATGTGTCAATGTGTCTGAATGCTTCACTTGCAGGACTTGTAGCTATCACAGCAGGCTGTGATGTAACAGATGCACTTGGTGCTATCATTATCGGTTCCGTAGCAGGACTTCTCGTCTGCTTCGGTGTATGGTTCCTTGACAATGTACTTCGTGTTGATGACCCTGTAGGTGCTGTCGCAGTACATATGATGAATGGTATCTGGGGAACAATTGCTGTTGGTCTTTTTGCCACAAACAGTGCTCCGGGATATTCAATCGCTGATTCAAAGGGCAACGAGCTCGTAGGACTCTTCTACGGCGGTGGATTTAAGCTTTTAGGACTCCAGCTCACAGGCTTTGTGTCTGTTGCAGCATGGACAGTAGTAACTATTACAATCGTATTCCTTGTTATCAAGGCTACACTGGGACTTAGAGTTTCAGAGGAAGAGGAAATCGTAGGACTTGACCCAACAGAGCATGGTCTTCCATCAGCATATGCAGGATTTGCTATCATGGATGTATCAGGTGATGTTATGGATGTCAATGAAAATACAGACCTTGGTTCTTCTGAGTATGCAACAGCTTCTCAGGCAAAGAAGGATGCAGCAGTGCCTGTTGTAAATGCAACAACACCGGCTTCAGCAAGCGGTATCCACAAGGTTGTTATTATTTCAAAGCTTACAAAGTACGACAAGCTTCGTAAGGCTATGAATGACTTAGGTGTAACAGGAATGACAGTGACACAGGTCATGGGCTGTGGCGTACAGAAGGGCGCCGGCGAGATGTATCGTGGTGTTGAAATGGATGCGACCCTGCTGCCTAAGGTGAAGGTAGAAGTCGTAGTCAGCAGAATCCCCGTAGCAACTGTGATCGAGGCTGCCAAGAAGGCTCTGTACACCGGACATATCGGCGATGGCAAGATCTTCGTATACAACGTTGACAAGGTAGTAAAGGTTCGTACCGGCGAAGAAGACTTCGCAGCTCTGCAAGATGTCGAGTAACTTAACTTAGCTTTTATCTAATCCCTCAATTTGGTATATACAGAGTGCTGTGCCCGGATGCTGCGACTCATCCGGGTGCAGACAAGGACCCCGGGTGCTTCCACCACCCGGGTTTTTTCCT
>OLOS01001694.1_pt1 | contig 17177 bp, 13 predicted proteins | sample 1672631 | NCBI WGS metagenome assembly OLOS01 (sample SAMEA3136707, study PRJEB25190) | human gut metagenome | biome: human gut; feature: human-associated habitat; material: faeces | place: Austria | collected 2013 | reverse complement strand
GGTTGATGCCATTGCCACCTGCAGAGCAGGTGGTTTATTTTTACTGTGACACAATCAACTGCTTATAAAGCTGTAGCAGCTTTGTAAGCAGTTATAAATCCTGCTAAAGCTTTGTAATACCTTTTAAAACCGTGTGATGCCTGCTAGAACTCCATAAAGCCTTCTGAAACTTAAAAATGCCTGCCAAAGCTTTGCACATCTTATTTTCCAATCAGATGATACAGAAGGAATGCTAATAAAATAACTGAACCTGACTTGATGCAGACCTTGGACAAAAATAAAATGAGGGAGATTCCTCCTGGCAATACAGTAACACAAATAAAGGATTTCCGGGATTCATCGTCCCGGAAACCTTATCCTGTCCATTATCCAATCATTCAGCCCGGCCACTTTGTCCGAACAGTTCCATATATCCTTTAAGCCGCTGCTTATAACCTTCCCTGATACGATGATATATCATGTAGGGCGGCCCTTCCTCGGCGCCGGCTGCAACACCTGCCACAAACAGGTCTGTTGCTATGTTTATCTTTGTTATACCACATTGGATGGCTCTTACCAGGTTGTCATTCCCGGAACCGCTGCCGCCGTGCAGGACCAGAGGGATATCCACTTCCCGGCGGATGGCTTTCAGACGCTCAAAGTCGAGATGGGGTTCCCCGCTGTATGCACCGTGGGCTGTCCCGATAGCAACGGCCAGGCAGTCTATCCCCGTCCTGTCAGCATATTCACGGGCTTTGGCGGGATCCGTGAGGCCCTGTTCCCTGTCCTGTGCATAATTTTCACCATCGCCCACATGGCCCAGTTCAGCTTCCACGCTCACCCCGACCGCATGGGCGATTTTTACAAGTTCAGCCGTGTCCCGGACATTGTCTTCATAGGGAGCGCTGCTACGGTCCACCATGATGGAGGTGAATCCTGCACGTATGGCCCATATGGCATGTTCAAATGCAGCGCCATGGTCCAGGTTGACTGCAACAGGCACCGGTGCGGCCTGGGCCAGCATACAGATTATCTTCCCAAGGGATACGATGTCCGGATGGAACTGAAACGCAAAATCCAGGATGATGGGCGCTTTCATTTCCACCGCTGCCTCGATGCAGACCCTTGCGGTATCCTCATTTATCACATTGGGGGCTGCCACGCCGTACGCTCCGCTTTGGGCCTTCACCAATATTTCTTTCATTGAAACCAGCATATGATCATTCCCCCTGTTATGAAAATTCTATGTCCGCAGTAAGCTCCTGTTCAATATCATCTGAGTCAGATGCCGTCTTTGGCTTCATGACAATCAGAAGCAGGGCGGTTACCAGGCACCCTATTATGAATGCCAGTATGAACATGAGTGGTTTGTTGCAAAATGGAATGGCAAATACCCCGCCATGCGGTATGGGCATTTCACATCCAAAGAATACGGCCAAGGCCCCTGAGACGGCAGAACCTGCCGTACAGGAAATAATGGTCCTTACAGGGTCGGATGCCACGAAGGGGAACACACCTTCCGTGATAAAGCATAAGCCCAGGGGAATCGCGGTCTTAGCAGCCTGATATTCTGCTCCTGTAAACCGTTTCCTGGCAATCAGCACCGCAAGGCCCACCCCTACGGGAGGCGTCATCCCGCTTACCAGGGTGGCTGACATAGGACCGTAGACGCCATTGGCAATCATGGAGCTGCTGAACGCATAGGCTGCCTGGGCACAGGGACCTCCCATATCGATACGCATCAATCCCAGCAGTCCTCCCAGGATAAGGCCGGATGAGTCACTCATGCTTAACAGGAACGCGGTTATGGCGCCGTTTATCATGGAGACAAAACTGCCCAGTATGCATACGAATATAAGGCCAGATGCCAGGGTGGCCAGAAGTGGTATGACAAGTACCGGCATAAGCCCAATCATGGCCTGGGGCAGTTTTATCTTTTTCTTGATTAACAATGTTATGTATCCTGTCAGGAACCCGCCTATGAGTCCCCCCAGGAAACCGGCCCCCATGGAATTAGCCAGGGTTCCTATGGCAAGCCCCGGCGCAATGCCTGGCCTTCCTGCAATTGAATATGCGATGCCTGCCGTGATCACCGGTACCGTAAAGCCAATGGCAGCTCCCCCAATCTGGTCCAGGATGGCCGCAAATGTCCCCGCCGCAATATTCCATCCGCCAAATACTTTTGCCAGCCCCATACACAATCCCCCGGCCACCACAACCGGTATCATGTAAGATATTCCTGTAAGGGCATGTCTTTTTAACTGCATTTTTTTCCAATCCATATGTATCCCCCTCTTCATTTACTCTGCTCCCTTTAGCTTCTCCTCAATCTTATTCAAGACCCCCTTTGGCGAGTTCAAAACCACCTTCATGGGCAGCTCCACGATTTTCTTTCCCCTGAAACGTTCCCGCCCTGAGATGAGTATGTCTGCGGAAATGAGAACCACATCCGCCCCAGCCACATCCTCGGCGGTCAGTTCGCATTCCGTCCCAATGCTTCCCTGGGTTTCTATTTTAATTTCGTGTCCCAGGTCCTGGGCTGCTTTTACCAGCTTTTCTTTTACCAGGTACGTGTGCGCAATACCGGCCGTACAGGCAGTTACCCCAACAATCTTCATGTAATCCCTCCTCCAGTTGATGCTGCAATTCAGTTTGCTACTGCAATTCAGTTTGCTGCTGCGATTCAGTTTGATGCTGCAATTTAATTTGCTGCTGCAATTCAGTTTGCTGCTGCGATTCAGTTTGCTGCTGCGATTCCCATCGCTGCCGTGATTTCATTGATGATCACGAATACATCCTCCTTTGTTTCCACTTCCTTGATGCGGCGGCATATTTCTTCATCAGCCAAAGCCCTGGCCACCATTGCCATCATCCTCAGGTGATTGTCCGCATCCGTATTCTTGTTGACAGCAAACAGGAAAATGACCGAAACAGGCTTGTCATCCACAGATTCCCATGTTACCGGCTGCTTCAGTTTTCCAAATGCAATACAGTCCTTCCTGACGGTTCCTGATTTTCCATGGGGTATGGCAATCCCATCCCCTATGCCGGTCTGGCCTTCCCCTTCCCTTATGAGGACATCCTTCAGGAATTCGGACTCATCTCCTATGGCCTGGTCTTTGTACAGCAGCTTTGTCAGGTATTCCAGCGCTTTTATTTTTGAGTCAGCCGGAATATCCACTGCAATTGCATTTTCATTAAAAATTTCTGATAAATTCATGTATTTTACTCCCCGTGTCATGATTGTCCGGCAGCGTTTTTACCGTTGATATAATTACATATGTCCTGGGCCTTGTTAAGGCTTTTGAAGCGTTTCCTCGGTCCCTCTTCATCTAACAGTACTGCCAGTATTTTATAAAACCCTTTTAATTCATCCATGTCCTGCGGTCTTTTATCCGTACAGGCTGCTATGAGGAAAATAGTGTCCACCGCCTCCCCGGAATGCCACAATACCGTTTTGTCCAGACGCACCACTGCAATCCCTGAATGCCGGACAAACTTTGGGCTTCCGTGGGGAATGGCAAAGCCGAATCCCACTTCGGTGGATACTGCCATTTCCCTTTTTATCACTGAATCCACAAACCCGTCCGTCACATATCCCAGCTTCTTAAGCATATCGGACCCAAGCCTGATTGCCTCCATTTTATCAGCAGCGCTGCAGCCAAATGCCACAAGCCCCGGCACACACAGACGCCTCTTTGTCCTGCTGTCAACCGCCTCCTTTCTCTGATGCAGTTTCCTGGAAACTGTTTTTACCAGCTTTTCTATGGACTTTTCATCTTCCTCCGTGAGAATGGGGCTTACACAGACAACTGTCTGCCTTTCCTCCAGTGGACCGATTGTGGATATTACCATGTCCCAATTCCCGTCCCCGCCCTGGCAGAGCTGCCGGAATTTCTCGTAAGCCAGGACATCCGTGACATGGATATTGGGAAACCGGTATTTTAATTTCTCACAGATAAGCTGTGCAACACTGACACCATAGTTACATACAATGCATGCTGTCACGGTATAGTAATTCAGCTGTTCCCTGGCTGTCAGGAGATAGGTGGCTATGAATGCAATCTCATTGTCATTGACCATAAGCCCGAAGTATTTTTCAAACAGGATGCTGAAGGCCCAGGAAGCGCCGAACACGCTGGGATATTTATCCTTAATCTCATGAAGCAGCGGGTTCCTGATTGTCATCCCTATCTTCATCCGGCAAATCATATCGGACAGATGGTATTTCAGGTTTTCGTACAGATGTCCGTCCTGGGGTATATTGATTCCAAGAACGCTGCTGACCATCTCCAGGAATTCATGGACAAAGCTTCCAAACCGGGCGGATTCAAGGATGCTGCTCCTCATGTAGTCCATCCCCGCATTCCTGAATATGCCGGAGAAGATAACATATAAAAAGATATAATCCCGTTCGCTTTCTTTGGGAGCATACCCCATTTTATCCTGGAAACAGCGGTCTATCTCTTCCCTGTACACGTCAGCTGAAGCCGCTTTTAAGATAAAGTCATCGGTTTCCGAAAAATCAACCGTACAGCCGTTTTTACTCCGGTACAGGGAAAGCGCGATGTGCAGGAATAATGTCACGTAATCACGGTGTGTCTGGATGGAATCATGCCTTTTTTCAAGCGCCCGGATAAAGCTTTTGATGGATGCCGTGTCAGTATCCGGGATAATGGTGCCAAGCATTTCCTTCTGATATCCGCTCAGGTCAGGAACCTGTCTGGCATAGTCGGATCCAGCATCCGTCTCCTTTGTAAAAAAAAGCTCTGCAATGGCCCTTCTCTTATCAAATTCCTTTCCTTTGAGACTGATGCCGTGATTCCTCCTTTTTTCTATCTGGAGATTATAATTGCCCAGCCACTGTCCGATTGCATCCAACTCCCTGCTGATGGAACTCCTGCTCACAAATAACTCCTCGGACAGCCTGGTTTCTGTAAGCACATGGCCCGGACCTGTGCAGAGAATCCGTCTCAGCATGTAATATTTCCTATCATCCTGGCCTCCCAGTTCCTGTGTATCCATCTGCAGGAACGCCTGATTAACCAGCGCGAGACGGATGCCTACCCCGGGCTTGCGTTCAACCGTTCCTGCACCGGACTCCCTGAGCTTCCCTTCAATATCATCCAGGTCATTCCTTATGGTATTTTCAGAGGTATCCAGCAGTTTGGCCAGTTTCCTGCATGTGAGGGCGGTGTCTGAGTCAGCTAAAATTTTTATGATTAATTTTTGCCTCTTTGATTTGTTCACGATTTTATTTTCCTTTCTAATTATAGTTTAACACAGTTATTTTTTGATAATGGTTAAGTATATGGCAGATTATTATGATAATTTTAAGCATTTACCCTTAAAAAGATTATACTACTAACCAGTCTCCGGTTTTGTATGGATTATATTTCCATTTTACTTAACATACAAAGAGGCCTGGATTCCTCCAGGCCCCGGTCCATCATTTCTTCAGTTTTCTGTAAGCTTGTACATTGTATCCGCAATGCTGGACATGTCCTTTACCTCATGTCCATCCTGCTTCCCCTTCAGCGTGATACGGCAAAGGTCGATTGCCCCATCCAGCATGAATCCGGGAACTCCTATTTCATCACAGAGTTTTTTCATGTACATCAGATCCTTCAGCCCAAGGTCAAGGGAAAAGTCCAGATCATACGTCCTGTTTACATACTTTTTGCTGTAAAACCTGAAAAACCAGTTGTCAAAAAATTCCGTGTTAAGCACATCATACAGCTTTTCCGCCTCCAGGCCATAATGGCTCATGACAGGATACAGCTGGGCATACAGGACTGCCTGCAAAAGACCGGCCCAGTTCTGCGCCAGTTTTACAAGATGGCCGTTTCCACTGCTGCCCACGTAGTCATAGGATTTACAGTATGAGAGGAAAAGGTCTTCATAGGAATCAACCACTTCCTTATCGCCTGCCACCACGGCCGTAAGCGTCTTATCCCACGCGTCCTGGGGGCCTGCAATCAGCGGGGAGTCCACAAAATCACCTCCCAGCGCCTTCATCCTGCCGTATAGTTTCCGGGTGGAGACCGGGTCGCTGGTGGACAGATCAATGACCAGTTTCCCCTTGACACCCAATGAGAACACGGTGTCCATCACTTTCTCCACTATGCCTGAATTGGGAAGTGACAGGAACAGTATGTCACTTCCGGCACATACATCTTCCAGGGTGCTGCATATATGCGCCCGCCCGCTGAAACGTTCAGAGCGCTCCCTGTCCACATCAAACACACTGACCTCATGGCCTGCCAGAATCACATTATGGCAGATTCCCTTCCCCATATTGCCAACACCGATAAAACCAATCCTTCTCTTCATACATGACCTCCTGTCACAGTCCCACAGCACACTACTGTGCTACATTAATAACGCTATGCCGACCACGTTATGCCAACTAGGTAATTTCAATATAAATTGGGTGGTTCCCCGTGTCAATATAAAGAAAACCACGGGCATTGCCAGCTGTATTCTGACTTCGTCCGCAGTTTTCGTAAAAATCACGTATTTACAATGTTTTTGAATCGGTTCCGTCCCATATGTACATTTCCTGCAATATGTTCCGGAGATAATTTGTCCATATCCGTCTTCTGGCCGGATGGAGCTCTAGCCTTCCATCTCATAAATCTCCCGTATCCGTACCTTCAACCCGGAGTACCGCTTCTGTTCCACGCAGTTACCCGCCATGGTGTAAAAGGCGTCCGGCTGGCCCACCAGGCATACGCAGGCGCGGGCACGGGTCACGGCCGTGTATATGAGGTTGCGGGTCATGAGCATCCTGGGACCGTTGTACATGGGAATGATGACGGCCGGGTACTCGCTTCCCTGGGATTTGTGGATGGTGATGGCATAGGCCAGTTCCAGCTCCTCCAGCTGCTTGAAGCTGTATTCTATCTTCTTACCCTCGTCAAACTCCACGGTGAGAAGTTCCGCGTACTCGTTAATCTCACGGATGATTCCCACGTCCCCATTAAAAATCCCGGCGCCGCGGTCCGTGGGTATGCCGTATTTGTTGCAGACCTCCCACTCCATCTGATAGTTGTTCTTTATCTGCATCACCTTGTCGCCAACGCGGTAAATGATTCCGCCTGCTTCCCTTTCCTTTTTTGACTTATCCGGGGGATTCAGGTAGTTCTGGAGCACCTGGTTCAGCCGCTCCACCCCAAGGGCGCCCTTGCGCATGGGGGTCATGACCTGTATGTCAAATGGCTGGGCATGGACATAGCCTGGCAGCTTCTGCTGAATCAGCGTGATGGCCGCGCTTATGACAGCGTCCGGGTTGTCCCGCCGGATGAACAGGAAGTCATTGCTGCGTTTTGCCAGGTCCACACGTTCCCCTGCATTGATTTTGTGGGCATTGACCACAATGTCGCTTTGGGCTGCCTGACGGAAGATGTTGGTCAGTTTGACCACATTGAAGCAGCCGGAATCTATGATGTCCCGGAGCACATTGCCCGGACCCACGCTTGGAAGCTGGTCCACATCGCCTACCAGGATCAGACGGGTGCCCACATTGACGGCGCGCAGCAGGGAGTGCATCAGGCTTATATCCACCATGGACATCTCATCGATGATGATTACGTCCGCGTCCAGGGGATTTTCCTCATTCCGGTCAAAATGCATGCCGGAGGTGCCCATTCCTGATTTATCATTGTCCCCTCCCGGCGGGCCTGATGGCACCAGTTCCAGCATGCGGTGGATGGTCCTAGCCTCATAGCCCGTGGCCTCCGTCATGCGCTTGGCTGCCCGTCCGGTCGGCGCTGCAAGGAGTATTTCCATACCCTCCATCTCAAAATACCGGATAATGGTGTTGATGGTGGTCGTCTTTCCGGTGCCGGGGCCGCCCGTGATGACTAAAAGCCCGCTGTTGACAGCTTCGTAGACAGCTTTCTCCTGGAGGCTGTCCAGGCAGATGGAATCCTGGGTCTGACGCTCCTTATCCTGGATTAGCTGGGCCTGGTCTGCCTGGGTCTGGTTTTCCTGGGTTCGGGCCTGACGGGCCTGGCTCTCCCGGGCCTGGATTTCCTGGACCTTCCTGAGGTTTTCTTTTATCTCCGCCTCAGGCGTGTCGCCTTTGATGTTCAGGTCGTGAAGCATCCTGGCGGCGTTCAGTTCAAGATAGTAATACTGGGAGGAGTAGATTACCGGGCCCTGGTCTGCCTGCTTTACGACCACCCTGCGGTCAATCTGCATGTCCATCAGGTGCTTTTCCATGGCTGATGGATCCACCTTCAGAAGTTCGGATGCCTGGGCAAACAGCTCTGTCTGGGGCAGGTATGTGTGGCCGTTCGAGGTGGCCTGGAGAAGGGTGTACAGGATTCCGGCCTTGATGCGGTAGTCAGAATCCGTGAAAATACCTACCCGTTCCGCTATCTCGTCAGCCATCTTGAATCCCACGCCGGGGATATCGTCGGCCAGGCGGTAAGGATTTTCCCGGATGATTCCGTAGAGGGTCGGCCCGTACTGCTGGTATATCTTGGCTGCCAGGTTCATGGTTATGCCATAGTTCTGAAGGAACATCATGGCCTGGCGCATGTCTTTCTTGTCTTCCACCTGCTCCGCAATGGCCATGGCCATCTTTTCACTGATGCCCTTGACCTCTGATAAGCGTTCCGGCTCTTCCTCCATCACCCGGAAGGTATCCGCCTTAAAGTGGCGCACGATCCTGGCAGCCAAAGCGGCCCCGATGCCTTTGATTGCACCGGAGCCCAAATACCGTTCCATGGACAGCTCGTCCTGGGGTGTTTTCATTTCGTAGCTCTCTATCTGGAGCTGTTCGCCGTACACGGGATGTTCCGTCATATGGCCGCTGGCTTCTATCATGTCGCCTTCTGCCGCATAGGCCAGGGTTCCCACCATGATGACTTCATCGCCGTCATTCTGGTCCGTGACGCTTAAGACCGTGTATCCGTTATCCTCGTTGCGGAATTTAATCCGCTCTATGAATCCTGTAATCGTTGCCATATTTTTAACCGAAAGAACCCGGAACGATATGCATGTCCGGGTTCTGATTCTTAATAGTCTTCTCTGCTGCTTCCGCCCATGGATGCTTCCATCATCATATTCATTCCGTGGGCAAATTCAATGAACTTACCTGTTCCGATTGCCACTGCCGTCAGGGGGTCTTCCGCAATCATGGTGGTGATGCCTGTCTTTTCCTCAATCAGGGCATCCAGACCGCTGAGCAGGGAACCGCCTCCTGTCATGACAATGCCTCTGTCAAAGATATCGGCTGCCAGTTCAGGCGGGGTGCGCTCCAGCACGTTGTGCACCGCATCCACTATCTGCAGGGCCGGTTCGCGCAGGGCTTCCAGTGTCTCGTCCGAGGTAACCACGATGGTCTTGGGAAGGCCGGTTACCAGGTTGCGTCCCCTTACCTCCATGGTAAGGACTTCGGGCCTGCGGTATGCGGCACCGATGTTAATCTTGATTTCCTCAGCCGTGCGCTCACCGATGAGAAGGTTGTGCTTTTTCCTCATGTAGCGCACCAGGGCCTCGTCAAAGTCGTCCCCGGCAATCTTGATGGATGTGCTCACAACCGGGCCTCCCAGGGAAATGACCGCGATATCGGCTGTACCGCCTCCGATATCCACTATCATGTTGCCGCAGGCCTTGCCGATGTCAATCCCTGCGCCGATGGCAGCCGCTACCGGCTCCTCAATGATGGCAACCTCGCGGGCGCCTGCCTGGTAGGTTGCATCCTCCACTGCCTTTTTCTCAACCTCAGTGGCACCGCTGGGGATGCAGACACTGATTCTTGGCTTGCGCAGCGTCTTCTTGCCCACCGCCTTGCTGATGAAGTATTTTAACATTTTTTCTGTAATGGTATAATCGGAAATAACGCCCTGGCGCAGAGGACGCACGGCAACGATGTTGCCCGGGGTACGTCCAATCATAAGACGTGCTTCTTCGCCGATTGCCATGATCTTGTTGGTGTCACGGTCAATGGCCACTACGGACGGTTCCTTTAATACAACACCCTTGCCCTTAATATACACAAGGATGCTGGCTGTCCCTAAATCAATTCCAATATCATTGGACATCATCGAAAACATATAGATAATTCCTCCTCGCTATCCATACCGGCGCGCAGGCTTATGGAACCTGTTTTCCCGGAACGGCTGCTCAATTATTCCTAAAGTCTGGCTGCTTGTTCTGTTTTGCTTTTATAGCATTGCTTCTATTATATACAATATTGTAAAGTTTTCAAAGGGTTTTTTTCTTTTTTATTTTCTTTAGGTTTTTTTTATGTTGCGGACATATTTTTGTCACAATTATTGCTTATGATTATATCAAGTTCACCGAGAGGTGGACGAGGCCTTTGTTTCAAGTGATTACTTGAAATCACAAAGCTTTTTCATACTCATACCGGACGAAGAAATTCGTCCGGCCCCCCTAATAACATTTTCTTTTTTTATATACCTACCATTCCCACGCAGGCCCTGGGCCATGCGGAAAAAACAAAAAAGAACGCTGGCTGTGGAGACACAGGGAGGCGTTCTTTTTTGTTGTTCCCCATCATGATAGCCACAAGATAGCCACAAATAGGTAATATCCGCGTTCTTTTTGTCCACGGCCCATCCCCCCACCTCTTACATTTTCCGAAGATATAAATTAGTATTAAAAATGGAAAATTTAACCACTAAAGAGGAGGATTACAACATGACAGCTACACCGAAACTACAGCCTAACCATACGCTGGACCTGTTTGAGAAGTATCTGGTCGCGCGTAACAAATCGCCGAATACAATCTGTGTGTACCGCTATGCGGTGGAACAGTTCTACCATCTCTATCCACAGCTCACCCCACGCAACCTGCAGCTCTATAAGGTATATCTCCTGGAACATTATAAACCCCAGACCGTGAACCTTCGGATCCGGGCCCTCAATTGTTTCATGGAATACCGGCAGACGTCCATCACGCCCATAACCATGATTAAAATACAGCAGAAGACGTATCTGGACAAAATCATCAGCCAGGCCGACTATGAATATCTGAAACGGAAGCTGGTTGAAAATGAGGAGTTCACCTACTATTTCATCGTGCGCCTGATTACCACGACCGGGGTGCGGGTCAGCGAGCTGATTACATTTCAAATCGAGGACATTGACAGGGGGCATAAGGATATTTATTCCAAGGGCAATAAGATGAGGCGTATCTATGTCCCTACCCAGCTGGGCATTGAATTTAAGCAGTGGTTCCAGCATATCGGCCGCCGGAGCGGGCACCTGTTCCTGAACCGGTTCGGCTCACCCCTTTCCCCATCCGGCATAAGGGCCCAGTTCAAGGTGTTCGCGGCCCGCTACCATCTGGACCCGGAGGTCATGTATCCCCACAGCTTCAGGCACAGGTTTGCCAAGAATTTCATTGAGAAATGCGGCGACATCACACTGCTTTCCGACCTTCTGGGGCATGAGAGCATCGAAACCACCAGGATATACCTGCGGCGCAGCAGCAGCGAACAGTACCGGATTATAAATAAGGTGGTTGACTGGTGATTGCAAAGGAGGGTGAATGACATGGATTCCATAGAAGGACAAATAATGAATAATACCTGTGATTTCCAGGCAAACTTAGAATATTTCCGTGATTTCCTCCAGAAACGCGGGTCGGCTGAAAATACCATTGATTCCTATCTGACATCGGTGCGCCATTACCACTCGCTGTACCAGGATGTGACGGTGGAGTATCTGCAGGCTTATAAGGTGTGGCTCATGGAGCATTATAAGCCAAATACGGTCAATACCCGGATTTACGGCATTAACCAGTATGTGATTGCGCTTCAGGAAGCAGCGGGAAAAGGACGGGAAAACGGCGGGGATGGGATGGACGGCGGCGAGTGTGGGTGTGACATACCGCCCTGCAGCATTTCCCTGCTTTCCCCGTATAAGCTGCCCTCGGTAAAGCATCAGCAAAAGCCGTTCCTCAACAATATCATCTCCAAGCGTGATTATGAGCGCCTGAAACGCTGCCTGAAACGGGATGGCAACATGTTCTGGTATTTCGTGGTGCGGTTTTTGGGGGCCACGGGCGCCCGGGTCAGCGAGCTGGTGCAGATTAAGGCGGAGCACATACAGATTGGCTGCATGGACCTGTATTCCAAGGGAGGCAAGGTGCGGCGCATTTATTTCCCGGAAAAGCTCTGCGGGGAAATGCTGTCCTGGCTGGCCCTGCGCGGCATCCGGTCCGGGTTTGTGTTCACCAACCGGCAGGGGAACCAGATTACGCCTCGGGGTATCAGCAGTCAGCTTAAGGTCCTTGCCAGGCATTACCGCATCAGTCCTGATACGGTTTATCCCCACAGCTTCCGGCACCGTTTTGCCAAGAACTTCCTGTCCAAATTCAATGATATCTCACTTCTGGCCGACCTTATGGGGCATGAAAGCATTGAAACCACCCGCATCTACCTGACACGCTCTTCGGACGAGCAAAGGGTGCTGATTGATAAAATTGTCACCTGGTAGATTGCATTTTCCGGTAAAACCCAGTATGATTAGAGTCATAAAACAGAGCAGAGGATGAATTTATATGTATGAATATTCATGGTACCAGTGGCTTACTTTCTTCTTTATATATTGTTTCTTCGGGTGGATTTTTGAGTCTACTTATGTGTCCCTTAAAAAAAGACAGTTTGTAAACAGGGGATTCCTCCGACTACCCCTGCTTCCGCTCTACGGCACAGGGGCGGTGATGATGCTGTGGGTATCGCTGCCGGTCAAGGATAACCTGTTCCTTGTATATGTTTCCGGCGTGATTGCCGCCACCATCCTGGAGTACGTGACGGGATGGGGTATGGAGAAGCTGTTTAAGATGAAATACTGGGATTACAGTAACCAGCGTTTTAATGTAAAAGGCTATATCTGCCTCAGTTCTTCCATTGCCTGGGGATTCCTTACCATCTTTCTTACGGAGGTAATCCACCGGCCCATTGAACGTTATGTCCTGGGACTTCCGCTGATGGTGAATCTGGTATGCGTGATTGTGGTGTCACTGCTGTTTGCAGCCGATACCGCTGAATCCGTCAAGGCCGCCCTGGACCTGGCCAAGGTTCTGGACGCCATGACCAACATGCGTGCGGAGCTGGACGACATCCAGGTGCAGATGGCGCTTTTAAAGGCCGAGACAGCACAGAGGATGGAGGAGGTCAGGGAAGAAGCGTCCCAGAAGCTTGGGCAGGTCAGGTCAGAAGCAGCTTCCCGCACATCCGCGTTGAAAGAGGATGCTGCGGAACGCCTGAATGTGATTGTGGAGAATACCATGGAACGCATGGGAGATTTGATGGAGGATACTGCTGAGCGCGTGGGCGTGCTGGTGGAGGGAACCGCTGATAAGGTGGCCCGGACAGCGGAACGGCTGGCTGAACTGACTGAGGATGCGGCCGCACGTGTCAGCGCGTCCCTGGGGCAGAGGGGGATTGATGGACTGAAGGATGCGGATGGACTTAAGGATATGGATGGACTTAAGGATACAGATGGACTTAAGGATACGGATGGGCAGGATACAGATATGCACAGACGCGCCACTGCCGTGGCACGCCACGAACGGATGGCGGCTCTATCCGGGCGGCTTACTGCCATTACGGAAAAACGGCGCAGCCTGTCCAGCCGCATGGGATATTACAGGCGCAGCATGCTGAAGGGCAACCCCACCGCATCTTCTTCCAGGTTTGCAGAGGCCCTGAAGGAACTGAGGGAGATTGCTGACAGGAAAAAGTAGACGGGTGTCCGGATAGGACAGATATATTTTAAACAGGATGGAACTGCATCGGTAAAATGGTGCGGTTCTGTTTCAGTTTAAAAAGGAATGCCCTGCAGCCATCGCCGCCGGGCATCCCTCCTTATATCCATTATGATATTATCTTACATCATCTTATCCACCATGGCCATCACGGCTGCTCCCAGGCTTTCCGCCTTGGCGTCCGCGTCTTCCATGGAACTTCCCTTGATTCCATAATAGAACTTAATCTTAGGCTCAGTGCCGGACGGCCTTACGCAGATCCATGCGCCGTCGTTAAGGTCATAGTAGAGCACGTTGGAGGATGGAAGTCCGGTAGGCTTCACCTCCCCGGTAGCCATGTCCTTGATGGTATCCAGCTTGTAGTCCCTTGCGGAAACCACATTGTAGCTGCCCACCTGGGCCGGGGTGTTGTTGCGCAGGGTCTCCATGATGGACTGGATCTTGGCCAGTCCTTCGATTCCGGATAAGCCGATGGACTTGACCGCATCCTTATAGTAGCCGTATTTGTCATACATGGCAACCATGGCATCCCACAGCGTCATGCCTTTCTGCTTATAGTATGCCGCTGCCTCACAGAGGGCTGCTGTTGCGGAAATCGCATCCTTATCGCGGGCATAGGTGCCAATCAGACAGCCGTAACTCTCTTCCATTCCAAAGAGATAGGTTCCGTGTCCGGTCTTCTCATTCTTAAGCACCTGCTGTCCAATCCACTTAAAGCCGGTGAGTACTTCAATCAGCTCACAGCCGTATTCCTTTGCAACCGCGTCAATCAGGTTGGTGGATACAATGGACTTAATGACCTGTCCATCGGCAGGAATCCTGCCAGCTTCCTGCTTCTGGCTGAGCACGTACTCGCACAGGAGGGAACCGGACATGTTGCCTGTCAGCGGGATGTAATCCCCTGAAGCGCTGTCCTTTACATATACGCCCAGACGGTCTGCATCCGGGTCGGTTGCCAGTACCAGGTCCGCATCCTTTTCCTTTGCCAGCTTGAGGCCAAGCTCAAATGCTTCTGCAGCCTCGGGGTTGGGATAGCTTACGGTTGGGAAATCGCCGTCCGGCAGTTCCTGCTCCGGAACCACATATACGTGGGTAAAGCCAATCTCTTCCATCACCCTTCTGGCCGGGATGTTGCCGGTTCCGTGAAGCGGTGTATAAACGATTGTAATCTGGTCCTGCATCTCGTCAATGGCCTTCTGGTTCACAACCTGGGCCTTGACCTGGGCAATGTACCTGTCATCAATTTCCCTTCCAATCACTTCATACTTGCCTGCTGCCAGTGCAGATGCCTCGTCCGTGGTCTTAACCGTGGACAGATCCTCGATTGCAAGTACTTCATCGGTAACGCCCTTATCATGGGGCGGGGTGAACTGGGCGCCGTCCTCCCAGTATACCTTGTAGCCGTTGTATTCCGGAGGGTTATGGCTTGCCGTGATATTGATTCCTGCGATGCATCCCAGCTCACGAACTGCAAAGGAAAGCTCCGGGGTGGGACGCAGGGACTCAAACTTGTATGCCTTGATTCCGTTGGCTGCCAGGGTCATGGCTGCTTCCATGGCAAATTCAGGTGACATATGGCGGGAGTCATACGCAATCGCAACGCCCTTATCTGCCCCGCCCTGTTTGATGATGTAATTGGCAAGGCCCTGTGTGGCGCGTCTTACTACATAAATATTCATGCGGTTAATGCCGGCACCGATTACACCGCGCAGTCCGGCCGTGCCGAACTCCAGGTCCATATAGAAACGCTCTTTAATCTCATTCTCATCGCCTTCTATGGCGCGAAGCTCAGCTTTTGTGGCCTCGTCAAAATAAGGGTTCGATAACCATTCCTGGTATATCTTCATGTAATCTTTCATTCTGTACTCCCTCCTGAATGTGATATTCTATGCATAATCTGCCTGCATATTCTGATTAAGATTATACTATACCCAACCAGAAAAAGGAAGTACAAGCCTTCATTATTTTTCGCCACACAACGCCGCTACAGGCGTCTGTCCGGAGGCAGCAGCCCGCCCTTAAACGCAGCAGTCCACGCCTAAACGCAGCGTCCACTCCTAAACGCAGCAGCCCGCTTCTAAACGCAGCAGCCCGCTCCTAAATGTAGCAATCCACTCCTAAGCGCAGCAATCCGCTCCTAAACGCCACAGTCCGCTTCTAAACGCAGCAGCCCGCTCCTAAATGCAGCAATCCACTCCTAAGTGCAGCAATCCGCTCCTAAACGCCACAGTCCGCCCTCAGGCGCCTCAGGAAGCTGTTCCTCAACTGCTGCTGTTCCTCCAGGCCGCGGAGCTTGTCGATATTGCGCTCCGGTATCCAGGCCTTGTTGGCATTAAAATAAAAGTTCAGCTGTTTCCAGTATTTTTCAGGATAAAGGAACAGGTAGTACAGGCAGGTCCGCTCCCGGCGGTCCATGGGAAGGACCCGCTCATAGGAGTCCAGCATGGACAGCCCCAGGTCCATATTCCAACCATGCTTTTCCATGACCTTACGCATGAAACGGTAGAGGTCCGATACCTGGATGCCAAGATGCATCCGGTTATATTCAATAATGGCGGTATAGCCATTGCCCATCAGCACATGGTGCTGGTCCAGGTCGCCGTGGCACAGGTAGACGGGCTTTCCGGCGCGGTCATCAGCGCCGCCGGGGCCGTGCTGCTGTCTTTTGGCGGCGATTTCCCGTATTTCCGCTGCTTCCAGGGCATCATATTCAAAGGCTGGATCATCTTCCTCCGACCACAGCCCTTTGATTCCCTGCACGGCTTCCTGGGCCTGCTCGTAAAACATATTGTAGTTTCCAATGACACACAGCTCAAAATCGGACTTTTTACGCTTTCCCCGGATATAGTTGCGGGTACGCTGCATTTCCTTGTTATGGCGCTCTAATTCTTCTTCCAATGGCGCGCAAAGATTGGAGCCCATGCTCCATTCCTCTTTAAACTCAACTGCCCTTAACTGACTGTGAAGCATGGCCAGACGGGACAATGCCTGGCGGATTTCAAAGCCGTCCTTGATATTGCATTCCCGATCCATGAACCAGTCCTTAAATATGTATCGGGTCCCATCCCCGGTCACGGTCAGAAGACTGCCTTCCCGGTTCCTGATGTACTGGTCCGCCCGCAGGCTTCCTCTTGTATCCAGTATCCTTAAGACCTCGTCCTCGAATTCCAGACGCTTGACCGTTCCACGGTATTCCTTTAAAAGCCTGCATCCGTTCCTGGTCTCACAGATCCATGAACCACGGCCCTTCCTGACTGATAAAATATCCATATCATATTGCTCTAAGGCTTCCACGTACTTCTCGTTCATCTACAACCCCTCCACACTCTGATCCCATCACATTTAGTCGAAACGGGAAGCTGCCGTTTCAGCTACTTCTAGGGTATGTGTAAAATGGGGGGATTATGACAGGTGGACAGAAAGAAAACGGCTGCCGGCATGTTCATCA
>OLOS01001691.1_pt1 | contig 17193 bp, 13 predicted proteins | sample 1672631 | NCBI WGS metagenome assembly OLOS01 (sample SAMEA3136707, study PRJEB25190) | human gut metagenome | biome: human gut; feature: human-associated habitat; material: faeces | place: Austria | collected 2013 | reverse complement strand
TGCAGTAGTGGTTGAAACAAGAATCCCCCTGCTTTAGCTGTGGGGAGTGTCAAATAAAAATGAATCCATGGATGAGATGACAGATGATGAGCTGATTAAGATTATGAGAGACGCATTTGACGGAGAGTGTCAGGGCTCTCTTGAATATCTGGAGGAAACATACCTGGAGAAATTTGCAAGGGAGATTCGTGCGAATACACGTAAGTTTATAGGGAGGTATCCGGGAAATGACAGCGAAATCTGATGTTACAGATATCTATCCAATGGAAGAACTGATTCCGGTTGTGGGAAAGCTGGCGGAAGCCTTCACAGCGAAAGAAAGCAGTTCAGTGACATATGAGCGGGCAAGACAGCTTATGGAGGCGGTGATCTATTGCATTGCACATTATGAAAGTGGACAGTCGGAAAGCCAGTTACAGGAAAGTAGAGAATTGCTTTCCACATGTCCGGTCTGCACAGGGAGAATAGGAGAAGTGGTGCAGCGGATGCCGCCTGCGGAAGAGGCATATCGTATGGGTTATGAAGCAGTGATCAGGAAAGTAAAAGAAACGCAGGAAAAATACAATGAATTAATGAAATTCTTTGACCATTATGGGAATCAGAATTACCGGGATACAGTAGAAAAAGCATTGCCAGGATTTTTTCTGTACTATGATGCCAGGTATGCACCGATGGATCATATCATAACGATGGATTATCCGGTGTTTGGAGTTGACATGCAGCTGGAAGGGATCGACAGGATTCGCCAGTATATCGATGCCATATGGGAAGAGCAGTGCCGGCTGATGAAGCTTTCCAGAAACGATGTCATCAGTGTATTGCGATCCTTCCATCCGCGATATGAGAGAGAGTATTTTAATCTGGTGGAAATCGTTATTATTCACACGTCAGCCAGTTCGAGGTGTTTTCTGTGAGTGTAGCGAAGCGAAAGTCACGTAAAAACCCGAGAGTAGCAGCGCGATATGATGCAGAATGCATCATATCTGTGCATCGCGAAGCGTGTTACTGGTCACGGAGTGAACAGTAACTGGAAATCATTTCGGACCGTTTTCGTATATTGTAATTCGTGCCTGGAACCGTTATACTAAAAGAGTCCGGGACGCTGGAATCTGCCTGTTTCATCCAGAAGCGTGCAGCAGGGGAATCGGCACATGGGCGATCAGAGAATATGAAGAAGCGGGATTTCGGGAACAGGAGGCAGCAAATGAAGAATGTATTTGTATTTTTTGCAGAAGGATTTGAGGAAATTGAGGCACTGACAGTTGTGGATCTGCTGCGCAGGGCAGAGATTCCGGTAAAGATGACGGGAATCTCAGGAGAAGGAGACGTGACCGGCAGCCACGGCATCCGTGTGGGAATGGATACGTCTGTAGATGAGGTGCGGCTGGAGAATACAGAGATGCTGGTGCTCCCGGGTGGAATGCCGGGGACCAGATATCTGGGGGGCTGTGAAGAGTTAACTTCCTTATTAAAAGAGGCGGATAAAGAGCAGATCAGAATCGGTGCCATCTGTGCAGCGCCCAGCGTGCTGGGAGATCTGGGCCTTTTAAAAGGGAGAAAAGCCGTGTGCTATCCTGGATTTGAAGAGCGTCTGACAGGGGCCAAGGTTCTGAAGGAAGAAGTTGTAACGGATGGGCACATCACCACCAGCCGGGGACTGGGAACAGCCATTCCGTTTGCACTGGAGCTCATCACGGGGCTCAAGGGAAAAGAAGTGGCGGAGAGAATCGCTGCATCTGTGATCTACAGAATGTAGGGAGTAAGAACGGGCGTTCCGCCCATCACAAAATATAAGAACAGACCTTAGCAAGTAAGGGGTTGTGGCGGGCGACGTTCAGCTATCAGGCCACAGACCCGTCCGCAGTGCGGACTATCCGCTGCTTTGCAGCTCCTGTCTGTGGCTGATGGGCGTCCCGCCCATCACAAAATATAAGAACAGACCTTAGCAAGTAAACTTGCACGGTCTGTTTTTATATTTTGCTGATAGCTGAACTGGTAAATGCAAAAAAAGGGTGGCATTTTGTTAAGGGCTGTGTTATACTCTTAAAATGACTGCAAGGATAGGTTAGTTATTACCATTTATATAAAATCAAGGAGGAAATAAAGAGCAATGAGTTTACAGGTAGAGAAGTTGGAAAAGAACATGGCGAAGTTGACGATTGAAGTATCAGCTGAGGATTTTGAGGCAGCAGTGCAGAAAGCATATTTAAAGAACAAAGGAAAAATTTCCATCCCGGGATTCCGTAAGGGAAAAGCACCGAGGAAGATGATTGAGAAGATGTATGGTGCAGGAATCTTCTTTGAGGATGCAGCAAATGCTCTGATTCCGGACGCATATGAAAAAGAAACCGCTGACTGTGATCTTGAGATCGTTTCCAGACCGGAGATCGATGTGGTACAGATCGAGTCAGGAAAGCCGTTTATCTTTACAGCTGAAGTAGCTCTGAAGCCGGAAGTTACGCTTGGTGAATACAAAGGAATCGAAGTAGAGAAGCAGAACATCGAAGTCACAGATGAGGAAGTTCAGGCAGAAGTAGATAAAGAAAGAGAGAACAACTCCAGAACACTGGACGTGGATGACAGAGCCGTAGAGAATGGCGATATGGTGAAGCTGGACTTTGAAGGATTTGTAGACGGCGTGGCATTTGACGGCGGAAAAGGTGAGAATTTTGACCTGACCATTGGCTCAGGAAGCTTTATTCCGGGATTTGAAGAGCAGCTCGTTGGCGCAGAGATCGGCGCAGATGTAGAAGTAAATGTTACTTTCCCGGAGGATTACCATGCAGCAGATCTGGCAGGAAAGCCGGCGGTATTCAAATGTAAAGTAAACGAGATCAAAGTAAAAGAGCTGCCGGAAGCAGATGATGATTTTGCTCAGGACGTTTCTGAATTTGAGACACTTGAGGAGTATAAGGCTGACATCCGCAAGAATCTGACAGAGAAGAAGGAGCAGGAAGCAAAAGCTGCAAAAGAGGCGGCTGTTGTAGAAAAAATCGTTGCCAATGCATCCATGGAGATTCCGGATGCGATGATTGACAATCAGGTAAGACAGATGGCTGATGATTTTGCAAGAAGAATCCAGTCACAGGGTCTGACTGTTGAACAGTATTTCCAGTTTACCGGAATGACGGCTGACAAGCTGTTTGAGCAGATGAGACCGGAGGCATTAAAGCGTATCCAGAACAGTCTTGTTCTTGAGGCAGTGGCAGCAGCAGAGCAGATCGAGATCAGCGATGAGAGAGTGGAAGAAGAGCTGGTGAAGATGGCAGAAGCCTATAAGATGGAACTGGATAAAGTAAAAGAAATTATGGGTGATTATGAGAGAGACCAGGTGAAGAAGGATCTGGCGATCCAGGCAGCAGTTGAACTGGTAAGAGATGCTGCAAAGGAAGTCTAAGAAACGGAAGGATCCGAAACAGTTTCAGGTCATCGGACAGAGAGGAGAGTCAGCATGAGCTTAGTACCTTATGTCATTGAACAGTCAAGCCGTGGAGAGAGATCCTACGACATCTATTCAAGATTATTAAAAGACCGCATCATCTTTCTGGGTGAGGAGGTCAACGATGTAACCGCAAATCTGATCGTTGCACAGATGCTTCACCTGGAGGCAGAGGATCCCGGAAAGGATATCCAGCTCTATATCAACAGCCCGGGTGGATCAGTAACAGCAGGATGGGCGATCTACGATACCATGCACTATATCAAGTGTGATGTTTCTACGATCTGCATGGGCATGGCAGCCAGCATGGGAGCTTTTCTGCTGGCAGGCGGCACAAAGGGCAAGAGAATGGCTCTGCCAAATGCCGAGATTATGATCCATCAGCCGTCAGGCGGTGCAAAAGGACAGGCAACAGAAATCAAGATCGTGGCTGATATGATCCTGAAGACGCGCAGACGTCTGAATGAGGAACTGGCGAAGAATACCGGACAGCCTATCGAAGTGATTGAAGTAGACACAGAGAGAGATAATTACATGAGCGCTCAGGAAGCACTGGAGTACGGTCTGATCGACAGTGTAATTACCAAACGATAAGAGATGAAGGTAAGGCTCCTGCTCATGCGGCGGGAGTCTTATCTGATATATGATGTTCAGAACAGCAGGATGCGAATATTTGCTTTGCCAGGCAGGTTGTGAAGCCGGTAGAGCGGATGAATATCTGCCTGTTGTTTTGAATAACAGTTTCACGAATAGTTGAATTGCAGGAGGTAAGAAGAGCAGTGAGAGTTCAGGAACAGAAAGTGAGATGTTCTTTTTGTAATAAATCGGCGGAACAGGTCAGAAAGATGATCTCCGGGCCGGATGGTGTATTTATCTGTGATGAGTGTATTGAACTCTGTTCAGAGATCGTAGAGGAAGAACTTGAGAAAGAATATATGGACGATGAGGAAGGAATCAACCTTCTGAAGCCGGAGCAGATCAAGGAATTTCTCGATGACTACGTCATTGGACAGGACGATGCAAAGAAAGCGCTGGCAGTTGCCGTTTATAATCATTATAAAAGAATTCTGGCCGGAAGGAATCTCGGTGTGGAGCTTCAGAAAAGCAATATCCTGATGCTGGGACCGACCGGTTCGGGAAAGACGCTTCTGGCTCAGACGCTGGCAAGACTTTTAAATGTACCTTTTGCCATTGCAGATGCGACATCTCTGACGGAGGCGGGATATGTAGGCGAGGATGTGGAGAACATCCTTTTGAAGCTGATCCAGGCGGCTGAGTATGATATTGAACGTGCCGAGTATGGAATTATCTATATTGATGAGATTGACAAGATTACCAGAAAGTCTGAAAATGTATCCATTACCAGAGATGTTTCAGGCGAAGGCGTACAGCAGGCGCTTCTGAAGATTCTGGAAGGGACGATTGCTTCCGTGCCGCCGCAGGGCGGAAGAAAGCATCCGCAGCAGGAATTGATTCAGATCGATACCACAAATATTCTGTTTATCTGCGGCGGAGCATTTGAAGGGCTGGATAAGATCATTGAAACACGTATGGATACTAAGTCTGTCGGTTTCAATGTGGAGATCGGGGAGAAGCATGAGAAAAATGCAGGTGAGATCTTTAAACATGCGCTTCCGCAGGATTTTGTAAAATTTGGTATGATTCCGGAAATCATGGGACGTGTTCCGGTCATCGTTTCTCTTGATTCTCTGGATCGGGAGAGCCTGATACGCATTTTAAAGGAGCCGAAGAATTCCATCATCAAACAGTACAAGAAATTATTTGAACTGGATGGCGTGCAGCTGAAGTTTGAGGAAGATGCCCTGGAGGCGATCGCAGATAAGTCTCTGGCACGTAAAACAGGAGCCAGAGGTCTGCGTGCGATCATGGAGCAGTCCATGATGGATCTGATGTTTACTGTGCCGTCAGATGAAACGATCGAAAGCTGTACGGTTACGAAGGATATGATCGAAGGAAACGGGGAGCCGAAGCTTACTTATAGAGAGAATCTTCCTGTACGGAGTAAGGGCAGGAAATCCTCACGGACAGTAGGAGAGACAGCGTAATCGCCGGAACATCAGCTGTGGTACAACAAATCGACTGCCAGGCGGCGGGGATGTGACAGCTGTCAGGATGAGATAAGAGGTATATATGAGTGATTTAACAAAAGAACTGCCTGTAGTGGCACTTAGAGGAATGACGATCCTCCCGTCGATGATTGTACATTTCGATATCAGCAGGGAGAAATCTATGACGGCAGTGGAGCAGGCGATGCTGGATAAACAGGAACTGTTTGTGGTAACGCAGAAGGATCCTGAAGCAGCCAAACCCGGACAGTCCGATCTGTACCGGGTGGGGACGGTTGTAATGATCAAACAGCTGATGCGTCTGCCAAATAATATTCTGCGCGTTCTCGTGGAAGGTATCGCAAGGGCGGAGCTTCTGACACTGGATGAGAATCAGAAGTATCTGCTGGCGGAGGTTGCAGTATTCGAAGAGATGAGGGACGGGGAACTGGATGAACACCACAGGGAGGCCATGCTGCGAATACTGAAGGAAATCTACAGCGAGTATGCCCTGGCAAATCCGAAGATCAGTAAGGAACTGACGGCGCAGCTGATGGAGACAGGGGAGGTCTCCAGGCTGGTGGATCAGATCGCTATTCATCTTCCGCTGTATTATGAGGAGAAGCAGAGGATTCTGGAAGCGGTATCTCTTACGGACAGATATGATCTTCTCTGCGAGATCCTGAGCAATGAAGTGGAGATCATGCAGATCAAAGCAGACCTCCAGGAAAAAGTAAAGGCGCGGATCGATAAGAATCAGAAGGAGTATATCCTTCGGGAACAGTTAAAGCTTATTCGCGAGGAGCTGGGGGAGGATCATACTTTTTCTGATGCAGACCATTTTAAGGAAGCGGCTGAGAAGCTGAAGGCGCCGAAAGCAGTCAAAGAAAAAATCCTTAAGGAGATCCAGCGTTTCAAAAATGTGGCGGGAAACAGCTCTGAAAGTGCGGTAAGCCGGGGATATATTGAAACATTGCTGGAGCTTCCATGGGATAAGGCGTCGAAGGACAATAAGGATCTGAAGAATGCCAGAGAGATCCTGGAGGCGGATCACTACGGGCTGGAAAAGGTGAAAGAGCGTGTGCTGGAGTTTCTGGCAGTACGGACACTGACAAAGAAGGGAGAAAGTCCGATTCTGTGTCTGGTAGGACCACCGGGAACCGGAAAAACATCCATTGCAAAATCCATTGCCAGGGCGATGAATAAGAAATATGTCCGGATCAGTCTGGGAGGCGTACGTGATGAGGCAGAGATCCGTGGACATCGGAGAACCTATGTGGGAGCGATGCCGGGACGGATCGCCAACGGAATGAAAATGGCCGGTGTGAAGAATCCCCTGATGCTTCTGGACGAGATCGACAAGGTAAGCAGTGATTATAAAGGAGATACCTCTTCAGCTCTGCTGGAGGTACTGGATTCGGAACAGAATGTCAGATTCCGGGATCACTATGTGGAAATCCCGCTGGATCTGTCAGAAGTCATGTTTATTGCCACGGCAAATGATGTGCAGACGATTCCGAAACCTCTTCTTGACCGTATGGAGCTGATCGAGATTTCCAGTTATACGGAAAATGAGAAATTCCATATTGCGAAGGAACATCTGCTCCAGAAACAGATCCGTCGTCATGGACTGGATGTTTATGATTTTACGATCACAAACGGTGCTTTGAAGAAGATCATCGCTTCCTATACCAGAGAGGCGGGCGTGCGGAACCTGGAGAGAAAGATCGGGGAAATCTGCAGGAAGGCAGCCAGGGAGATCCTGGAAGACGGGAAGAAATCCCTGAAGGTGTCTGAGAGCGGTGTGGAGAAGTATCTGGGACCGGAGCGTTACAGTGTGAACCGCGTCAATAAAGAAGATGAGATCGGTATCGTCCGCGGTCTGGCATGGACCAGTGTGGGCGGTGATACACTTGAGATCGAGGTAAATGTCATGCCGGGCAAGGGGGAGATCCAGCTGACCGGTCAGCTCGGTGATGTGATGAAGGAATCAGCAAAGACAGGAATCAGCTATATCCGTTCGGTCAGCCGGGAATACGGGATCGAAGAAGACTTCTTTCAGAAGCATGACATCCATATTCATATCCCGGAGGGCGCAGTTCCGAAGGATGGCCCGTCAGCGGGAATCACGATGGCGACTGCGATCCTGTCAGCTGTTACCATGCGCAAGGTGCGGGCGGATGTAGCCATGACAGGGGAGATCACCCTGCGAGGGCGTGTGCTGCCTGTCGGCGGATTAAAGGAGAAGCTGCTGGCTGCAAAGAATGCAGGAATTAAGAGAGTACTGATACCAAAGAAAAATAAGGTGGATGTGGAAGAAATCTCAAAAGAGATTAAGAAGGGTATGGAGCTTGTTTTTGTGGAAAGCATGGGAGAGGTACTTCCTGTGGCACTTGTGAAGTAGACGATAAAGACGAAAGTCTGTGCTATCGGGAAAGCAGGGGATTGAGATGATAATAAAGAATGTATCTTTGGAGACAGTCTGTGGGATTACCAGTGTTTTGCCGGAGAATGATAAGGCGGAGATCGCATTTGCAGGAAAGTCGAATGTGGGAAAGTCTTCTCTGATCAATGCACTGATGAACCGGAAGGCGCTGGCGAGAACCAGTGCCCAGCCGGGTAAAACACAGACGATAAATTTTTATAATGTAAATGATCAGGTTTACCTGGTAGATCTGCCGGGGTACGGTTATGCGAAGGTTTCACAGGCGGAGAAGGAAAAGTGGGGTAAGCTGATCGAAAGATATCTTCACGGATCCAGGCAGCTGAAGGCTGTATTTCTGCTGATCGATATCCGGCATGAGCCATCGCAGAATGATAAGACGATGTATGACTGGATCCTGCATAACGGGTATGAGCCGATTATCATTGCCACAAAGCTGGACAAGCTGAAGCGCAGTCAGATGGCGAAGCATGTGAAGATGGTAAAGACAGGCCTTGCGGTACGTCCGGGTACTATTGTGATCCCGTTTTCAGCGGAGACGAAGCAGGGAAGAGATGAGATCTGGGAAGTGATCGAGTCCTGTATGGGTGTGCAGCAGGAAGCATAGCGGTACAGAAGAAGTAAAAGCTGTTTTGATGTTACTCTTATTAAATGATGCCAGGGTCAAAAAATCCGAAGGCATCATGGGGTCAAATGTTTTTGACCCCAACTCATAAAATCTGCATGACTCTGAACAGTTACACAGGTGGTGTTGTGAGTGAAAAGGTAACATTTTTACAGCTTTTATATAGAACAATACTGACCGACCGGTCGGACGAAAACACATAAGAAGAAAGGAGACAGAATACGATGATTTCAAAGTTCAGTGTAAAAAGACCCTATACGGTCGTGGTAGGCATGATCCTGGTGCTGGTACTCGGAATCGTGTCGTTTACAAAGATGAAGACAGATCTTCTGCCGGATATGACACTGCCCTATGCGGTTGTATACACAACATATGCAGGAGCAAGTCCGGAGGAAGTAGAGACTGTTGTCACCAGACCGGTAGAGCAGGCGATGGCAACCATCAGTAATATTGAAAATGTGACGTCCGTTTCCAGCGAGAATGTGTCTGTGGTCATCCTTGAGTTCGCCCAGACTGCGAATATGGATGCGGTAACAATTGAGATGAGGGAAAGTCTGGATCAGATCGAGGGTTACTGGGAGGACAGTGTGGGAAGCCCTGTGATCATGAAGATGAATCCGGATATGATGCCTGTGATGGTTGCCGCAGCCGAGGCTGGCGACATGGACAGTGCGCAGCTGACGGACTATATCAATGAAAAGGTACTGCCGGAGCTTGAGAGCATTGAAGGAGTGGCATCCGTTTCCGCTTCGGGACTGGTGGATGAGGAAGTCCAGGTGATTCTGAGACAGGATAAGATCGATGCAGTAAATAAAAAGGTGTCAGACGCCCTGGACGGGAAGTTTGCCGAGGCAGAGAGTGAGATGAAGGATGCCGAGGATGAACTTGCAGAGGGAAAGGCACAGCTGGAGGAAGGAGAAAGGCAGCTGGCACAGCAGACCGCCAGCGCCGAGAGTCAGATTTCCAGCGGGCAGAGCCAGCTGATCACCAGTGAGGCACAGCTGAATCAGCAGATCGCCGAGGCGGACCGTAAGCTTGCTGAACTGGAGAAGTCGGAGAAGGAGATTGCACAGAAGGAAAAGGAACTGACAGAGGGTGAGAAGAAGTTGGATGCCCTTCCGGGGCAGCTGAAAAAAGCCCAGGAGGGACTGGCATCCCTGGAAAACGGAATCACAGGGCTGGAGAGTGCAGCCGTTGGGCTGGAAAGTGCGAAATCTGCGTTTGATGCGAAAGCGGAACTGGAGAAGCAGATCGCAGATGCACAGAAGAATCCGGATACACCAGAGGAGATAGTGAATGGACTGAAACAGCAGCAGGCAGCTTTGCAGCAGCAGCTGGATACGGTGCTGAAGCCATTGCAGGCAGCCGGTGTGGATACATCGGGAAGCTATGCGGATATTCAGCAGAAGATCAACAGCCGGAAGGCAGAGCTGATCGCTCAGAAGACACAGCTGGAATCGCAGGTGTCGCAGCTGCAGGCAGCGGTGGAGGATATTCCTGCGCAGAGGAAATCGATCGCAGCCGGGAAAAAACAGATCGCAGCCGGAAAGAAACAGATCAAGGAGGGAAAGAGCCAGATCCAGGAGGCGAAAAAGCAGCTCACGGCTGCAAAGAATCAGATTTCATCCGGAAAGGCCTCTCTTTCAGCAGCACTTTCGGAACTGAATCAGAAGAAAATCAGTTCGACCATTGAGATCGCAGCCGGAAAAGCACAGATCGGCGCCGGTGAGAGTCAGCTCGATGAGGCAAAGAAAGAGCTGGAAAGCCAGAAGGATACCGCGTATGATCAGGCGGATGTGGAAGGAATCTTTACGGCGGATATGGTGAAAGGGATCCTGGCAGCCCAGAATTTTACCATGCCTGCAGGATATGTAACAGAAGAGGGAATTGATTACCTTGTGAGGGTAGGAGATAAGCTGGATGATGTTGAAATGCTCGAAGATCTGATGCTGCTGGATATGCATATCGATGGACTGGATCCGGTGTGCCTTTCTGATGTGGCTGATGTGGTCGTGACGGACAACAGTGATGAGATCTATGCAAAGATCAACGGCCATGCGGGAGTACTGTTTTCCATGCAGAAGCAGTCAGGGTATTCCACTGGTGAAGTTTCTGATAAGATTCAGGAGAAGTTTCTACGGATTGAGGAAGAGACAGAGAATGTACATTTTATTACACTTATGGATCAGGGCATCTATATTGATATGGTGGTAGATTCCGTTCTCCAGAATATGATTTCAGGAGCGGTTCTTGCAATACTGATCCTTCTGTTGTTCTTAAAGAGTGTACGTCCCACGATTGTGATTGCATTTTCGATTCCGATCAGTATTCTTGCAGCAATCGTGCTGATGTATTTTACGGGAATCAACATCAATATCATTTCCCTGTCCGGGCTGGCTCTGGGAATCGGTATGCTGGTGGACAACTCGATCGTCGTCATAGAAAATATTTACCGGCTCCGGAATGAGGGGATGCCGGTAAGGAAAGCGGCTGTGGAGGGTGCACGCCAGGTGGCGGGAGCGATCGCTGCCTCAACGCTTACGACAGTGTGTGTATTTCTTCCAATCGTGTTTACAGAGGGAGTGACGAGACAGCTGTTTGTGGATATGGGTCTGACGATTGCCTTTTCACTGCTCGCCAGCCTTGCCGTGGCGCTGACAGTCGTTCCTATGATGGGAGCAGGGCTGTTAAGGAGAACGCAGGAAAAGAAGAGCCGTATCTTTGACAGAGTGCAGAATCTGTATGCCGGAATATTGGGCATAGCGCTGAAGCATCGGGGGCTGGTTCTTGCAGGTGCGGTGCTGGTGCTGGCTGTGAGTGCCGTTTTGTCTGTTTCGAGAGGCACGGAATTTATGCCGCAGATGGAGAGTACACAGATGTCGATCACGATGACCATGCCGGATGAGGCGGCGACATCTGAGGATACAGCGGAGATGTGTGATGAAGTGACTGCAAGGCTGCTGGAGATCCCGGATGTGCAGGAGGCAGGTGCCATGGCTGAGGGAGCGGGGATCATGAGTGCACTGGGAAGCAGTGATAAAAAACAGATCTCCATCTATCTGATCCTGAAAGAGGACAAAGAGCTGGGAAATCAGGAACTGGCAGAGGAAATCGAGAAGAAGACTGCAGATCTTGCATGTGATCTGAATATCCAGACCTCCAGCATGGATCTTTCTGCACTGGGCGGAAGCGGAATTTCTATTAAGATCAAGGGGCGTGACCTGGACAGGCTCAAAGAGCTGGCTGTTCAGACAGCGGATGTGATCCGCCAGGTAGAGGGTACCGAGGAAGTGTCAGACGGAATCGAGGAGAAGACACTGGAGATGCGCATCGTGGTGGATAAAGACAAGGCGATGGAACATCAGCTTACCACAGCACAGGTTTATCAGTTCCTGCAGGGAAAGCTGGCTGACGCAAAGAGTGCAACGACACTTTCCACAGACAGCAAGGATTATCCTGTCATGGTGATCAGCGAAAGTGATACTAAGCTTACAAGAGATGAGATCCGGAAACTGACGATCGAAGGGAAGGATGCGGATGGAAATACCGAGGATGTGCCCATCAGGGATATTGTAACATTCGAGGATTCTGAAGGATTTACCTCCATAAATCGTGAGGCACAGACACGGTATGTGACAGTAAGTGCAGGTGTGGATGCAGATCACAATATCGGGCTTGTATCAAACGAGGTGGAGAAGAAATTAAAGGAGATCGAGCTTCCGAAGGGCTACAGCTTCGAGATGTCAGGTGAAAATAAAACCATCAATGAATCCATGACAGAGCTCCTGAAAATGCTGGGGCTGGCGGTCGTTCTGATTTACCTGATCATGGTTGCACAGTTCCAGTCTCTGCTGTCACCCTTTATTATCATGTTTACGATCCCTCTGGCATTTACAGGAGGATTTCTGGGACTGTGGATCACGGGCAGCCCGATCAGTGTGATCGCCATGATCGGATTTGTTATGCTCTCCGGTATTATCGTAAACAATGGAATCGTGCTGGTGGATTATATCAATCAGCTCAGGCGCGGTGGAATGGAAAAGAGAGAGGCGATCATTGCATCCGGGAAGACAAGGCTGCGCCCGATCCTGATGACTGCACTGACGACCATCCTGGGACTGAGTACCATGGCTCTGGGTCTGGGAATGGGTGCAGATATGATCCAGCCGATGGCAATCGTAACCGTAGGGGGGCTGATCTATGGAACACTGCTTACGCTTCTGGTAGTTCCATGTATCTATGATCTGCTGAACCGGAAGAAGGATATGACCGAGGAGGAAATTTAAAATGATATCGATCCATGACGAGCTTCAGCTGTCGTCTCCGAAGGTGGTGGCTATGTATGAAGCTGTAAATGAACTGATGGAAGAGGGGCGTGATATTTACAGCCTGAAGATTTCGGATATTACATCGAAGGCGGGAATCGGAAAGGGTACAGCCTACGAATACTTTGCTACGAAGGAGGAGCTGCTGGGAAAGGCAATTTTCTATCAGCTCCACCGGGGGCTTCATCATATGACGGAGGAGGCCCTGAAAAAGGAGAGCTTTCGCGAGCAGATCTATGCAGTACTGAATGATGTAGGAGAGAATTATTCTGGAAGAAGACTGCTGCTGAAATATCTCTGTTACTATCTGCAGGGAATGTGTGGAAACAGGAAGTGTAAAGAGGGGGTATTTGTGGATATTCTGAAATTCGGGCGTATCAAAGAAACCCTTGAACATATGATCCGGCAGGCAAGAAAGGAAGGAATGGCAGAAGGAATGCCGGATTATCTGGCAGCAAACGTCCTGATGACACAGTTTATGGGATTTTGTATGTATCTGATGAGCAGAGACTGGGCAACCGACGTGGACATGGAGCAGATGAAGGAATTTATCTATCATAATATTGTAACTATGTTTGCCGGTTACGAACATTTGTGATATACTTATTTCATAAGATACCAGAATACCTTTTGTCCCGGCATCATGGGCGAGTCTTGGATTCCTTCACCGCTATGGATGATGGGATGAATTCTCATAAAACTTAACGGCAAAAGCTATTATGGAAATTATTATGCAGAATTTCGTGGGAAGTGATTCCAAAACGGATTTCTGCCTGTAACTGTAGGAAATATTTACAGTTACATATTTCGATTTACGAAGGAGGAGATATCAGATGGCCAGAAAACAGGGAACCAAAGCGACAACCAGAAAAAAAACACCGGCTGAGAAGATTGACAAAAAGACACTGACAGCAGCAGAGGCTGTTGCCGGTGCGGCAGAAGCAGTAAAAGAAGAAGTGAAAGCGGAAGAACCGAAGGTAAAGGCTGTAAAAGAAGAAGTGAAAGCTGAGGAGCCGAAGGCAGAAGCTGTAAAAGAAGAAGTGAAGGTGGAAGAGCCGAAGGCAGAGGAAGTAAAAGAAGAAGTGAAAGCCGAGGAGCCGAAGACAGAGGAAGTAAAAGAAGAAGTGAAAGCCGAGGAGCCGAAGGCAGAGGAAGTAAAAGAAGAAGTGAAAGCCGAGGAGTCAAAGGCAGAGGTAGTAAAAGAAGAAGTAAAAGCGGAAGAACCAGAGGCAGAAGCTGCAGAAGAGGAAGTGAAAGCGGAAGAGCCGCAGGTTACAGAAGAACCGAAACCGGAAATTCCCGTAACACCAAGAAAGAGTGTTGCCTTTATCGGCTCTGAATGTTACCCATTTGTAAAGACGGGCGGTCTGGGAGATGTTATGTATGCACTCCCGAAAGCTCTGGTAAAACAGAACTGTGATGTAAAGGTTATTATTCCACGCTACAAATGCATCCCGTGGGAGTATCAGCAGAAGATGGTTTACCGGGGATCCTTTAACATGAGCTTATGTGCGGATGGCAGATCCTATTACGTGGGAATCATGGAATATGTCTGGGATGGTGTTGTTTATGATTTCATTGATAATGAAGAATTCTTCGGAAATGGAAATCCATACACCAATCTGATTGATGATATTCCGAAATACTGCTACTTCGCGAAAGCAGCACTGGCTGCTCTGAACTACATGGACTGGATTCCGGATATCATTCATTGCCATGACTGGCAGGCGGCATTAGTTCCGGTATATTTGAGAACATTATTTGAAAATACCAGACTGACATCCGCAAAAACGATCCTGACGATACACAACCTGCGTTTCCAGGGAATTTATAATATCCCGACGATCCGTTACTGGTCAGGCCTGCCGGATTATGTGTTTAACAAGGATGCATTAAAAGTAGGTTACCGCGACGCAAACATGCTGAAAGGCGGACTGACGTATTCGAATGCGATCACGACGGTCAGCCATACCTATGCGGGAGAGATCCAGACAGCATATTATGGTGAAAAGCTGGATGCACATCTGAGATACCATTCCCGCAAATTAAGGGGAATCGTAAATGGTATCGATTATGATATCTGGAACACTGCTACAGATTCCAGATTATATGCCAATTATGATATTACCAATGTACTGGAAAAGAAAAAGGAAAATAAGCGCAACTTACAGGAGGAACTGGGCCTGGTTCAGGATGACCATAAGTTTGTAATCGGACTGATCTCCAGACTCACCAATCAAAAGGGACTGGATCTGGTGAATGCGATTCTTCCGCAGGTTATGGATGGGCACACGCAGGTCGTTGTGCTTGGTACCGGAGATGATATTTATGAGAACTCCTTCCGGTATTACGAAAATGCATATAAGGGAAATGTCTGCTCGAATATCATGTATGATGAAACCCGGGCTCACAAAATCTATGCGGGCGCAGATGCACTGTTAGTTCCTTCGCAGTTTGAGCCCTGCGGACTGACGCAGCTGATCGCTATGCATTACGGTACCGTGCCGATCGTACGTGAAACCGGCGGATTAAAAGACACAGTAGAACCTTATAACATGTATTATAATGCAGGAAACGGTTTCACCTTTGACCGTTATGAGGCCGGTCTGTTATTGGATGCGATCAACAGAGCGAAGACATTGTATTTCACAAACCGCTGGTGCTGGGATGAAATGGTTCAGAGAGATATGAATAAGAATCTTTCCTGGGATAATTCCGCAAAACAGTATAAGGATCTGTATCTGGAACTGGCAAGGTAAAAACGAGCGGATTGCGAATGTTTACGTTGATTTTGAGAGTGCGTAGCACAGAAAAATCGACGTCAGGCTCATTTGTCGGGCAACTCATAAATATTTCATTGCAGGAAGCAGATAGTAGATAGTAGATACGCAAAAACACAGGGGCTTTACCCCTGTGTTTTTGTGTGGTAAGAGAACGTCCGCTCCTACGGGACTATATCATCCTATGGACCTATGTCAGTCTACAAAAAGTAAAATATACTTGACAAATTGTAAAAAAGATCCTATGCTGTATGTATAGAAAACAAGGACGGGTGGTGGCCGATGAAAAATCTGAAATTAAAAGCCGCCAGGGCGCTGGCGGACATGTCGCAGAAGGATCTGGCGGATGCGGTGCATGTGTCGAGGCAGACCATCAATGCGATCGAAAAAGGAGATTACAATCCGACGATAAAGCTGTGCAGGGCGATTTGCCGAGTGCTGCACAAGAGTCTGGATGAACTGTTCTGGGAGGAGGACGAAGAGGATGTTCAGGAAAAAGAAAAGCAATAATCTTCAGGCTGCACTCTGGTTTTCTGATTCCTATGAGCATTATGGAATCGGACAGTTGATCGTGGTGATCGTACTTCCGGCTGTACTCACTTTTACAGCGACGCTGATACTGCTGAGTCTGTGTATGGTGCTGTACAGAAAAAGAGTACAGAAAATGGATATGCAGGAGGATCAGGAGAATGATTGAAGCAAAAGGTTTATGCAAACAGTTTGAACGCAGTGTGCGTCAGGGAAGAAAAACGAAGAAAGAATCCTTTCTGGCCGTAGACCATTTTTCACTGGAGGCCCGTGAAGGGGAGATTATCGGGATACTGGGTCCCAACGGGGCAGGGAAAACGACACTTCTTCGGATGCTGGGCATGTTGATGACACCCACGGAAGGGACGATCTGTCTGACAGATGTGCAGGGAAAAGAGATTACAGATGCGACAGAGAAAAAAGCGGCGATTGGATATCTGTCCGGAAATACGAAGTTGTATCCCCGGTTTTCCATCCGGGAGTATCTGCGATTCCTGGGAGAACTGTATGGACTGGATAAAGGAACGATCCAGGAGCGAACGGAAGAGATTTTCCGGGTACTGGATATGGAAAGCTTTGGCGATAACAGGATCGAAAAGCTGTCCACCGGACAGACTCAGAGAGCGTCGATAGCCAGATGTCTGATGGCGGATCCGGGGCTGTATATCCTGGATGAGCCGACACTGGGGCTGGATATCCTCAGCGCAGATGCCATCATCCGTTTTATGAAGGAGCAGAAGGAGAGAGGAAAGACGGTACTCTATTCCACGCATTATCTGGAGGAGGCACAGATTCTCTGTGACCGGATCTACATGATCCGTGACGGAAAGCCGGAGGCGCATGGTACGCCGCAGGAGCTCATGGAGCAGACAGGGACGGACAGCCTGAGGGGGGCTTTTCATGCTATCTATGATCCGTATGGGATGCAGAAGGCTTAAAACAGTTAAATTTATCTTATAAAAAGTTATAAAATAGTGTAGACTTTTA
>OLOS01001674.1_pt1 | contig 17295 bp, 20 predicted proteins | sample 1672631 | NCBI WGS metagenome assembly OLOS01 (sample SAMEA3136707, study PRJEB25190) | human gut metagenome | biome: human gut; feature: human-associated habitat; material: faeces | place: Austria | collected 2013 | reverse complement strand
TTAATCGAAAACAAGGTGAGCGGAACGCGGGCTTACGAAGGCTCCAGCGGATATACGGATTTGGCGGACGCCAGCCAGAGCGCCGTTCTGATGTACCTGCCGGTCAAGGCGGAGAAAACCGAGCGGCTTGAAAGCGACCTGCGAAACGCGCTGTTTGAGACGCGCCGCGTGCTTGAGCCGGAAGGGCGCATCGTCGTCATCGCTGCGCTCCACCATGCGGAAAGCACGCTGCGCAAAACGCAGGGCGTTCGCGTGCTCGGCCGTTATCCGCTCACGCTGAGCGGCCAGAAGAGCGCCATCTGGGTGATGGAAACCACCCCGGCCAACGAAGACGCGTAAAAAGGGGCGAATGTATTTCAACATGAGCACCAAGAAGAAAAAAAAGAAGAAGAACAGCAGACGCTCTGCACTCGTGCCCGTTATTCTGATTTTGATCGTGGTGATGGTCGCGCTGGTCGCCGTTTGGCAGCTTCGCGGCGTAATCGGCTCAAACGCGACGACAGCGCGCGCGGTTGCCAGAACGATGGGCAATTCGTATTCAGGCACGGTTGTCATCGCCCGCAACGAAAGGCTGTATGAAACCGAAAATAAGACGAGCATTGATTTTGTCGCGGCGGAAGGCAGCCATGTCGGCCGCTCCGGCGTGATCTGCAAGGTCTATTCTTCCGGCTACAACCAGACGGAAATCAACCGTCTGCAAACGTATCGGCAGGAAATCCAATCCTACCACGTCAGCACGGTGTTCGGCTCGTATGTGGATGCAGCGCTGGACAGCGAAAATCAGGAAATCGCCAATCTGGCGCAGCAGGTGCGCACGCTGGTGCAGGGGCGCGGCGTCGGCAGCCTGGGCAATTTGGAAAAACAGCTCAGCAGCTCGCTGACCGTCCGCAAAAACTATCTCAAGCAGAAATATCCCGACGACCAGACCCTTTCGGAGCTTTACAAGGTCGAAAACGACCAACTCAAAAAGATCGAAAGCTGGACGACGACCTACACCGCGTCGGAGGACTGCATCGTCAGCTTCTATACGGACGGCTATGAAAACAGCGTCAATTCCAGCACATACGGCACGCTGAACCCCAGCGACGTGCGCGCCGTCATTCGGGGCGCAATGCCGGAGCAATCCACCGTTTCCAGAGGCAGCGACCCGATTTTCCGAACGGTCATCGAGGATGAATGGTACGCCCTGTTCCTCTGTCAGGATCGGGATTGGAATCCCGTTGTCGGCGAAACCTATCAGATGCAGCTCACGGGCTTTGACGATTACGTCATTCCGGCTCAGGTGGTTTCCTTCACCCGAATCGGAAGCGACCTCCTGCTTCGCATGCATGTGTCGCAGAGCGTCGAGCCCGTGCTCAACATCCGCACATGCGGCGCTTCCGTCGGCGATTTTGTAACGGGGTACAGCGTTCCGATCAACGCGCTGTATACCATGGACAACATGATCGGCGTTGTGGTCGCCGACGGCGGCGCACAAACGTTTGTCGGCGTGACGGTCATTTCCTATCCCGATGCGGATACGGCTTTTGTTCGTCCGACGCTGGACGGCTCGCCGCTGACAGACGGCAAAACGATTCTGCTCTTTTAACAAGGGGGACTTACCATGGATCAGGACCTTTGCGCAAGGGTTGCGGATATCCGCCGTCGGCTTGACGCCGCGGCGCTGGCGAGATGGGGGCGCGCGCCCGAAATCATCGCCGTGAGCAAAACGGTGTCCGCACCGCGCATTAACGAGGTCAAAGCAGCCGGAATTGCGCGCCTCGGCGAAAACCGCGTACAGGAAACGCTGGAAAAACTGCCGTATCTGGACGCAGCTTTTCAAATTGATCTCATCGGACGGTTGCAAATCAACAAGGTTAAATATATAATAGATAAGGTCGCCATGATCCAGTCGCTCGACCGTGAGCCGCTGGCGCAGGAAATTGACCGCCGCGCACAGCAGCACGGACTTCGCATGCCGGTTTTGATTCAGGTCAACATCGGAAATGAGCCGCAGAAGGGCGGCGTTGCCGTGGAGGATCTGCTTTCATTCACGCAATACGCCGCCAAACTGCCGGGGCTCGACGTGCGCGGCCTGATGGCCGTGATGCCGGACTTGCGTGACGAGGATGCGCTGCGGCCGTATTTCAAGCGCATGCGCGAGCTGTTTGAACGGCTTCAGACGGAAGCCGTTGCCGGGGCGAGGATTGAAGAACTTTCGATGGGCATGTCCGGCGACTACGAGATCGCCGCGCAGGAAGGCGCAACGCATGTCCGCATAGGCTCCGCCATCTTTGGCGCGCGAACCTATCAAGAGAATAATCTCAAGGGGGAAACACATTCATGAGTTTTTTCAAAACGCTGTCTGAAAAGCTCGGCTTTATTGCCGACGAAAGCGATGACGACCGCAACGACGACGAGCTTGAGGACGGCGAAATTCAGGATGAAGAGGACGAGGAGGAAGAAGAAGACGCTCGTTCTTCGCGGTTTTCCCTGAATAATCCGTTTGGCAAGGGCAAAAAGCAGACCGCATCGGGCAAGCGCAAGCCCGCCGCAAAGGAATATGACGAAGACGAGGAGGAAGACCAGCCGCAGGGTCGCCGTCAAAGCCGCCACAGCAACGTCATTCACGATTCCCGGATGGATCCCCGCGCCGCGCAGGAGGCGCAGTACACCCACTGCGAGCGCATTGTCAACGTCCGCCAGATTGAGGAATGTCGCGAAATCATCAAATATCTGCTTCGCGGCGAAAGCGTTCTGTTGAATCTGGAAAACATTGATCCGAAGGACTGCGGCCGCGTGGTCGATCTGCTCAGCGGCGCGGCATTTGCGCTTCAGGGCAGGATGCTGAAGGTGGCGCATCTTTCCTACCTGCTTGCGCCGGAGAATGTCGAGGTCATCGAGGAAGACGTATACGCAGCCAGCCGCATGCGCTATCGGTAAACCGACATGGACGAAAACCGACGCACATTTGAATTTGCAGCGCGCTTTGCCTGTGAAAAAGGCATCGCGCGCTACACACGTTTTCTGGATCCCGTCCAGGAAGCGGAAGCTCGGCAGATCGCCTGTGACTGCGGTGCTGTCTTCGCTTCATGGGGCGGTTATGAGCAGGCCGAACGCAAAATCGGCTGTTTTCTGCCGTGGGGCGAAGAAGCTCTGCGCGTGAATTTTCCGCTGGTGACGCTCCATTCGCGCTATTCTTCCAAGTTTTGTTCGCTTTCTCATCGCGATCTTCTTGGCTCTTTTATGGCTTTGGGCTTGACAAGAGACAGTATTGGCGATATTATCATAGTAGATTCTGATATCTATCTGTTCGTCGTAGCTCAGACTGCCGATTTCATTGCGCAAAGCATGAACAGCGCCGGGAAAGTTCCGCTTCGTTTCGAGCCGATCGACGGCGAAATTCAAATTCCCGAGCCGAAGGGCATCTGTTTTCACGATACGCTCAGCTCCATGCGGCTTGACGCCGTTATTGCGTCGGCCTATCGGCTTTCCAGAAGCGAGGCAAGCGAGCTGATCCGCGCAGGGCTGGTGAAGCTTAACCACATTCCCTGCGAACGGGTGGATGCAGCCGTTGCGGAAGGCGCGATGCTCTCCGTGCGCGGCAGGGGCAGAATACAGTTGAGAAAAATCGAAGGCCTGACTCGCAAGCAACGTATCGGGGTCACTTTTTTCCGATACGAATAAATAATATTTAACCGCTGAAAGGAGCTTCTCCCATGGCTATTACGCTGGATACGATTGTCAACAAGGTGTTTAAGGTCGTCAAAAACGGCTATGATAACAACGAGGTTGAGAGCTTTCTCGACGAAATTCTCGAAGAGATGGAAAACCGCGAGGCCGAAACCAACAAGCTCAAGGAGCAGGTCGCGCAGCTGACCGCCGAGCTGAATCAGGCGCGCGCCGACCTTCAGGCGGCCAAATCCGCCCAGCCCGCGGTCGTGACCGCCGCGCCCACCGCTCGTCCGGCTCAGGATGACCGCCATTCCAGCGAGAGCTTTGAGCTTGTACTGAGCAAGGCCAAGGGCGCTTATGAAGAGATTGTCTCCGCGGCGGATACCCGCGCGGCGGAAATCATCAACAAGGCCAATCAGGACGCCGCAACCATCCGTTCGGATGCGCAGAGCAAAATCGCCGATTTGACCAGCCAGCTTACCGCGCTGCGCAAGCAGACCTCGGAATACTACGATTCCCTCAAAAAAATCACCGATGCGCAGACTGCTTCCATGGAGCAGATCAAGCGTCTGCTGTAAGCTTGCCAAGCAGGGGGAAACCCTGCTTTTTTGTTTTGTCCGTTTCTTCGCCCGTTTGGGCTTTGATGAAGGCGCCGCAACGTCTTTTTTGCCGCGATGCGGGATATCGGTCGGTTTTCCGCGCAAACGGAATAGCCCGCCGCTCTTTTGTTATGCTAAAGGGAAAAGAGAGGTGTGTGGCATTGTCTGACATTGAGGATTCGCTGAACCGTATCTCCGCGCAACTGACGCAGATCGAAAAAAGCCTGCCCCCTCGCTACGCATGGAAACGCCGGTTCGTTTTGGATTTAGCCAGCGGTATGGCAAGGGGAATCGGCTTTTCCATCGGCTTTACCGTGCTGGGCGCGTTGCTCCTGTATGTGCTCCAGCACATCGCGCTGGCCAATCTGCCCATCATCGGCAAATTTCTGGCGGAACTGGTTCGCATTGTGGAGAGCAATCTGTAATCAAGGATTCTATGAACAAAGCAGTGTATTTTATATGGAGCGCCGTTTTGCTCGGCGTCGATCAGGCCATCAAGCATGTCGTGCGCCTCATGCCGGAGGGCGAACCTTTTTTTCGCTGTCCGCCCCTTTTTGAATTGGAGCGCGTGACCAACACCGGCGTGGCGTTCAGCCTTTTTTCCTCAAGGCAGGGGATTGTCGTTCTTCTGCCCGCAGCGCTGATGCTCCTTCTGTGCGTCTATCAGGCGCGTGAAAAGACGCTTTCCACGCCTGTGCGTCTGGCGATATCCGGCCTGATCGGCGGGGGACTGGGCAATCTGGTTGATCGAATCCTGTTCGGCGGCGTGACGGATTACATCCGGCTGTCGCTGATTCGTTTTCCCATCTTTAACTTTGCCGATATCTGCATCACCGTATCGGTCGCGGCGCTCATGCTGCTGCTTCTTTTTGACCATTTCAACGACAAAACGGAGGAACGTCATGGGTGAATCCGAAAACATTGAGCTGATTGTCGAGCCCTCCCTGTCCGGCATGCGGCTCGACGCTTATCTGCGCGAGCAAACCCCGTTTTCCCGCTCCCGAATCGCATCGCTGATGGAAGAAGGCGCGCTGCTTGTCAACGGCGAAGTCGAACGAAAGGCGGCTCGGAAGACGGAAGGCGGCATGCGGCTTTTGCTGGTCGTGCCGGAGACGCAGCCCGTCGATATCGTGCCGCAGAATATCCCGCTGGATATTCTCTACCAGGACGCCGACGTCGTTGTTGTCAACAAAAAGAGCGGCATGGTCGTCCATCCCGCCGCGGGAAACGAAAGCGGCACGCTGGTCAATGCCTTGCTCTATCACGTCCACGATTTATCCGGCATCGGGGGAGAAATGCGGCCGGGAATCGTCCATCGGCTGGACAAAGACACCTCCGGCCTGATTTTGATTGCGAAAAACGATGCGGCTCACGCCTTGCTCAGCGAGCAATTCAAGGCGCGAACGATGGAAAAGCATTACCGCGCCATTGCGCACGGTTCCTTTTCCAAGGACGAGGGGATGATTGACGCGCCAATAGGCCGTCATCCGATTGACCGGAAAAAAATGGCGGTTGTGCCAAATGGAAAGCCATCCCGAACAGCATGGCGCGTTCTTGAGCATTTAAGCGGCGCGGCTTATCTGGATGTGCATTTGCTCACCGGGCGTACCCACCAGATCCGCGTCCACATGCTCTCCATCGGCCATCCGCTGCTGGGCGACCAAATCTATGCGCCGAAGCTGAAAACCCCGGTGCGTATTCCGCGGCTCATGCTGCACGCATACAGCCTCGCGTTTACGCATCCGACAACCGGGGAACGGATGCGCTTTTGCGCGCCGCTGCCTGCCGCCTTTGAGGAAACGCTTCAAAAACTTCGATAACAACAGGCCGCCGTCAGGCGGTCTTTTCATATCTTCCCAGCATGATTCCTTTCCGCTTTGTCCACGTTAAAAGCAGGCTCATCAAAAGGGAGGAGCATGGTTTGATTCGCATGAGCATCCTGCGCAACTTCTCGGTCATATGCGGCCATCGGCAAATCGGTCTGCTTCAAAACGCCAGTTTGGACGAGGCGCAAAAACAGGTTCTCGCGCTGATCGTTTCCTGCGGCATTCGAGGCAAACGTGTTATTTTGCCGGAAAGCATTGAAGCCATCGGCCGGGGATTCATCATCGCGCGCGATGTACGGCGTTACAATCGCGCGCAGGAAACGACGCTCTGCACCTTCATCCGGGACACCTCCGGGCTGCTTTGCGGCCGTGTGACGGATTATGCCGTCAACGAAGCGACGCTTGCGATTGAAGCGGTGGAGATGATCCCCGGCTATCTGGGCAGCGCGAGAAAAAAGCGAATATGGGTTTACGATTATCAGCGCTCGGAAAACCATGCGGAGGAACTGATCGTCCCAGCCTGTTTGGGCGGTGAGCTGACCCTGGCAAAGGAGGGAAACGAGTAATGCGCTTATCCACCATGAAAGGCATCGCCGTCGGCAGTTTGATGGGGATGACCCTCGGCGCGGGGCTGATGATGACGCCTCAAGGCAAACGGATGAAACGTGTACTGAGCAAAAATGGTTCCCATCTAGCTCGGCAGGTCGCCGACTGCTGGATGAAATAACGCCATGCGGCCGCAGGATAATCGGCAAAGCGCCGACCCTGCGGCTTTTTAAGAGGGGGAGAGCATCATGCGTCGTCCGTTCCTTCGTCGGCTGATTCAGGCGATTGTCATTCTAATTCTGATTTTTTATGCGTTTCAAAAGCGGGAAACGCTGGCGCAGATCGCGTGGGTTTTCGCCGCTGCATCTGTGCTGACGCTCGTGCTTTCGCCCGCCTGCACCCTGCTGGAACGAAAGGGCTTTCGCCCTGCGTCGGCCTCCGCCGTCTGCATATCGGGGCTTGTTCTGCTGGCTATTCTGGCGCTTTCCGCCTTTATTCCGTACCTCTTCGCGAGCACGGCAGACCTGATTCGGCGCATCATCCCAACGCTTTTCGCCCTGACGCAGCGGAGCCGCGACATTCTGGAGACCTTCAATATCCGCCTGAACGCGCAGGCCACCCCGGTCGAATGGCTGACCGCGCTGGTCTCATGGGGAACCGGACTTGTTGCCAGAAGCAGCGTCACGTTCGCCGCCAAAGCGGGGCAATCTGTTTTTGCGCTGGTGATTGCGTATTATCTGCTTTGCGAGCGGCGGCAGATCGGCCGCCATCTACTGCTCATGCTGCCCGTCTCGTGGCGCGAAGCGTTCTTATCCGCCTGTCTCGGGTGCAAAAACGCTTTGATGAGCTATCTTTCCGGCGTACTCAAAACCAGTCTGTTTGTGTTTGTGGCAACGCTGACCGGGCTTTTCCTCCTTGGGATCAACGACGCGCTGCTGCTCTCCGTCTTTATGGGAATCCTCGAGATTTTCCCGTATATCGGCCCCATTCTGGCCAGCGTCCCCATCCTGCTGACTGCGCTGGGGCAGGGATTCGGTCAGGCCGTGCTGGCGCTGATTGTCGTCATCGCCGTTCAGCAGATTGAGGGCAATTTCGTCACGCCTTATTTTACGGCCTCCAGCACGTCGATCAAGCCGCTGAGCGCTTTGATCGGCGTATTCGTTCTGGGCAGTCTGATGGGGCTGTGGGGCGTCGTGCTGGCCATACCGCTGATCGTAACGGTTCGCAGCGTCCTCTGGTCGATCCGTAGCGCGGTAATTATGATGAAACCATCATAAAGCGTTGAAACCTCGCCGCTTATCGTGTATAATGGGGGTGTGCCAGTTTAAGGAAGGGGTTATTGGATATGATCGATTCTGAAATGGGAACGCAGCACTTCAAAACCATCAGCGAAAATCCGCAGGACGCACAAACGATTCTGCTTTGCGTGTATCACGCCTTATCTGCAAAGGGATATGATCCCATCACGCAGATCGTGGGCTATCTGATCAGCGGCGACCCGACGTATATCACGGGATATCAAAACGCGCGCTCCCTGATCTGCCGAATTGACCGCGACGAGCTGCTGGAAGAGCTGGTTCAGTTTTACCTGTCTAAAAACGTTTAAGGGGAACAGCATGAACGAGAGAATTGTTGCGCTGGATGTGGGTGATCGCCGCATCGGCATTGCCGTAAGCGACGCGCTGGGCATCACCGCGCAGCCCATCGAGACGTACACGCGCGTGGGGTACGGGCCGGACGTTCGGCGAATCTGCCAAATCGCGCAGCAATATGAGACCAACCGCATTCTCTGCGGCCTGCCGCTCAACATGGATGGTTCACAGGGATTTCAGGCAGAAAAGGTCGCGCAGCTGGCCGAAAAGCTGGAGGAAGCGGGGCTTGTCGTTTCGTATTACGACGAGCGGATGACCACCGTGCTGGCTGAAGACGCGCTGCTCGAGGCGAACATGAGCCGCGAAAACCGCAAGAAAAAGGTGGATATGGTGGCGGCCGTGATGATTCTGCAATCCTATCTGGATGCGCAGGCCATGCAGAGCGCTTCCGTTGATGCGGATGCGGATGATTCCGACGAGGACGACGGTGTGCTCGAAATGGAAGACGAGGACGGCAATGTGATCCGCTTCCTGCTGAACGCCACCATTCCGTACCACGGCGAGGAATACGTGCTGCTGGTCAGCGAGGAGGCCTGCGGCGACATCGAGCAGGATGAGAGCTTTATCATGCGCAAGGCGACGGACGAAGACGGAAACCCCTGTTTCCAATCCCTTGACGATGAAAAGCTGATTGAACGCATTTATGAAGCCTATCTCGAGCAGAGCGAAGAACGCTAATCTCCATATCGGGCAAAGCATTTGAGGCATGTATATGATGGATCTGTTAAACGACGAAACGGATGATGAAGAAATTGAGCTGGTGGAAATCAGCGACGCGGAAGGAAATCGCGCCGAGATGCGCCGTCTGGCTACCGTGGAATACAGCGGAAAGCTCTATCATATTTTAGGCGCTGTGCAGGAAGACGAAACGGACGATTTTTCGGACGACGGGCTGGTGCTCGTCCGTCAGGACTGCACGCCGGATGGCGCGGACGAATACGTCATCACGGAGGACGAGCGCGAAATCGAGCAGGTTGTCGGCCGGTATGTGATCGAATCCCTGCTGGATGAAATCGGAGAAGTGAGCGAAGGGGAGGAAACCTGGCCCTGCGGCGAAAACCACAGGCCTGGGGAATTTTGTTATTGCGGGCAAAACGAGTATCTGCAATAATTTTCTCTTGCCAATCCGCAGAAAATCATGTATAATACGCAGGAAAGGCGAAGATTGAGACAATGCCCGCCTCCAAGAGATCCTTTAGAGAGCATGAAACGCGGCTGAAATTTCATGCGGATGTCTGCGGGAAATTCACTCAGGAGCTGCTCCGCTGATACGTAGGCGGAGACGGACGACCCGTTACCGAATCAGAGACCTTGCGCCGCGCGGTGCGAGGTGAATTTGGGTGGTACCACGAGGAAAACCAGCCTCGTCCCTTTGCGGACGGGGCTTTTTTCTTTTTCGAAAAGAAGGAGGATACAGACCACATGGACATGCAAGAACAACTGCGCAAAATTCAAGAGGAAGCCACCAGCCAGCTTGAAAGCATTCGCGACAAAGCCGGGCTGGACGCCCTTCGCTTGAAGACGCTGGGCAAAAAGGGCGATTTGACGCTGATGCTCCGCTCGATGGGTCAGCTCCCCGCAGAGGAGCGCCCGAAGGCCGGCCAGATGATTAACGTCGTTCGCGAAAAGCTGACCGAGCAGATGGATGCGCTGGACGCCAAGATCAAGCGGATCGAGCAGGAAAAGAAGCTCGAACGCGAAGCGATCGACGTAACCGAGCCGCGCAAGCACGCGCCGATCGGCACCATTCATCCCGTCTCTCTGGTGCAGGATCAGCTCCTGAAGGTCTTCACCGGCATGGGCTTCGACGTTGTGGAAGGCCCGGAAGTGGAACTGGATCTGTTCAACTTCGAGCTGCTCAACCTGCCGAAGAACCATCCCGCCCGCGACGCGCAGGATACGTTCTACATCGAGGATAATATCGTTCTGCGTACGCACACATCCCCGGTGCAGGCGCGCACCATGCTCTCCCGCAAACCGCCGATCCGCATCGTTTGCCCGGGGCGCGTTTACCGCGCCGACGAGGTGGACGCTACGCACTCCCCGGTTTTCCATCAGATGGAGGGTCTTGTCGTCGACGAGGATGTGACGATGGCTGATTTGAAGGGAACGCTTGACACGTTTGCCAAGGCGCTTTACGGCGACGACGTAACCACGCGCTTCCGCCCGAGCTTTTTCCCGTTCACCGAGCCGTCCGCCGAGGTCGATCTCACCTGCGTCAACTGCCACGGCAAGGGCTGCCGCGTCTGCAAGGGCACGGGCTGGATCGAAGTACTGGGCGCGGGCATGGTCAACCCGAAGGTGCTGGACATGTGCGGCATCGACAGCAAAAAATACCGTGGCTTTGCGTTCGGCGTAGGCCTTGAGCGCATCGTCATGCTGCGCTACGGCATTACCGACATGCGCGCGCTTTACGAGGGCGACGTGCGCTTCCTGTCGCAGTTCCGCGAGGATTAAGGGTGGAGGGATAAAGCAATGAAAGTACCAATGCAATGGATTCGGCAATATACGGATATTCCCGTAACGCCGGAGGAATTTGAAAGCGCGATGATTATGCACGGCACCGGCGTCGAGGGGCTGGATAACCAGAACGACGCCGTTCAGAATGTCGTCGTGGGCAAGATTCTGTCCGTGCGCAAGCACGAAAATTCCGACCACATGGTGATCTGCTCCGTGGATGTCGGCGAGGACGCGCCGATTCAAATCGTCACCGGCGCGCCGAATGTGCACGAAGGCGATCTGGTGCCGGTCGCGAAGGTCGGCGCGGTTCTGCCCGGCGGCGTTAAGATCAAAAAAGGCAAGCTCCGCGGTGTGGAATCCGACGGTATGTGCTGCTCCGGCCCGGAAATCGGCGTGCCGGATTATCTCTATCCGTCCGTAGGCGATAAGGGGCTGCTGATTTTCCACGAGGATTATAAGCCCGGCACGGACGTCCGCCCGATTCTCGGCGTAGACGATACCATCGTCGATTTTGAAATTCTGGCCAATCGGCCGGACTGTCTCAGCGTTTGGGGCGTTGCCCGCGAGGCGGCTGTGACGCTCGGAACTCAATTCCGCAAGCCGGAGATCAAGGTGGAAACCGTTCCCGGTAAGATGGACGACTATGTGCACATCGACGTGCAGGATACCGAGCTTTGTCCGCGCTACTGTGCGCGCCTGATTCGCAACGTGAAGATCGGCCCATCCCCGATGTGGATGCGCAAAGCGCTGAACGCCGCCGGCGTTCGCGCCATCAACAACATCGTCGATATCACGAACTACGTGATGCTGGAAACCGGCCACCCGATGCACGCCTTTGATCTGGCCAAGGTGAAGGACAACCATATCATCGTACGCCGCGCCAATCCGGGCGAAACCATCACAACGCTGGACGGCAAGGAGCGCGCACTCACGCCCGATATGCTGATGATCGCCGACCAGACCAACGCGACCGGCATTGCGGGCGTGATGGGCGGCGAAGAATCCGAAATCACCGAGGGAACGACGACAGTTCTGTTCGAAATCGCGGCGTTTGACCGCACGAATATCCGCCTGACGACCCGCGCGCTGGGTCTGCGCACCGAGGCCTCCGGCCGCTTTGAGCGCGGCGTCTGCGCGGCAACCTGCCGTGAGGCGGCAGATCGCGCCTGTCAGCTTGTCAATCTGCTGAACGCGGGCGAAGTGATTGACGACGTTTACGACTGCTATCCCGCGCCGAAGGCCGAACAGACGGTCGTCGCTTCCGTTTCGCGCATCAACGCGCGCATCGGCATGGAAATCCCCGGCGAGGAAATGGCGCGTATTCTGAATCAACTGAGCTTCAAAGCCACGCTCGACGGCGATACGCTGCGCGCTATCGTGCCGGATTTCCGCGAAGACATCGAGGGCGAGGCCGATTTGTCCGAGGAAGTGCTGCGTATTTACGGCTATGAGCACATCAAGTCCACCATGCTCCGCGGCGAAACCTCCACCGGAACGCGCAACGTTCACATGCAGCTCGCTGACCTCGTGGGGCGTATTCTCTCCGCCAAGGGGCTTTACGAAATCCGCAACTTCTCGTTCGTCAGCCCGAAGCTGATTGAAAAGCTCGGTTTGGGCGCGGATGATCCGCGCTGCAATCAGCTCAAGCTGATGAACCCGCTGGGCGAGGACACCAGCGTGATGCGCAGCACCCTTGTGCCGAGCGTGCTGGGCACGGTTTCCCTCAACCAGAGCCGAAATAACGAAACCGCCATGCTCTACGAAATTGCGCCAGTGTTCGACGTCAGCGCGCGCAAGCCCGGCGACCTGCCGCACGAGCAGCCGTCCCTGTGCATCGGCGCTTACGGCAACGGCGTGGATTTCTATCTGATCCGTGACATTGTGATCGACATGCTCTCTCAGTTCGGCGTTCAGGCGAAGATCGTTCCGGGGGCGGAGCCGTATCACCATCCCGGCCGCGCGGCCAAGCTGATGGCGGGCGACCGGTGCATCGCAACAGTGGCCGAGCTGCACCCGAACGTCATGCAGGCGTTTGAAATCACCCGTCGGACGATTATCGCCGAGGTCAATTTGGAAATGCTCTGCGAGCTCCACACGAAAGTGGGGCATGTGCGCGCGCTGCCGAAGTTCCCGGCCGTGACCCGCGACATCGCGCTGGTCATGGAGGAGGGCACAACCGTCGGCAGTGTGCTGGACGTCATCCGCAAGACGGGTGGCGCGCTGCTTGAAAAAGCGGAGATGTTTGACATCTATCGCGGTGCTCAGCTCCTTTCCGGCAAGAAGTCTGTCGCCTTCTCCCTGACGTTTAGAAACGCGGAGCGCACCCTTTCCGACGACGACGTAAACCCGCTGATGCAGAAGATTCTCGCGGCCTGCGAAGCGGAGTGCAGCGCAACGCTTCGCCTGTAAACCGCAACGGAGGAAAATGCCATGCTGAACGAACGCATCGGACCGGAAACGGCGCGGTTTGCGGTGCTGGGGCAGTCCCTGCCGCATACATGGTCGCCTTACATCCACAATTCGCTGTTTGACGCGGCGGGGCTTGACGCGGTCTATCTGCCTGTCACTGTTCCGCCGGAACGCCTCGGTTCGGTGACGGACGTTTTCCGAAGCTGCTTTTCCGGGTTTAACGTCACCATTCCGTACAAGGAAAAACTCCTTCCTTTTCTGGATGATATTGACGAGGCCGCACAGGTCTGCGGCGCGGTGAATACCGTTGAAATTCGGAACGGGCGCATGATCGGCCACATCACGGATGGCCTGGGCATGCTGCGCGCCATCGAGGAGAGAGGCGTTAAAACCCATCAGGCCGACGTTCTCATTCTCGGCGGCGGCGGGGCGGCCCGCGTGGCGGGGTATGCCTTTCTTTCGCGCGGCGGACGAGTGACCTTCGCCGTCCGCGATGCGCAAAAGGGCAACGCGCTTGCCCATGCGCTTGCACAAACGCAGCAGGACGGATTGCATCGTCTTTCCGTTCGGCCGCTTGCGGATTGCGCCGAGGCGCACGATATTCTAATCAACTGTACGCCCGTGGGAATGTACCCACATGTTGACGCCTGCCCGGTATCGGCCGACGTGATTGCCCGATGCGGGGCGGTATTCGACGCGGTTTACAATCCCAGAGAAACACGGCTGCTCACTTTGGCAAGGCAAAACGGACTTCCCGCCATCGAGGGACTGGGCATGCTGTTTTATCAGGCTGTGGAAGCTCAGAAATTCTGGTTTGGAAACCGCGTCGCCTCAAAGGCCGAACAAAGCCGAATTTACAGCGAGCTGCAAACTCGGCTGTAACGACGACCTGACAATCGATCCATTTGGAGGAAAGCATGAACATTTGGCATGATATTGATCCGGCGCTCATCACGCCCGATCGCTTTATGGCCGTGATTGAAATCAAGCGCGGCGGCAAAAACAAATATGAAATGGATAAAGCAACGGGTTTGCTGCGTCTGGATCGCGTGCTGTATACCTCGACGCACTATCCGGCCAACTACGGCTTTATCCCGCGCACCTACGCGGACGACGGCGACCCGCTCGACGTGCTGGTGCTCTGCTCGGAGGCCATCGAGCCGATGACGCTGGTGGAATGCCGCCCGATCGGCATGTTCGAAATGAACGACGGCGACGCGCGCGACGAAAAGATCATCGCCGTGCCGCTGGGCGACCCGAATTACAACTACATGTTCGACATCAGCCAGCTTCCGGAACACCTGCTTGACGAAATCCGCCATTTCTTCACCGTTTACAAGGAGCTTGAAGGGCGCACAACCGTCGTCAGCAAAGCGCAAAACCGCGAAGTCGCCAACCGCGTCATCGTCGAGTGCATCAACAACTACAACGAATCCTTCGGCAAAAAGGACAAGAAAAACAAGGATGAGAACAAGAAGGGGGAATCAAAATGAATCGCCCGCTGATCGGCATTTCCGGTTCGCACAATGTCGCCGACCGCCAAATGTTTGTCCGCGAAAACTACATGCAGTCTGTGCTCCGCGCGGGCGGGATTCCCGTGCTGCTGCCGGAAATCGAGGATGAAGAAACCGCCAAAGCGATTCTGGATCGTCTGGACGGTCTCCTTCTTGCAGGCGGCGGCGATGTTCTGCCGTCGCGATATGGCGAAGAAACGCTGCCCGCCTGCGGAGAGGACGACCCGCAGCGCGACATCTTCGAGCTGCTGATTATCCCGATGGCCATCGCGCGCAACATGCCGATTTTCGGCATCTGCCGCGGGATTCAGGTGCTCAACGTCGCCATGGGCGGCACACTCATCCAAGATATTGAATCCCAGCAGAACATTCCGAAAAAAACGCATCAGCAGGAGCCGCCTTTCAGCCAGCCGGTGCATACCGTTCGCTTTGAAAAGGGAAGCGTCTTTGAGCGCATCACCGGCGCGACCGAAATAAAGGCCAACAGCATGCACCATCAGGCGATCAAGAAGCCAGCCGACGGCCTTCAGGTCGATGGCCGCGCTGAGGACGGCATCATTGAAGCCATGAGCGCCAAGGACGGAAGCCGCATCTTTGCCGTGCAGTTCCACCCGGAGTATCTTTCCGACCATGACGCGCATGCCCAGAGGCTGTTTGACCACTTTGTCAAGCTGAGCCGCGAATACCAGAGCGAGAAAGAAGCATAACCCCTCTGCGCCGCAGTTTCCGTCAGGAGAAGCGGCGCAGTTTTTTTAACACGCTTCAACACGCTTTTAGGAAAAACAGGCTTGACTGCCTATCGTTTCCGCAGGATTGAAGTTCCGATGTATTTTTGTTATAATGAACGTGCATATTTTTCAAATCTGTCTGAAAAGGAGACCGCGTATGAAAAAGCGCCTCTTTGTTCTGCCGTTCGCGCTTCTTATCCTGATTATGGCCGTCGCTTTCCCCGCGTCGGCCGATACGCCGTCGAGCATCCGGGTTTATCTGCGCCGTTTGCAGGTTGAAGACACGCTGCGCGTCACCGTGAAGGGGCAGTATGCCACGCAGGACGGCAGGCTGTCCTTCTCTGACGGCGCAAAGCTGGTCGTCGTCCTCCGCGGGGATCAACTGGTGCTGCATACCGGGCAAACGGCCGTCGTTATGGGCAGCAGCATCAAGCTGGTGCGTTGTCAGAGCGAAACGCCCGGCTATCTTCTTTTGAACGATGGCACAGGGATGTATGAGGGCGATTTATCTCTGGATATCGTTGAAAACGCCATTCGTCCCATTCTGACCATCAACGTGGAGGATTATCTGCTCGGCGTTGTTCCGTTTGAAATGGGCGACTCCTTCCCGCTCGAAGCGCTCAAGGCACAAGCCGTCACCGCCCGGACGTATGCGCTGCGCAAAAGCGGTTCCTCCGGCGCATACGACGTGGAAGATACCACAAACGATCAGGCGTATCGCGGCCGAACGACGTCCAGCCCGCTTTCCGAGCAGGCTGTGACGGAAACGAAAGGGCTTTGCGGCGTTTATCGCGGCGCGTTGGCCTCGTGTTTTTATTCCGCCAGCAACGGCGGCCAAACCGAGCTCGGCCAGCATGTCTGGCCAACGGACGCACCGGACGCTTACGGCTACATGGATATGCGCGACGACCCGTATGATTTGGAAAACAGAAACAGCGTGGTGAAGCGCTATACGCTGCAAAAAAAGCCGGGGGAAAAGGGAATCGGCGAAGCGCTCCATCAGGCGCTCACGGCGGCCATGGGGGAACAGCTTTCCGCGCTGGGCGTTGAAGCGGACGGCGAGCTGGTGCGCTTTGACGAAATTCAATCCGTAGAAGCTGTCACGCCCAAATATGACGGCGCCTCGCGGCTGATGACCGAGCTCCGCTTTACCGTCAAAATATCCGTCCGAGATTACACGTTCCGCCAGACACCATCCCCGCAGCCCGCGGCCTCGTCTACGCCCCGTGCGGATGAAACGCCCGCGCCGACGGCAACGCCCGCTTTTTCGCCTTATCGAAAGGTGAAGGAGGCCGTGACCGTCACGCTGCCGATTTTCACAGAGGCGGAACGCGCGATGGGGTTGAGCATCAACGTCTCTCAAAACGAATTGATCACCGTTTCCGATATTGGCTCCGCATTTCTGATCGAATCCCGCCGGTTCGGGCACGGCGTGGGCATGAGCCAGCGCGGCGCGGAACAGATGGCGCGCCAATACGGCATGACATACGAGCAGATTCTCGCGTTCTATTATCCGGGCATGGGGCTTGTTTCTTATGACACGGGAAGCGCGCCGCTTCCGACGCTCAACGCGGAATTGATGGCCATGCCCGCGCCAACGCCCAGCCCGACGCCTCGCCCGACCCTGATGCCCGTCAGCACCAATCAAATGCCGGAGGGCGCGTATCTGGCCATCGTCTCCAACATCGACGAGGATTCTACACTCAATCTGCGTGAGCAGCCCAACACGTCTGCCGAGGTCATCCGACGGCTTTATAAAAATCAGCCGCTGATCGTTCTTTCCGTCAGCAAAGACGGATGGGCGCACGTCAAAACCGACGTCATGGAGGGTTATGTGCGCAGCGAATACCTTCAAGCCGAAAAAGATTCTTAACTTTTTGACGATTGACCGCGCACAAAAAGTGCCT
>OLOS01001667.1_pt1 | contig 17341 bp, 10 predicted proteins | sample 1672631 | NCBI WGS metagenome assembly OLOS01 (sample SAMEA3136707, study PRJEB25190) | human gut metagenome | biome: human gut; feature: human-associated habitat; material: faeces | place: Austria | collected 2013 | reverse complement strand
AATACAGCATTTTGTTCAGGAAACAATAAATAAAAAGGCTGCCGACATCACAAAGACAGCCGCTAAACTTGAAGGACTCAACCCCGTTAAAATTCTTTCAAGAGGTTATTCGATTGCCGAAAAAGACGGTAAGGCGGTAAATTCCGCAAAAATGCTGAAAAGCGGAGATGAATTTACACTCCGTTTTTCAGACGGTGAAATAAAGGCAAAAGCAACAGGTGAGTAAAATGGCATTTACACATTTACATCTTCATACAGAATACAGTCTGCTTGACGGTGCCTGCCGTCTGAGCAGACTTGCAAAAGCCGCAAAAGAAAAAGGAATGACTGCACTCGCAATCACCGACCACGGTGTAATGTACGGTGCAGTCGATTTTTATAAGGAATGCAAAAAACAGGGTATAAAGCCGATAATCGGCTGTGAAGTGTATGTTGCACCGCAAAGCCGTTTTGACAAGACCTCATCCTACGGAAAATACTATCATATGGTTCTGCTCTGCAAAAATCATACAGGCTATCAGAATCTTATCAAGCTTGTGTCAAAGGGCTTTACGGAGGGATTCTATACAAAGCCGAGAATTGATGATGAACTCCTTGCTGAGTATCATGAGGGCTTAGTCTGCCTCTCTGCCTGTCTGGCGGGTGAAATTCCGCAAAAGCTCCTTGACGGTGATTATGCCGGTGCAAAGTCAAAGGCAGAATTTTACCGTGATATATTCGGGAGTGAGAACTTTTTTATAGAGCTTCAAGACCACGGAATTGAGGAACAGAAAAGGATAATTCCAAGCCTTATAAAAATTGCCCGTGAAATCGGTGTTGACATTGTTGCAACAAACGATTGTCACTATATCGAAAAACAGGACAGCACGGTTCACAATATTCTTCTCTGTATTCAGACCAACCGAACGGTCAATGACAGCGACAGAATGGAGTTCAAAACTTCGGAATTTTATCTTAAAACAGAAGATGAAATGCGTGAGGTGTTTGCAAGTTACCCCGAAGCAATCGACAATACACAGAAAATTGCCGATATGTGCAATGTGGATTTTGAATTCGGTGTACGCAAGCTTCCGAGATTTGATGTTCCTAATAACGAAGATCATCTGCATTATTTCAGAAGAAAATGCTATGAGGGGCTTTATAAACACTATGGCGAGAATCCCGACAAAGCTCTGATTGACCGACTTGAATATGAAATCAACACGGTGTCGCAAATGGGTTTTGTAGATTACTACCTCATTGTAAATGACTTTGTAAGCTACGCAAAATCATGCCAAATTCCTGTCGGACCCGGCAGAGGCTCGGGTGCAGGCTCACTTTGTGCCTACTGCATAGGCATAACCGCAATCGATCCGATAAAGTACAATCTTCTTTTTGAAAGATTTCTCAATCCCGAAAGAGTCAGTATGCCCGATTTTGATGTCGATTTTTGTAAGGAACGCAGGGGAGAGGTTATCGACTATGTTGTGCGTAAATACGGCGAAGATCATGTTGCACAGATAATTTCGTTCGGTACAATGGCGGCAAGAGGTGCAATCCGAGATGTCGGAAGGGTGCTTGAAATTCCGTATGCTACAGTAGATTCTGTTGCAAAGCTTGTTCCTATGGAACATGATATGACAATCGAGGAAGCGCTGAAACTGAGTCCCGATCTGAGAAGTCGCTGCAATAACGATCCGCAGATAAAAAAACTGCTTGATGTTGCAATGAGCATTGAGGGAATGCCCCGCCACGCAACAATGCACGCCGCAGGTGTTGTAATCACCGATAAGCCCGTCAGCGACTATGTTCCGCTGTCAAAAAATGACGATAATGTTGTAACACAGTTTACCATGACGGCGCTTGAAGAACTCGGTCTTTTAAAAATGGACTTCCTCGGGCTCAGAAACTTAACCGTAATCAATGATGCAGAAAAGCAGATAAAACATAAAAATCCCGACTATAATCCCGATATGGTCGATGAAAACGATAAAAAAGTTTTTGAAATGTTTTCAAAAGGATATACGGAGGGTGTGTTTCAGTTTGAAAGCCAAGGAATGAAAAATGTTCTCACTCAGCTAAAACCGGAGCGAATTGAGGATCTTATAGCCGTTACGGCTCTCTATCGTCCCGGACCTATGGACAGCATTCCCGTTTATATTGACTGTCGTCACAATCCGTCGCATATTCGTTACAAACATCCGCTTTTAAAGGAAATTCTCGGAGTTACAAGCGGTTGCATAATTTATCAGGAACAGGTTATGCAGATTTTCAGAACGCTTGCAGGCTACAGTCTCGGCAGAGCGGACATAGTGCGCCGTGCAATGAGCAAGAAAAAACTTGCCGTAATGGAGTCAGAGCGTGAAATATTCATTCATGGTCTTACTGATGATGACGGAAATATCATAGTTGAAGGATGCATTCGCCGTGGGGTTGATGAAAAAACGGCAATTTCCGTTTATGATGAAATGGAAAGCTTTGCACACTACGCTTTCAACAAATCCCATGCGGCGGCATATGCCAACATTTCCTACAAAACTGCATGGCTCAAATGCCACTATCCCCGTGAATATATGGCGGCTCTGCTTTCAAGCGTTCTTGATAATCAAAATAAACTTGCGTCATATATCACTGAGTGCAAACGGCTCGGAATCCGTGTGTTGCCGCCTAATGTCAACGAAAGCAATCTTCATTTTACAGTCAGCGGAAACGATATCCGTTACGGACTTCTTGCCGTTAAAAATCTCGGCAGAAATTTCATAGATGAAATCATCTCGGAGCGCATAAACAATCCTTATGAAGATTTCTTTGATTTCTGCAAAAGGCTCTACGGCAGAAATATGAACAGCAGAGCAATTGAAAGTCTGATAAAATGCGGTGCATTTGACGGACTCGGAGCAAATCGCAGACAATTGCTCGCAATCAGTAAAACCGTTCTTGACGATGTTGAGTATGAAAGCAGAAGAAATGCGGGCGGTCAGATGTCGTTTTTTGATGATGCAGAGGTTGACGCTCAATCATCAAAGCCCAAAATTCCCGATTTGCCCGAATTTCCCGTTTCTGAACTTTTGCATATGGAAAACGAAATTGCGGGAATGTATCTAAGCGGTCATCCGCTCGATGAATACACAACTTTTTCAAAAGCAATCCATGCCGACAAAACGGGTGATATAATCAATAATGACAGCGGTATGTATTTTGACGGAAAAAAAGTCAGCCTTGTCTGCATAGTTGCAAAGCTGAAAACCCAGCTTACAAAAAATAACAGGATTATGGCTTTTGTCAATGCCGAGGACAGATACGGAATGCTTGAAATCGTGATTTTCCCGAATGTATATGAAAAATATTCCGCACTTCTCGGTGCAGGCGGTGCGTTGCTGTTCCGTGGAACTGTCAATTTAAAAGAAAACGAAGAGCCGAAAATCATCTGTGATTCCATGGCGTCTGCCCGTACAAACGAGGATTGCAAAAATAACCCTGTTGCAATAAAAAACACAGAACATTTTCCGCAAAATTATCAGATGCAAGCCGTGAAAAATGATACACAAAAGCCTTCTGCACTGTATTTGCGTATTGATGACCTCAATACCGATAAATACAACCGTGCAAAGCGTGTTCTTGACATTTTTGACGGCAGAACGCCTGTTATTTTCTATCTTACCGACACTAAAAGAAAGGTGAAAGCCCCCTCGTCAATGTGGGTTGATATCAATCCTGTAATGATAAAAGAACTCAAATATCAGCTTGGTGACGAAAATGTGGTGGCAAAATAACCAAAAACAAACTTTTATTTCAGTTATTTGCAATAAAAATTGGTGAAAGCTATTGAAAATTTCGTTTTTTTGTATTATAATTTATGTTGTTAAAACACTTTATTGCATAAAAGTGCAGAAGTATATGATGCTTTACAGCGTGAAAGTGCTGAAAGCTTAGGAGGAAATTTAAATGAAAAAAGCTAAAAAAATTGTCGCAGTTGCTCTTGCGGCGGCTTCCATGTCACTCGCATTTGCAGGATGCGGCGGTTCTGCAGAAAGCTCAAAGGCAGATAATTCAGGCACGGATGGTAAGGTTTACAATATCGGTATCTGTCAGCTTGTTCAGCATGAGGCTCTTGATGCCGCAACAAAAGGCTTTAAAGATTATCTTACTGAGAAACTCGGTGCAGACAATGTAAAGTTTGACGAGCAGAACGCTCAGGGTGATTCCGCAACCTGCGCCACAATCTGTAACCAGTTTGTTTCTTCAAACTATGACCTTATTCTCGGCAACGGTACTGCCGCACTTCAGGCAGCATACACAGCAACACCGAATATTCCGATTCTCGGTACTTCAATCACAGACTACGGCACAGCGCTTGACAAGTCTGATTGGAACGGCATTTCGGGTATGAATGTTTCGGGTACAACAGACCTTGCTCCGCTTGATCAGCAGGCGGCAATGCTCAAGGAGCTTTTCCCCGATGCAAAGAATGTCGGAATTCTCTACTGCTCGGCTGAGGCTAACTCAAAGTATCAGAGCGATACAATCACTCCTTATTTCAAGGATGCAGGCTATACTGTAAAATCATATTCATTTGCAGATTCAAACGATGTTGCCGCAGTTGCAAAGACTGCCTGTGACGAGAGCGATGTTCTTTACATCCCGACAGATAACACAGCGGCATCTAACACAGGTATCATCGACAATGTTGCCACAGCCGCAAAAACTCCTATTGTTGCCGGCGAAGAAGGCATCTGCAAGGGCTGCGGTGTTGCAACACTTTCAATCAGCTATGACGAACTCGGCAGAAAAACAGGCGAAATGGCTTACAACATTCTTGTAAATGGCGAGGACATCACAAAGATGAAGGTTGAGGCTGCTCCGAATGTAACAAAAGAATATATCAAAGATCGTTGTGACACATACGGAATCAAAGTTCCCGACGGTTACACAGAAATCAAAGCAGAATAATTCATATTCAGAAAAATAATATTGGCAGGGGTGCCGTGCAAGCGACACCCCGATATTTTATGTATAGGTGGTTTTTATGGATTTTTTAGCAAACTACTTCGGTTCTCTTAATCCAATGAGCTTTTTATCCGCACTTCCGGGTAATATTGCTCAGGGTATAATCTGGGGACTTATGGGACTCGGTGTATTTCTCACCTTTAAGCTTTTGAACTTTGCCGACCTCAGCGTTGACGGTTCATTTGCAACAGGCGGTGCAGTAACCGCAGTTATGCTCATCAACGGCTGTCCCGTTTGGGCAACAATCATCGTAGCAATCCTTGCAGGTCTTGCGGCAGGTCTTGTAACGGGACTTCTTCACACGCTTCTCGGAATCCCCGACATTCTCGCAGGTATCCTCACACAGATTGCTCTTTATTCAATTAACCTGAATATTATGGGAAAATCAAACCTCCCAATCAGCTACAGAAACTATACGCTTGTTGTTTCTGCAAGTAATATAAATATGGCAATTCTCGTAGGTCTTGGAATTTGTGCCGTTGTAATTGCCGCAATGTATTGGTATTTCGGCACGGAACAGGGTTCAACAATCCGTTCAACAGGTTCAAACCCTGCGATGAGCAAGGCACAGGGCATTAACATCAATTTTACAAAGGTAATTGCTCTTGCACTTTCAAACGGACTCGTTGCACTTTCGGGTTCACTTTTTGCTCAGTATCAGGGCTTTGCGGATATCAACATGGGCAGAGGCGCAATCGTAATCGGTCTTGCCGCTGTAATCATCGGTGAAGTTCTCGGTGAGGCAATTTTCCGCAAGCACATGAATTTCATCATCAGAATGGTATTTGTAATTGTCGGCGGTATTCTTTATTATATCGCAATGGGCATCGTGCTCTGGCTCAAGATGCCGACAGACGATACAAAGCTCTTCACGGCAATTATCGTTGCAATCTTCCTTGCAGTTCCGTATCTCCAGAAAAAGAGAAAGACTTCATTCAAGAAAGTTGCAAAAATGAATGCTAAAAACTCACAGAAGGAGGGTTAAGAATGCTTGAAATCAAGAATGTATGGAAAACCTTTAATAAAGGCACAGTAAACGAAAAGCAGGCGCTCTGCGGAGTTAATCTCACCCTCAATGACGGCGATTTTTGTACGGTAATCGGCGGTAACGGCGCAGGCAAGTCAACAACACTCAACGCAATTGCAGGTGTGTGGCCTGTTGACTGCGGTCAGATTCTCATTGACGGCAAGGATATTTCCGCATTGCCCGAGCATAAAAGAGCGCCGTACCTCGGCAGAGTATTTCAGGACCCGATGACAGGCACGGTAGCCGATATGGAAATTATAGAAAACCTCGCAATTGCCGCAAGACGAGGCAAAAAAAGAGGACTTTCGTGGGGCGTAAAGGCTGACGAAAGATTTCGTTACCGTCAGATGCTTGCAGAGTTCGACCTCGGACTTGAGGACAGAATGTCATCAAAAGTAGGACTTCTCTCAGGCGGTCAGCGTCAGGCAATAACACTCCTTATGGCAACAATCAAAAAGCCAAAGCTTCTCCTGCTTGACGAACATACAGCCGCCCTTGACCCGAAAACAGCCGCAAAGGTGCTTGAACTTTCCGACAAAATCATTGCCGAAAACAACCTTACGGCACTTATGGTAACTCATAATATGCATGACGCAATTACTCACGGCAACCGTCTTATTATGATGAGTGACGGCAAAATTATCCTCGATATATCAGGCGAAGAAAAGAAAAATCTTACGGTTGAACACCTCCTCGAGATGTTTGAAAAAGCAAGCGGTTCAAAGCTTGAAAACGACCGTATGCTTTTAAGTAAGGATAAATAATCAAAATCATATAATCTCAAACAAAATGCCCGACACCACAGTCGGGCATTTTTATTTGTATATTAAACTATGCACGGTTACCAGTAGCTGTGTCCGTCGGACTGCCGTCACGCAAAGGCGGAAAATTTTCCGTCAAACTGATTTTATAATGTTACTTTACAACATTCAAATATTGAACTTTCAGCAAAATAACATTATCAAATTTGTAACACACGGCATAACAATTTCTTAATCGGAATAATTAAAAACACCGATATATAGACGAATTCTACAAAAAACGCACCATAACTTGTGCATAACATAAAAATATCTTGTCAAAACGGCAAAACTGAATGTAAAAACAAACACAAAACTATCACATTAAACAAACACAATAAAATTATTGCAACCTAATTGAAAAAATCAATCTAAAATGGTATAATCTACTATAAAGAATATGGGTTAGTGTTCACATTTTGACTGAAACAGGTTAAGGATACAATTTTCGGCTGAATTCTCGTTGTTTTTTTGTAAATTAACTTCAAAATCCCGTGGCTTTGCCGATTATGTTTCACCGTTGGTCAGGCGGTAAAGGTCGAACCCGAACCTAACCAAAACCAAAATATTCGGTTATGGAGGTAATATTTATGAAAACAAAAATTTCTCATTTAGGCAGAAGCTCTGTTTCCGTCATCCTTGCGGTAATGATGCTTCTGTCAACAATGCTTATCGGCACTGTTTCAACAGTTAATGCTGCGACTAAAAATAAGTTTACTAATGGAGAAACTATTTATTTGGATCTTTCCTCTTTCAAAAAATGGCAAGATGCAGCTAAAGATACAACAATGTATGCTTATTTTTATCGTTATGATAACCATAATCAGGTGGGCGACAAGATTCCTGCAGCCAAAGTGACAAATTATATATATAGTGTCATTGTTCCTAATGCTGATTGTGGCTACATTAAATTTCAACGTGGAAGTTGGAATACGACTAAGGAACATGATGCGGATACAAAAGGTACTAATAACTGTGTAAAAGTTACAAATTGGGATAATAGTAGTGAATGGTCAACGTATTCCGCAGCTGCCCCTGTAGCAGATAGCGTATCACTTACAGCTTCACCTGAAACTGTAAAAGTAGGTAATTCGGTTACTCTCACAGCTGTTGCTAATAACCCTGCTTCTTCAAATCTCACATATGCATTTACTAAGACTTCTGGTGGTAATGCTACTGAAGCACAGAATAATGACAAACTTACAGTAACCCCGACTGTAGCCGGCACTTACAAGTATACGGTCACAGTTTCTGCTGACGGTTATTCGCCAGTCACAAGCCTCGAGGTTAGTTTTACAGTAACTGATTCTGTTAAATATTATATTTGCGGTAGATTTAATGATAAATGGCATAAACCGTCACTTGATAAAGATCCGCAGTTTGTAGAAGATGAAAGTAATCCTGGTCTTTTCTACTATGAAACCGGTGAAACTATAGCTGATTTGTCAGGTACGATATCAGAAACTTACGGTGATACTCCAAAGTATTTTTATATATACAAAAAAGCGTCGAATGAATCAACTAATTATCTTACCACAAGTGAGAATGCCGGGCACAATTTCCAGAACAATACTATTGATAGCCCACTTGCGCTTAGTAGTAAAACTGGTACAGAGCAGAAGTTCCTTGTTCGTTTTAACAATGATAAGGACACTTCTACAACTCCGGTTACCATTTGGCTTGATACAAGAAATAACGAAAATAACGAATATAAGCTTTGGTATACAACAGTACTTCCTCATACTGTTACTGTAGCAAATGGTGTATCATCGGCAACTGTTGATAAGAAAACAGCTACAGCCGGCGAAACGGTTACTGTTACTGCAACTCCTACAAGTGGCAATGTTCTTGATTCAGTAACTGTTGTGGGTAATGACGGTACTCCAATCGAAACCACCGTAAGTGGCAACAACGCAACATTTGTAATGCCTAATCAGGATGTTACCGTAACAAATGTAACATTCCGTGAAGCAAATAAATACACAGTAAATTTCAGTTCAAGTGACGATAATTTCGGTAGTGTTTCCGCTAAATACAACGGAACTGATTTTACTTCCGATACAAAAGTAACCGAGGGCGATGAAGTAACATTCACTGCAACTTCAAAGGATGGCTACGCTCTTTCCGACTGGACTGTAAACGGTGTATCAGCTTCTTCAACAACTAATCCGTATACAATTACAGTCCAAAAAGACACAACCGTAGTCGCTAACTTTAAAGAAGTAACCGGCACTCTGTCAAAATATTATCTTCTCTGTGGCACAGGCGCAACATTCAAAGCAGATTCGTATACGCATGTTCCTCTTTATACAAATGAAGATGGTGTATTCTACGCAGACTTTGATGTAGCCAAAGATTCCATTCCTAAAAGTAAAGATTATTTTATCATTTTTTCTACAAAAAAAGATACTTCCGGCATAATTGTTGATAGTAATAATGTTACAGTTAATGCGGTTAATAAAAATGGATTCTCTCTTAGTGACTATAACGAGAATGTTCAAAATCCAAGTGGTGGTACAAATAATGTAAAATTTGCAAAAGTTTACATTGACAAAGATGATGTTACCGGCTTTACCATTAAAATAACCGGTCTTGATTTAGGTAATAAGAAAATCACATACTCTGCTGAGCCTACTTTTGATGTAGCACCTGCTGATACTGTTGAAATCACGGCAAAAGACGGTACAATTCGTGCGGGCTATACTGATACTGATGCCAGTAAAACAACTGCTGTTTTAGGTGACACAACTCTTTCAATAAAAACTCCTGATGATAAAATAATTACTGCATCTGATTCATACATGATTGAAGAAAAAAATCGTGCTGTTACTGCTAAAAGAGTTCCTAATGGCTCAACAGTAACCGTTACAACCACAATTGACCCTACGGCAACCTTTGCAGGTCACAGTGGCAGTGATTACTATGTTAAGGGATTCAGCGTAAACGGTATCTTTGGCGGAGTTCTTTCACAGACTGAAGGTAAAGATCATAGTAGTGATGTATATACTTATACTTTTGAAGTAAATCAAGAGATTTATGGTTCAAAGCTTGAAATCACTCCTGTGTATTTCCTTAAAGATGATGCTAACTGCGTATATTTCTACATTGAGAACTACGATTCTGCAAAACAAATTTGGGGCAATACTCCTTCATGTTATGTATATTATGGTAGTGGTACTACAACATTAGAAGCATTAGGCTATTACCCCGGACAACCAATGGTTGACTACAACGGTTCTATCTTTACTCAGATTCCTAAATCTATAGACAATGGTGATACCCCAGAAAAAATTACAGGTATGACGCTTAATAACTATGTTTGGGACGATGTTCATAGTGCTTATAACGGTAAAGATCAAAAAAGTGATAATGCACAGACATACGACTACGATGATTTTGTTAAGATAGCTGATAGCAGTGTTAATGCTGATAACATTATTTATCGTTTTAAGTATAATACACACGATAATGTACCAGGCGCTACATTAGCTACTTCTGATGCTGATGCTGCCGGTTGGGAAGTATTCCTCGACTACCAGAATTATCCGACAGATATTTTTGGTAATAGAATTGGTAATGATAAGCTTGACTATAAGGATACTGATAGTGTAACGAATAAGGATAATTACCTGTCAATTATTTCGGACGGTTATCAGAATAACTACGTCGGTAAATATGCAACTGCGTGGAGCATTTATAACAAGGCTGGCAAAAGAGTGGCTACTATTCCTTCATCAGCTCTCTTGTATGCCCTTGACAAGACCGATGCGCAAATAAAAAAAGCCATTGATTCTGCATCAACTCCTGCTGACTTCCTCCCAGGTAAGGAAGATAGAGATAAACATTGGGCAACATTTAAAACTTTATATGAAAATTATAAAGGTTTTTATGCTCAGATTAACTTTGAGGCAGCTATCAAAGGTGGTGCCGATTATGGCAATCGTCTTGACGGTCGTTGGTACTATACTAAGAGTCAACAGGAAATCACCGGTGAAATCAAGATTCAGTATGCAAATACCCTTGATGACTACAAAGTAGGCGGTTTCCAAGAAGATACATTTGCTGATGATCAAGCTTCATCAGTTGTCGGAAAGACAACAGGAGCAAGTGCATACTTTACCGATCCTACGAATAATGTAAGAAAACTTAAAACTGTAGCTGATAATACTCAGGATTATAAGTTTAAAGTTACTGCAACTTCAACTGCAGCATACACATTTGTTGGTTGGTACCGTCTTATTGATGGTGATTACAAGGCAATCAATCCTTCAAATATGAGCAGTTTGACAGGTGCAGTTACACAAAATTCAGATGTAACGCTTGTTGCTCGTTATATCAAAACTCCGGGCGGTTCAATGACCTTCCACCATTCATTGTACAACGGAACAAATGCAGGCGGCGGTAAAGCCACTACAGAAATTCAGGTTGTTGTTAAAGACAGGGATGGTCAATCTCTTTATGATTCACACAAGATTGCCGGCACAGCTTCAATCGATAAGACTAAGATTGCTGAATTAGCAAAGCAAGAAGGTCTTACTGTAACTGTTACTCTTTACACAACAACAAAGAACCTTTATAATTTCAATGGTTACTATTCTGCTGAAAACACAACAGATATAACTGCTTTTAAACCTACTACTGGTTTTACAACAAATGTTAGCGGAGACAGAACAAAGGGTCTTGTAACTAAATCAGAATATAAATTCTCATTTAATGATTATTATACTAAGCATAAGGATACTCTTATTGATAATGCGGGAACAGTATATTATAATTTCTATTCTGACATTACTTCTATTAAAGTACCGTATAAGGTTCAGTTCTCTTACAAAGACAGAATGGGTGCTCAAAAGTATTACAACAAGGCAGGTTATGTTGATCCCGAAAACACTTCATCATACACATTTGTTGAGAATGCTACTAATGTTGAAGGCGTAGAATCACATTCTGTAAAGGTAACTCTTACAATGAGCTTTATCCTTTCTCTTGCACCGTATGAGTCAAACTTTACAAAGAATCTTACTTGGAATGAGACTCCTGATAGCAATACCGCTTTCGATTCATCAGATAGTAAGTCAATAGCATCAGCTGTTGTTAATTCAACTCAGTCAGGCAGAACAATCCACCTTAATGTTTTCCGTGATAAGGATACTAATGAACCTACTTCTTATAATAACGAAAACGGTAATTTTGTACTTTTCACAAAAAAGGGTTCATCTGAATTACCTTACGGTTCAGTATTCTATACATCAAATGGTGACGGAACTTATACTTATGATATCACTGCTCCGAAAACATATGAAGGTAATCAGTTTATGTATTGGGCAATCTACTCCGATCCGGAATGTAAGAATCTTGTTATTAAAGCGTACAACAGTGAAGGACATTTCAGCTATGTAGCGTATGATAACTGTTGGATAGTTCCTGTTTATGGAGAAAGCTCAACTCCAGTTGCATCTGTTAAGGAAGTTTCTACTTCAACTCAGTTTATGGAAGTAACAAGAAATCAGTGGACAGCTGATACAAATTCCAATTTTGCAGGATTTAACGCTGATAGTATGACTACACTTGATACAGCTAAAGATTTCATTAAGGAAAAAGGTGAAGACAAGCTTTACGCTGACTTTGTACTTAACTTTTTCTATAACGGCAAACAGCTTAGTGTATTTGATCCTGACAGCAAAAAGGTTAAGGCAGGCGTTCTTATTCAGAGGTTAGAACTTGATGAAAATGAGACTAGTACTGGATATATAACCGATTTGAATCATTATGCTAAAAAGTATGATAAGACTGCTCTTGAAAATGCTAAAAGTGATGCAATCCAAAAAATTACAACTGGCACTTCTAATATTAAATCTGTAAAACAACAGATTAATAATAGTAGACTTGATAACAAGAACAGACTTCAGTATTATACTCTTTTTAAAAATGTCAAAGGTAATAATGATTGTGTATTTAGACTCTATACATATATCCAGTATACCGATGCAGATGGTAATTCGGCTGTTAAACTTAGCGATCCGGTTTACTTCACATTTTATGATATTGCAAACAAGTCATAATAAATTTTAATTTGTATGTGCAGCAGGCAACTGTTGCACATACAGAATGAATTAAGGAGTTATTTATGAAAAAAGAATATTTCTCCCCTGAATTTGAGCTTGTTAAGTTTCAATTTGAGGATGTAATTTTAGTAGGAAGCTTAACTGATGTTCCGGAAGTAGGAGACAGTAATGGAGATAAGGTTGATGGCTTTGAAGAGGAATAAACAGTTTTTTGTTTCGATAAAAAAGATTTCTGCTTTTATCTTCGCATTTTTGTTGGTGCTGATTTCTATATTTCAAATTTCTGCGGCTTCATATGAAACCGACGGCTTTGTATATTCTGTTTCCGATGGTAATGCGAGCGTAACCGGATATAAAGGTGATAAGACCGATATTGTTCTTCCGCTTAAGCTCCAAAGCTGGTCGGTATCGGAAATTTCTGATTTTGCCTTTGTGGGAAAGACCGCAATAACATCGGTCAGGCTTAACGAAGCAAGATATCTTAGAAGAATCGGTACTGATTCTTTTTACGGTTGTACTTCACTTGAATCAATTTCAATTCCTATCTGGGTGAGAGATTTTGGTGCTGCCGTATTTCAGAATTGCACAAGTTTGAAATCTGTTACCTTTAACTGTGTGCCGAGTAAAATTACCGATCAGATGTTTTACAATTGTACTTCTTTAGGCAAGGTATATTTACCTGCCGGTACAAGTGCGATTGGTAAGAGTGCTTTTGCTGAATGTGCATCACTGTCAGAGGTGTATATTCCTACATCCGTGACTTCTATTGCTTCTAACGCTTTCAGAAGCTCTCCGAATGTAACAATCAAGGGCAGCTACGGTTCTTATGCCGAGGAATATGCAAAGGCTAACAATATTCCGTTTGAGGGCATTTCTGCTTATGATGTCGGTGATGTTAATATGGATGGCAGGATTAATATTTTAGATGCAACTCTTGTGCAGAAGTATATTGTCGGTATTGTTGAACTTTCGGCAGAACAAAAACATCTTGCCGATTATAACAACGACGGTGACATCACGGTAGTTGACGCAACGGGAATTCAGAAGTTTATCGTTCATTTAAACTAACCAATAAAAAACAGGCTCACTTTTTGTGAGTCTGTTTTATTTCGGAGGACGCTTTGCCAAAATATTTAATAGCTGATTTTATCGTTGAAATTGAACCAAAATTTGATTACTTAAAAAAATTGTGCGAACCGTTTTTGTATGAAGGGGAGAGAAGTGCAGATTTTTCTGCAATACCGTCAGACTTATACTTAAATTCCCTGTTGAGCCGTATGGTTGAAGGTTCAACCATTGATGAAGCCGAAGAATTTGCAACGGCGTCAATTTTTAACCGCAAAATAATTCACCGTGGCGCTATGCTTGTGCATTCCTCGGCACTTGTTTTTGACGGAAAAGCGTATTTGTTTTCCGCCGATTCAGGCGTCGGCAAATCTACTCATACAAAGATGTGGCTGAAAAGATTCGGCTCAAAAGCTCATATTCTCAATGACGATAAGCCTGTTGTGAAAATTAAAAACGAAGTCCCGCTATGCTGCGGAACTCCGTTTGACGGCGGAAGCGGAATTGCTAACAACGAAACCGTTCCCGTAGGTGCTATAATATTCATAGAACGCTCAGACGCTAATTTTGTTACAATTCCCGACACAAATGAGATTGTACAAAGACTCTACAAATCAACTGTCAAATTTGTGAATAAGTCAGATGGTATGTCTTTGCTCTCAAATCTCGATAATCTTATTCGGCATACAAAATTTTATGTATTGCATTGTAATACAGATGAGTGTGCCGTGGATGTTGCCTACAACAATATAATTAAAAACTGCAAATAAAAGACGGTCTGTTTTCGCAGACCGTCTTGTTATATGTATAAAATTGATTACTTGATTTCCTTAATCCAGCCTTCGGGAGCTTCGATTCTGCCCATTTGAATACCTGTAAGTGTATCGTAAAGCTTCTTTGTAATCGGACCCATTTCATCCATACCGCTCGGGAAACAAATTTCCTTGCCGTGGTCGTTAATTTTGCCGACAGGTGAGATTACGGCAGCTGTACCGCAAAGACCGCATTCTGCAAAGTCCTTAACTTCATCAAAGTAAACTTCTCTTTCTTCAACCTCAAGACCAAGATAATGCTCAGCAACATACATAAGTGAACGGCGGGTAATTGAGGGGAGAATGCTGTTAGACTTTGGAGTAACAACCTTGTTGTCCTTTGTTACAAAAATAAAGTTAGCACCGCCTGTTTCTTCAACCTTAGTTCTTGTAGCGGCGTCAAGATACATATTTTCGTCAAAACCTTCTGCATGAGCGGTAACAATAGCGTGAAGGCTCATTGCATAGTTAAGTCCTGCCTTGATGTGACCTGTGCCGTGAGGAGCAGCTCTGTCAAAGTCTGAAACCTTAATTGTAATAGGCTTTGCACCGCCCTTGAAGTAAGGACCTACAGGAGTAGTAAATACTCTGAACTGATATTCTGCCGACGGCTTAACACCGATTACAGGACCGCTGCCGAACATATACGGGCGAATATAAAGTGTTGCGCCTGTGCCGTACGGAGGAACATAATCTGCATTTGCCTTAACAACATTGCAAACAGCCTCAACAAACTTCTCTTTTGGAAATACAGGCATCTCAAGACGCTTACAGCTGTCCTCCATTCTCTGTCCGTTAAGGTCAGGTCTGAACACAACAATTCTGCCGTCACAGGTAGTGTACGCTTTCATACCCTCAAAGCAAGTCTGAGCATACTGCAAAACGCCTGCACATTCGCTGATAGTAATTGTGGTGTCGGCTGTCATACAGCCGTTGTCCCACTTACCGTCTTTATAATTAGCTACAAATCTTTCACCGATGGGCATATAACCGAAGCCAATGTTTGCCCAGTCAATATTCTGCTTTTCCATCACAAATACTTCCTTTCAATATAAGAAAAAACCTCATTGGTTATACACATATTTTAGCACTTTAACACGCAACTTGTCAATGTTATAACAGCATATTTCACCGTTTTTATGATAATTTATACGCTTTTTAATGTATAATATGAATTTTACTGCATAAGAAACTTTCATTTTGCCGATATTATCTTTTAAAGGGCAAAAACAAACAATAATGTTCTTCAACAGAATAAAAAAATTGCTGTTGGGATATATACTTAATTTAATAAGTTACATGGGTGATTTTATGGCTGAAGTTGTAAAAATAGTATTGACGGGAGGACCTTGCGGCGGCAAGACTTCCGCATTGAAATATATCAGCGAAGAGCTTAAAAAGCTTAATATTCCTACAATTACAATCTGTGAGGTTGCAAGCAGATTGTTTAGTGAGGGCAAAACCCCCGAAAATGTCGGTTCTTATGAATTTCACAGAGAACTGTTTGAAATTCAGCTTGCTGAGGAGAATGAAAAAACGCAAATCGCCAAAAATATGGATTGTGAAAAGGTAGTTTTGCTTTTTGACAGAGGATTGCTTGACAGCAGAGCATATGTTACGGAAGATGAGTTTGCAAAGTATGCAGGTATTCACAATTTGAATGAAGATGTGCTACGAAGCTCTTACGACGCAGTATTTCATCTTGTGACTTCCGCAGACGGTGCAGAAGAGTATTACGGAAAAGAAACTAATATTTTCCGCAGAGAAGAAAGTCTTGAAAAAGCAAGAGAAGTTGACACAGATGTTATGGCTGTGTGGACGGGCACACCGCATCTGAGAATTATTGATAATTCGACCGACTTTGATACTAAGCTGAAAAGACTTCTGAAGGAGGTTGTCGCATTTCTCGGAATTCCGAAACCGCTTGAAATTGAAAGAAAATTTTTGATCGAATATCCTGATATTGAATTTTTGAACAGCATAAAAACCTGTCGCAGAATTCCTATTACACAGGCATACCTCACTACTCCCGAGGAAGGATATTTCAGAATCCGCAAAAGGGGAGAGGGTGACAAGGCTGTATATATTAAAACTGTAAAAATCAAAATATCGGATATTAAGCGGATTGAAATTGAAAATTATATTTCAAAAGAACAATACGATTCGTACCTTGCTCAAAGGCAGTATGTTACAGGCGTCATCAGTAAAGACAGATATTGCATTGTTGATAACAGCACCTACTGCGAACTTGATGTTTATCCGTTCTGGAATGACAGGGCAACAATAGAAATTGAATTGCTTAGTGAAGATCAGCGGTATCAACTTCCTAAGTTTGTAAAGCTTATAAGAGAGGTTTCATCTGAACCCGATTATAGGAATCTTGCACTTGCTCAGAAATACGGAAAGCCGTAATTTGGCGGATTTTGTCCGAAAAAAACTTTTTAAAAATTATATATGAAAAAATTCAAAAAAGTGTTGACAAATATGCCGTATATGGGTATAATATAAAGGCTGACTGAGGTCAGCAACTGATGCGCCAATAGCTCAGCTGGATAGAGCAACTGCCTTCTAAGCAGTAGGTCAGGG
>OLOS01001655.1_pt1 | contig 17439 bp, 10 predicted proteins | sample 1672631 | NCBI WGS metagenome assembly OLOS01 (sample SAMEA3136707, study PRJEB25190) | human gut metagenome | biome: human gut; feature: human-associated habitat; material: faeces | place: Austria | collected 2013 | reverse complement strand
GACGAGAATACTCCCGATATCCCCGATCAGGATGAATCTGAAACGCCCGAACCATCCGATTCGGATATCGAGGAAACCCCTTCTCCCGAAGTCCCGGAAGAAACCGAAGCGCCTGACGCAGATTCAACGGACGAACCGCCTGTTGAAGAAGTTCCTGCCGAAGAAACACCCATCCCAGAAGAAAGCCCGCTTCCTGACGACGAGGAAGCGTTTTCTGTATCCGAAGCGATTTTGGAATACGGCTATGCGTATGCCGCTGCTTACGCAGAATCCGTCATATACGAAGATGCCGCCCTGACCGCGCCGCTGTTCACCTTGAAAGAGGACGGCGGCGTTTTGCTTATCACCGAAGAAACCGAAACGGCGTTCAAGGTCTGGTGGCTCACCTATGCAGACGAACCCCTTTCCGGCTACATTGCCAAATCGGATATAGCCGATATTTCTATTTCCGAGGAAAAACGCCAAACACTGAAAGAACAGCGTCCCTGCGGCTTCATCACCTCCGACATCGGCTATATGGATGCATTCGTTCTCCTTGGCGAGCTGACCATAAGCGAAGAAGCCCCGGAATCAACGCCTGCGCCCGAACCGCAAGCGCCGCTGCTGCAAACCGGGGATTACGCCGCCGTCACCACCGAAACCCGCGTCTATCTGTCCATTGACGAATCCATGACGGAAGATGATAACGGCGACGATTGGCAGGGCGTGTTCACCCGCGATGCCGTCGTTTATGTGGAATCCGTTCAGCAGGACGCTTTGGGGCGCGACTGGTGCGAGATACGCTATCTGTACGGCGCGGACGACGCGGACGGCAAACTGATCTGGACGGACACCGATACGCTCTTTGTTCCGATGGACGATCTGTCGCCCACCGATGCGCACGAATTGACCGTCACCGACTATGCCTATCCGTTTGAGCCGATTGCCCTGTATGCGTCCGCGGATTTCAATCTGCGGAACCACAACGCCAGCGTCAAGACCTTCTATCCCGGTCAGCAAGGGCTTCAGGGCAGTTCCGGACATGACAGCGAGTACAAGCAGATTGCCAAACTCGACGACTACGGCACGATTTACGCCACGCCGCACTATCTGGAAGGTCAGACCGTCTACTGTCTGGAGCATACCATGAACAGCCCCGGCGCAAAGGATAACCCGACCGGCCCGTTTGAGGTCGTCGATCTGGACGGCTACGCGATCAAGCCGGGCTATTCCGGCGATATTTACAGCAGCCGCACCATGCACGCCATCGGCTGGGTGCTGCGGCACACTTACCCGTACATGATCGTAGATACCGGTTACGAGGACAGCGACGTGTGGTCGCGCGTCGCCGGGCAGTTCGCCATCCGCGAAGTCGTCAAGCAGCTTGAGGGTGACTGGTATGTCCGCGACTACTGGCGCATGGATGAGTTCTACCGCGCATCCGGTCAAGCGCCTGCGGATTATCTGGAATATGCACGCTGGCTGGCTTCCTGCGCGATTCGGCGTTCCGGCATCACCGGCGATATCGGCATCAGCAACAAATCCATGACCATGCAGGGCGGCAGCTATGTCGGCACGGTGACCTTGACGACGGACGCAGACCTCATCCGCATCAGCCGAAGCGTCGGCAGTCTGACCGGCAACAGCGGCGGTTCGGATGGCGAATATTACTACCTGCGCAGCGGCGACACGATTTCCGTCACCTCCACTCAAAGTACCTTTGCCATCACCGCTGAATCTGTTTCTTCTCAGGATGAAGAAGCGGCTTTTTTAGTCGGCGTCCCGGACGCGGATATTCAGAAGGTCGTCATTCCACAGTACGGCTTGCCTGCGAAATTCAAAGCCGTGCGCATTGAGTTTGAACAGCCGTATGGCGCAATCGTCGTCACCAAAACCAGCGCCAGTTCCGGCGCGGCACTTTCGGGCGCTGTCTTTGAATTGCTGAACAGCGCGGGCGCTGTCCTGCAATCCCAGACGACCGGCGCGGACGGCTCGGCGACCTTCTCCAATGTGCAGGCGGGTACATATACCGTGCGCGAAAAGCGCGCGCCGCAGGGATATCAGGTTTCCATGCAAAGCAGTCAGACCGTCACGGTTACGGCTGGCGCAGCCTCCCGGATTTCCTTTGCCAATGCGCCGATTCAGGGCAAAATCCGCATCGTCAAGACGGACAGCCTGACGCATGAACCGCTGGCAGGCGTGCAGTTCATCATCACGCGCCTGTCTGCGCCGCCGTCTGCCAACGGCGCGGGCGTTGGCGAAACCATCCTGCTCACCACCAACGAGCAGGGGGCTGCGGAAACCGGCTGGCTCGACTATGGCAGATACCGCATCGAGGAAACCGCCGTGCCCGCGCACTATGTCGATGCGCCGTTCCGAACGGAAATCGACTGCTTTGAGGGCGGCAAGACCTACGAAATCGCAGCGATGAACGAGCCGACAAAGGGCTGGCTGCGCCTGACCAAGACGGATCAAAAAAATGTAAATCCCGTTGCGGGCGTGACCTTCGACATCTACGAAAATGACGCTTATGGAAATGCGCTGGTCGGCAGCATGACGACCGATGAAAACGGCGTCGCCGTATCCGAGCCGCTGCGCAAGGGACGCTATCTCGTCCGCGATCATGGCGAAACAGCGGGCTATGTTTTTGAAGAAATCACGCTGGACGCGACCGTGAAATCGGATGAAACCACCGACCTGTCCGCGACCAATCAGCCCGTTATGACGCGCATCCGCATCAAAAAGCGCGACAAGGACGAATACGCGCAGACCGACGCACCCTCCGTCCGCGGCGACGGCGAACTGACCGGCGCAACGTTCCATGTGCTGGCGGGCGCGGATATCCTTGACCGTCAGGGCAACGTGATCTGGCTCAGGGGCGCGACGGTCATCGACGCCATCCAGACATCCGGTGAGGATGCAGCAGCGACCACCGACGAGCTGTGGCCTGGGCTGTATGAGATCGTCGAGATTGCGCCGCCTGTCGGCTATCAGCCCAGTGACGAGCGTATGCTGGTCGATACCGCCAGCGCCGCCGCACAGTCCAGGGAAGCCGTTGTCACCTACGATGCGCTCAAGCTGAACGAGATCAAGCTCGGCGCGCAGGCTATCGTCAAGGTGCTGGGCGACAACAAAACCGACAACCAGCACACCGAAACCCCGGAGGAAGGCGCGGAGTTCCACGTCTATCTGCTGAAAGCCGGTTCGTATGAAAACGCGCGCGAATTTGAGCGCGACCATCTCATCACCGACAAAAGCGGGTATGCCAAAACCAAGCTGCTCCCGTATGGCGTGTATGTGCTGGAGCAGACGGTCGGCAAAGACGGGTTTGAAATCAAGAAGCCGATTCTCTTTGAGATTACCGGCGAGGAAAATCCCATTCAGCCGCCCATCCTGACGCTCAACGACCACCCGATTCTCTACCGCCTGCGGCTCATCAAAACGGATGCGAGAACCGGCAAAACTGTCACGCTGGCGGGCGCGTCTTTCAAGCTCAAGGACGCGGACAGCAATACCGTGACGCAGACGATTTACTACCCGAAAAAGCAGACGCTCGACACGTTCACCACCGATGAATCCGGCTGCGTGACGCTGCCCGAAGAAGTCGGCTGGGGTCTGTACACGATTGAGGAAATCGCGTCGCCGAAAGGATACCTGATTCGGACGGAAAGCCTGCCCGTATTCGTTGGCAAGACGGGCGATACCGCCGACCAGATGTACGAGCTGGACATCGAGATTCCCAATGAAGCCGTCATGGGACAGATCCGCCTTGAAAAGAAGGGCTTGCAGCTCGTCGGCTTTGAAAGTAAAACCGAAATGGGCTTTGAATATCAGTCTCCTGTCTTTGAAGAACGCTGCCTTGCGGATGCTGTTTTTGAAGTACGCGCCGCGGAAGAAATCGTCGGCGGTGATGGAACAATCTGGTATCAAAAAGATGAATGGGTGGACACCATCACGACCAGCGGAACGGGCACAGATTGGTCGAAGGAGCTGCCGCTGGGTAAGTACAAGCTGATGGAAATTGCCGCGCCCGAAGGATACGCGCTCAGCGGTGAGATTTATGACGCTGAACTGCGTTATGCAGACGGACACACGCCGTTGGTGACCGTCACCGTCAAAGCGCATAACGAATATCTGTCTACCGAAATTCAGCTTGAAAAGGAAAAAGAAATCCTCAAACCCTATACGGACGCAGACGGATACATCCGTCAAGCGCTGACCACGACCTATGGTCTGGGCTTCGTATTCGGTCTGTACAATGCCGACGACATCCATTATGCGGACGGTATGCTGCCCGCCGATACGCTTATCGCCGTCGGCATGACCGATATGCACGGCAAACTGACCTTCTCCGGCAATCTCCCACACGGTGCATATACCATCCGGGAGCTGGACGGGCCGAAAGGCTGGAAACTCAATTCGAACCGCTTCGATGTACGGATTTCCCCCGAAAATCAGGCGGACGATGCGCCTGTCATCCGCGTTTCACTGGATGGAACGGTGCGTAACGAGCTGATTTACACCAAAGTCACGCTGACCAAAACCGATATCACCGGCGCGGAAACCGTTCCGGGCGCAGAAATTGAGGTCAGGAACGATCAAGGGGAAGTCATTTACCGCGCTGTTACCGACGAGAACGGAGAAATCCCCGACATTCCCGTTACACCGGGGCGCTACACCTTCAAAGAGGTGCTTGCACCCGAAGGGTACGCGCTGAACGAAACGACCTGCTCCTTTACCGTAAATGAGAACGGGCAGGTTTCCGGGGATATCGTTCTGCGCAACGATTTCACACGCTTCACGCTGAAAAAGGTCGGCGAGCATAACGAGCCGCTGATGGGCGTGGCGTTCTCGCTGAAAGACGCGCGCGGCGCAGTCGTCGCCACAGTGCTGACCGATGCAGACGGTATCGCCATGTTTGAAAAAATCCCATATGGCAGCTATACTGTCGTTGAAAGCAAACCGCTTCCGGGCTACCTGCCCAGCGGCGCGCAGGTGACATTGACCCTTGACGGCACGTTCGTCAATCCGACCGAGCCGATTGCCGTCATTCCCAACGAGCGCATGAAGCTGACCTTCAAGAAGGTCGATACGGCAGGAAACCCGCTGGCGGGTATCTCTTTCACCCTGATTGACGCGCAGAACGGAACGGTCGCCGCCCACGCCGTCAGCGACGAAAAGGGCGAGTTTGAAATCACCGGCTTCACAGTCGGCGATTGGATTCTCCGCGAGGATGAAGCGCCGGAAGGCTTTAACCTGATGAACGACTATTCCTTCCACGTCGGCTACAACTGGAAGAACGACCAGACGGTTACGCTGGTCAACATCCCGAACCATTACGAGTTCGAGAAAACGGATCACCGCCGCAAACCGCTTTCCGGCGTTCGCTTCGGTCTGTATGACGACAAGGGGACGTTCATTCGAGAGCTGGTTTCCGATGAAAACGGCATTGTACGCGCCGACAACCTCGTGCCGGGCAGCTATCTGATCCGCGAAGCCCGCCCGCTGGACGGCTATGCCAAGACCGACGAGGAAATCATGTTCACCATCGACGAATCCTACATCCTGCCGCAGAAGCTCGCACGCATCACCAACACGCCCGTCATTCAGACCGGCGTTGACTTCCCGATTACGCCGACAATGATTGTCGGTCTGCTGATGATGGCGGCTTCCGTCCTGCTCGGTCTGATGCGGCTGCTCAGGAAGAAACACCGATAACGATACGGAGGTGCAGAACATGACGTTCCTGATGAAACTGGTTGGCCTGCCCCTGATCGCCCTGCTGACGCTGGTGGAATGGCTCGGCATCTTTGCGCTGGGCATTTCGCAGTTCATCACCAATAAGCTGGCGGCGCTGATTTTCTTCATCGCCTGCTGCTGTCTGCTGTTCGGCAAGGTCACGCTCAGGGAAGCCGCAGCCATGTTCGCAGGGAGCTTCTGCGTCTTTATTCTGCCGTATGCCGCCGAGTGGATTTTGGAGCGGATTTCCGATTTCAATCGGTGCGTGAAGGATTGGGTGCGCGGGTAACTCCCCTCATTCTCTTCATTGTCCGCTTATGGGTATATGCTTTCTCTTAAATTGGATAAAATAATAAGGGAATTTTGCTCGTAAAGGGTTGATGTTTCCCTTAATCTATGCCATAATTCAAGGGAAAACGGTTGGAGGTAAGAGCATGAGAGATTTTCACTACACAGCAATCCGCGAACAGAAATGGGATTCTGAAATCTTAGGGTTGATTGCTGCAATCTATAAAGAAGCCGGAAAACAGGAGATGTATCTCAAGCAGCGCCCGGAAGAATTGGAAAAGCTGGTGGAAATCGCCAAGGTTCAAAGCACCGAAGCATCCAATGCGATTGAGGGGATTGTCACCACAAGCACACGTATCCGCCAGTTGGTCGAAGAAAAAACTGCGCCCAGAAACCGAGATGAGCAGGAAATTGCCGGATACCGTGATGCGCTGAATATCATCCACGAAAATTTTGATGCCATTCCAATTACGCGGAACTACATTTTGCAGCTGCATAAAGTTTTGTACAGCCACATGAACAACCCTATGGCGGGGCAGACAAAAAGCGTGCAGAATTATATCAGCGCCACTTATCCAGACGGTCATACCGAAACGCTGTTTACGCCGCTTGCACCTTTTGAAACGCCGGAAGCCCTTGACCGCATTTGCGATGAATATAACCGCGTAATCGGCAACATGGAAGCTGAACCTTTGATTGTTATTCCGATTTTCATCCACGATTTCCTTTGTATTCATCCCTTTAATGACGGAAACGGACGGATGAGCCGTTTGCTCACGACCTTGCTTTTGTATCGAAATGGTTTTTATGTCGGCAAATATATCTCGCTGGAAGCCAAAATCGCCAAAAATAAAGACCTCTATTATGCCGCGCTTCGTCAAGCACAGGAAGGTTGGCACGAGGGGACAGAAGATGCCGTTCCCTTTATCAAATATTTGCTGGGCATCATCCTCTCCGCCTACCGCGATTTTGAAGAACGCTTCTCGTTGGTCGAACAAAAAAAGCCGGCGCTTGAAACGGTACGTCAGGCAACGCTGAACAAAATCGGTCGTTTCAGTAAGCAGGATATTCGCGAATTCTGCCCTGCTTTGAGCGTCAGCTCAATAGAAGGCGCGCTGCGTAAATTAGTTGCATCCGGCGAACTGAAACGAGAAGGCAACGGTAAAAACACCTGCTACTATCGTCTGAAATGAAAAACATACCCCGCACCATGACCAACACTAAATTCAAGATTGACGATCATTCGGAGGTGGTCAATATGTGTGAAGCTATTCAAGGGCTGATTGATGATGGCGTGAAAAGCGAAAAGCGTGAAACGGCGTTGCGGTTGATGAAGATGGGCTTCTCCATCAAGCAGATTGCGCAGGCGACCGAGCTTTCCGAAGACGACGTGCTGAAACTCATTCAGAAATAATTCTTATCCACACACTGGCGGTCAGTTGAAGCTGGCCGCTTTTTTCATACCCATTAAACGAAAAAGGAGGGTTTCATGCAGGAAGAAATCGAGCAGAAAAGCGCAACCCTGATGATTAACGGCACCAAATTCAGCCTCCGCACCCTCAAGTCCGCAGCACTCAAACTGCTGGCGCATCGTCAAAATCCGTCTGCGCCCGGTGTGAAACATCACGGCAGGCAGACGGTCAGGCAGCTGGTCGGGCAGAATCAGGGCGTAAGCAACATCGAGCTGTCCGGGCAGGACTTGAAGGAATTTCAGCGGATCACCCGCAGATACGGCGTAGACTATGCAATCCGCAAAGTGGACGGCGACAAGCCGCGCGTTCTGGTGTTCTTCAAGGCCCGCGATTCGGACGCTTTAACCGCTGCGCTCAAGGAGCTAGCCAGTACAAAAGCCCGAACGCAGTCCGAGCGCCCTTCCGTTCTCCAAAGGCTGGAAAAAGCGAAGGAACAGACGGCAAAGACCATCGGGAAAATCCGAAACAGGGAGCCGAGCCGATGAGCAAGCGTAAGAAACACACTTTTACGCTTTCTGAAGCGGCGAAAAAGAAGCTGGTGCTGAATCTGCCTTACTGCATGATCGGCTTATACGCCACCAAGCTGGGGCAGGCGTGGCGCATGGCGGAAGGCACAAATCTTTCCGAAAAGCTGCTGCACCTGGGCGATGGCTTTGCCTCCGCTTTTGCTTCGTCGCTGCCAAGTTTCCATCCTGCCGATCTGCTCGTCGGTCTGTTTGCAGGGCTGCTGCTCCGGCTTGCCGTGTATCTCAAAAGCAAGGACGCGAAGAAGTTCCGCAAAGGACGTGAGTATGGCTCGGCACGCTGGGGAACGCGCAAGGACATCGAGCCGTTTATCGACCCCGTTTTCAAAAACAACATCCTGCTGACGCAGACGGAACGGCTGACCATGAACAGCCGCCCCAAAGACCCCAGGACGGCGCGGAACAAAAACGTGCTGGTCATCGGCGGTTCGGGCAGCGGCAAGACCCGCTACCTTTTGAAGCCCAATCTCATGCAATGCCATTCCAGCTATGTCATAACAGACCCCAAAGGCAGCCTGCTCATTGAGTGCGGACACCTGCTGGAAAAGAAAAAGTATCAGATTCGATTCTTCAACACCATCAACTTCAAAAAGTCGCTTCACTATAACCCGTTCCATTACATTCATTCGGAAAAGGATATCTTGAAGCTGGCAAATGTTCTGATTACCAATACCGACGGCGGGCAGAAAAGCGGCGACCCATTTTGGCGAAACGCCGAAATGCTGCTGTATTGCGCACTGATGGGCTACATCTTTTACGAAGCACCACCGCACGAGCAGAACTTCAACACGCTGGTGGCGATGATTAACGCGATGGAAGTGCGCGAGGACGACGACAATTTCAAGAACCCCGTCGATCTGCTCTTTGATGCGCTCGAAGAAAAAGACCCGGATCACTTCGCCGTGCGCCAATATCATAAATATAAATTGGCGGCGGGCAAGACCGCTAAGAGCATTTTGGTGTCGGCGGGTGCGCGTCTCGCACCATTCGACATCGCGGAGCTTCGGGAGATTCTGTCCTATGACGAATTGGAGCTGGACACGCTGGGCGACCGCAAGACGGCGCTGTTCCTCATCATGAGCGATACAGACAGCACGTTCAATTTCCTCATCAGCATGATTTATACCCAGCTTTTCAATCTGCTCTGCGAAAAGGCGGATGACGTGTACGGCGGGCGCTTGCCCGTGCATGTGCGATGCCTGATTGACGAGTGCGCCAACATCGGGCAGATTCCCAACCTTGAAAAGCTGATGGCGACCATCCGCAGCCGGGAAATCTCCGCCGTTCTGATTTTCCAGGCACAGAGCCAGCTTAAAGCCATTTACAAAGAACAAAGCGACACAATTCAAGGGAATTGCGACAGCTCAATCTTCCTCGGCGGACGTGAAGCGACGACGCTCAAGGAGCTTTCCGCCGTGCTGGGACGCGAAACCATCGACACCTGCAACACCGGCGAATCGCGCGGCAGAGAAACCTCGCACAGTTTGAATTATCAGAAGCTCGGCAAGGAACTCATGTCGCAGGACGAGCTGGCGACGATGGACGGCGGCAAGTGTATTCTGCAAATCCGCGGCGTTCGTCCTTTCCTCTCCGACAAATTCGATCTGACCAAACATCCCAACTATAAGTACCTCTCGGATGCTGATCCGGCAAACGCCTTTGACCCGCAGGCTTATCTCAATCGTGCGCTTCATCCCAAGGATGAGGATACGTTTGATGCCTACGAAATCGAAGATGATGAACCGGAAGAAGACGTTCCGATTGATCTGGATGTCGTGATGTATTAAACCCCTTCGGGTTCAGAAACACGCAGCTTCATTTTCCGAAGGGGTTAATCTTACTTTCTTTGAACCAGACAGCGCTTTTTGAAAAAGGCAATGCCATAACAGAAAATCTGGTCGTAGCTGTCTTCAAAATCCTGTGCGTACTTTCGTTCATCCATTTGACGAAGGGCATCATGGCAGGATTCCGTCAGCTTCTCCAGTCTTTGGGCATACTTGGCTTCAAAAATTGCAACTCGGCCACTGCGAGCATCAAATACAACTACGTCGCTCCGGCCTTCGCCATGCTCCCGATTAGACTCCACCGTGTACCCCTCACCGGCAAAGATACCGGCAAGAAACGCATGATAAAAGTCCTCCCTGTAATCGTGGTAGCTGATGGTCATGCGCAGCAGTGCGTTCATCTCCTGCGTGATTTTCTCGCTGTCACCCTGCCAGACCGCATCGAACAGCTTTTTCCGATCCCAAATCTGCGCGCTGTCATCAAACCATTTGATGACCGTATTTTCAAAAATATCCCGGATTTCCGCATTTGGAATCATAAGTGCCGCCATGCCTTCCGGCAGTTCAATCCCCTTTTCACGGGTCAGATAGCCGGTCAGATACAGGATACTCCACAGGTTTTCCTCGGACGCATGAAGATAATCGTAAGTGAGATTTTCCTCGATGCGCTGCACGATATAGCCGCCGGACAGCAGCGTTTCCATTTTCCGGGTGATACTGCTGCCCGCATAGTCGATGAACGAGCGGATAATCGCGTTATCGCTGGTATTTTTCCAGTATCCGACGGGCATCGCTGCCGGATCGCGCTGCACATCCCGCAAATAGCTCATCACATCCCAAGGGCAGTACACATCGAAATCCCCGAAGTGATAACCGTCATACCATGCCTTAACCTGTTCCGCCTTATCCCGCATCCTTGCATCATCAAGAATCCGATCCACTTCTGTCTGAGTAAATCCAAAATATTCGCTCAAACGAGTGGATGTAATTGTATCTGAAACGAAATTATTCGTTCCCGTAAAGATGCTTTCTTTGGCAATCTTCAAACACCCCGTTATCACGGCGAAATGGAGCGATGGGTTATCTTTCAGCGCCGTGCTGAGCATGGTTTTCATCATTTCCAGCATTTGACTGTAATAGCCGTTGCTGCTTGCCTTTGCCAGCGGAACATCGTATTCATCCAGCAGCAGGATAACCGGCTTTCCGTAATGCGCCTGCATCATCCGCATGAGCGCGGCAATGCTCGTTTTCAGCATGGCGTCGGTCGGCGCACCGTCCACTACATCCGCAAGCTGTTCATAGACTTTTCGGTCGTTTTCGCTAATGTTGGAACTGGTTTTCAGATAGGCGTGTTCACCGTAAAGTCCCGCAATCTGGGTGCGTAACATCTGCTTAGCTGAAGCGTAGTCCAGCCCATCCACATCCTTAAACGTCAAAAACAGGGCCGGATATTGGTTCATCCATGCCGCGCAGAGTTCCGGATCGTTCATAATATCCAGTCCTTCAAAATAAGCACGGCTCTGCCTGCGGATATCAAAGAAACTGGCAAGCATACTCATTGCCAGCGTCTTTCCGAAACGACGCGGGCGGGTAATCAGCGTCACTTCCGCAAAGCTGTTTTTCAAAAGCTCCGCGATCAGCCCGCTCTTATCCACATAGTAAAAACCGTTCGATCTGATCTTCTCAAAATCAGAGATGCCTACGGCAATTTTCAAATCAGTCATATCGGTTTTCCCCCTGTTCGCTGCGTTTTATGTTTATAACGATCATACCATAAAAACCGCCTTGCGGCAAGGAAAACCAATCTCCAGTTCCGACAGTTACCACTCCTGCCGGAATTGTCTATATAGATGAGTTTCGCAGCCTGTCTGCGGCTCAGTTTCTCTGGCTTCCGCGTTCGCTCAACTGCCGTTTTTTTAGGCAGGCTGCGTCGGAAGTGCATACGGCCTCAGGCCGTGTTTCTGGATTACGCCTGTGAAGCGCCCGCTTTTGCCGCCGCTTTGCAGAGCTGCACAGCCAGCGTTTCACGAATCCGGGAAGGACGCGGGAATGTTCCCGCAGGAGGGTATCTTTTATGCAGTTTTTCTCCACCGCGGTATCTCAGCTTGGTACGATTGTCATCGGCCTTGGAGCCGGTCTGGGCGTATGGGGCGTGATCAACCTGCTGGAAGGTTACGGCAACGACAACCCCGGCGCAAAGTCTCAGGGCATGAAGCAGCTCATCGCCGGCGGCGGCGTTGCGCTGGTCGGCACGACGCTCGTTCCGCTGCTCTCCAGCCTTTTCTAAGCGTGGTGAAGAAGAAAATTACGGGAACGCTGCCGTGCACCCACGCGGCGGCGCTTGCCCCGAAAGAGGGTGATCCTCTTTGAATTTTATCTGGGATAAACTCACGGAATGGATTCGGGAGCTGCTCATCGAGGGTATTATGAATAACCTGACGGGGCTGTTTGACCAGGTGAATACCCAAATCTCCGGTATTGCCGACAACGTAGGCAAGACCCCGCAGCAATGGAACGGCAGCATTTTCTCCATGATTCAAGGTCTTTCGGATCATGTGGTCGTCCCCATTGCGGGCGCGATTCTCGCCGTCATCGCAACGCTCGAACTCATTCAGCTGATCATCGACAAGAACAACTTTCACGATTTCGATACGTTCATCATCTTCAAATGGGTGTTCAAAACCGCCGCGTCGGTGCTGATCGTCTCCAACACATGGAACATCGTCATGGGCATCTTTGAAGCCGCGCAAAGTGTGGTCAGCCGGGCGTCCGGGCTCGTCATGTCGGGCGCACAGTTGTCCATTGAAAGCGCAATTACGGGCATCGAAGCGCGTCTGGCCGATATGGAGCTGGGCGCGCTTTTCGGTCTCTGGTTTCAGACGATGCTCATCGGTTTTACCATGTGGGCGCTGGTGATCTGCATCTTTGTCATTACCTTCGGCAGAATGATCGAAATCTATCTTGTCACGTCTATCGCACCCATCCCTATGGCTACGATGGTTTCCCGCGAATGGGGGCAGACAGGTCAAAATTACCTGCGCACCCTGTTTGCGCTGGGCTTCCAGGCTTTCATGATGATCCTGTGCGTGGCGATTTATGCCGTTCTGGTGCAGAATATCGCCGTCACCGCGGATGTATCCGTCGCCATCTTTACCTGTATGGGATATACCGTGCTTCTCTGCTTCGCGCTGTTCAAGACCAGCAGCCTGTCCCGCAGCGTGTTCGGCGCACATTAAAAGGGGGAATTCATTGGCTTATGTACCCGTACCGAAAGACCTGACGCACGTCAGGCAGAAGGTACTTTTCAATCTCACCCGGCGGCAGCTCGTCTGCTTCCTTGGCGGTGCGCTTGTCGGCGCGCCGCTTTTCTATCTGCTCAAGCCATATGTGGCTTCAAGCGCTGCCTCGCTCATCATGGTGCTGGTGATGATCCCGTTCATCCTGCTGGGCGTATATGAAAAAAACGGCGAACCGCTGGAAGTCGTGCTGAAGCATTTCTTCACCGCCACGTTCCTGCGCCCGAAAAAACGTCCGTATCAGAGCGAAAATCTGTATGACGCACTGGAACGGCAGAGCGCACTCCAAAAGGACGTTGCCCAAATTGAGAAAAAGAAGAAGCGCAAAAAGCTCTCCCGCGAGGAAAAGAAGCTGATCCGCACCAAAATCAAAGAAGCGGATCGCCGTCAGGAAACACCTCATACCGCGCAGAAAACCATCCCCTATCAGCGCATGTACCCGGACGGCATCTGCCGCGTCACGGATACGCGCTATACGCGGGCGATTCAGTTTCAGGATATCAACTACCAGCTCTCTCAAAACGAGGACAAGCAGGCGCTCTTTGACGGCTGGTGCGATTTTCTGAATTACTTCGACCCGTCGATTCACTTCCAGTTCAGCTTCTTTGATTTGGCGGCAAACCCGAAAGTCTTTGAGCAGCGCATCGACATTCCCGCGCAGAACGATGACTTTGACAGCATCCGCGCCGAATATGCAAACATGCTGCGCAGCCAGCTCGCCAGGGGCAACAACGGCTTGCAGAAACAAAAATACCTGACCTTCGGCATTGAAGCGGATTCCTACAAAGCCGCCAAGACCCGTCTGGAACGCATCGAACTGGATTTGCTGAACAACTTCCGCAAGCTCGGCGTGCAGGCAAAGGCCCTCGACGGCAAAGCGCGGCTGGAGCTGATGCACGGCATCTGTCACATGGATACGCGGGAGCCGTTCCGCTTTGACTGGAGCTGGCTGGTTCCATCCGGGCTGACAACGCAGGACTTCATCGCGCCGTCCTCGTTTGAGTTTAAGGATGGACGGACGTTCCGCATCGGCAAGACCTACTGCGCCGCGTCCTATTTGCAAATTCTCGCGCCCGAACTCAGCGACCGCACGCTGAAAAACTTCCTCGATATGGAAAGCAGCCTGCTCGTTTCCATGCACATTCATTCGCTCGACCAGGCGGAAGCCGTCAAAACGATCAAGCACAAGATCACCGAGCTTGACCGCACCAAAATCGAGGAACAGAAAAAAGCCGTCCGCGCCGGATACGATATGGACATCATTCCCTCCGATCTGGCGACTTACGGCGAGGAAGCGAAAAAGCTGCTGCAAGACCTGCAAAGCCACAATGAGCGCATGTTCCTGCTTACGCTGGTCATCATCAACACGGCGGACACGAAGCGCCAGCTTGAAAACAACGTCTTGCAGGCACAGAGCATCGCGCAGGCGATGAACTGCTCGCTGATCCGGCTGGATTTCCAGCAGGAAAACGCCCTGGTTGCCAGCCTTCCGCTGTGCCAGAATCCGCTGAACCTCTGCCGTGGGCTGACGACCAGCTCGGTTGCCATCTTTGTGCCGTTCACGACGCAGGAGCTTTTTCAGACCGGCAGCGAAGCGCTCTATTACGGGGTCAACGCGATGAGCAGCAACCTCATTATGATCGACCGCAAACTGCTGAAAAACCCCAACGGTTTGATTTTGGGCGTTCCCGGCAGCGGCAAGTCGTTCAGCGCCAAGCGCGAAATCACCAACGTGTTTCTCGTCACCAACGACGATATCCTCATCTGCGACCCGGAAGCCGAGTATGCGCCGCTGGTCGAGCGGCTGCACGGGCAGGTCATCCACATTTCGCCCACTTCCACCGACTACATCAACCCGCTGGATTTGTCGATGGATTACTCGGACGAGGAGAACCCGCTGTCGCTCAAGTCGGATTTCGTATTGTCTTTATGCGAGCTGATTGTCGGCGGCAAGGACGGCTTGCAGCCGGTCGAAAAGACCATCATCGACCGCTGCGTCCGGCACCTGTATCAGGATTATCTGGCAAATCCCCTGCCGGAAAATATGCCGATCCTTGAGGACTTGTACAACCTCCTGTGCGCCCAGCATGAAGCCGAAGCGCATTATCTGGCGACGGCGCTTGAAATCTACGTCACCGGTTCGCTGAACATTTTCAATCATCGGACGAACGTGAACATTCACGGCAACCTGAAAGCGACGCAGGGAGATACAGGTCATGCCGAAATCGACATGCTGACCAAGGTTTATGCGCACATTCTCGATTCTGATCGGAAGATTACGGCTCAACGCTTTGAAGAAGCGTTTTATCAGTCGCAGGATTTGCCCGAACAGAAGGATAACAGCCCGTCATCCCCGGATATCGCGGCTCTGATTGCACAGATCCAGCAGTACCCTGAACTCGGAAAGATTCTTTCCAATGTGCTGGCAAAGCAGACTTCCACCGATGAAAACACGGAAAACGGTAATGGCAATCTTAGCCGTTCTGAGTAGCAGGCATCTAAAATCATTCGATTCTTTTTGCTACTCTTGCAGTTTCAAACCGCAAACTGCAACTTGCTCGAATCGAAAAAAGTGCCACATACTTCACGCACATGACACTTTCTGGCGCACCCACCGCGGCTCGAACGCGGGGCCTTTCGCTTAGGAGGCGAACGCTCTATCCTACTGAGCTATGGATGCAAGGTACGGTCTTACCCATCGTTTTCTCAGCAATAGCTAGATTCCTCAATCAAACTCACGCTGATAGACGCCAGTAAAACCGTTATAAGATCAGATCGAGTCAATCTTTCGACCGACTTCCCTCTAAATCACTTTTTTGACTTCCCTGATGAACTTCGTTTCCTCTCGGTCACTCGCTCATCCTTCATTTCATCTGCATTTTCTGCTACTCGGCAGTAAGTAATCGCCGCTTTCTTAGGAGGCGAACGCTCTATCCTACTGAGCTATGGATGCAAAGAACCTTTCCCCGTTTCCACGGAAAATCGTTCATCTTTGATTATAGTGGAAATCGGGGAAAAAGTCAATTTATTTTGCCAAAATCAGTCGCCCAGCGAAATGCCCATGCTTCTGGCGGCGCGGACGGCCTGCGCATCGGCGGGGACGAATTTCGTCTTGCCTGCAACCTCGGAAAGCGGATTGTGGGAAACGGTATTGCCGACCATCGCGACGGCCTGACCGTAATTTTCCGCCGCGATCAACTGCGCGGCATGCACGCCGAAGACGGTGGAAAGCATGCGGTCGTAGGCGCTCGGGGAACCGCCGCGCTGCACATGACCCGGCACAACGGCGCGCGCCTCAACGCCGACCATCTCCTCCAACTGCTTGGCGATGCGGTTGGCGACGCCGGTAAAGCCGGTCTCCTCGCGGAACACGGCGCGCTCCTTCTTCTTCATGGCGGCTTCCTCCACGCTCATCGCGCCCTCGGCCACGGCGACGATGGAGAAGGCCTTGCCGTTTTCGGCGCGGCGGCGCACAGCGTCAGCCACAACGTTGATATCATACGGAATTTCCGGCAGGAGGATGACGTCCGCGCCGCCGGCGATGCCGGAATACAGCGTCAGCCAGCCCGCCTTGTTACCCATGAGCTCGATGACCATGCAGCGGCCATGGCTCGCGGCGGTCGTATGGATGCGGTCGATCACCTCGGTCGCGATGTCCACAGCGGTATGGAAGCCGAAGGTGACGTCCGTTCCCCAAATATCGTTGTCGATGGTCTTGGGCAGGCCGATGACGTTCATGCCCTCCTCGGCCAGCAGATTCGCGGTCTTATGCGTGCCGTTTCCACCGAGGGTCACGAGGCAGTCCAGCTTCATCTTCTTGTAATTCGCCTTCATCGCCTTCACCTTGTCCACGCCGTCTTCGCTGACGACGCGCATGTTGCGGAACGGCGTGCGGCGGGTGCCGAGAATGGTGCCGCCGAGGGTGAGGATGCCGGAGAAATCCGACTGCTTCATCTCCTTGTAATCGCCCGCGATCAGACCCGCGTAGCCATCCTGAATACCGACGATCTCCGTGTCAAACATGGAATAGCTGGCGCGCGCCACGCCGCGGATACAGGCGTTCAGGCCGGGGCAGTCGCCGCCGCTGGTGAGGATACCGATGCGTCTTTTCATGGTCAATAAAACCTCCCGCTGAAAAATTCGAGCCTTTTGTGTGATTTATTTTACCACCATCGCAGTTTCCGTACAAGCGTTCGAGCCATTTTCCGCACTGACTTGCGCATCTTTCCGCTTTCCCTCGGAACGAAGCAAAAATGCAAGGGGCTGTCAAGCTTAAACCGAACATTTCAAGAAACAATATCTAAGCATTTTGGGATATGGGGCTTTGCCCCATCGCCCCACCAAAGGGCTTTCCGAA
>OLOS01001654.1_pt1 | contig 17470 bp, 16 predicted proteins | sample 1672631 | NCBI WGS metagenome assembly OLOS01 (sample SAMEA3136707, study PRJEB25190) | human gut metagenome | biome: human gut; feature: human-associated habitat; material: faeces | place: Austria | collected 2013 | reverse complement strand
TTCATATTTTTTATTCAGAACACACTGTGCGCTTCCCGGCTCCACTTTGCGGAGCGCGAAGCATGTGCACAGTTTATAATAAAAGTTTAGAGTAAGTTGAGAAAGGATATATGCAATATGTCAGTTTTGAATACGCAGCAGATTATGGATATTCTGCCGCACCGCAGTCCGTTTCTTCTCATTGATACGGTTGAGGAGCTACAGCCGGGCGTAAAGTGTGTGGCTAAGAAGAATGTGACTATGAATGAGCCACATTTTATGGGACATTTTCCGGGAAATCCGGTGATGCCGGGAGTGCTTATTATTGAGGCTTTGGCGCAGACCGGTGCAGTTGCCATTCTTTGTCAGGATGAGTGGAAGGGCAAGACTGCATATTTTGCAGGCATCAATAATGCCAAGTTCAAGCAGAAGGTGGTTCCGGGAGATACGTTGGAGCTGACCACTGAGATTATAAAGGTTAAGGGTCCTATCGGTGTGGGCAAGGCTGTTGCCAGGGTAAACGGCAAGGTTGCCTGTATGGCGGAGCTTACATTTGCAATAGGTTAATTGCATAAGGAGACATGATGAAGTTATTCAAGAAGAAAGATAAAAATATAGAAGCTGAAGAGACTTTAGCAAAGAACGCTGAGAGCGTAAAAACAGCCGCAGATGGCAAAAATGCCGGTGCAGCACAGGAAACAAAAGAGGATGTCCCTGAGACAATCGTTTGTCCCAAGTGTGGCAAGACTGTGCTCAAATCAGTTGTAAAACAGCACAAATACGTCTGCTATGAGTGTAATTATTATTTCCGTGTGCGTGCTAAAAACAGAATCAGAATGGTTTCCGACAAGGAAGCATTTGAGCCATGGTTTACAGAGCTTACAACAGGAAATCCTCTCAATTTCCCTGAGTATGAGGAGAAAATTGCAAAGACTCAGGAGAAAACAGGACTTTCTGAGGGCATTGTCATCGGTAAGACAAAGATTTACGGTGAGGAGACAGTGCTTGGTGTAATTGATTCAAGATTTATGATGGGAAGCATGGGTCATGTGGTTGGTGAGAAAATCACAAGCGCATTTGAGCGTGCCACAGAGGAAAGACTTCCGGTTATATTATTCTGCTGTTCAGGCGGTGCCAGAATGCAGGAGGGTATCATTTCGTTGATGCAGATGGCAAAGACCTCAGCCGCAGCAAAGCGCCATTCAGAGGCAGGACTTTTATATGTGCCTGTACTCACAGATCCTACAACAGGTGGTGTGACAGCCAGCTTTGCAATGCTTGGAGACATCATTCTTGCAGAGCCAAAGGCACTTATCGGCTTTGCAGGTCCTCGTGTTATCGAGCAGACCATCGGACAGAAGCTGCCTGAGGGCTTCCAGAGGGCAGAGTTCCAGCTTGAGCACGGCTTTGTGGATATGATAGTTGAGCGTGAGGATTTAAAGAAGACTCTTTACAAGATTTTACGTGCTCACAGACCTACCACTGGCTATGCCAATTTTGATCCGCTTCACTCAGACGACAATTACGAGCCGACAGAGCTTATGAAGGAGCGCGAGGCAAAGGCTAAGCCATTTAAGGTATGGGACAAGGTCAGCGCCGCAAGACAGATTAAGAGACTTGCATCGGTTGACTATATGGACTATATCTTTGATGAGTTTATGGAGCTGCACGGAGACAGATATTTCCGCGATGACCCGGCTATCGTAGGTGGAATCGCATATTTAGACGGCCAGCCGGTCACAGTTATCGGTGTTCACAAGGGAAAAGACCTTGAGGACTGTGCAAAGAGAAACTATGGTATGCCATCACCTGAGGGCTACCGCAAGGCACTGCGCCTTATGAAGCAGGCAGAGAAATTCAACCGTCCGATCATAACCTTTGTCAATACATCAGGAGCTTATCCGGGAATGGAAGCAGAGGAAAACGGACAGGGTGAGGCAATCGCAAGAAACCTTTATGAGATGAGCGGCATCAAGGTGCCAATCCTTTGTCTCATGATAGGAGAAGGCGGAAGCGGCGGAGCTTTAGCTCTTTCTGTAGGAAATGAAGTGTGGATGATGGAAAATGCCACATACTCAATCCTCTCGCCAGAAGGCTTTGCATCTATCCTCTGGAAGGACGGAAAGCGTGCAAAGGAAGCCGCAGAGGTAATGAAGATTACAGCACACGACTTAAAGGAGCTTGATGTCGTGGATGATATAATACCTGAGTTTGGCGGAGCCGATGAGGATGCTCTTTCATCAATCGGAAACTACATGAAGGGCAACATGAAGAAATTCTTGGAAAAAGAAAGCAAATTGACAAAGGACCAGCTCTTGGAGGAAAGATACAAGCGTTTCCGCAAGTTCTAGTCCCGGAAAGGAAATTCTATGAAGATAGTTGGAACAGGAAGCTGCCTGCCACAGAGAGTGGTCTCAAACGATGACCTGGCAGCCATAATGGACACATCTGACGAGTGGATCAGCTCGCGTACAGGAATAAGAAACAGACACATTGCAACGACTGAGACAACCACCTCACTTGCCTGTGATGCAGTAAAAAGTGCGCTGCAGGATGCGGGAATTGACGGAAGTGAGATAGACTTGATAATAGCGGCAAGCGTATCCACAGACAAAATCGTTCCATCGCTCGCATGTCAGATTCAGGCTGAGATAGGTGCAGGCAGTGCAGTGGCATTTGACATAAATGCCGCATGCTCAGGCTTTTTATTCGGGCTTGCCACAGCGGATGCATATTTTAAGACCGGCAGATTTCACAAGGCAGTTGTAGTGGGAGCAGAGGTTCTTTCAAAAATAATGGACTGGAATGACAGAAGCACCTGTGTACTCTTCGGAGACGGAGCAGGAGCAGCCGTTGTGACAGACGAGGGCGATGCCTTCAAGGGCTTTGTACAGGGTTCTGACGGAAAAGGCGGTGAGGCACTTGACGGAGACAACCGTCCAGTAGTCAATCCGTTTACCGACAATGGAAAGCAGTCTGCACTCGGTGGCTATGTCACCATGGACGGTCCTGCTGTATACAAGTTTGCGGTAAAGACAGTGCCAAAGGCTATAAATGAGCTGCTTGATGAAATCGGCTGGAGCGCAGATGATGTGGATGTCTATGTGCTGCATCAGGCCAATATCCGTATTATTGAGTCGGTTGCCAAGAGGCTTAAGCAGCCTATGGACAAATTTCCGACCAATTTACAGCAGTGTGGAAATATTTCTGCGGCAAGTGTGCCGATTTTGCTTGATAAAGTCCGCAAAGATGGTATGATAAAGCATGAGGAAAAAATAATTTTATCAGGCTTTGGAGCAGGGCTTACATGGGGAGCCTGCGCCATAGAGTGGCAATAGAAAGAGGTATTTATGACGGCAGATGAAACTTTAAATGAATTATTGGTGTGTCTGTTCAAGGATTTGACAGAGATAGAGGGCAGATGTCTGATAACAGACGAATTTTCTGATATTTCTATCAACGATATGCATATAATAGAGGCAATAGGAGTCGATGAGCCAAAGCGCTCCGGCACCGTAGCCAAGCTTATGTCTATCACTCTGGGCACACTGACAAAGGCAATAGATGGTCTCACCCGCAAGGGATACGTGAACCGTATCCGTAGTGAGGAGGATAAGCGTGTGGTAAAGCTCTCACTCACCGACAAGGGAAAGAGTGCATACTATCATCATGAGCAGTTTCACCGTCATATGATAGAGCATATAAAGGACGATCTTTCGGATGACGAAATGAAAGTTCTTATAACTTCACTTGCAAAACTCTCGGATTATTTCAAGGTGGTATATTCCGATGATGAGGAGAATCAGTACCAAAACTGGGATAATATAAATGAAGATAATAAATAAAATGAATTTTTTTTATATAAAACTTTCAAAAATTACTTGATTATAGCAATAGATTTATATAAAATAAACTTGTTGATGTGAAAAATAATTTTGTAAAGGAGATATAAAAATGAGCTATGTTGATGAAGTACTCGAAGTAGTAAAGAAGAAAAATGCAGATCAGCCTGAGTTCTTACAGGCAGTAACAGAGGTACTTGATTCTTTAAGACCTGTAATCGAGGCAAATGAGGAGCTTTACAGAAAGAACGCTATCCTCGAGAGAATCACAGAGCCGGATCGTCAGATCATGTTCAGAGTACCATGGGTAGATGACAATGGTCAGGTACAGGTAAACAGAGGTTTCCGTGTACAGTTCAATAATTCCATTGGACCATACAAGGGAGGTTTAAGACTTCATCCTTCTGTAAACCTGGGTATTATCAAGTTCTTAGGTTTCGAGCAGGTATTTAAGAATTCTCTTACAACACTTCCAATCGGTGGTGGTAAAGGTGGTTCTGATTTCGATCCTAAGGGTAAATCTGACAGAGAGATCATGGCATTCTGCCAGAGCTTCATGACAGAACTTTGCAAATATATCGGAGCAGACGTTGATGTTCCTGCCGGAGATATCGGAACAGGCGCAAGAGAGATCGGCTTCTTATTTGGACAGTATAAGAGAATTCGTGGATCATACGAAGGTGTGCTGACTGGTAAGGGTCTTACCTATGGTGGATCTCTTGCACGTACACAGGCTACCGGATATGGTCTGTTATATCTTACTAACGCATTATGGAAAGATCATGGTATGAGTCTTGAGGGAAAGACAGCAGCAGTTTCCGGATCTGGTAACGTTGCTATCTACGCAATCGAGAAGGCACAGGAGTTAGGTGTTAAGGTTGTAACATGTTCTGATTCTACCGGATGGATTTATGATCCAAACGGAATTGATGTTGCTCTTCTTAAGGAAGTTAAGGAAGTTAAGCGTGCCCGTCTTACTGAGTATGCAGCTGCTAAGTCAACTGCTGAGTATCATGCAAAGCAGAACGGTGAGCACGGTGTATGGCAGTACAAGGTAGATCTTGCTCTTCCATGTGCGACTCAGAATGAGTTAGACATTGAGGATGCCAAGATGCTCGTTGCTAACGGTGTTACATCTGTTACAGAGGGTGCTAACATGCCTACAACTCTTGAGGCTACAAAATACCTTCAGGAGAACGGAGTACTCTTCGTAGGTGGTAAAGCTGCCAATGCAGGTGGTGTTGCTACATCAGCACTTGAGATGAGCCAGAACTCTGAGAGACTTTCATGGACATTCGAAGAGGTTGACGGAAAGCTCAAGTGCATTATGGAGACAATCTACGCTAACATCAGTGATGCTGCTAAGAGATACAATGCAACAGTTGGTGGAAAGACTGACTATGTTGCAGGTGCAAATATCGCAGGCTTTGAGAAAGTAGTTGATGCTATGCTTGCACAGGGTGTTTGCTAATCTTGTAGGCACTTATTGAATAATGACTATAAAAACCCCTCCCACAGATAGAAGTCTGTGGGAGGGGTTTTGTAATAATATTTCAAAGAGAAAACTAATTTATTTTTTTATTAGCAAATGCTTTAATACCGCCTGCTACAAAAAGTATAGAGGCGATAATAACACCGGACACAAGCACAATAGCGTAAACATTGGCATTCACGCAGATATTGGAAGTCCAGTCAGAAAAATTCACGGACTTTATAGTAATTTGTCTGGTGCCCAAAATTAAAAACTCGCATATGTCATCGGCAAAAGCTGTCCAAACCGAAGCTATCAAAACTATAATTGCGGATTTTATAAATCCGTTTGCGTTTAAATATCGTGCATCAAAGAATATGAGCCAGGCTGCAAGTACAAAGACAAATGCTATAATACAGCCGGCCTTCATTCCGGCAACATCGTTTGTATGGCCACACACCTCAATGATTGTGAGGAAAAGCCATAAGGTATCCCACAGCATAGTGATAAGAGCTTTTTTGTCTGATAAAACAGGTGGAAGCTCAATTCCTCTGATGACAAACGGAAAAAGAACAATTGATAATCCAAATATAGTTGGAACAGACCAAAGCATAAATTCATTTGAACTATACATTCTGTCAACAAAAAAGAATATCAAAAGCAGAGCAAAAACACCGCAGATTATGCATTTGGTCAGTTTTTTTTGCTGTGCCATAAGTGGAACAACTGTCATTGCAGCTACAAGAAGCATAGATGCTGTTACCACCGCAAAGGTATTTAAACCACCGCCATTTGACAGACACACTATGAATGTGATGAGTATTGGGATAAGCAGTAATCCGGCTATTATGACTCCGGTCTTGTAGGCAGCAGATTTTTCCTTTTTCTCATGCTGCTTTAATACACTGTCGGCCTCTTTTTTTATCATTGAATCAATAGAATCGTTTTTTAGCTCATTGTATGTATTTTGACATTTTTCACAAGTCTTAAGGTGTTTTTCAACAAGCCTTTTGCTTGAGGGACTGCATACATCGTCATAGTATAGTGGGAGTAAATCCTGAACTATATTGCAGGTTTCATCGGTTGATTGTGTAATTGGATTATTCATTTCTATCCATCCTTTCTTTGATTTTCAGTCTGGCTCTATGGTAAGTTACCCGTGCCCAGTTCTCTGTTTTTCCAAATATCATGCCTATTTGGGAGAATGGCAATTCACCAAATATTCTAAGCTGAAAGACCTCCTTGTAGGGCTCATCAAGCTCGTGCAGTATAAGATGAATCTGAAGAGCGGTATCTTTATTTTCTAGGCTTTTTACCATATTATCGGGTTGTTCGAGCTGCTCTTCGTCAAGCTCTGTAAATTTTGTGCTTTTTCGGCATTCGTCCATTGCCAGATTTCTTGCTATGCTGCAAAGCCAGGTCTGTTCGCTTGATTTGCCGGCATATGCCTTCTTTGCGGTCATGGCCTTATAAAAAGTATTCTGGGTAATTTCCTCAGCCTGATGTTGATTTTTTACAATTGTCATTACATATGAGTATACTTGCAAGTAATAGGAATTGTACAATTTCTCATAATCCAGAACTGTCACCTCCTAGTATAATAATGGTGTAGTCAATCAAGACTACTTGGTTAATAAGTTTCTGTAAATCAGATAACAAAAGAAGGGATTCTTCCTTCATCAGATGTTATCCATAATAATTATCATGTCTGACGGTTCCTGATAGACACCAGATAAAACATAAGGTATTATCTCTTAGGATAGGACAAAGAGTGTTCACCTCCTTGGGAAGTCACTTCTGTGACTGATACCTGCAATAAAGTCAATTAGTCCATTCGACAGGGTTTTATGTTTTAGCTGGTTGGGAGCCTGAAGGCCATACCCGAATAACACGCTAGGTTGTGTACCTGCCAGATTGGAAATGGATTCCTATCAGAAAGGGGCTATTGCTCATGTCAAACAAAGTTATTTTTAATCTTGATGAACTATTCATCTCTGTTGGTATTGATGTCGGTGCTGATTTCTCCTGGATGTCTATAGCACTTCCAAACCAACAATTCGTAGGAAAACCTTACAAAATCCTACATAACAGTATTGATTCCCTTACAACCGCTGTTTCTAAAATAAAAGAAGCAGAAGAGTTGTATTCTTTGGAAAGTCGCATTTTCCTCGAATCCACGGGAATTTATCATTACCCACTCTTCTGCTATCTTCGTGATAAGGGTTTTAACTGCTCGGTTATTAATCCTATCATCACTAAGAATAGCACAAATATCAACATACGAAAAGTACATAATGATCGTTTTGATTCTAAAAAAGCTGCTTTGGTTGGTTTGAAACCTGATTTAAAGGTTTCACTTATGCCTTCAGATCTTGCTCTAAACTGCCGTAACCTATGCCGTGAATACTACGATTTAATGGATAATCGCAGTGCCTATGTGAATAAGCTTCAGGGTGAATTACGCATAGCGTTTCCACAGTATCTTGGCATCTTTTCCAAGGTTACTATCAACACTTCTCTTACATTATTGGAGACTTATACCTCTCCATCAGCTTTTCTTAAAGCAGACAAGCAAGAGATTATTGATATCATCAAATCCACAGCTCGATTTGGGCTTACATATGCTCAAAATAAGTATAATGCCATAATTCAGGCGGCAACTGATGCAAATCAGTTTGGTTACATCATAGACAGCAACATCAAGCGTATTCGCCTTTATATCAGCTTCATACGTAAATATGATGAAGAAATCAACAGCATTCTTGAATCACTCCACGAGCTTGTTGATGCTAATGAAGATTCTGACTTTGTCAAGCAGATTCATTTGATTGAAACTTTCAAAGGTGCTGGTTTCTTGTCTGCTGTATCCATTATGGGTGAGATCGGTGACTTTTCAGCATTTTCAAAGCCCAAACAACTTTTCGCTTATTTTGGTCTTGATCCAGCAGTAAAGCAATCCGGTAAATTTGAAGGCACCAAGGTTCAAATGTCTAAGCGTGGTTCTGCCATAGCTAGACGTGTTATTCACACGTTAACCTTACAAAGCATCAGTATCTCCCGTAATAGAGAAGCTAAAAATCCAGTTCTTCGTGAGTACTACCTCAAAAAATGTGACTCAAAACCAAAGCTCGTAGCAATGGGAGCTGTTTCACATAAGGTATGCAATATGATATTTGCAATACTCAGAGATAACAAACCATTCAAAATCATTGCTCCTCAGGAGCATATCAAACAATACAATTCTGCTAAATGCGACATAGCTGCATAAAATACTATGAACCCAATGAATCAATATCTTTCAAAAAACGATATTTTCACCAAGGGGAAAGTCCGCCCTTTTTTAGTCAGAAAATAAAATAGATTTTTTCTCATTTTACTATTGACATTTATTAGCTGGACTTTCTTTCTTATTATTTAAACAATTTATGCTTAATGCAATTGTTTACTAAATTGAATCGTTAATTTCTACCAAATAAAGATTCTAACCACTCAAACCAACTACTCCTTGATGAAAAATACAAAACGTTATCTCCTTATCTAAAATAAAAACTACCAAACATCCTTCGACGCCTGGTAGTGTAACATTCTTACATATTCTCTTCAACATTATTCCCAACTAACGGTATAATTTCCCTTCAAACGGTTAAATTCTCAAATAAACTTCTGCTTTAAACACATGTTCTTCTATCTCTATTTGATAAGTCCCACCATTTTTTTTAGCTATATCAACAATATTATATGTACCTATTCCATGATTCTCTCTATTTTTCTTTGACGAAATAGGCATCCCTTTCTTATCGAAAACCACCTCTCCTTGAAAACTGTTTTTCACTTCAATATATAAAAACTCTTCACCTTCACGAATTTTAATCCATAAATATCCATCTTTAATTTTCTGTAATGCCTCAGTTGCATTTTTTACCATGTTAGAAACTAAAATACATAATTCCCTCTCATCCATAGATATTTTTCCAGATATATAGCCTTGTACAGAAATTGTATGTGACTCTTTTAATGGGAGAAGATAATAATTTAAGACAGTGTTCACAATATCGTTTCCAACATTATAATAATTATTATGAATTTCATAAACTGTTCCTAAAGTATTTTCTAAATAATGTTCTAATTTGTCATATTTTTTGTTTACACAATAATTCTGAAATTGAAGCAAATCATTAATAATATCATGCCTAAATCGCTTAGTTTCAGTTTCACGTGCTAACAATTTTTTAAAATATTCTCTTTGTAACTTATTTTGTATCTCCGAAATCTCTTTTTGCCTCCGCAATTCATAAATCGAATGTCCAGAGAAAATTATTCCGTATAACAATATAATAATGAGTATTTGACCAAATGCCATAAGGACTTGTCCCGCAAAAAATGTCCTACCCTCTAATTGAAAAACGTCTAAAATATATGAAAAAAACATCATCATTGATGTTAAAACAAGCATAATTACATCTATCAAAAACCAAACTTTAATTGATAATTTCATAACCGGAAGTTTCTTATATTTCATAAGAAATATAAGTAATGCAAGAAAAATGATCGATAAGATCAACATAATAAGATTATTCAAATACATTGACTCCCAACCATTATGACTTAGGACAATATACAATGCATTTTCCAACATAGAAATAAATAACCACTGCCCTAATCCAGTTGCAATAACTTCAATCACAGAAACCTCAAACAAGCACCACTCAATAACATATAACAAAAGCAATAATATAGGAAAAGGTCCAATCGAAGATTTTTGTAACCATAATCCGCAAACACTTGTAATAAGCCAAACACATAGACAAACTATTAACAAAAACGCTTTCTTTCTATCAGGTTTTTTATATTCTCTGTGAAAAAATAAACAAAAGAATAACAAATATTCAACCGTCATATTAATGTCACTTAACATTCGAAATATCACTTTTACTATCTCCATCTTGTATCATACATCATATAAGCCTTTAAAAATGAAGTCCGAAGACGCCTTGATACCAATATACGATCCCCAGTTACTAAATATATAGTGTTACCTTGTACATTTTCGATTTTACTCATATTCACAATATAAGATCTGTGACTTTGAAAAAAAACCTTTTATCTAACAAATTTGACCATGCTTTTAATGACTGTTCACTTCTATATTCGCAATCACGCGTATAAATCAAAGAAGATGAACTATTTGCCTCTATATACAATATATCTTTTTGTGAAATTTCAAATGCAACATTATCCCTATATGCTATAACACTTCTATTAATCGACATTGCATCTATAACATCATTGATTGCCAAACAAAACTCCACTTCATTAATTGGTTTTGAAACAAATCGAAATGCTCCTATTTTAAATGCATCACGAAAGCGATCTTCTCTTACAGTAAGCATAATAATCTTGTAGTCTATATTCCAATCCCTCAACTTCATTCCAGCTTTTATCCCATCCATTTTAGGCATTTCAATGTCAAGAAAAAGAACATCAAGCATATCTATTTTTTCGAGTAACAGCTTTGCAGAATTATAGTAAATGAACTCTATTTCTATCTGGTGCTCATTCCCATATTTTTTCAGTATTTTATAAACACTATCACAAACATATTCTTCATCATCGCATAAACCAACAACAAGTCTCTTATGCTCTGTCGCTTTCATATTAAATTATATCTCCTTATCCAATTAACACAACCGAAATTTCAAATTCACATAAAATTTATTATATATAAAAAGCATACAGTTGTATATATTTATTTTTATAGGCTCTACCTTCTATGACTCTACTTGCTGTTCAGCTATACAGTTTTCACCACCGAACCATGTTCAGGATGGTATTAATTTTTATATTTCATCTCTCACAATCATAAGTGCAAAGCCGAGCAGATTCTGTCCTCTCCACTTTTCCATTTCCAGTCTTTTAGGATCCGTCATCGACAATCCAATTCCCCATATGCAGTCCCTCACAGCACATTCCGCTAAAACGGCATCTCCTGTAGCTTTTAATTTGGCTTTCAATTCTGGATTTTGAAATTTTGCACAAAGTCCATTGTAAACAAGAATCTGTCGCTTTCCATTCCAGATTGTTTCATTATAATTTGAAACCTTTCTTCCCAAAGCCTTAATTTGTGCAACATCTGTAGTTTCAAGAATCTTCTCTGCTATTTTAGTATCCCCAAAACAATTTGCTTTTTGATACATCATGTACTGTTCCATCGATGAAAATCTTATTCCATCGCATTCAAACTCGCTTAAATACCAATTACTGAGGTATCCATTTTCCTCATCCGGATTATGAAAACAAACTATACTCATTATAAGTCACCTACCTTTTCTTTTTTATTATTTTTCATATATGTGTTTATAAAATCTTCTGTATCACTATCCTAATAATAGGATTGCATCACAAAATCAAATAATTTACACTCCACTTACCTCTTCCGCAAGCTTCCTAACCTTAGCTGCATCCGCACACTGATAGCAGTTCTTCATCGCTTCATCATACGAGAAATCCACTGCATTGCCCGCTGCTGTCACATCACACTTCCATGAGCCACACGAGCTGTGTACCTGCGTAATACCCGTGTATTCAATAAGTGCTCTCACATTGGTATCATTCACGCCGCTTCCTGCCAGAATCGTAATATCTTTTCCATATTGATTTTGAAGATGCTTAAGCTGTTTTCTGCCATCCCATACATTTGCTGCGCCACCGCTTGTGAGAATACGATCTGCGCCAAGCCTAATAAGCCTCTCCGCTGCACTGTCCTGATTATCTATGCAATCAAAGGCGCGGTGAAACACAGCTTCCCTGCCATACTCATGAATGAGCTCTATCATTTCCTTTGTGCGCTTTTTGTCAAGCATTTTTTCCTCTGTCAGAAATCCAAACGCAATACCGTCTGCTCCATGCTCTAAAAGAATTTTTGCATCCATAAGCATAGTGTCGTATTCTTCATCCGAATAGCAAAATCCGCCGCCCCTTGGACGAACCATTGCCACTACCGGTATATTGCATTTTTCCTTTGCATATATTAAATTGGCGAGTGTAGGTGTCAGCCCTCCCATATATAGGGCACTGTTCAGTTCAACCCTGTCTGCACCATTTTCATATGCTGTTTTCACATCCGAAAAGCTGCCACAGCAGATTTCAAGCATCGGTTTCATCATACTTTCCCACTCTTTCCGCTAAAATAAGGCTTAACCTTCACACAATACATGTGTGACCGACAATAATTACATAAAACAGTTTTACGATAATCAATATTCATTGACCACAATCTCGAATACTCCGTCCTCATTAATTTTTAACCTCAATGACTTAACATATTTATTGTAAAAATCCTTCATTTCTCGCTCTGTCGATGTAATTTTAGTCCTCTCGTATATCTGTCTTGTCATCTCCCAGCCATTCTTTCCGACAATATCATTTGTCAGATTTTTCAATTCATTTATCATGACTTTTTTCTTTAAATCACTTGCATTTCCTGTATAGAAATCGTCTATTGAACAGTGAAAAATACATCGTTTTGTAAGTGCATCCTTGATTGACTGTCCGCACTTGCTATATTCGTACATCACGAGGAAATGAGCATCCTTTACAGATGAAATAAGTCCCCAGTAATCCGAATCACTTGAGCACAAAATAAACGAGTCTATGTTGTCCTTATAATATGCCTCACACACTCCCGCAGTCATCTTTATATCAACAAGCGACTTCCGGTCTGTCACACGCTCCACCTCCTCATGGAATACAGGGATATGTATGAATTTTTCCAGCCAGTCCCATCCACAGGATGTATGATAATCATCATAGAGTATAATTTTTTCTATTTTGGACATTTGCTCAGAATTTAAGTTTTTTAATACTCCATACAGCTTGTATACATCAGAATTTTCACAATCCACAACTATCACAACACGCATGCTTTCACGGATAAACTCATATATATTTTCCTTTGTATCTTCCACTGCATCCCTGTATTTTGAACCGTCGTTGAAATAATCACCATGCTGTCTGTATATTGTCTTTAAAATCCTTCCGTCAGAATTGAGCAAATTTCCCCTGCCATCCGGGCGCCAGTGAATGTACATCCCGTATGGATACTCTTTTCTGTGCTCTTTATAGACAGTAAACTCTGCCTTTAGCTTCTTTGGCTTTTCATAATCCGCTATGACAAACAAATCCCTGATATACTCCCATTTTACCCAGTCTGGGAAAAGCTTTTTGCATGCATCCACATGCTCATTTATCAGCTTGTTAATATGTACGCAATACTTGTCAGCCGATGAATTATACAATATAATATGCACTTCCCAGCTCTCAAGCTTATTTATATTCTCTGCATCAAACCACTCCATCCTGTTTATATTACCCAGATTATATTTTATTTCATTGTCTGTTTTTTTATAGTTGCGCAGCAGACTTGTACGTGCCTTACACAGATATCTGAGTATCCTCGCATTTGTACTTTCTCTTAAGCTGTTTAAAAGCTCCACATACTCATCACTGCACATATGATCAAGTATCTCATTTCTGACACCTATAAGATACGACAGAATCGTCACAAGCTCATATTTCTGTACTGTTTTATATTCCTTTTCCTCTGTAAATTCAGAATCCAACGCATATGCTTCTTCATCTGTTTCTTGTATCACATCATTAACTTCATCAATATCTGATTTATTTATTTCAATATCTGCCAACTCTATTCCCCCTTCATTTTCAAGATATATTAAAATTATATCATATGTTGCACTCTTTGTATTGTTAACATTTACTTAAAATCCGGATTATTTGCCATTTTCTCATACTCATGCTACAATACCTTTATCCGGATTAATGGTGATTATTATCAGACACTTTTTAGTAGACAGCGAAAATGTCAACGACAACTGGCTGATGCTGTTTGATATGGCAGATGAGGATGATGAAATCGTAGTTTTTTACACAAAAAAATCACCTCACATGTCATACATGTCAGTCATCAGACTTATTGAAAACAATAAAATAAATATACGATTTGAGGAATGCTATGAGGGCACAAACGCCCTTGATTTTCAGCTCGTATCCTATATGGGGTATCTGATGGGATGCGGCGGTGCCTGCAGTGAAAACGAATGTGATGCTGCGTCAGCCGAGACCGGTGCTGATGAGTACATCATAATGAGCAACGACACAGGCTATGACCCTGCTGTAAGGTTCTGGAAAGATAAGGGATACGCTGTACGCAGATTCAATGTGAATTTTTGCAAACAGGCTGTCCAGAGAAGGAAAAACATCAAGTATCAGGTAGTAGCAGATATTCCATCCAAGGAAGATACTGCCAATACCAATACCGATAATGATGCTATCACTGCAAAGTCTTATAATCTGAATGAGCTTATCGAGGGCAATCATAGCAGCTATACAGACAGTGAACCGTTAAGTGATGAGCTTTCAACTAACGAAGACTTACCGTCAATTGATAAGCTTATGACTAATGATGACTTACCATTCACTGACGAACAGACACCTAATAACAACTCAAATAAAAACGAAGCAGCTGAGGCTAAGGCCTCAATGGACACCATTGATACATCAGATATTTCTGAAGTATCAGCAGCATCTGAAGACTTCGACCATTTTGAGGTAGATTCTTTCTTAAACTGTATGGGAAAAGACAATCTGCTCAAGCTTCATGAGACACTGGTTCATGTTTATGGTATGAAACAGGGTCAGGTAATTTATAAAACCATAAAAGACAAATCCTACTCTTTTACTCCTGAGAAGCTCACGCGTAAAAAGAAGGTAGAGCGTTTTACAGGTATAATTTTCGCTCACAGCGACATTGATGATCCTGGAAATTTTGTTGATTTTCTTGAAAAAAACAAGAATAAAACAAAGAATCTCAATGGCATAAGATCTGCCATCACAAAGAGCTATGGTGAGACAGATGGTCTGAAATATTACAGCCTTTTCAAGCCATATTTCAAAATTATATCTGCACTGAAATAACGCCCTTTATTTTACAACAGAAAGGTAATCCGGATAAAACAATTGAGGCACGGAATTAATACTCCGTGCCTCAATTATGTTATTTATTTGATATATTAAACCATATCTTCTTGTTTCTACCGAGACTTTCATAAAACGGTTCTCTTGCAACAAGAAAATCAATAATTACATTCGTATCAATCAATACTACCATATCTTTCCTTTCTTGCGGCTTCCAACTCTACATCCGGCTCAAAGTCATCCGGCAAATATTTTTTTGCCTCATATCTTGTCGCTACCAGTTCTTTAAACGCCCGCATTTTTTCATCGGACATATCCTGAAGCATCCGAACAGCCTGCTCCTGTAACATAGTCATGTGATACACCGCCTTTCCTCATTACCTTACAAAAATTATCATTTCTTGATTTAATTATAACCTCTTTACACTAATTTCTCAATCAATATTTACTTTATGACAATAGCAAATTTTGGAGCTTCCATATAAAACAATGCTGGAAGAAGGGTGGTGTTCACGAATAAAGTTCCTGCAAAGAATTGATGCGGTTTAGGCTTTTGTGCCACATTTGCTCTTTTATGCAATAATATCTTTAAATGACTGTTTTTCGGTCATATTCATAAATTTATCCAGATTTACAACATTTTCGTTGAATAGCATCAGCATCTGTCTGCCATCAGCCCATGGATACAGCCGGTCGGCATGAAAATGTCCAAAGGCCCATCTCTTATAATCCAAATTAAATTCTATCTCGCCCAGATACCTTTCCATGGTTGAATCAACCGTGCTCTGATCAAGTCCTGCAAGAAACAAATCGGTTGGTTCATATAGATATGGGCATGTATGCGAAAGTACTAAATCAAACGGTGCCTCATTTCTGCACAAATTCCTTCCGAGTTCCATTTCTTTTTCATCTAATTGCTCATCCTTATACCACGTCAAATGTCTGGCTAGACGATAGTACTTGTCCACGCTGTAAGCACCGGGCAGAGATAAAGTTTTATAAGACTTAAAATTATATACTGCCGGTCCGTCTGCTAAATACTCAATGTTAGGGAATTCTTTCTCAACAAATATGGAACCATCATATTTTGATATTGTTTCCCATCCATCAGGATTTTTGTCCATAACCGTTTTTACTCTGGCTTCATGATTTCCTCTTAGACATATAAAAGTAAATGGCAATTTTGAAAGCTCTGATTTGAATTTATGATCTCTCTGACCAGTGAGAGCAAAATTTGCACCAACATCACCAAGTAGAATCATATAGTTTGCTGATGAATCCAAACTCAATCTCTCTTTGTTTTCTTGATAAAAATAGTGAACCGGCTGTGCACTGCCATGTATATCACCCAATAAAAACCATTGTTCATTCATCACATTATCTCCATTTTACTAATTATAATGCCATATTTAGGCTTTGGTCTTCCATATAAAACAATGATGGAAGAGTAGTGTATTTTAATATATCAGTAAACTATCATTTTATATTATGATACTTTTCGATAATTTCTTTCAGACTCCTTGGCTCATAATCAATCCATGGCTTCATACAGCCCACATTGTATGCCTGTATTGGCTTATCACCTACATGGCGGCAGTCATTTTCTTCCATTCCTGCAAGGCATTTCTGAAAATATACGTCCTCTGCACTATTGTGTGTATGACCGTATAACAGGATCGTGCCTCTGTTCATGCCTTTCCAACTGAATATAGGATAATGACATAGCACAAGGTCGTAGTTCTTCCCGCCGTATGAGTCGTGTATCTCTCTGTAACCGCATATATCATAAAATAGCTGCTTATATCTGTAATCTGATACATCATCATGGTTGCCTTTAACAAGAATCTTTTTACCCTTTAATGTAGCAACAAGCGATATGAGGTCTTCTTTTTTGCCACGCATACTCATATCACCAAGGATGTATACTGTATCTCCATTGTTTACTTTATTGTTCCATCGGCTAACAACTGCCTCATGCATCTCTTCCAAAGAGCCAAATGGTCTGTTATCAAAGCGGATTGATGCTTCATGGAACAGATGCAGGTCACTTATGTAATAGTTCATTAATGCTTACTCCTCCTAATTTATATTAAATTTTCAATTCTATACCCTTTTCTCCTTAAATAACACAAATTCCACATTATCTCCTTTGTAAAAAATAAGGAAGCCTTTTAGAAGATCGGAAGAG